>ENA-OWNT01003129-OWNT01003129.1-seawater-metagenome-genome-assembly--contig:-NODE-3129-length-16035-cov-6.561599_pt1 | contig 16035 bp, 18 predicted proteins | sample MGYA00238136_ERZ651165 | MGnify/ENA primary metagenome ERZ651165 (study PRJEB26861, sample SAMN08777766) | seawater metagenome | isolation source: coastal seawater | place: USA: Florida | collected...
GCGGCAGCCTCACTCTGCTCTGACCTGTTCAGTGTCCTCCAGTCTAACAGATGACACTTATTCTTAAGATACAAGGGAAGTGCCTCTGTGCGCTCCCGATATGTTCACAACGGGAAGGCACGGCGACCTTCCCCTACATTTATCTCAGTAGCATCTACCATAGAATTAAAAAAAGCGAATCGAGAGGGATTCGCTTTTGTATTTTCTGTATGTTGATCTGTCTTAGCGACGGTTGCGACGGGTAAAACGCACTTCTAAGGTCAAACGACCTATCGTAATTGTATCCCCATCGACAATATTATAGCGTTTGGTGGGCATCGCACGCAGTCCGTTGATAAATGTGCCATTAATGCTATCGAGGTCAACTAAGACAAGATTATCTTTGACATGCTTAATCATGGCATGATGACGGGAGACACCGAGGTCGTGACCATCATAGATTTCAAGGTCAACGGTTACGGGCGGGTCATCTTCACGCGGTTGACGACCAATAACCACATCCTGAGACGTATCAACAGGGTATTCTGTACCATCGGGCAATACAAAGTAAATGACCGCAGGAACGTCGCCACTTTCAGGGCGTGAGGTATCGTCAATTGCAGGGCGCAATGTTTTCCGGTTGAACAATGTTACAATATTGTTCTTGTCATCATCGTACTTAGCCATGTTGTACTCCCGCAAATCTATCCCTGATGCAATGAAATTCAGACCATATATTGTCTGTGAATTAATGCACAGACGAAAAGCTGACCATAATTCAATTTTAACTGAATTCTAGCAAAATGCAATTAGTACTTACCGCACAAGCCTTAATTTAACGGTTTTGTAAGTGCGTTAGATGCTGCTGAACCTGGCACATCCGGTTGTTCCCATCCGGTACGGAATAGCAAAATCGAACCGCCGAGTTCAATTTTATCGCCATCCTGCAACATCGTATCCTGATGCGGATCAAGTCGTTTATTGTTGAGCTTTGTGCCATTGCTACTCTGGAGATCAGCCAGATACCATAACGCCCCTTTTTTGCGAATTCGCGCATGAGGACGGGATACCGAGGGGTCTTGCAATAGAATCTGCCAGGTTGCATTGCTAGTAGCACGTCCGATTTCCAGTTCATTCAGCAACAGCGCAATCGACTGACCTTCCTGGGGTCCGTTGGTAATCATCAAACTGCCCTGACCTTCAGGATTGGTTGCTTCGATGATCGTGCTATTTTCATCGACAATATCTCCGGCGACGACTGCCAAAAATTCGAGTTCGGGTTCAAACAGGCGAATCTTATCCCCTGCGAAGAGCGGGAAGGGTTCTTCGACCTGCTGATCATTGACGAATGTGCCGTTGCTGCTGGCGAGGTCATTAATCATGAAAATGCCATCACGGTAACTGATGACCGCATGTTGCCGCGAGACATGTTGCTCAGGGATTTGAATATCATTGCTGGAAGAGCGTCCGATGGTAGCAGTTGCACCTTCGCTCAGGAGATATTCCAGTTGTTCACTGCTCGCCGGGTCTACCCAGCGAATCTTGGCAAGTGCATCTTTCGCAGTCATAAGCCTGTGTTCTCATCAACTCAATGTCGATTGTAATATAGCATATCCGCAATCGCTCTGACAATGAATTGTACTGAGATTCTTAAGAATTTGACACATTTTCGTCCGGTGCGAGTATGCTCTTATCCATTTGCGAAAGATCAAGATTGCTATCCATCATTTGCAGGAAATTAAAGGCTGCATCACGACTCTCGACAATCTGATAGTTAATCCGTGCAAAACGACTTATCAAACGGGCGACAAAGCGCATACTATGATTACCCTGCAAGACCTGTACCGCCCATCCCAACGACTGATGATGCACAAATTTGAGGCTATCCAGCCCGGAACGCAAATCCAGCCGTTCAGGACGAAAATTCGGTGAACTTTCCAGCAAAATATGAGTCGGTTGACTGCTTTCATTCAGCAGTGCAATCACACGGTCGCTATGTTGCCGTAATTCTTGCATTGTCGCTGTGCCTTCCGCATAGGCATAGATCAATCGGTCTTTAATGAGCCATTGTGCGGGTGTAATCATAACATCACCACCAGAAAATAGACTAAAGTCTACAAATAGACATACAACACAAATCTAAACAAATGTTATATTAAAAATGGCACTTTATGTCTTATAATTTGAAAATGATAGCGTAACGACATGTTTTCAGGAGTGCACAGAGGCACTCCCTTACAGAATACATCACAAATTTACGATAAAGTGATAAGGTTTTAAACAACAATGACGCTAGCTGACCTTGACTTTCATTATCCGCCGGGACCTGCCACCGATATGATTGGTGGTCATCTCTTGAGTCTGCGGCGTGATTCGCTGGGCTTTTTGACAGACAACATGCAATATGGCGACCTGACACATCTCAAATTCCTCAAATATGATGCTTATCAGGTCAATCATCCCGATTTAATCGGACAGGTACTGCTCAACAGCACAGTCTGGCATAAATCTCCGGTCTATAAACGTAGTCTGCGCGATTATCTCGGACACGGTTTGCTCAATGGCGATGGCGATTTCTGGCGTAGACAACGTAAATTGATGCAACCGGCATTTCATGTCAATCGCATCAGTGCTTATGCCGATACGATGGTCAATTACACGCAACGGATGTTGAATGACTGGCGCGACGGTGAAATTCGTGACATCGCAGACGATATGATGCAGGTCACACTATATATTGTCGGTAAAACACTCTTTGATGCTGATTTACGCGATGAAGCCGCCCATGTTGCAGATGCACTGGAATACATGCTTGCTGATATTGTCAAAGAATCGGTTACTGTGATTCGTCTGCCGGATTGGATTCCAACACCGCTCAAAATACGGAAACAACGCACCATCGACATGCTCAACAATGTGGTGATGCCGATGATTGAGGCACGCCGCAAATCAGGTGAAGATACAGGCGATTTACTCTCGATGCTCTTGATGGCAAAAGATGAAAATGGCGAGGGCATGAGCGATGAACAGGTTCGCAACGAAGCGCTGACACTGGTTTTAGCCGGACACGAAACAACTGCCAATACCCTCACATGGACACTGTATTTACTCTCACAGTATCCTGACATTGCTGAAAAATTGCGTGCTGAAGTCGATTCTGTCTTAGGAAACCGTCTCCCGGAACTGGCTGACCTGAAAAACCTGACATATACAGAACAGGTCATCAAAGAGGGGATGCGCGTCTATCCGCCTGTCTGGAGTGTGGCACGTCAATCACGCGAAGATACACAACTCGGGGACTATCCGATTCGAAAATACAACACAGCCGTGATTCCAATCTGGGCAGTGCATCATGATGAACGCTGGTACAATAATCCCTATGAATTTGAGCCGGAACGCTGGTCAGATGGTCGCACCGATGATTTGCCGCGTTATGCTTATCTCCCATTCGGAGGGGGACCCCGCATCTGTATCGGCAATTCTTTCGCGATGATGGAAGCACAACTGATTCTCGCGGGTATCGTGCAACAATTCAAGCTGACTCATGTTGAAGGGCATAAAGTCGTCCCCGAACCCCTGGTCACATTGCGCCCGAAGTATGGCATGAAGATGAAGCTCGAAAAACGATAGGTTTCAGGACAGCACATGACTGAAAAATGGACAGCACAGAACATCCCCGATATGTCAGATAAGGTCGTCATCATCACAGGTGCGAATAGTGGTCTGGGCTATGAAAGCACCCTCGCACTGGTCAAAAAGAAAGCGACTGTCATCATGGCGTGTCGTAATCTGGAAAAAGCGCAATCAGCACTTGATAGCATCCAGCAAGCAGTCCCTGATGCTGATACTAGAATCATGTCTCTCAATCTTGGAGATTTAGCGTCTGTCCGGCAATTTGTAGACGAATTCAAAGCAAATTACGATAGACTCGATGTATTGATGAACAATGCGGGTGTTCTCGGTATGCCATATCAAGAAACCCCCGATGGCTTCGAAACCCATATCGGTGTCAATCACTTCGGGCATTATGTTCTGACAGGGCTGCTTTTAGAGACATTGTTGCAAACATCACAGAGCCGTATTGTCAGTGTGAGCAGTAATTTGCATCATGTGGGCTGGATTAACTTCGATAATATCAACCTCAAAAACCGTTTTCACTACCTCTTAGCTTATAACCAGAGCAAACTCGCGAATGTTCTGTTTATCAAGGCATTAAACAGGCGTTTGCAATCCGCCGGACATGATACCCTGGCAGCCGTTGCCCATCCCGGTTACACGGCAACCAATCTACAGGCGAAGAGCGGCAATCTGATTGATGATCTCTTCGTGAAATATGTCGGAAATGGTCTTATCGCACATAGTAACAACGCTATGGGAGCATGGTCACAGTTGTATGCGGCGACTGCACCGGATGTCAAAGGTGGCGCATATTATGGACCCGATTGGTTTGGTTTGCGCGGGCATCCGGTAGAACGAACACCCTCAAGAGCGGCACGTAACCCTGAAAAAGCTGACCGTCTCTGGCAACTATCAGAAGAAATGACAGGCGTAGTGTATTCATTTTAATGTTCATTTGATTGCATACATACCATACAGTATGGTATGATATTCTCATCATGGAGAGATGAGGCAATCAATGGCAACACAGGCACGGGAACAATCCATAAATCTACCACCCGGACAACAGGAACGACAGGATTTTCCGCGTTTTGGGGTCTGGACATTCGCTGACTATCAAGCAGATGTAACTGATAACTATGAAATTCGGCTGGCAGGGGAAATCGACTCTATCACCATCACACAGGCTGATTTAGCCACATTGCCGCGTATCGAACAAATATCAGATTTTCATTGTGTCACGACATGGAGCTATCGCGATGTACAGTGGGGCGGTTATCGTTTCCGTGATGTTTATGAGCAACTTATTCAGCCAAAATTGACAGACTCTATCGAAATGGTAGTTTTCAGAGCGCGTGACAAGTACAAATCGAGTCTCTTGCTGGAAGATGCGCTACAGGATGATGTGCTTTTAGCGGATACCCTCAATGGAAAACCACTTTCTACGAAACATGGTGCGCCGCTACGGGTAGTTGCTCCGGCACATTATGGCTACAAAAATGTCAAACATTTACACAAAATCGAATTTTTGCGGGATGCTGCTGCGTATCGACCGCGTTCACCCCGTTTTATCGAACATCCCCGTGCCAGAGTCTCCCATGAAGAAAGAGGGCGTTATCTGCCGGGATGGATTTTTCGCTATCTCTATCGTCCATTGATTGGCATGACTGTCCGGCGGATGAAGGGCTAATCTCACCAGCGAATTTGTGAATTAATGAGACGCAGCATAATTTCTACCGCGATACCAACTGGCAAGCACCAGACCAGACCTGATATAAGCCATCCGGTTTCAATATTCTGCGGGATAAGATAAGCCACGTTAAACAGACTGTTCGGGACAGACCATCCCTGAAATATACATCCCATAAAAACGATTGTTGCCACGTATGCAAAGATATGCAGACGGGGCATAGTTAGACCAATGATAAAGCCTGTTATTGCAAGCAGTATCCCCAGTGCCGGAATAATAAGTAGAGAAATTATTGCTAGAAAGGCTTCCAGGTAAGTCGCTTCATCACCCGTAAAGAAAAAAGTGTTAAATGAAATTGTAATCACTCCGTTCCCGATAACCAGTCCTACGACTGCACCTGTAGCCGCATTCAACAGGGCACAAATAATCCGTGATAGCCAATGATGTGTTCGTTCTCTTTGAAGAGTTTTCTGTGGCTTGCGTTTTGCTTTTTCCATGTGATTATGTCCTCAATATTTTTCATCAGCATAGTGAAGAGGACATGACAGCCAAAGACACTATGCACAGTGACTGGAATTTCAAAAAATGGTGACCGGAACGTATCAAGCGGGTTAGGTGTCTGTAAAATAGATAAACACTATTTTGAGGATAAATCATGCGCCGGATATTATGGATTGCCGTACTGCTTTTGTTATTGACTCCCGTTCTTGCTCAGAATGATGATGAAGAAATACCATCGCATGTGATTGTGATTTCAATGGATGGTGTACGTCCTGATGGATTACGGCAAGCATATACGCCCAACCTTGATAATTTACTGGAAAATGCTGCGTATTCATGGGAAGCTGAAACCGTTTTGCCCTCTGCGACGATTCCCGCACATGCCTCGATGCTCACAGGGCTTGATGTCGATGAGCATGGTGTTGACCATAATAATTACTCAACAGAATTAATTGCCTATCCCACCTTTATTAGCCTTGCCGCCGATGCCGGATTTTCAACCGCAATGATTGTTGGCAAAGAGAAATTCGACCAGTTCAATATTCATGATGAGACGTACTATGAATTTGCACGGGTCGGGGATGGCAGTGTGATTGATGTTGCGATTTTTCGTTTAGATGCAGGTGATAGGGTCTTATTCCTGAATTTGCCGAATCCTGATTTTTTCGGACATAGCACAGGCTGGATGAGCGAAACCTATATCAATGAACTCTGGAGCACCGACTATCAAATCGGGCGTTTGCTGGATGCGCTGGACGAACGCGGAATTTTAGAGACAACGCTGCTCATTATCACATCCGATCACGGCGGACATGACATGGAACACGGGTCAGCGATACCGGAAGATGTGTTGATTCCAATGATTATCGCAGGATATGGTGTTGATGCAATGGAATTAGAAGGCGACATCAATGTGACACAGGTCGCCGCAACCGTTTTGACTGCTTTAGAGCTTCCCGTGCCGGAGGATATGACAGAGCCAATTGTATACCATGAAGAGTAGGGGCATATCGTTGATATGCCCACAAATTTTACGCATCAACCACAGCTTTCGGCTTTTCTGCGTCTCTTTGCTGCGAAGATAACAGCACGTAAGTCACACCTGTGATGATTGCCTGAGTGATGATGCCGGATACAAGGGTTAAACTGGATATCTCAGCACGTCCCAAAAATTCTGAAAATTGAGCATCCACCATCATGGCAATGATGAAAGCAACCACACCAGTTGCACTCCACATCCAACCACCGCGTAGAGATTTCCAGATGGAGAGGCTTTGAAATGCTACCGGAGCGACAAACCACACAGCTAACATACCGTAGCGTTTGAGATCGCCATCAATTAGATAATTGCCGTAAACCCCAAGACCAATTCCACCAATCACATAACCGATAGCGCTTAATACACGCCAGTGGGGTAACGATACATCATGATAGCGTCGCATCAACCAGGGTTGTGCAATAATCGGAAAAACCCCGATTATAAGTCCGGGAACAATACCGGATGTCCACACCCCATTATGCTCAATCCAATTAGAAATATTATACATAAAGTCCTCAAAAGCGCGAGCAAATTCTCTGGAAACCAGTGCTGTTACCCATCTGATCAAATAAGTTGATACACCGGAAACCAGTGCTGTTCCCCATCCGATCAGATAAGTTGATACAAGGGCAATAGTAAATGTGAGAGGGGACATTCCATGATGTATCGTTTCAATTGTATCGCGTTTGGGAACAATGCCTTCGCGGGGATGCGCCATCAAATACAGCATGGCAAGTGCCGTTCCGATAGATTGAACGACTGTACCGCTAAATGCTGCCAGTGGAAAAGCATCAAAGTACCAGCCGTTATCAAAGTGTAGATAAATATTCCCCGCAACAATTCCGGCACTGAAACCGACCAGAATTAGTAGCCATGCCTTACGGTTGACCCTGAATAGCACCGCAGCTTGAAACAGATTCAGAATACCAAACCAGAATAAACCGACACCCCAAATATCCCTTCGCGGAAAACCAATCTCCACAAAGAAATTGATAGCAAATAAAGCTATCATAGAACCGATAACAGTAGCAATGCCATAAAAACGCGGCACAAAACCATAACGTTGACGGATTGCCCATATTTGAATCGTCCCGAGTACCAGACCATAGATCGTGCCAGAAACAATCGCTGTAAGCCAGTAGGGTAAATCATAAATCCAGTCAATATCAATAGAATATAGCGCAAGGTCGAGGATTACAACCACACCTATAGTGACAATCCAGCTCATTGCATAGGCACTACACCATATAATGATGAAGGGTAGCCAGTGCAAATGCGATTGACCATCATCCTGTAATTGAGAAAAAATATTTTGACGCATAAGCGCTATTTCCTATAAAAGTGTGGTAAGAGCACAAAAATATTGCGCTCTAGTTTTACAGGATTATACCTCAACTACAGCCTTCGGTTTTTCTGTGTTTCTCTGCTGTGAAGATAACAATACATAGGTCACACCTGTGATGATTGCCTGTGCGATTGCGCCGAATGTGATTGCCAGCATTTGACTTTCCCAATAATTACCGACCTGAGCATCAATCATGATAGCGATTACAGCAGCGGCGATACCTGTCGCAACCCATATCCAGCCACCGCGCAAAACCCGCCAGGTTGAAATGGTTTGCAGGAGTGCAGGTGCAACAAACCACACTGCGAGATAGCCGTAACGTAATACATCACCGGTGTCACTATATGAATTCACGTAGAAATAGAGACCGATACCACCGATAAGATAGCCAATCGCAGTCAACACACGCCAGTGAGATAGATTCACCTCACGATACTGACGAATCAACCAGCGTTGCGCGACAATAGGCGCAATCCCGATGACCAATCCCCACAGACCACCAACACTCCAATTCACATGGGTATATATCCAGTTTTCAAGAGAATCTAAGCGATAATTTAAGTCGGTTGCTCTGAACAGGTAATCCATTACCATAAGCGTTCCCCAGCCAATCAGATAGGCACAGGCATAAAACGCGATGAAAGTGAAGGAATGCAAACCCTGACGCGAGGTCGTTTTTGCTTTTTCGGATGAGTCACGTTTGGGGACAATGCCTTCACGGGGATGCGCCATCAACCACAACATAATCAAGCCTGTAGCAATTGATTGCACGGCTGTTCCGATGAATGCAGCGACGAGCTGACTATAATAACTGAAGGGCTCAAAGTAGAAAATCAAACCGCCGATGAGTCCTGCCACGATACCGGCGACCATCACCAGCCATGCCTTGCGATTGACACGGAATAGCACAAGAGCTTGAACCACATTCAAGACACCCAGCCATAGTAATCCCGCAATCAACTCAAAATAAGGATCACCGTAAAACTCATCCCAGAGCATACCGACCGAATATAAAGCCAGTGTGCCACCGATGACTGTTGCAATCCCGAAGAAACGCGGCACAAAATTAAAACGCCGCCGGATTGCCCATTTCTGGATAATCGCCAGTGTCAAACCATATATCAAACCAATAGCAATATACTGAAACCACAATGGCGGGTAATCAAAACCCTGGTTCATATTATCGCGGATGATATCGCCAAAGATCAGTGCCGCAGCACCGGATAACCAGCTCATCGCATATGCACTACACCAGATAATGATGAAGGGTAGCCAATGCAAGTTTGAGTTATGGTCATCCTGTAATTGAGAAAAAACCTTCTGAAACATAAGAACACCTCCAGTAATGAGAACGAAATTAAGAGAAACAAAGTTCCCATATGTTTATTTTAGGTGAATTATGCTCTACAAATATCCGAATCCACTCACAAAGCACACATCATCGACCAATCGTCAGATAATTGGTAGCATTATCCACAATAGACGATTCGGTTGCTGCTGAGATACGCCCTCGATCCTGAAAGCGTCCGGCTATCGCGATAATCAAATCCATGCGACGATGAAAGCGACTATTATCTCCACTGGAAAAATCTTCTGAATGCAGACGATGTGCGCCGACAATCAAATTACGTATGGCGCGATTGCCCCCTGTATCCCACAGTTCGACAGTGTAATTAATCGGACTATCGCTGACAGAGAAGGGCATCATATCCGCCTGAGTTGCGCCACCGCTATAAAATTGAATCACAATCGGATTATTAGAGGCATCGGTGAAATAAGGACTGGCACAGATTTCAGCAGTATCGACATCGGGACCGACTGCTGAAATGAGTGGTACATCGGGGACTTCCTCAAAAGAGTAGTAGCCATCGGCATCGGTGCAGGTATAGCGTGCTTCAAATACCGTATCCTGAACACCTAAAAAGACTTCAACGCCAGCAACACCTGAACCATCATCATAGGTCACATGACCTTCGATAGTATAAGTCGTTTGCGCAACAGTGACCGACGAAAAAATAGCCAGACTCAGAATCAAAATAACGAACAAAGCAATTTTATTTTTAAGCATCATGTCCTCCTGATATTTGCCTATGTTAGCCTGGCATAAAATATCAACAGAGTCAAATGAGGCGCTATGGTGTCACAGTCTCAATCCCGCCGAGTGCCTCAATCAGTGCGTCGCCTTCCAGACCTTCATTGATAGCAATCTCCAGTTCAGTAAAAGTGAATCCGATAACCGATTCAGGACTGAACAAGCCACTTGCTCGTGAGATAGTGATCGTCATATTGTCTGTGCCGATAGTGGTATCTGTCGGGGGATACTCCAGTAAAAGCGACAACACCTCATCAACAATGGCTATGATTGCATCGTCATCAGCATCATCCGGCACAACGAGAAGTACATACACGTCTATTGCCGGATAGGGCTGGTCATCGGGGTCGGGGCAATCGAAAACGTAATAAAAACGGTCACTCTCTTCAATCAGAATATCACTGATCGGGTATTCAATTGTGTAAACCATATAGTGATGTTCCACAATTTCACAACCATTGGCAACGGCAGTTTCAGCAGTCTGTGTATTTCTGGCAAACATCGCCTGCTGAGTCTGTAGTTGAGGATGAACTGTCGGCGTAACACCCTGTGTTTCCCAATAATAGGCTGTTACAGTAATCGGGGCAGCCCATGTCATCATCTGTGTTGTGGCTCTCGCTTCATATGTACCGGATGTTACCTCAAAAGCTATTTGTGAAGCTGTCGCCTCTGCGATGATTTGAGTGGCTGTAAGGTACAGGGGATCAGGTGTTGGTGTACCACCCTGTGTTGCCCGATAATCTGCCGTAGCATCAACTCCTGATTGAATGTCGGTCATTATAGCTTCAAAGGCAAGTTCTGTTTCTGTCAATGAGAGCGGGTCTGTTGTTGGTGTTCCACCCTGTGTTGCCCGATAATCTGCTGTTGCGGTTTGAATTGCTCCATACATTGCCTGTTCAGCAGCAAGTGTCCCCGAAGTTGCCTCAAAAATGATTTTTGTAGCTGTTAAATGATATATATCTTCTGTGGAATAATTATTTTCGGCGGCAACTGTCGCATTCAGTTCGATAGCGGTGCCTGTCATATCATAGATTGAAAGCTCAGGTGTCGCAGGACTACTGACCATCGAACAGGCAACCAGAGCAAACAAGACAATGATTAGCGAAAAAATAGCTTTAAACATGATTCCCCCTTATTTCTATTTTTATGGCAGAGGCAATTCTACGCCGCCGAGCGCTTCTAGCAGTGCGTCGCCTTCCAATCCCTCATCCAATGCGGATTCTAAATCTGAGAAGGCAAATTCCATTCTCAATAACGGTTGAGACGCGAGATACCGGTTCAATCGAAATACAGATACTGAAACATTCTCTGTGCCTAAAGTCGTGTTCTCCGGCGGGTAATCCAGTATGAGAACCAGCGCTTGATCGAGAATCTCATAAACTTCTTCGTTATAGGCATCGTTCGGGATTATGACATCAATGTATAGATCAATCGGCACATAAGGCTGGTCATTCGGGTCAGGGCAATCAAAGACGTTATACGGAAAATCAGAGTCTTCAGCAATTTCCACATGACCTCTGATGTGATAATAGAAAAGATAGCGCTGATAATGATGCTCAACGATGTCACAGTCGTTAGCAATGGAAGTTTCTGCTGCCTGTGTTTGTGTGATATAAGGAGCTACCTGTGTCAAATAGCCTGGGTGGAATGTTGGTGTAACACCCTGTGTTGCCCAATAATTGGCTGTTGCGGTAATCATTACTTGCCATGCCATCATCGTAGATGTCAAACGTGCTTCTACAGTGCCGGATGTTGCTTCTGCCTCGTATGTCCCTGACCGGAATTCAAACATTAACTCTGTCGCAGTCAGTGCAAAATTATCCGGTGTATTAGTCGGACGTTCACGCTGCGATTGCGGGGTATAAAGTGCGCTGGCGGTTGCTTCTATGATGTATTGCGTCGCGGTCTGGTAGAAGGGGTCTTCATACGGTGTAGATGTGGCAGTCGGCATAGCGCCCTGTGTTGACCAATAATCATCTGTTGCGTTGATTGCCTGTTGACTGGCGGTTGCAGAGACTTCATAGACCAGTTGTGTTGCTGTCTGCAAAATCGGGTCAATAGCATCAGTGGCCGGATACGCATCCTGTGTTTGTTGTCCTGATGCTGTGGCGCTGGCAATCCTGACAAGTTCCGTCGATGTCAGTGAAGTCTCATCAGGCATGAACTCCGGTGATGTAACCAGATTCAAGAGCATACACCCGATCAAACTCAGCCCGACAACAAGCCATAGAAAAATACGTTTCAGCATAGGTTATTCTCCCTGTCCGGTATCGAGTTGCCAGCCCATAAAACCCCACGCCATATTAGCCCGTGCTTCTTCTGTGCCGGGGATTATGGTCGCAGCACCATCCTCCCATATCATGATGCCCTCGCGTGTCCAGTAGGCGATACGGGAGCTATCCGGCGAAATAGCAACATATAATTCTGCATTCCAGCGCCAGAAATCAATTTCATCCATAACATCACCGGATGTGTCTAAAATCTCATAATATAAATCACCACTCTGCGTAATATCGACGCTACGATCTGGCACTGGTCTCAGGCGTAAACTGCTCTCATTTTCATTGAATAAGCCAACATAAGGGTAGCCGGGCAGTTCGCTATAAGGATAAACATCCGGTTCGAGTGTGGCATCAACGGCACGCATCTCACCGGAGGAAAAGACTGCCACCAGTGTATCGGTATTTTGTAGCGTGATATTCCCGACAAGCCATGCAACATCGACATCATCTTCCAGCAAATGATACCGTGCAAGTTGATAAACCACGTCACCTGTTTCATCGTAGAAAATGCCACCCCCTTTGACAATTTCACCGGGGCAACAATAGATATAAACCGTATCATTCCAGATACCGTATTCGATAATGCCGGACATGCCCGCATCACCCGCAGTAAAGGCAACCGGATAGTGAATCTGTGTATCCGTGTCGAAATCATAGACCTGTATGCCGGAACGTCCTTCTTCCTGTCGCAAAAGGTTCACCCAGGTTAAACGACCATCCGGCAACCATCGCAGATGTGTGCGAATCATCCCGACTCGCTCCGGCTCATAGTCAGCTTCAGGCTCAAGGTCAAGATAATAGGGCTCATTGATACAGTCTGTTATGTCCTCAGCAAATGTCCAGATACAGACCTGCGGTGATTGCAATTCCTGGAAAATTTCGAATCCTGAACCTGTGGGATGTTCACGCGGTTGATGTAAAAATGCGAGTTGTGTGCCATCGGGGGATAAACTGAGATCACTTGCCCATTCTTCCTCTGTGAGTTGAATGATACCGCCGCTTTCCGTCCATGAATAAATATAGCCATCCATCACAAAATAGAGTGGAGCATAGTGCGTCCCGTCCTGTGCCAATATTGGTGAAATCAACAGAAAAAGACACACTAACGGAAACACATATTTCATGAAGATTATCCTTCGTCTGATTGTTCGTCTGAGGCGCGTCTGGCTTCTTCGTGAATTTGACTCTGCATCCAGTCGAGTGCCTGTTCAGGGTCGGTGAATGCTTGCCGACGATAATTGGTGCGGCTGAGAATTTGCTGGAAAAATGTGGCGATAATCTGATTGATGAAGCTATTGCTCAGTACCATACCGATATAGCTTCTTGCATTGCGTCTTTCGATGACATATTGCAATAATCGGCGGGTGATTGTGCCACCATAAGGGGTAAATCCCTGTGAGGGCGCACTCAAATCAACAATGATGAACATCGGCTCATCGGGGTCAATATAATCGACTACCTCGCGTATCATATCCGCCCAGGCATCAATGGCTTCACGGCGCATATTGCCTTCACTGGCAACAATGTGAATCACATCATCCATTGTGTACCAGCGAATCGCAGGCTCACGTCGCTTGATTATGTACTCATCCGACCAGAAATCCGGCATAATTAGTCTGCCTGCATTTCTGCCAGTTCTTCTTCTAATTCCTTACGACGGGCTTCGCTGGCTTTACGTCCGGCGTCCATCGCTTTCTCGAAGTGGTCTTTAATATTGTCGCGCAATTCATCACCGCTCACAGGCGAGAACAGTGTCACGAAGACGACTGCCGAAGCAATCCCCATCGCCAATCCAACAAACATACTGAGTAAACGTCGCATGAAAAATCCCCTGAAATCTCACTGAAATAACGGGCTACGCTCTGGCATGTAACCTTCGCCCACTAATATAGCACGAAGCACCTGTGAGCGTACAGCAGGGTTCGCTTCAACGTTAAAAGCAAAGACATAACGTTCCTCACCCTGTTCGATAATACCGATAAACCATGCCAGGGCTAAATCTCCGGCGCGTGTACCTGTTTTCCCGTATAAGCGATAATCCTCTGTTTCATAGAGCGTGATAATGTCGAGCGTCGTCTCTGTGGTGCTATCCGATAAGCCGAGATTACCCTGATAGAGATTATTCAAAACCAGCACCTGCTCAATTGCAGAAATTTCCAGACTGCCACCGAGCCAGAAGGGTGCTGAGCCGGAGCTATCCCCCAACCAGGCAGAAATATCCTGATTGCCATACTCAAATTGGGTGACATAGGTTTGCATATCCTCTTCACCGATTAGTGCTGCCATCTCGCGGAAATACCAGACAATCGACAATTCGACAGCCGAGCGCAATGTATGGTCAGCAGTATATTGTTCCGGCGTATAAAACAGAGACAGGCTGCTATCATAGGGGTAACGACTCGAATCATACTCAATCACAAAATCGGCACTATCAGCAGTTCCTGTTTCGAGTGCAATCGCTGTATGGAACACTTTATAGGTCGAAAATGGTGCGAAACGTTCGGCGGCACGTTGCGGATTATAGACCTGCATCATATCGCGGTTGATGTCGTAAATTACAAATGTGCCCTCAAAAAAACCGAAATATTCTGCAAACTCATCCTGAGCCAGCGTTGGCAAACTCAGCAAAAGCAATAAGATGCAGATCATCAATTTTCGCACAGCAATCTCCTTAAATTTGTTGTCTCCATCGTTCATTGTGCGACATAATTATGGAGAAATAATGTGATTATCTTGATAGCATTGTACAAATCAGGCAAGTTGCTGCCGATAATTTTGTGTTTATTGATGATGCTAATGATGCTATCGTGAGTCATAATATCGCAAATGAGGGAAATCATGAACATTGATCAGCTTGCACAGAAACATGGATTCAGTCAGGACGCCGTGAAACATCTCGTAGAAGCCATGCAACGCGGGAATGGCTCACAGGCGCAATTCAACCATCCTGAATTCGGCGGGATGGGGCAGTGGCAAAATGGTATGTTGATGATAGGCGATGCCTTCAACTATCAACTCAAAGCGAAAATTGATGCACTCTGCCGGGATTTATCGGGCGTTGTGAAATCGGATAGTTTCCCTGCTATGAAAATGCCAGCCATGACTAGCTCCCAATGGTGGTCGGATGATTTAGGAAACCCGTCCTCAAGCGGTCAACAGAATGAGGCACGCTACGCTATTTTTTCCGATAAAAAACGTGTCGCCATCATGAAAAGTGGCAAATTATCTATTTATGATACAAAATCCCATCGCATTACAGGGGTATCACAGCAACAATCGAACAGTGTACAACAACTGGTTTTCACAACAACCGATGGAAAAACCGTTACAGTCGATGATTTTGAACCTGTGAAATAATAAGAGCCGCAGTATGGAACTATAACAGCAATGGGATAAACATTTATTTTAGACCAACCCCTCCCCTAAATAGCGTTGTCCGGTACTGTATGAAGCTTGCTAAAAGGGCTTAATTGCTTAAAAAAGACCCCC
>ENA-OWNT01003131-OWNT01003131.1-seawater-metagenome-genome-assembly--contig:-NODE-3131-length-16022-cov-4.494073_pt1 | contig 16022 bp, 10 predicted proteins | sample MGYA00238136_ERZ651165 | MGnify/ENA primary metagenome ERZ651165 (study PRJEB26861, sample SAMN08777766) | seawater metagenome | isolation source: coastal seawater | place: USA: Florida | collected...
GCCGTTGCCTAATTTTAACGGTACTGCCACCTTCACTTACAGCGTGAGTGATGGCGCAAGCAGCGCCTCGGCCAGTGTTGAACTGCAAATTCAAGCGGTTAATGACGACCCAATTGCTCAGGATGAAACCGGCAGCACCTTAGAAGACACACTGATTGGTGTGTTTGTGTTGAGTAATGACAGTGATCCAGACGGTGACAGCCTGAGCATTACTAGCATAGCGGGCGAAACCAACGGCACCGCGGTGATTGATAATGACCGAATTGATTTCACCCCGGCCGCCAATTTTAATGGGCAAGCTAGCTTTAGCTACACCGTAAGTGATGGCCAAGGTGGCACGGATGTGGGAAGTGTAAGCCTGACCGTTCTGCCAGTAAATGATGACCCTGTAGCTACCGATGATACCGGTAGCACCCTAGAAGACACACTGATTGGCGTGTTTGTGTTGGCGAATGATAGCGACCCAGATGGTGACACCCTCAGCATTCAAAGCATTAACGGCGCAACCAATGGCACCGCGGTGATTAATAACGGCCAAGTTGACTTTACCCCAGCCAACAACTTTAACGGCCAAGCCAGCTTTAGCTACACCGTGAGCGACGGCCAAGGCGGCAGTAATGTCGGCAACGTGAGCATTACCGTGACAGCGGTGAATGACGATCCCGTGGCTGTAGGCGACAGCGGCAGCACCCCAGAAGACACATTGGTTACCATCGATGTACTGGCTAACGATACCGACCCCGAGAATGACGCCCTCATAATTCAAGCCATCAGTGACGAAACCAATGGCACCGCGGTGATTAACAACGGCCAAGTCGACTTCACGCCCACGGCTAACTTTAATGGCCTGGCTAGCTTTAGTTACACCGTGAGCGACGGTAATGGCGGTAGTGATGTCGGCAACGTAAGTATCACCGTGACCTCAGTGAATGATCAGCCGGTAGCTGCTGACGATACAGCCACCACGGTTGAGGACACGCTGGTTACCGTTAATGTTCTAGCTAACGATAGCGACCCTGACAATGACACCCTTGTTATTCAATCGATTAGTGGCGAAATCAACGGTACCGCGGTGATTAACCTTGGCCAAGTCGACTTCACGCCGACAGCTAACTTTAACGGCTCGGCGGGCTTTAGTTACACCGTGAGCGACGGTAACGGCGGTAGTGATGTCGGCAACGTAAGCATTACCGTGTCAGCCGTCAACGATGACCCGGTAGCGGTGGATGACAGCGCGGTGGCTGGTCATAACCAGATGGTAACGATAGATGTCTTAGCCAATGACAACGACCCCGAAAACGACACGCTTACTATTACGGCGGTAACTGCAGAAACTAACGGCACAGCCATCATTAATAATGGTCAAATCGACTTTACCCCTGCAACCGGTTTTTCGGGTGCGGCGAGTTTTAATTACACCATCAGTGATGGTAACGGTGGCAGTGCGAACGCTAACGTCAGCGTTGATGTGCAAGCACCGCCTGCGTTTTATGTTGCTTCAGGCGGCAGTGGTGACTGTAGTACCCCGGTTTCACCCTGTGGAGATATAACGCAAGCGCTTGATGCTGCTCAGTCGGTTACACCATCTACGGTTAACGTGGCGGCGGGCAATTATGTTGTGAACGGCAGTACGGCCATTAATTTGCGTGCTGGCGTGTCCCTGCTTGGTGGTTGGGACAGTGGTTTTTCGACTCGAGACCCTGTCGCTAACCCAACGGTAATCAGTTCCAACGAAACCGCTAATGGCAGTTTTACTAGCGCGTCACCCACTATGCGCTGTGCCGCTGGGGTGGGTGATGACGTGCTGGTTGATGGTTTTTCTATTTGGGGGTCGGACGCGATTGTTAGCGGTGATCCCGTGGCCTTGAAGCTGACTAACAATTGCGCAGCAGTATTCAGTAATAACGCGATTGACGCCAAGGGTAATACTGCTGCAGGCAATGCCTTTACCATTTTTATTGGCGACTCGAATGATCCAGCACACCCAAGCGCTACCTTTAAAAACAATCGAATTGTTGGCGGGCAGTCTACTTCCTTAGGAATTGGCATCTTTTATATTCGCAGCCAAGGCACAATCTTCGATTCAAACTATATCGAGGCGGTGAATACGACCGGTTCTAACGATGGTCAAGCTATTCGGACGCAAAGCGGTGACCCTGCTACAGATTCGATGATGTTTACGAATAATGTTATCGCTAGTTCACGTGAGGCTGTGTTCTTCAATGGCGGAGCCAATATACAAATGCAGGCGAATACCATTTTTGCGAATAGTGTTGCGTTTGATGGTTCGAATGACCAATCGAATGTGGTTCTTTACAACAACATTATTATGGTTTCTGCCAACGCGCCGGCACCCAGTACCTGCGCTAAAACGCTCAAAACTGCAGGCTCCACTGGCAAATGGGAGGTTGAATCCAATGCCTTTGTTGGTTGTGTGAACCGTATTGTCGGTCTCTTGGGTACTGGGGGAACCGATATTGATAACTTCAGTTTAACGGCAGCTGAAGTAGGCTTTGCGGATATGGCGATCGATTATTTTGGGCCAGAACCTTTTACTCTGCTGGAATCCAATGCTACAGCAATTGATGTGGTGCAAGACCTATCGCTCACCCGCAACAGTGATTGCGGTCTGTTGTACGGTGCCAAAGTCGAATTGCTGTCTTCCGAGGTTGATATCAAGGGCAATCAACGCGCATCGTTTTATGACGGCTATTGCAGTTACGTAAAAGAATTTGTAGGTACCGGCGACGCGATAAGCATGGGTGCATTTGAGTTCGAGCTGAATGCCCGCTACGTCAGCCAAACTGGGCAAGATACTGGTAACTGTAGTGACGAGACAGTGCCCTGTGCCACGATTGGCTATGCTTTGGGGCAAGCCCAAGCAGGCGATGAGGTACGAGTAAGCGGCGGTAATTATTTGGCCAGTGCTGGTGACGGTTTGGCTAATCGCGCCCTCATTAATAAGCCTTTGAGCTTGGTGGGAGGGTACAACGCTACCTTTAGCGATATACCTAGCTGTACTGAGCAAAGCTGCGCAACCCAAATTGGCTTAATTGAGGATGCCACCGGCGCATTTAACAGTGCGGTATTGTTGTGCGAGGGGGCCGGCGCGTCACCCACTATGACACATGACAACACGCTTATTGCCGGTTTGGCGATGTCTGCAGTTGATAACAATGATAGTGATGGAGACGTGCACCGCGCCATTGTGCTTGAAAATGACTGTGTTGCCACGGTTGCCAGTAATGTAATTTCCGGTGGCAACGGTGGGGCGGATGGGTCTAACCAGTCTACCGGTGTATTTGTAAAGGGCATCAACACCGATGTGAAGATTTATAAGAACTGGATTGAGGGCGGCCAGGGCAGTAGCTTTATTACCCGTGGTATCTACATCGCACAATCTTCAGCGATCATTGAAGGCAATAGGATTCGTGGCAATAGTGATAACGATGCTACCGATGGCAATGACGCTAGAAAAAGTCATGCGATTGAGATTGCCGACCTCGGGGCGACTGGGCTGAATAACAGTATCGTAATCCAAGATAATACGATTGAAGGCGGCGTTGCCGGTGCTGCAGAAGCCATCAAGGTAGCTAATCCAGGTACTCTGACCGTTGATCGAAATTACATTTATGGTGGAGTGGTTAGTAATAGTAATAACCCAGAAAAGTCGGTGGGGATATTTGTTGGCACCGATGGTGACGCTTCCATAACTAATAACGCTATTCATGGCGGCAGCGCTATCAATGGCGGCTTCGCACATGGTGTACGCATTAACAGCAGCGCGGCCAATGCGGCGAACTTTGTGATTCGCAATAACACCATCTTTTCTGGTGTGCCGAGTCTGAGCCCAAGCAAAAGCGCGATGGGGATTGTGTATACCCAAACCAGTGGGTTTCAGCCGGGTAGTTTGAGTATTGACAACAATATTATTTGGGCCTTTATTGACGGGATTACACCGCCGCCAGGGTTGCGTATCTGTATTAACGAAGAAGTTGATATTAGCCCAGACTTTGTTCGCAACAATTCGTTACATAACAATCATTGCCCGACGGCCTCTTACCGGAGTCGAGACGGCATCGTCGTGAATGATTTTGGTGTTGCCCAATTAAATGCTCAGGCCTTTGCTAGCGGTAATATCGATACGGCCGGTTTCTTTATCAGCCGTGATGGCCCATTTGGCCAACAAGCGTTGAACGACAAGGACTGGCACCTCGATCCCAATAATGGCAGTTGCGACATCGCCCAAGGCGCGCTCGACGGTGATAACAGCGATAACGATGGGCTAGATTTTGGCTATAACCTAGACCTCGATAACATTATCCGCACCGATGATGATATTGGCACGGGGTGGTCAATGGGAGCGTTCGAGCAGGATAGCTGTAATTAGCCTTGCGGGTGCGGGTCTCAGCCTCTATAATTCGCGCCGTTCTTGCGGTGGATATGTATGAGTCCATAGGCTGTTGATCGCAGCTTGATGTATGGCTACAAGCCTACGCCGTTAAAAAATTGGAGCTAAAAGCCCCTTTTTGCCAAAAGGGGCTTTTTTATTTTTGGCGACTAGAAAATATGGCAAAACGCGAACAACAGTTAATTGACCTGCTCGAACCCACCATTGAGGCCATGGGTTATGAGTTGGTGCACCTAGAAGTTGTGCGTGCCAAAACGGTGATTGTTCGCATTTATATCGACAAGCCTGATGGCATCGATTTAACCGATTGCGAAGCCGTAAGCCAGCAGGTGAGTGGGGTGTTAGACGTAGAAGACCCTATTACCTCGGAATACAACTTAGAAGTGTCATCGCCGGGTTGGGATAGGCCCTTGGTGAAGTTAGAACACTTTGAGCGTTTTAAAGGCGAACGCGCCGCCATTCAACTGGGCATGGCGATGCAAGGCCGCCGCAAATTCACCGGCGAGATCGCCGAGGTGAATGGGCGTGAAATTGTAATATTGGTTGACGGTGAGACCGTCAATGTAGATTTTGATCAAATTGATAAAGCACGGTTGGCACCGCTATAGCGCTGGCCACCACACTGTGAAGGTATTGTGAGATGAAGAAAAAAGACATGTTACTGGTGGTTGAGGCGGCCTCTGCAGAGCGTGGCGTAGACCAAAATGTCATGTTTGAGGCATTGGAAGCCGCTTTAGCTTCGGTAACGCGTAAGAACTACGAGGAAGACGTAGAAATTCGCGTGTCGATTGATCGCGCCACTGGCGACCACGATACCTTCCGCTGCTGGACAGTAGTAGAAGACGAGTTGCTGGAAGAGCCCGCGCGCGAATACACCTTAGAACAAGCGCAAGCGATTAAGGCCGATGCTGAACTAGGCGATGTACTTGAAGAGCAAGTTGAGTCAGTAGAAATTGGCGACTTTGGCCGAATCGCAGCGCAGACGGCGAAGCAAGTGATCGTGCAAAAGGTACGTGAAGCGGAACGCGCCCGCATGGTTGAGCGTTTCGCCGACAAAGTGGGTCAGTTAGTAACCGGTACCGTTAAACGCACCGACCGTATTGGTGTGGTACTGGATCTTGGTGAAAACACCGAGGCAGTAGTAGCCCGCGAAGAGTTGATTGCCCGCGAGGCCTTGCGCCCAGGTGATCGCGTCCGTGGTTATCTACGTGAAGCACGCAATGAAATGCGTGGCCACCAGTTATGGGTCAGCCGCTCATGTCCTGAGTTCCTATTGGAGCTGTTCCGCTTAGAAGTGCCTGAAATTGGCGAAGGCTTGATTGAACTGCTCGGTGGTGCGCGTGACCCTGGTAGTCGTGCCAAAGTGGCGGTGCGTAGCAACGACCCGCGTCTAGACCCAATCGGCGCTTGCATTGGTATGCGTGGTGCCCGCGTGCAGGCCGTGTCTAATGAATTGGCCGGTGAACGTGTGGACATTATCTTGTACGACGAAAACCCTGCACAGTTTGTGATTAACGCGATGGCGCCGGCCGAGGTTGAGTCAATCGTGGTTGATGAAGATGCCGGCAGCATGGATATCGCCGTAGCCGAAGACAACTTGGCGCAAGCCATCGGTCGCGGCGGCCAAAACGTACGTTTGGCCTCTGAGCTTACGGGCTGGGAGCTTAACGTGATGACTTCTGAGCAAGCCGAAGAAAAATCGGAAGCAGAGCAGCAAGTGCAAGCGGCTAAGTTTGCCGAAGTGCTGGGCGTTGACGACGACGTGGCGGCTATCTTGGTACAAGAAGGCTTTACCACGGTTGATGAAATCGCCTACGTACCGGCCGAAGAGTTGCTGAAAATTGAAGAGTTTGACGACGAAATCGTTGAAGAGCTCGGTAACCGTGCGCGTGATTGGTTGCTAACCCAAGCGATTGCCGGTGAAGAAACACTGGACGGCGCGGGTGCTCCGGCAGAAGACCTGCTGGCGCTAGAGGGTATGGATGAGAGCCTGGCCTACGAATTGGCTGCCCGCGGCATCTGTACACAAGAAGATTTAGCCGAGTGTGCCACCGACGAGTTAATGGAAGTAAGCGGCATGACCGAAGAGCGTGCCGGCGATCTGATTATGAAAGCACGTGCCCCGTGGTTTGAGGAGGAAGCAGAGGCCTAATTAAGTTGCATACGGCTACTTAATAAGCCCAGCTCACCCTTACTCACACTTAGCTCCGGAGACCGGAAAATGGCGAACAACACAGTTAAACAATTTGCAGAATCAGTTAAAGCGCCGGTTGAGCGCCTGCTGACTCAGCTACAAGAAGCGGGTTTGGATATTAAAGATCCAGATCACGTGCTTTCTGAGCAAGAGAAAATGAAGCTGCTTAGCTATTTGCGCGAGTCGCATGGCAAAAAACCAGCAGCTTCTACGCCTACACGCAAAATTACCGTTAAGCGACGCACCACCTCTGAGGCCAAAGCCACCGGTGCAGCCGGTCGTGGCCGCACAGTGGCGGTAGAAGTGCGCAAGAAGCGAACCTTCGTGAAAGGTGACGGCGACAGCGCTACTGCTGAGAAATCAGAAGCCCAGCTCAAGCTCGAGCGTGAAGCTGAAGAAGCGCGTCAGGCGCTCGCGGCTCGCCGCGCGGAGCTAGAAGCTGAGCAACAGGCTAGCGACAAGGCTGCAGCGGAGCGTAAGAAAGCCCGTGAATCTGCTGCTGAAGAAGAAAAGCGTAAGGCAGAAGAATTAGCCGCCAAGCAAGCTGCGGAAGAAGCGGCAGCGCGTGAGTTGGCGGAAAAAGAAGCAGCAGCGAAGGCGGCTGAAGAAGCTAAGGCAGCAGCTGCAACAGCGGCAGCGGCCGAACCGCCAGCGCCGCCTGCGTCAGAGAAAGCCGCAGCGCGCCCAACTCGCAAAGCGCAACCACCTGCTAAGAAAACCGCAGGCCGTGGCCGCTCGGGTGGTGATGATCAGCTGCATTTGGCGGCGGGCAAATCGCGCCGCAAGAAAAAGTCTGCAGCGCGTAACGTTAAGGTGCAAGTTGATAACCAACACACCTTTGAAAAACCTACCGCGCCAGTGGTTCGTGATGTCGAAATTCCAGAAACCATTACCGTGGCTGAGCTGGCGCAACGCATGGCGGTAAAAGGTGGCGAAGTGGTGAAAACCCTGATGGGGATGGGCGCCATGGTAACCATTAACCAATCCATCGACCAAGACACAGCGATGCTGGTGGTTGAGGAAATGGGTCACAACGCTACCGCAGCGAAAGAAGAAAGCGTGGAAGATACCTTGCTGCAAACCCAGCAAGCGGAAGATAACGCGGCTGACATTGTTACCCGTCCGCCGGTTGTAACCGTGATGGGTCACGTTGACCACGGTAAAACTTCATTGCTGGATTACATTCGTACTAGCCGCGTTGCGGCGGGCGAAGCTGGCGGTATTACCCAGCACATTGGTGCCTATCACGTAGAAACTAAAGGTGGCGTGGTGAGCTTCCTCGACACCCCAGGTCACGCGGCGTTTACCTCCATGCGTGCTCGCGGTGCTAACGCTACTGACGTGGTTATTATTGTGGTTGCGGCCGACGATGGTGTGATGCCACAAACGATCGAAGCCGTGCAGCACGCCAAGGCTGCCGGTGTGCCGATGGTGGTTGCGGTAAACAAAATTGATAAGCCTGATATCGACTTGGATCGTGCTCGTAATGAGTTAGCTGCACAGGAAGTTATTCCAGAAGAGTGGGGCGGTGATGTGCCATTCATCAACGTATCGGCGCATACCGGGCAGGGGATTGATGAGTTATTAGAAGCCGTGCTACTGCAAGCAGAAGTGTTGGAGTTGACCGCTAACCCGACTAAGCCGGCATCTGGCGTAGTGATCGAGTCTTCGGTTGTGAAAGGTCGTGGTCCGGTTGCGACGGTATTGGTTCAAGACGGTACCTTACGTAAAGGCGACATGATTTTATGCGGCCAAGAATTTGGTCGTGTGCGTGCTATGCACGACGAAAATGGCGAGCAAGTAGACAGCGCCGGTCCATCAATTCCGGTCTCTGTACTCGGTCTGTCAGGTGTGCCCGCAGCAGGTGATGAAGCGCTGGTCGTTGCTGATGAACGTAAAGCCCGTGAAGTGGCGGAATTCCGTCAAACACGCGAGCGTGATGCCAAGCTGAAACGCCAGCAAGCCGCGAAGATGGAAGCCTTGTTCGAGCAAATGAAAGAAGGTGGCGAACGCGCTACCTTGAATATCTTGCTGAAAACCGACGTGCAGGGTTCATGTGAAGCGCTACGTGACTCGTTTGAAAAGCTTTCTAATGATGAAGTTCGCGTTAACGTGGTATCGGCTGGTGTGGGTGGTATTAACTCATCTGACGTTGATCTAACCGTGGCTTCTGAGGCCTTCTTGATTGGCTTTAACGTGCGTGCCGATGCGGCTGCGCGGAAGGCAATGCAGGAACAAGAAGTTGAGGCGCACTACTTCAGTATCATCTACGAAGCCATTGATATGATTAAGGATTCTATCGGCGGCATGATGAAGCCGATCGTAAAAGAAGACATCCTGGGTCTGGCCGAAGTGAAAGATGTATTCCGCGGTTCTGGCTTTGGCCAAATTGCTGGTTGTATCGTTACCGAGGGTGTGGTTCGTCGTAGCTGCCCAATCCGTGTATTGCGTGACAACGTGGTAATCCATGAAGGTGAGCTGGATTCACTACGCCGCTTTAAAGACGACGTAAACGAAGTGCAGTCAGGCACAGAGTGCGGTATCGGTGTGAAGAACTACAAAGATGTTCGCGCTGGTGACCAAATTGAGTGCTTCACCCGCACCGAAACTCAGGTCAAGCTGTAGCTTGTTAGCCTAGGCATTTATTAGCTTTTATTTATGAGCTTTAAAGAGTACAGCCGCACCGATCGTATTGGTGAGCAGTTAAAACGTGAGTTGTCCGAACTCATCTCGCGTGAGTTTGAAGATCCCGCGCTGATGGGCGTTACCGTGGCCGAAGTTAAAGTCACTACCGACCTCAAATACGCCAAGGTATACGTCAGCTCGCTAAACTTGGCGGCTGGGCTGGTTGACGACTTTTCGCCGGTGCTAGAAAAGCTGGCCGAGAAGGGCGGACGCATGCGCAGTATTTTAGGTAAACGTCTACGTTTGCGTACCATTCCAGAATTTCGTTTCTACGAAGACACCGCCATGGCGAAAGGCGTCGAAATGACGCATTTAATCGATACCTTGGTAGCGGAAGACGCCGAGCGCGGCGACGACGCTGCCGACTCGGAAGATAAAGCCTAAATGGGTCGACGCAAACGTGGGCGCAGCGTGCATGGCATTCTGCTGCTCGACAAACCGGCTGGTTTAACGTCTAACGCTGCGCTGCAGAAAGTTAAACGCCTTTTCGACGCGCAAAAAGCCGGGCACACCGGCAGTCTCGATCCTCTCGCCACTGGCATGTTGCCGCTGTGTTTTGGCGAAGCGACCAAAGTTTGTAATTACCTTCTCGATTCCGACAAATGTTATCTGGTGCGAGCTCGCTTTGGTGAGCGTACCGATACCGCTGACGCGGATGGCGAGGTAATTGAAACCGCCAAGGCGAAGCTTTCCGAGCGCCACCTTAAAAAAGCGTCTAAGAAATTCTTAGGCGGTATCGAACAAGTGCCACCGATGTATTCGGCACTTAAAAAAGATGGCCAACGTTTGCACGAGTTGGCACGACAAGGCATTGAGGTTGAGCGCGAGGCGCGGGCGGTTTATATCGACCAATTCGAGTTGCTCGAGTTGGCCGAAAATGAGGGTTTGCCAGAAGCCACTTTTCGCGTGGTTTGCTCAAAAGGCACTTATATTCGCAGCTTGGTAGAAGACCTAGCAGCCGAGCTTGGCACCTTGGCGCATGTAGTCATGCTGCGGCGTGAGTGGGTCGATCCTTACGAAAATGCCAGCATGATTAGCCTAGAATCGCTCGAAAAAGCCGCAGAAGCCGGTTTTGAGGCGCTACAAAGCACATTAACTACCGCAGAATCTGCACTTTCCGGTTTGCCGGTGGTAGAATTGCGCGCCGATTTGGCCGGCTATATCAAAATGGGTAACCCCGTTTTTGAATCTGGCGTGCCAGCTGATAGCCCCGTGCGGATGCGCGAGCTATTAGATGATGGCCAAAAAAGGTTTATTGGAATGGGTGAGCTGAACGCTGATGGGATGCTTGCTCCAAAACGGTTAATTCGCTGCGACTAGCCTGTAGGTTGGTTGGGTTTATTAACATTAATCGCCGTTTTCTGTACCCAAATCACGGAATCCGGTTTGTTTTAGCGATTGGGAGAAATCAATGCTAACAACTGAAATGAAACAAGAGATTGTTGCTAAGCACGCTCGTGGTGCTGGTGACACTGGTAGTCCTGAAGTACAAGTTGCGCTGCTAACGCATCGCATCAATGACCTACAAGGTCACTTCAAGTCTCACAAAAAAGATCACCACAGCCGTCGTGGTCTTTTGAAAATGGTTAATCAGCGCCGTAAGTTGCTGGACTACCTAAAAGGTAAAGATTTAGGTCGTTACCAAGCGCTTATTAAAGAGCTAGGTCTACGCCGATAGCCGACCTTCTCATGCGCGATTGCGGCGTTGCTGGAATGACTTTTTGATGCTCATGTACAAGTTCGTACACTCCGCTCAAAAAGCCATTCCGCGCCTTGCACTCACACATGAGAAACTCGGCTATAAGTATTTAGGTTTCACTGTTCTGTCACACAGACAATTGAAACTGAGTAGATAAGAAACCTTGCGTCGCTTCGCGGCGCGAGGTTTTTTTGTAGTGGGGAGTTGTTGTCAGAAGGGTGCTTATCTAAAAAAGCTTTGTACTACACGTTGTACTAAGGCTTTTTCAGTAAGTGCCTCTGATGTCCTCCCATTATTTATTTCGGAAACATTAAGGACAAATATGTTTAATCCTGTAACTAAAAGTTTCCAGTTTGGTGAGCACTCCGTTAGCTTCCAAACTGGCATGGTTGCTCGTCAAGCCGACGGTGCAGTATTCGTAAATATGGGTGGCACTGTGGTGCTAGCCACTGTAGTTGGTAAGCGTTCGGTTGCGCCGGGTCAAGATTTCTTCCCGCTAACCGTGAACTACCAAGAGAAAGCCTATGCGGCGGGTAAGATTCCTGGTGGTTTCTTCAAGCGTGAAGGTCGTCCGGCTGAAGAAGAAACGCTAACTGCGCGTTTGATCGACCGTCCGCTACGCCCATTATTCCCTAAGGGCTTCAAAAACGAAGTTCAGGTTGTATTGACTGTCATGTCACTCAACCCACAAGTTAACCCAGACATCCCAGCGTTGTTGGGTGCTTCTGCGGCGCTTGCTGTTTCTGGCATTCCTTTTGATGGCCCAGTTGGCGCTTGCCGCGTGGGTTACATCAATGGCCAATACACCCTAAACCCAACTGCCAAAGACATGGATCATTCTGACCTTGATTTGGTTGTTGCGGGCACTGAAAACGCCGTTTTGATGGTGGAATCTGAAGCTAACTTGCTATCAGAAGAAACTATGCTGGGCGCGGTTAACTACGGCCACGAGCAAATGCAAACCGCGATCAACGCGATCCGTGAATTTGCGGCTGAGTCAAATGTTGAGCCTTGGGACTGGACAGCACCTGAAACGGATACCGGTCTAGTCGACAAAGTATCAGCGCAAGTAAAAGCTGACTTGACCGAAGCTTACAAAATCTCTGACAAGCAAGAGCGTTACGCCAAAGTAGGCGAAATTCGCGAAGCGGCCGTTGCTGCTTTAGCTGGCGAGGATGCTGAATACACTGCTGACGACGTATCAGGCGCTTTTGCGAGCGTAGAAAAAGACGTAGTACGTAGCCAAGTATTAAGTGGTGGCGCCCGTATTGATGGCCGTGATCACAACACCGTACGTGGTTTGGACATGCGAATTGGCGTATTGCCACGCACTCACGGTTCAGCTTTGTTTACTCGTGGTGAAACCCAAGCGATTGTTGTCACTACCTTAGGTACTGAGCGTGACGCGCAAATCATCGACGCGTTACAGGGCGAGTACAAACAGCCGTTCATGTTGCACTACAACTTCCCTCCATACTCAGTAGGTGAGTGTGGCTTTATGGGCTCACCTAAGCGTCGTGAAATTGGTCACGGTCGTTTGGCTAAGCGCGGTGTGAAGGCAGTGATGCCTGATCCAGAAGATTTTGGTTACACCGTACGTGTGGTATCTGAAATTACCGAATCAAACGGCTCTAGCTCAATGGCGTCTGTTTGCGGTACTAGCATGGCGTTGATGGACGCTGGTGTGCCAATTAAAGCCCCGGTTGCTGGTATTGCGATGGGCTTGGTAAAAGAAGGTGAGCAGTTCGCCGTGCTAACCGACATCTTGGGTGACGAAGATCACCTAGGTGATATGGACTTTAAAGTAGCCGGCTCTGAAGATGGCATCACTGCGTTGCAAATGGACATCAAGATTCAGGGTATTACCTCTGAAATCATGCAGATTGCGTTGACTCAAGCGAAAGAAGGTCGTTTGCACATTCTTAAGCAGATGAACGAAGTGATTGGCTCAGCCCGTTCTGAGATCTCTGAGTTTGCGCCACGCAATATCTCTATCAAGGTACACCCTGACAAGATTCGTGACGTGATTGGTAAGGGTGGTGCAACTATCCGTGCCTTGACCGAAGAAACCGGTACCACTATCGATATCGATGACAACGGCACCGTGACCATCTGGGCAGTAGAAGCTGCTGCTGCAGATCTCGCGGTTAAGCGTATCGAAGAAATTACCGCTGAGCTGGAAGTTGATCAGGTATACACCGGTAAAGTGCTACGCATCATGGACTTTGGTGCCATTGTTGGCATCCTGCCTGGCAAAGACGGTTTGGTTCACATCTCTCAAATCGCGCATGAGCGTGTTGAGAACGTGTCTGACCACCTGAAAGAAGGCGACGAAGTGAAGGTTAAAGTGATTGAAGTAGATCGTCAGGGCCGTGTGCGTCTGTCGATGAAAGCCTTGATCGAAAAACCTGCAGCGGAAGAAGCAGCGGCCGAATAGTCGCGGCTACTGGTTGCGGCTTCTGGCCGAGAAGGCCCGCTATCAAGCCTGCTCTGAGTTTGCTTAGAGCGGGCTTTTTTATGCCTGCAATATTGGTCAGGCTTTTTCATTTTAGTCGCTGTTAGTAAAGTAAGCCCATGCACGCAAACTCGTCTCCCGTTATTTCTAATCAAGCTGGCCTGCATGAGCGGCTTGACGAGGTCGTACGTAAACACGCTGCGTCGGCGTTCCAACGCCCAATAGCAGAGCATGCCGTTGCCGCCTGGCAGGTGTTAGAGCAGCGATGGGATCGATCTCAGCCCCTGGTGCTGGACTCTGGCTGTGGTACCGCAAGAAGCACCCTTATGTTGGCAGAACAACATACGGATAGTTTGGTCGTAGGCGTGGATCGCTCTGTGGCGCGTTTGGAAAAGCGTGCGGAGTTGCCGGAAAACGCCCTGTTGCTAAGAACAAACCTAGAAGATTTTTGGCGATTACTGGCCATGAATAAGGTGCGTTTGGCCGCGCATTATTTGTTCTATCCAAACCCTTATCCTAAAGCTGCGCAACTGCGCTATCGCTGGCATGGTAGTCCCGTGTTTTCGGTAATGATGGGTCTGGCAGGCCAAGTCACGCTAAGAAGTAATTGGGAGGTCTATCTGAAAGAGTTTGAGCGGGCGGCAGCAATCACGGGGTGGCGTTATGAGTCTGCTGGTGTGACAGTCTTGCCGCATCAGCAAAGACCGATTACCGCTTTTGAAGAAAAATACCAAGCGAGCTCGCAGGCGCTGTTTCAATTGGTACTCTCTAAGGTCCAGCCAGATGCTTCTGGTAACGAATGAGCTACGTCGATTCACTGCGTTCTCTGTACCTGCAGACATTTTAGTCATCTAACGATTGTTTGCAAAAATAGCTGAATCGCTATTCATAATAGTTTCTGTAATGCAGGCAGCGTAAGGGCTTTAGACCTTTTGTCGCTATTAACCACCCATTTATCTGATTTAACCTAGCGATAACTTATTTAGTTAATTAGACTAACGCGGCTTAACGTTTGTTAGTTCTTTTCATAGGGGTGAAGCATATGACTTATTTACTACGTAGCATGCTGCTCGTAGCTAGCTTATTTTTAGTGGCTGGCTGTGACAGTGAATCTGCCAATGGTAACAATGGCAATAACAGTGGCAACAACGGCGGCAATAACGGTGGCGACAATGGTGGCGACGGCGGCGATACCGGTGTAAACGGACCGGTACAGCCATTACAAGACGTTCTTTCTGGTAGCGTGGTAATGCCGCTAGAAGACGCGGTATCGGGCACGCCTCTGGAAGGCGCTGTTGGTTGCCTTGACGAAGCCGTAGTGACCGACTTGGTTGACGTAGTTGACACCATTGGTCTTGCGTTACAAGACGCGGCAGGCGGCGACCCACAAGCAGCTTTTGAGGCGGCAGCGGGAAACCTTCAAGCATCATTACTGGGCTTTGGCGAAGGCACATTGGCTTTGCTTGAATCTCTAGCCGGTGGCCCAGGCTGCCGTGGCGCTGATGACGGCGACAATGGCGATGGTGGTGACAACGGTGGCGACAACGGTGGCGACAACGGTGGCGACAACGGCGACGGTGGCACTGAAGAAGATGTTGACCTGACCCAAGTGGTTGAGCTTGTGACCACTATTACTAGCCAAATCGAAGGCGGTATTGGTCAGCTACCTGATGAAGCGCGTGATGCGCCAGTGGTTGGCGGTGTAGTACAACTGCTAGAAGATGCGCTTGGCGACCTAAATGTCTTATTGACTGAAGTAGGTGAGTACGATGGTGCGGATTCTTCTGCAGCAGCCGACACTTTGCTAAACAATTTATTGAACAACCTGCTGCTCGATGTTATTCCGGTTAGGACTTTCGAAGAGCAAGTGGCTGGCGGTGATGATACTGTTTCCTCTGGCATTGCTGGTGGTATCGACCAGTTGACAGGTGCTTTAGCAGGTGGTTTAGAACCTGTGTTGGAAGGCGTACTAGGTACGGTTCTTGATGATGCAGGTAGCCCAGTGCTAGATGTAGTTGAGAACGACGTGCTAGGTACCATCCTGACTCCACTATTAGATGCCATTAATGGTGGTGGTGATGGTGGCGGTTCAGATGGCCCAACAGGTACACCTTTAGACGCTTTGTTCGAGGCGCTAGCAGGTGCTGGCGGTGGTGGTGAAGGGGGTCCAACTGATACCCCTTTGGATATCATCCTAGGCCCACTGTTTGGTGCTTTAGGCCTCTAGTATGAGGTTGAAGGCGAGATTGAGTTCGCGCCTGCAAATAGGCTGTGAACTGAATGGTTCAGTGAATTGAGTCTTCAGTTCAGCAGCAAGGCATAAATATCTTATAATATGTCCTTAGCGGGCCCGCTTGCGGGCCCGTTTTTGTTTTACTAAACAATACAAGGCATTAAACAGCAAATGACCCAGCCCCAAGTCGGCATCATTATGGGCAGCAAAAGTGACTGGCCCACCATGCAATTGGCAGCAGAAATGCTTGACGCCCTCGGCGTGAGCTATGAGGCTAAGATTGTTTCGGCCCACCGTACCCCTGACCTGCTGTATCAATATGCAGAAACCGCGCAATCGCGAGGC
>ENA-OWNT01003132-OWNT01003132.1-seawater-metagenome-genome-assembly--contig:-NODE-3132-length-16015-cov-4.411595_pt1 | contig 16015 bp, 21 predicted proteins | sample MGYA00238136_ERZ651165 | MGnify/ENA primary metagenome ERZ651165 (study PRJEB26861, sample SAMN08777766) | seawater metagenome | isolation source: coastal seawater | place: USA: Florida | collected...
GACTCTGAGGAACAGCCGACACAGTTCGATCCTTACAACTTGTATGCCGGCCCCTCTCTCACAAGAGAGGCGTCTGGCCCAAAAAAGCGACAAACTACGCTTGTGTTTCACTCAGATCGGTCTGCGGCGCTGTTGGATTGCCAGCCCGCGGCCAGGCTGTCGGAGGAGCAGTGGACGCATATTTGCCAGCGCTTGAGCGACCTCCTGGTAGATTGCATCCCAACAAGCGACCATAGGTCGACAGCGTTGCAAGCCGCAGGATCACGATCCAAGCGGGCCCCGGCGCGAACTTTGAGCACAGAGCAGAAGGAACAGCTTTTGGCCGTACAGTCCCATATCCAACTTGACTTGATCGGCGCCGTTGGTGCGGTCTACGACTGCAGCATGGTGAACTTCACGCCCGCCCAGCACGAAGTATTGTTGTCCGCCTTCTTCCATCCCGGATTGCTTGCGCCGTTGCAGCAACACCCAGCAGGCACGCCGTACGTCCTGGATAGCAAGATGACTGTGGCGGTCAAAGCCCTCGCAACCGCCGTCCCTGCACTGTTCCGGCTGCATGCGATTGGGGAAGAAAAACATGCTGTCCTTGATATTGCGATGAAGTACATCAAACAGCCTTGCGAAATGATGATCCGCGAGTACAATAAGCTGGCTTCTCGCCTTGGTAAATTTTTACGGAAACGCCGCCGTCTGCAAAAGGCAAAGAAAGAGGCTGAGCTAGCAGAAATGAAGAAGGAGGAACCAAAAATGAGACAGGTGGAGAAGGTCGTATTTGCCATCACGCCCGTGCTGCTGAAGATGCTGGTCGGTTTCCAGGAAATGAACGTGGACGAGTTCCATGCACACTTGCCGTGGTTGTACCCTCTCATTGCTGAGTTGGTGCGTTCCGAAAACTTTGATCTTCGGTGCACGATCCAGAAAATTTTGCTGCGTGTGTTCCCGCTGGTGACCACAGCGTTAGTTGAGGACACGGAATCATTGTTGTGATATCATGGTCGACGAACAATACCGGTAAACAGTAATTAGTTGTGCATAAAAATTTAGCTCTTGTCAGAAGTCTGCATTTCTCAATCAGTGGTGTCATGTTTGCAAAGCAATCAATCATCGCGCTTTGGAGGACGACTCCAGAATGGAGGTGGTAATCTGGCATACATTCGGTTGTCCGTGGGCGCAGTTGAGATGGACTCACCACTCACCACGCACAACTAGACCGCGGTGTTAATTAAGGCGGCGCCATCACCATGTTCGGCGAATGCGGCAGGTTCCAGTCTCCTTGCAGTGGCGGTGGAAAGGATATGTATGGTGAACTCATAGGGAACAAGCCACCACCGTGTTTACGTCCAAATGTGTCGGCCAGGTCAAGGTACGGTGAGTAGAGAGCGTTGACATTTCTTGGATGACTATTAAAAGCCATGTCATGAAACCAAGGAACATTAAGGGCGTTGTGGTACGTCGGTCCACCCCAGAAAAGTGAACCGGACCCAAACCCACCATTGGGCATTCCTCCGTATCCAAACGTTCCGTGTGGGTACACGCGTTGGTCGTATCCACGCAGGAAAGAGTCGGGACCGACTGAAGGAGGGGCTAACCACCAAGAGCTGTCGAATTCCTCAGGCCCGTAAGTAACTTTGGCGCGGCCTCGGCCCCGACCGCGGCCAACGAAGCGCCCTTGCTCTAAAAAGGGGATTGTACTCTCAGTTTCCACAAATGCAGTCGGGAGTTGTGATTCACCTGATGTTGGAGGGGGCATGTGCAGCAGTTCCACGGGAACACTGCTCCCGTCCGTGCTGTCATGGGCTGAGGCCACGGCCGCGAGTTGTAGCAACAAGAACAGACGGCAGGGCTTGCGCATGTGCGGCCGCACCATCATCGGCGCGTGGTGTCTGCGACGGCGTTACTACATGTTAACAACTACCTTTAGCCCGCATTAAAACCATACTGTGCGGTCGGGGTGGCCGGTGGCACTGACGCTCCCAAGTGGAGAGACAGTGCTTTAAAACTAATTTGGTACCGCTGTTTCTGTTTCTTTGTTTTAGGTGTTCCGCGAGACTACCTTGTCGCTGTCCGTCTGCTGCCGAACGTGAAACAATCCCCGAGTGTGTCCATAATTCGTCGACACAGTCGTTCTCGTCACCACCACCACCACCACCACCACCATCCGTCATCCTTTACCCATCACCTTTCGTTGAAACTTCATCCGTCACTCCTCAGCGTTGTGGTCGTTCGTGGTCGCCGTCACGTCGTCACCACAACGGTCTGTTATTAGTGCGTCCTCCGTCATTCATTTGTTTCACTCCATTCATTCGTACATTCGTCGTGGTCGTGGTGGTAGTGGTGGTCGTTGTCGTCGTGCACGACGGAAGGGGGAAGGAAGAAGGAAAAGAAGAGGGAGAGGGAGAGGACGGAGGAACGACGGAGAACAACGGACGGAGGAACGACAACAGAAGAAGGAAGAAGAACGACGGACGGAAGGACGGAAGGACGAAGGACGAAGGACGGACGGAAGGAAGGAAGAACGAACGAACGAACGAACGAACGAACGACGAACGAATCTTTCCATCTTTCCGGCTGTCTGCCTTTTGGTTTGGAGTTTGGACTTCGGAAGGAAGGAAGGAAGGAAGGAAGGAAGGAAGGGAATGACAGTGAGTGAGTGAGTGAGTGAAGTGGCAGTGAGTGAGTGAGTGAGTGAGTGAGTGAGTGACACTGTGATTGTGTGATTGTGCGTTTGATTCCTTCCACTTTGCACTTTGCACTTTGCAATTTTCCTTTTTCCATTTTGCCATTTCTCACTTTTTGTATTTTCCGTTTCTCCATTTTACTCTTTACTCTTTACTCTTTACTCTTTACTTTTTCGTATTTTCGTATTTTTGTTTTTCTGTTTCCTTTTCTCTCTATTATATTTTCCCACTTTTGGTTGAGTTTTGAGAATTCCAAACTTCCGCAACTCTGCAACTCCGGTTGTTCTATCTATAATTCACTATTCAGTACTACATTTCATAATTGGGTTCTTTCTATCCATATACTGTACACTCATCCACAATCTCACGTCACGGTGGTTGTGAGTGGCTGTGAGTGAGTGACTGTGACGTTGTTCTGTCGAGTTCGTTCGTTCGTTCGTTCGTTCGTTTGTTCGTTCGTTGGTTTGAATTCTTTCATCGCCATTCGTCGAACGTCGAACGAACGAACGAACGAACGAACGAACATCGAACGAAGAAGGTCACAGTTAGTTGGCACGGGGACAAGGCAGAACCAACGAGCATGCATGGGAGACCATTCACAACTCATTGCCGTTGCAACCTTCAGTGGTATTTATGGTTGGTATGGTCATATGCGTGTTTGTTCTTTTGGATTCTTGTCGTTGTCGTCCTTGCTTGCGAATTCAAACTGAAGCCGTGTCGATGCTGTGATGAAAGGACTGGATGCCGGTGGCTGGGGTGGACGAAGTGGCAACAAATGCACCCTTCCCTTCGTTACTTTTCCTCGCAATGCGCACCCCTTTCTGCTGAGTCGCGCTTGAATCTAGTCCTTGGTAATCACACCGCGTCCACGGCCACCAGCGTTGCCCAGGACAGCATGCATAATTCCAATTTTAGCCCAATCGGCTTTTACACAGTTTCTGGCTTGAATTAATTCAATAGTTTTTGGCGACTCCTGCGCGAAAAATGTCGAATTTGTTCGAAGCCCCTCAACAGAACCAGACTGCACACACTAGTGTCGTCAAGTTTAAATGCGGTCGCACCAAGCACGAAAAGTTGCCAGACGGATCGTACAAAGTTACGCCCATCGCTGCAAGAGGATATCTTGACTTGCAAAATGTGAGGACAGGGATGTATGAGTTGGTGTGGAGCACCCGCGATGGTACCGTTCCTCGTGACAGTCACAACAACATTATCCTGTTCAAATCAGAACAACGGCTAGACAATGTTGCCACCGGCAATGATGATGATCAAGTATTCGTAATCACTCTCCAAAACAACCGCCGCCATTTCTTTTGGGTGCAGGAACCCGACCGCGAAGAGTGGAAGAAAATAGAGGCACAACTTCGGGAAGCACTGGGATGCGACGATTCTGACGCCTTAAATGCTGCGCTTGCTGCCATCGGTCTTTCTCCCGCTGACGTGAACCAGCCTTCAGGTGGGCAAAATGACTAATCAACGCCGCTGATAGCGGCATAACCACGGCTGCTTCGTGTCGTGTATATTATTTTTCAACTGGGCGCTCGCTCTTTTCATTGGGGTATCATTATTGAATTTTGCCCCTGCATGCTTCGTGTATATACGTAAGAGTTCAAGGCACTGTTATTTTCGTCCTCGTCTTTCTGCGTGTGCTCTTTAGCAAGCACACGCACTCTTGGCTTGCCGACTCAAGTGTCTTCGCTTCGATCAAGGCAAGCACTTTCTTTTGTCGCCCACGTTCACGCATTCTACGTCCGCGTGATATCCGCTTATTCTTGTTGGTCCGACTACGTTACATGATTTTTTTAAAACTAAACAAAGCGATGGTTTCCCAACACATGCTATCTCTAGTAGAGCGACAGACTCTCTGACAGAATCAAAGAGCCTGAAGGGGTGTAACCCCAAACGGCGGAGTTGCCTCCCCAAACGGCGGAGTTGCCTCAACCTATTATACCAGGTATTTCGTTTTCCGATGTACCTCAGCAGAATGTTTCGGGCTCCGTTGGCGTCGCGATCCGACTACGGTTGGTGTGGGGGGTCCCGTCATAATGTATGTCGCAGCGTATCGAGGCGGCTAATTCTCACGTCAGCGCAAGTCCGCCCGCTCGAGATTCCACATTCCAACACTGTACACCATTGAAGGGTTTTTCTCGCTGTCCCCCAACAACCCGAATTCCAAGTGCGAGAATTATTTTTACGCACCCACTCATTGAAATACACATGCTGAATTATAGAGAATAAAAGAGTGTAGAAACGGGCCACTACGATACGGCTGTGTGCGTGGTTCACCCACCCGCGGTTCGCCAGCGTGTTGGGGTGTCCTTGCGCCCGCTCCCCCAACGTTCGCTTTGCGCTTCGCGCCCACGGACTCGCCCTTTCTTTGTCGTGTTGTCACCACGTCACCCATGAACACCGCAACAACCTCCCAACCTCCCCTCCATTCTAAGCAACACCATTACCGCTGCTCCTGGCACGCTGGTTGCCACGTCGTCTCGTGTAGCGTCTTGTGTTTTTAGTAAAAGTCAGGACATCATTCAAGAGCGTCGCGCAAGTATGCCGAGTCAGATAGATGCTGGTATGGCATTGCCGTTAAACGTTTAACGCCGATGTCGTGGCCACGCGGTGACGCTCGGCACGAAGAAGGCAAGCAGCACGGAAACGGTTGGGCCGGTCCCTGGTTGGGGCCAATGATAACATTGTCTTCGTGAGAATAATTTTGCGTGGCGGAAGTCTGTTAAGAATTTATGGGATCGCCAAATTTTGTGTTGGGATTCAGTCACTTACAGTGAAAGCAACATGGCCGACGTTGCGTATAACTCTGCGCCAACCGTCAGCTCCGTCAGCGACGGCGAGATGTCTGCTCCTTACGCTTACGGCGCGTACAGTGACACTGTGCCACCAGCACCCGGCTACGAACAAAACCCATCTTCAAGTCCAAAGACAGGAAGGGCTACGTCGTTCCCGGATCCAAATCGGTTGGGCTACCTCGGGAACGCACAAGTTCGCGACTATCTCGGACATCATCTGAACAGCACAAGCGAAAAACCAGCGATTCGCAAAATGGTTTCAAGGTTGGATGCTCCCGGGTCTCTTAGCCCAGTGAAGCGCAATCGTGGAGCCACAACGCGAATATCGACTTCAACAATCAAAGGCAAGCTGTTCAAGCAGAAAGGAGGTCAATGGATCAAGCGGATCTTCTGCATTGAACGCGGAAACTTGTGCCAAGTCAGCGACGCCGGAATTCGGCGCCACTTCATCCCTTTGTCGAGCAATGTGGTTGTGAAACAAAAGGGCAAGCTGCTGTTCAAAGTCAAATTGGAGACGTTTGACTTTTGCCGACTTTTCAAAGCAAAAACTGCCGACGATGTTTTGAAATGGTTGAACGTATTCGAAGAGCATGGATGTACCGTCTCGCGCACGATGAGCCCGTGAGAATACTGATCCTGCACACAGTGACTTCAATCTAGGCATTATCTTGGCCAACTATTTATATTTATTTTATTGTATTCCGTATCTCCGCTCTCGATTGAACCTTTCTTGGCACCCAAGATACTCTTCCAAAGTCGTCACCGTCCGTTCACGGAACGCGTGTGGAGGAGACGCTGCAAATGCAAATGTTATGCGGTGCTGTGAACATTCACTTGCGAGCTTTTGTGTCTGAATCAAGATTGTGACATGATTCAACGGGAAGTCGGACCAATGAAGAAATCGATGATGAAGGTTGACCGATGTAACTGATAGGCTCGACACAAAGTTTTGTCGCCGCCAAGGACACAGATCGTGAGATGCACACGATTATTCATATCTTCAACACATTGCATTTTCGTAGCACATTTTTGGCGCTTCGTCCGCCGGTCCATCCATGCAAGCAGCAATTGCACACAGTAATTGCTTGCTGGTTGAACAAAATATCACCCCTCGAATTCCATCGATGCGTGGTTTTGCGTGATTGGTTGATGGTGTGCATGATGTATGTGTGCAGTGAGTGAGTGGTAGACTCGTTTACCAATTGTAACAAGGCGAGTTTTGATCGCACGTGTGGCCATACTGTATGTGACACGCAGTTACAGCATGATCTGTCCAGTCTTGCATACAAAGCGATCTGGTGCAGCATCGTCATCGGCATCGTGAGCAACGCAGTGTGGAACCGAGGAACCAAATCGCTCATAAAAAATGAACTGCCGAACGCTGTCATCGTCAGTGTAACACAACGTCAGAAGTCGTCTCGTACCAAAGCCACGACAACGCCGCTCACCGCTACTCACAGTCACTCACTCACAGTCAGTCACTCACTCACAGTCACTCACAGTCAGTCAGTCAGTCACAGTCACTCACGCATGCGCTCGCAGTCAGTCGCTCGCTCACGCTCATGATGACGATGTCATAATATCTACAAATGACATTTCAGTGTATTTCGAGCTCATAGAGCCACTGTAAAACACAGAATAGTAGTTATAGATAACTTCCCCCGACGCATCTTGCAGCTTGTGCTTTCGTTCGTGCGTTCGTTCGTTCGTTCGTTCGTTCGTTCGTTCGTTTGTTCGTTCGTTCGTTCGTTCGTTCGACGGTTTGAACCGCAAACGAACTCACTCACAGTCACTTTTCTGCCTCCGTTCATTCATTCATTCATTCATTCATTCATTCATTCGCTTTGATTCTTTCTGTGGTGATGTGATCGTTCTTCGTGCGTGCTCACATTCCGTTATGCGCAGTCAGTCAGTCAGTCAGTCTACTACGTGTCTGTCCGTGTCGGTGTGTGGGTCTGTCGGTGTGGGTCTGTCCGCACCCTTGTCCTGTGGTTTTTGTTTGCTTGTGAGCTTGGAGACTGGAGGGTTGCTCTTCCTTCGCCACTAACAAACTACTCGCGTCATGCAAACCATGCCCGTCCAGAAATCAACCTGCTCGCAGCCGTCCATCCACGACCCAGCCCGCCAAAGTCGAACTGTCTGTTGTCTCCTCCACTGCAAAGGCTACCTGGACTGCTTGAGCTACTCTGCAAATCGCTTGATGTGTGTGTGTGTGTGCGTGTGTGTGTGTATGTGTGTATCTTCAACTCTCGGCGGCGCGTTTGTGGCAGTGTACACAACGCTCGCGAATACGCGCGGCACAAAAGTTCTCACGACAGAAATTTCATTGATCAAACAATAACGGCCGAAGTTTCTCTAAACCCGCACATGCAAGGTGCGAGTGCTCTGTGCCGTTAATCGTTGGGTTCGTGCGGCAGTGTCGGTGCTGCAACAACTTACTCGGGCTGCAAAATGGCACTGACTGAAATCCTTCTACTACTCGTCGCGAGTGCTGTACCCTTTTGTTCTGCCGCCGTATTTTCGGGCTCGCTGAATACGGGGGATAGTTTTGCATTAGTTGGTCGTTTTGCTTTCAGTTTGGCGGAGGGCGGCGAAAACAACTTACGCAATCAGATTGATCTTGACTTGACGTTTCCGACGAATTATGACAATTTTGTAGTCGGGCTATATTTCGAGAATTGGGAAAATTGGGAGCAGTATAATGCTGAGTCAACCTGCATCGAGAAAATTTCTTTTGCGACAAAACTCGTATGTACGACTGAAAATTCTGACGATTGCCCGACGTTGCCTCTCAACGTCGATGGTTCATCCAAAATGTTGATGCCCGGCGCTTTCGAATCCATCGGTAACGTCAATGGCGTCAATAAAACCACCGGAAGTACGTTTTTCTCGTTTGTGAATTCGAACGAAATTGAATGGATTTGGGTGGTTCTCGCAAACTGTAACCCGCGGGCGTGCTCTGGTGCGTAATCGATCATGTTCTTGCTTGTGTTTGTGCACTCAGTCACACATGCACAAAACTACGTTTCTCTGCGGTCTGATCCTGTTTGTATTTTGTTCGTGTTTGTTCACTTCTTAGAGTTTGGCACTCTTTGCGATGCTCCTCTCCTCAATATTGACTACACCATCACAATCCAAAATGCGATTGATACCTACGATGTGAACAGTGGGTTCACCCAGCTCAGCGCCGATGATAGGCCTATTTGGGTCATATACATCATAGCAACATGCATACAGCTCATTGTGATGGTTTTTGCACTGTTGGTCATGAAATGGCTTCGCGAAAATGAGAAAGGCAATTTGCTGCACCACACTGTGAAGATATTGTTCGCATCTATCGTGGGCCTTTTTGTCGGGTTCCTCTGCTACACCATTCATCTCTCGGTCTTTGGCGTGGATGGAATTGGCGTTGTTGGACTTGTCTACGTCGCACATATTTGCTTTGCGTTGTCAACCACGATGATGCTACTGGATGTTGTCGTGATTGCCAAAGGATGGACGATTGTGAGAAGGAAAATCAGTGCCGGCGGCAGGATGAAAATAGCGGCTTTCCTCACAATGTTTTTCATTCTGTACATCGCCTGCATATTTTGGGCTGAACTCAACCAGGTTTGTTCGTTGGCTTTCGGCGCCCCGGCAAGTGGACCGACACTCACCGTTTGCTGCATGCTCACAGGATCTCAGCGAGTTCACGACCATATTTGAATCTGGGCCTGGCATCGTGCTGGTCGCCATTCGTTTCATCGCGGCACTGTGGTTTATCACGGTACAATCGTTTGCAACTTGTCGTGTTTTTATTGATCTCGTCTGTTTCGACCGTCTCGTCACCTTCACATCGAATTTGCGCAGGCTGCCATCAACACATCGAAGCGTTTTACTAAAAAGCGCGCATTTTTCATCAAATTCTTCATCAGTGCTGGCTTGTGGATATTTTCAATGCCCGTTGTATGCCTCATTGCATATGCTTTCGCACAGTGGGCGCGAAAGGTTTCTTTACACATTCATTCACTGCACAGTGTGTGTTTGTGCGGGGCAGCGGGTGGTCACAGTTCGTTGTGCTTCTTTGCCATGCGTCTGTGTGCGTGCAGGCAATCATTCTCGGCGTCGTGGCAGCATTCGATGTCGTTGCTCAGCTGCTGCTGGTTGTTCTGTAAGTGCAAGACTCGTACGGCATGTTTTTGTTCTGCGAAATTGTCACTGTGAATTGGACATTGGCGTTTGTGAAGGTTCAATCCGAAGGGAACAGTGGCAGCGCGATTTCCGTTTCACGCAATGGTGGCGTCGACCATCCAAAAGAAGCGTGAATCAGCCAGCGAAATTAATAAAGTCGGACGTGGCGAGGTAGGACCGTACCCAATGAACCCCTGTGGTGACACGCTGCTAATAATGAGGTTGGCTTTGTCCATAGGTGGGTCAAGACGCACTGCTTAGAATGAAAGACCTCACAGATCAGCTCCTTGAACGCTTCTCCGAGGTTAGTGGGTGTTCGCATGGCGTCGTTCTGTGGTTTCCAATTAACGTGCCCCGCGTTGGTTTCGTCGTCGCAGTTGGAGCAAACGGTAAACGAACTCGAGGCCGCCGCTGTGCGTATGAAAGAGGTCGATGACGAAGGCGACAATGACTTCGATGAAGTTCGTAGCGTCCTGTGTTCCAGTAACTGCTGATTTTGGCTCTGTGTCGTCAATAACGCCTGTTGTTTTCGTTGGCATTCTATTGTCATCCCTGCTCCAGGAGGAAGGTACCGACGACAAGAAAGGCTTCTCCGACGTTGCAAAGCTGGACGATTAAATATAATTGTCTCCACATGCTCAATTGAATCTCGCCATACTCGAATGTCATACTCACGTACTGAGTACCTGAGTACATACAAACGTCGATCGGTCTATTCGTTTGGCATGACAAAGATGACATCGCATGGTGCTGACATACATTCATGCAACGTGCCAGCACACGGTGCTGTCGTCATCGAACAAGTCGTCGCAGTGATTGATGCTGTCAACGGAGTCACTGATGTCCTGATTTTGAGTGTGGATTTTGTGGATTTGGATTTGGATTTGGAATTTGGAATTTGACTGTGAATGAAGAAAGAAAGAAAGACGTCACCGCTCACAGCTGCTCCCAGTCACTCACTCAAATCCATCCCAGTCAGTCCTCTCACTCACATCACGGACAGTCAGTCACTCCCTCACAGACTCAGACAGTCGTTCTCAGTCACTCACTCACTCACTCCCGGTCACTCACTCACTCACTCACTCACTCATCAGTGTCACTCACAGTCACTCACAGTCACTCAAACTCGTCAAGTCGTTTCACTGCCACTCACACTCATTCACTCACTCACTCACTCACTCACTCACTCACTCACTCACTCACTCACTGAGTTGTTCGTTCGTTTGTTGTTCGTTCGTTCGTTCGTTCGTTCGTTCGTTCGTTCGTTCGTTCGTTCGTTCGTCGGGCCGTTCCTTCGTTTGTTCGTTCGTGCGTTCATTGGTTGGCGTTCGTCCATTATGTAGCGTTCGTTCGTTATTTCCGTTCGTTCGTTCGTTCGGTCGGTCGGTCGTTTGGTCGTTTGGTCGGTCGTTTGGTCGTTTGGTCGGTCGGTCGTTTGGTTGGTTGGTTGCTTGGTAGGTCGGTAGGTAAGTAGGTCGGTAGGTAAGTAGGTAAGTAGGTAGATTCGTTGGTTGGTTGTGTTTTTGCGTTGTTGTGGCGACACAGAATGGCCGATTCGCGTGCGTGTTTCTCTATCGCAGTCGTGAGCCCTCCCCACGTCTCTGTCTGTTTGTTTCGTCGAGTCTGGCACATGGGTTTTGACTGCTTTCGTAATACCACTGCTTGGCTACAAAATTTGGAAGAGTTTGTTTGTGGAAAAATCGCTCGCGGCGCTTGTGGTAAAGAAGCACTTGCGATAGGAGGCATCCCGCATACTCCCACCCGTGATGTGATTGATTTGTGGTGTTGGTCGCCCAGACCTCGGTCATCGATTACTTGTTTGCACCGGCGCAGTTGAGCAGGTGAAAATACCCGCAATGCCAGGAAAAACCAATGCTGCCTCGGCAGGAGAAGCGAAGCAAATGGACACGTCACAAAAGTTGATCCAAGCTGCGCACATGGGGAAGTCCAGCGAAGCGCCGCGAAAGCGCAAAAAGAAGAAGAAGTTTTGGTTGTCAGCTTGGACCGATCCCATGGCGGGGCTCGACTGCTACAGTGAATGCATTCGTTTCGCTGACCTTGACGGAGACGGGAATTACAGTCTGCTCTGCGCCACACGCGATCACAAATTGAAAGTTTTTCGAGACATGTCAACGTTTTTCGATAGTGTCCTACTCGGCACACCTGTTGCTATGGCGTCGCTGTACACGGATGCTGACAATTTGGACAAGCCGTCCATCGCCATTGCTGCTGGCCCCTTCGTCTTCATGTATCGGCACCTTCGCCCATATTTCAAGTTCACTGTCCCGCCTTTGGAAGTCAATGCGGCTGAACTTGGGGTCTGGACATCTTTGAAAGATGGCAAGAAAGATATTCCGGAGGCAGCGAAAGAGCTTGCAGAACTGCGAGACAAAGGGGTAGATGTCACCACGCGCACCGTTGAGTTCCTGTCTCTTGACGACGAGTCTGAGCGCATCATGTTTGCGGATCGCGTGAAAGCTAAACCATTGACGCAAACAACGGTAATTACGTGCATGGAGAAGATTTCAACAAACAGTTCGGAGGAAATTTCTGTGTCACGGCTCGTGATCGGCACGGAAAGTCGCCAGCTCATGATTGTTGAGACGACGGATTGTTCTATTGCCCTCAGTTGCAAGCTGCCCGATGTTCCAGTGTGCATCGCCGCATTGGGGTTGATGGACAATGATTACAGAATTCTTGTTGCGTCACGATCCGGTCGCATTTTCATCATCAAGAATGGCGAATTGTCGTCGCGCTTCATGCGTGTGGACGCGCCTCCTATCGGGATCGTGTGCATCAGTTCGCGCGACATTTGCATCGGAGAAGCGGGAAAAGTAATTCACTCGTTCCACATCAAGGGCAAGAAGAATTGGTCGATGAATGTTGGACATGACATCAAGGACATGACCCTTTTTTCAAAGGGAAAAGCAGATAAGGCGCGTGCTCTGCTCGTAGCCTTGGCCAACGGCGACATTCGGCTGTACAACGAGCGGCAACTTATTTGTACTATCAATAACCCTGACACGGTGTTAGGGATGCGTTGCGGTCGCTACGGGCGCGAAGACGTGTGCTTGGTGTTGATTCATAAGAGTGGTGCACTGAGCCTGAAAATTTTCCGGCGTGCCGCTTCGATCGATGGCTCCAACGACGGTTCTTCAGCCGACGAAACTATCCCCATCAAAGTTCCGAAGAAAACGCAGCTCTTCATCGAAAACTCCAAATTAGAAATGGATCAGGCTCCCGAGATGCATGGCATCTTCCAACGAGAATTGTGCAAGTTGCGTCTCAATTGTGCCCGAGCGTATGTCAAGGTCATCACAGATGGCAACGGTCCGATCTCGTACTCGTCGAAAGCTTCCGTTCGCTTGAACGCTGACGTACAAGGTCTAGGACCGTTGTTCAAGCTCAATCTCAAGATCCAAAACACAGGACGCCAAGTTTTGCAAAATAGCTTTGTAACTTTCGCGTTCGACCGCACGCTGTACGAGGTGGAGCGACCTTTGTTTTGCATCCCGTTCCTGACCCCAGGAGTCTCATACGAATACGAAGTGGCTGTGCGGTCGGTTCATGCAAATGGTGCATCGGGTGCCATCCGTGTTTTCGTTGCCGACGGCCAAGGTGCACCCGCACCACTCATAGCAGCAGTCATCAACATGCCCATGTCTGAAGTGCTGGAATAGATCATAGTCTATAATACTATAAGTGAAATACGCAGCACGATACTCGCTGTGTTAGCTTTGGAAGTCAGAAGGCGCTTTATTAGGTGTGTGTAAGTAAGTACTCAGTGACAACTACAAAAACTGCAAATATTTTACTTACAGGCACCAACTAAGCGGTGCGGAACTACTGGGAAAAACCCTCTAATCTACTGTCTCTTGATAACATCTGAAGAACTCACCGTGACTGCGTCACGAATGTCTTCTTTTTGCTGCCACCTCTTTGTTTGGGAATGCCCGAGTCAGTCCTAACACGTGAGCGCTGCTTGATTCGGAGGGCGCCCTTGATGGCTTGCTGCTGCTTTTGCATTTGTACCGTCTGTTTGGACTCTAGGACATTTTGCACATTCTTGTTCCGTTGCAACAATCGCTTGGAATCCTCGTTTCGTTGCTTGATGTGTTCCTTGCGCCTCCCGTCAATCCGCTTGAGCAGTGCCGTGAGCTCTTTTTGCTGCTCCTGCCGGAATTGGGCCTCCAGCTTTTTAATGGTCTTCTTCCGTTGCTCCGCGATCTTGCGCATTTCCTTTTCTTCGAGCTTGTCTGTCAAACGCTTAATCTTTTGTGCTTCTGCGTAATTCTTCCGCTTTGCGAGGAGGTGCTGGCGACGACGCCAGTCCAAAAGCTCTCTCGTAAACTTTGGAGGCTGAGACATAACTTTCTGGATGATCATCTCCTGATGTTCCTTCAGCTGCTTCGCGTGCTTCTCCGTCATCTGTTGAATGTACAGTTGCGCCATTTGATCATACTCCTGCATGTACTTGTCCCACGACTGGTTAAACTCTGCGAACTGCATATTGTGGGCGATTTGCACGTCCTGGCGCTCGGCAATCTGTTTTGCGCGGAACTGCCGTTTCTGGCGCTTTTTCTCCTGGGCTTGGAGAGTTGCCAGCTGTTGTGAGGCACGCTCTGCTTCCAAGTACTTGCCTTCCTCCTCGCACTTGATGCGGTACTCGTTCAAGATGCGGAGAAACTCAATCACCTTCTTATCTGCGACAGAGTCCTCTTCATCTTCTGGTTGCTCCCTCCCTAGGGACAGGATCTTTAAGAACTCATCGAAAGTAACTTTGCCGTTGTGATCTGGATCAACCTCGCTCAATAGTTGACCTGCCTGCGAAGGGTCTCGTCCGACTTTCTCCATAATGAGAGCGAGCTCGTCTTCATTGACAAACCCCGACCCATCTTTGTCGTAGATGTCGAACAGCCCGCGAAGGGCCTGCCGTTCGCTGCTGCCATACTCGTCTCCCATGGCTGATTGTCGAAGACGTACCCAGCCCCTCTCTCAGTGATGTTGACGGCTGTTGAGAAACAAACACACACAACCCTCGTCGCAAAAATTAACAAAAGTTGATTAACGCGCGAACGAGAAACTTGAAACACGGAGAAAAGGCAAAGAGCAAAATACTACCACCAACCGACGAGGCACTACTGCAACCGGATATTTTGCGATGCGACAACGGCACACAACCAAACCCAACAACTCCAACTCCAACCACGCTACAACGGCCGCCCGAACGTGCACGAACAGACCATTGAACGCAAACGAAGAAACAACGAGCAACGAGCAACCAACGAGCAACCAACGAGCAACCAACGAACGACGAGCGACGGACAAAACAACAACAAACGACAAACGACGAACGCCGGACGATGGACAAAACAACAACGAACGACGAACGACAAACGACGAACGACAAACGACGAACGACAAACGACGAACGAACAACAACGAACAAACAGCGAACAAACAACGCACAAACAACGCACAAACAACGAAGAACGAAGAACGAAGAACGAAGAACGACGAACGACGAACAAACAAACAACGAACAAACAGCGAACGACGAACAAACAAACGAACCAACGAACGACGAACGACGAACGGCAAAAAATGACGAACAAACGACGAACAACGAACGAACGAACGAACGAACGAACGACGTCGGGCGAACTGACAAAACGAGGAACCCACTCACTCACTCACCCACTCACTCACCCACCGCCACCCCTCCCCTCCCCTCCCCTCCCCACCCGCACAAACGCTATCGCGTAACGCCAGCTCACGCCCCCCGCCCACCCACACACTAGCGCATAGGTATCCTTAACCACTATAATTCCACGTTTTCCCAACCGAGTGACTGCTTTGAAAACGCGGATGTCTCAGAAATAGATATATACAACCTTGGAGCCCCGCCGCCGTTCGCTCACTGGTCAGTCAGTCAGCCAGTGGTCACTGAGTGGGAGTGGGAGCGGGAGTGGGAGTGGTGGAGGGGGACGCATGGAGTATGTATCTACAAATAACATTAAGCGATCTAAAGGGATAGTTAGTGGGATAATAGCGTAAAGTACCACTTATAGATACATGTGGTGTGAAGGTGTCGTCGGCAGTTTGTTCGCAACAGCGCACTGCGTCACTCACTCACTGTCACTCACTCACCCACTCACTCCCACACGGACTCAGTCACTCAGTCACTCTCAGTCACTCACTCTCAGTCACTCACTATCGCACTGTCACGAACAAACTCATCATCAGCCAAAGCATGCATCAATAGCGAGTGGATTAGTACCAAGTACCACAAGTACCAGTACCCAGTTACTCCTATTTATGGCATTAACACATGTGAGCATCCGTCCATCCGTTCGTTCGTCC
>ENA-OWNT01003133-OWNT01003133.1-seawater-metagenome-genome-assembly--contig:-NODE-3133-length-16012-cov-4.220333_pt1 | contig 16012 bp, 19 predicted proteins | sample MGYA00238136_ERZ651165 | MGnify/ENA primary metagenome ERZ651165 (study PRJEB26861, sample SAMN08777766) | seawater metagenome | isolation source: coastal seawater | place: USA: Florida | collected...
GTCGTCGTCGTTGTTCGTTGTCGTCGTTGTCGTCGTTCGTTGTCGTCGTTCGTTGTCGTCGTCGTCGTCGTTGTCGTCGTCGTCGTTTTTTTGTGCAATATTGCGTTCGTCCACTTTCCGTGGATATGGAGAGACGCTGTACTGAATTTGGTTGTGGTTGCAGTTGTAGTTGTGTTGCGGTTGTGTTTGAGATGGTGTGGCGACGACCTGATGTAGTCGCGCCCAGGAATCCCGCGCGCTCGGAAGCTGGGAGTATCTTTTGGATACGGTGCACAATACCCCACGTTGTTTCAACGCATATAGCACAGGGATATCATTGTTGTGGAGTGGTGCGACGACACGGCGTGCTGGTTGATGCTGTGTGGCGCGACGGACCAACTGGCGTTGAGACACAGCAACACGTTTTTTTGTTTGGGACAGTGTGGCGCAGAAAAATGAACGATTTGTCACGCGGCGACCAAAACCATTCTGCCGCCGGCCCCAATGCGGGTGTGGACGCCTTGCCTGCCTGCTTGCGCGGCTAGGCGCGGCGATAGCGATCGCAGTGTTGTAACGGGTACAATGTCTGCTCGTCAACATGGTCAGAGGACCGAATAACCTCTGCCGGGCACGCAGGCCATGTCAGACAGTGGGGATGTCCCGCTTGGGTACAAGAAGGTGTACGTGGAGTTTTGGTCATGGCGCCATGAAGTCCGACAGATCTCCACGGCGGATGCAGGCGCACCTCTGACCACCAGTCCCTTTGAGACGCGCCCAAAGCAGGCCGCCACTGCCACGCCCAAATCCGGTGCCCACAAGCGTCATGAGGGCCATCGCCATCCCGGACGGTCCAACACCAGAGGTTCCAAGTCATCATCGACGACGAGCTCGTCCAGCAGCGAACCCAGCTCGAGACGCCAGCAACATGTGAATCCGCACCGCCGGCGCTCAGTGTCATGGCACAGACCAGAGCAACGGCGCATTTTGTTGGAAGCAGTGCTCCAGAAACTACGGGCCAAACTTGTGCAAGCCAAACCGAAAGTCCTCCGATTCGTGGAGGTTTACCCTCAACTTCAGGAGGAGTTTCAACGGCAAGGGTTGTCCTTGGAGTCGCACCGCATCGACATCATGCTCGCAATTATTCGGGAGCTCTTAGACGAAACTGGCGCTGACAGCACGACCGCGATCAAGAAATTATTTGAGAAGGTGGACTTGAAGCACTTTTTCGCACTGCACAACGTCATGTCATGCTGCACGTCCGAGAAGACGTCGAAGCGCATCAGGCAGTTCCATAATGTGCTGTACATGTGCAGAACTACGTGCCCGTCTGGGCTTGATCTGATCAGCGAGCACTCACAGCAGCAATGGAAGCAGTTGTTGGATTCTCTGAATGTTAAGGAGTCCCGCCACGCCGTCAACACACGACAGCGTCTTCGGCAAGGACTCGTGTACGTGGACCGTTACAAACTGTTCACCGGCAACCAAACGAAGCTGTTCACTTCCAAAATATCCAAGGACAGTTACTACAAGCTGATGCCCATGGTGACATTGAACGTCCCGGTTGGGGCCGACCTATCTTTTGTCAAAAATGGACTGCGGCAGATATCAGGACAATGGGTCCGGAAACAGCGGTACAAGAGAGCTGGTGCCACCTTCACTCACGCCGGGGGAGCCAGTGACGACTGTAGCATTGTCGTCGTCGGTGATCGATGGATTGTCTTTGGGTTAGACGACGGCCGTTTTGGATTGCGACGTGGAGCTCAACTCCGCGATCCACATGCCGCAGACAAGGCGCCAAGTGAACTTGTCCCGAGCCCACGGAGAGGTTCTACTGTCGCCGAGGAAGTAATAACGATTGATGTCGCCGTCCCGTGGAGCAATGAAGTTCAAAGGGTGTGCTTGCTCCCGGAAATGCGTATTTGGCAGGCTAAGCGGATCGTGGCGTCGGCTTTGAAGGTGCCCACCACAGACCTGCACGATGCCGTGTTCCGGTACCCGCAGATAGGAGACTCGCTTGCAGATGATGAAATTGTCGGTGACGTCCATCGTCGAGCTATTGCTATCAGTGACGCTCCCAAAGCAATGTTCGAGATTCGAGGCGGCCACATGCAATGGGAAGCAACCAAGCAGAGCTTGTACGGCACACTACCACCGTTACGTGGTACACTATGGATGATGAATCGCGTACGTTGTTGTGTGCAATGATTGCTTTTTCATGAAGCTCACCCGATTCTGCTTATCAGGTCTTGATCGGATGGGTCGGGCATGTTTTGTCCTCACACGGAGTCGGGTGTGCTAGGTTGAAGTCTTTTGACGGAACACTCAGGGTGGGACTGGTTCGTGGCTATTGCACAGTATTGTGGTGGATGCAGAGAGCTGCTAGATTACCATGGACACCTCATGTGTTGCGTTTAGCAAGTGGAATGGTGCCCCTTCATTAGTGGGAGCAGGTTATGGAAGGATGCCAGGTTGCGATCCCAGCAAAGCGCGGTGCTCTCCGACGATGAGATCAATCAACAACCTTGGCATGTGTGGTTGCCAGCAACCATTGAGGACATTCATGAAGAAAAGTCAGCAGATCCTCGGTCGGATGGCAAACCCCGAGTATTTTTGGACATTCGATGCGAGTCGCTGACGACGCCCTTGATTCGACGCCAAGTCGTGGAGTCCATTCGCCCTGCACTGCAGTCCAAACTTCGAGACCTGCGATATGATCTGCAAGATGGTGTTTTGCTGTGCCGTATTCTCGAGTGTTTGAGCGGCCGCAAAATTTCGGCGTCGCCGTTCACAGTCATGCGCGCCTCGTCAACCAACAAAGTGGAGCACATCAGTTCTACGGCCTGTGCACCCAGCATGGAGAGCCATCCCATTCCCGTGTCCGTATTCGATCCGGCGGAGAATGACGCGCAAAGACGCCACAACTTGAACCAGTTTTTGAATTGTTTTGTCAAGTTTGGACATTCGTGCAGTGTTATCGGGAGGCGAAGAATCGTGGATGACATTCTGAATCCTTTCGAACCATTGCTTCAGTCCAAAGTGGACGTAGCGCTCGGACTATTGTGGGCGCTCATCCTCACTTTCCGCGTCAAAACCGCATCAATGTACCGCAACATCACCGAAACCAGAGCTTCGCAGGCATCACAATCTCAAAAGATCGAAGGCGTGCGAGGCCTGGATGGATTGTTGCAATGGTGCCAAGAGAAGCTTGGCCGTGTAGAAGCTGTGTCCACGTATGGGTGGACAGCTGGTCGCGATGTTGGGAGCTCAAACGCCATGGTGAACCTTCAACGGTATCAAATCGATAGCCTCATTGGCGACAAGATTGTGAACATTAGCTCGCAAAGTAAGTCAAACGCAAAGGGCAAGAAAGGGAGTCGCGGGGGATCGAAAGGTGCAGAGCGACCGGACGAGAAAGAAGATTTGTTCCGACCGCCTGCAGATGCAGGCATCGCGGATCCATCTGAGGGAGGAGTGTTGTTGAGACGCCTACCCGCTGATCTCAACGTAGCGGTATGACATCAATGTTTGGTGATAGAGGTGACCATGGGCCGTGTGGCATCATACTGATATTGCTTGTAGAGTTGGAAGCGTCAGGTCAAGCTCGACAAAGCGCAGGGCAATTCGTGGAAAACGGAGTGGCAGCCACTGCAATCTCCGAGTTCTGAGACGGACGATTGGCCGGAGCAATACCGAGAATGGTTGCAGTCAGGCAGCCTGGTGCGCCCAGAGTGGATCCAGCACCGCTCGTTGCTGACATGCGATACCATGAATACTTTGGTACGCGCGTTTCGACCGTCAACAGTCACGCTAGGAATGGGCAGTTACTGGTGGTTGAATCTTACACTGACGGCCGCGGCCGAAAGCGATGTGTTGAGCAACGATCGCCAAGACGAGCAAGTGCAGGCAATTCGAATACGCAACGAACGGAAGGCGTTGCATTACTCACACAGACGGTGGATGTGTTCTCGCGATCGATTAACACTGTTTCCAGGTATTGTGGACACGAGCACCAAAGCGCTTCATGACAAAGATGAACGTTCTAGGGCAGTGCATCTTGATCGGGTGCGGACAGCACGCAAGATCATTCGGTTGTTATTTGAACAAGCTGTTGCTGAGTCATGTCCTGGTTCGCCGAAGGTGTGTATTGAACTGTTTTGCATTGATGGGTTACTTGCGGTATGATATATTAACCGATATTCTTGCTCTTGCCGCAGATATTAGCACGTATGCTGGCATTAGCTGCTGATGCAAATTGTGATTCCACGACGGTTGGACTCGGAACGCATTGGAACATTGAAGAAATCGCAGATCGTCTTGTGCGTGGTGACTTTTGGTTTTGTTTCAAACGTAACGACCGGCTGCCTCACGTTTCAAGTTCTCTTTTTTTGCGCAGCGTGCAAAGATTAAAGTACAGAAGGTCAGGTTCAAGCAGCTTCTCGACGGCCAAAAGCAGAAGAGAGGAAAGGGTTCGAACCCTCAGAAAGCGTTATTGCAGTTTGTGCTCCAGGCACTGGATTCTACGAAGCTCGAGCAAAGGCGGCTGTTCTGTGACTGGAGTCCGTCTCAACTACTGCCAGGCCCGTGTGCTTGTGCGCTGCAGAAGAACGTCCGCAAGAAGAATCCACGCCGTGATCAAGCGCCGGCCTTAGTGGCCGGCGCTATGTTGGTGGCGCCTTCTTTGTTCGCAATTGTGTCGCAATCGTCTGTGCACGTGAACGCTGAAGCGTGGGCACCATGGGGTTACTGTGGGTTACCTGTTGAAGCGGTGCCAAGTTTTAACAGGGCTTTGGGCATCGCGTCGTTGATGGGAATTCCGCCGTTGCTTGATACGAATGCTATCGACGCGTCAAGGACGCTGGATCATATTCGGGCAACCGCTGGCAGTTATTTGCAGCGCCTTGACCTAACAGCCACTGCAGTTGACGCTGCCATCAAGTTGTCTTTGCACAAATACGCCATTGTATTCAACGACAAAGGAGGATTCGGGGCGATAATTCCCTCTCCTGATATGCCTGTGTGGGAACAGCCGCAGTTGGGCCGTGCGAGAGCGGCCTCCACTGCACCTGGAAGCCCTGACGAGATGTCTTACGATAACATCGACCCTCGTTGGTTAATGGTACGTCCCGCAACTGCAGACTTCGATGTCGGGGATCTTGTCGCGTGGTCAGCCAAGCAACATGGAGTGACACACGATGGAATCGTCATGAGAACAGAATCCGTTCAACAATTGACACAGGAAATTGATCCGGCGGACAAATTTGCTTATGCTCGCCATCACATGTCGCCTCGTCAGCACCGTCAATCAAACATGACAACCCGCCTCGAAATTTGGACGAGCAACGACACCCGTGCGTGGGCAACCAAAAAGAGCAGTTCGTTGTGGCCAAATGATGACGGAGAGTACCGAGAAGTTTGTCTGTATGATATTTCCTTCGATGACTCACAAGAGGTATGCTCGCTTCATTAACTTGAAACCGTTCGCTCCTTTGATTCTGCTGATTAACTTTTTGTCCCGTGGTTGTGTCTTTACGACGGCCAGGCCGCAGCCCAAGGTGTTGAGTTGCGACGTACATTTGAACGAGGGGACCGTGTCATTCGCAGAGCTTCGCACTTATCTACAGCGCAGGTAAGCGTTGCTACTCCACGTGTTGTAAGGTTTCTTTTGGTTTGACACCGACCTGCGTGGTCGCGCCGACAGAATACGATTTGGAACGCAAACGCAAACGCCGAGGAGGAAGCGGTAACGCAATGGCGCGCTGGGCGAGTGTCGAAGGCCGGCACTGGTGCCACGAGCTTTGACGTGGAGTACGCCCCTGAGACCAACGAATCGAACATTCCTTACCAAGACCTACGCCAACGCCCAACACCAGGACTTTCTGCGCAAGGGTTTTGCGGAGTTCAACTCGAGAACAGCCAACACAGACCTGTTGACACACGTTCCAGCAGAGAGTTGTGGACGCAGCAGGTGCACACCCCAGCCGTTGACACACGACGTTTGGACACGAATGCCGTGGCGCGGTCGGTGTTCGAAGATCGACGTGTTATCACACCGTACCTCATGCTCCTGCTCACGGATGATATCACGGCACAGCGTGTCGCAGTCGCCATAACCGCGTATCGCCAGCACTTGTACACTGATGGGATGCAAGCAACGTCTCGCGGACCGCCATTCGCGCATCCAACGTTTGTCCGTGGTGCTGGCGCAAGCGGAGGAGGTGCAGCCGGAGGGCACACAGGAACCATCAACTACCTTCGCCACATATGCGCTTCGGACGGTGCTACGGCCGGGTTGCTAGTGGTCATAAAGGAGTTGACGGACTTGTACTTACAGCACCGCTCTCGACGGCATGACGCTGCAGCTGCGTGGCGTTTTCGCCGATTTGCCGGCGAAATCACAAGGCAGCTTGAAGAACTCGACGCAACAGGTGGAAATACATTCATGTCCATGGTCAAGAACGGCAATCCCCGACTGCTGCAATACCTTCTGTCAGTGGACTCTGCACCCGCAGACGTCAGTGTGCCCAAGCGATGGAGTCGCTATGCGGGGATATCTCCTGTATCCGACGTTGATGGTGACGATGAACCGCCAACCAAAAATGTTGAGACTGCAAATGACCGCATTCCGTCCGCCGTATCAATACTGTTGTACTACAAAGTCATGGATGCGTTGAATGGCGGCAAGTACTATTCAACGCAAGAGCTGGACCTGCGACTGCGCATTATTGCTGCACGCTCTCTGTGCAACTGGCTGCGTCCATTGCCCAACGGTTCCACGGTCATTCATGTTGCGGCAAGCAACTGTGACATTGCGAGCTTAGACTATATCCTACATAGCCTGCGGCTGAGCTTGGTTTGTGTGTAGCTTGTTTTTACCAAATGTCTTTCGTCGCTGTTAATTCTTTCTTTGTGTGTTGGTGCTAGCTCGGCGAACTACCGTGGCACCTTTTGTACCGGGACCTACGGCTCTACTTTGCCGACAGTCAATCATTGCCAAGCCAAAAGCTAGAAGGCGCCACAAATGATCGAGGCAGATCGTTACAACGCGAACTCTTCGATGTCCTAGACGCTGTGTCGTTGTTCACGTTTGCTGATGCAGATACATCGACCGTGCAACAACGTCTGAGTCGTCTTGACAACAACACAGACGGAGTGTTTGCGGCCAGGTTGGGTGTCCGACCAATCATGCTGGCTGTGGCCAGTGGAAGTTTGGAGACCGCGCAGTACTTGTGCTCGGCTGCTTCGTTTTGTGGTGGTCACAAACAGGTCGTTGATGATTCGAACGATGGAATTTGCGGGATTCGATCCTCTTTGGTGTGGCGTTGGGGCGGATTGACGTCGTTTCAGTGGGCTGCATTAGGCGGCCATCAGAGCATGCTGGAATTGATATTTTTGAACTTCAAAGCCGCCATGACGGCTGTCGTCGACGGCGGGAAGCTGCCATCCGATGCTGAGTTGTGGTGGCGCTTAATTAGCGCGGACGACGTGGTTGAAAGGCAGGAGTTTGCCGTTCAATTGAGCGGCGCCAGCGCTGTTCACTTTGCGGCTTTCAGTGGCAATATTCACGTTTGCAGCTTTATGCTGCAGAAGCTTCAAACTTTCGATCACTTCGTCCGAGCGGGACAAGACGAGGAAGCGGTGCACGGGGCGGCTATGCCCGCGTGGAGATCAACAATAGAAGTACACGAGGATCATAGATGGGCGAGCGAGGCACCGGGGTCGAAGAGTCGAGTCCAGCAGATCCTCGAGCAGCGCGACTCCAGTGGGCGAACTGTGCGTAAGTGCGCGTGTGACATTCATTCACAAACCTGTTCAAAGCGTTCATACGACAGTGATGTGTGCTGCAGGCGTTGCATTGGGCGGCGCGGTACAACCACCCAGCACTTGTGAACTTCTTGAGAGCACAGTACAGCTTCCAGCGATTGAACTTGCGTGGATCATTTGAGGTGACCTTGACATGAATGTGCGCAAAATCTGACAAGGCCATGCATGACTTGAGTAAACCATCATGTACAGGACCACTTGCTCGACGAGTGCCTTGGAACCTATGTGTCCGTCCAGTTGTTACATTGCGCGCACTCGAAGGTGCAGATTGGTTGATTGATTTGTGTTATTGTGTAGGTTGCGCGGTGAACATGGCGGATTTCCGCTGTACACAATGGTGCGGCCACGCCCACAAATTGGGGATGGCGAAACTGCGGGTGGGGTCGCGAACAGCATCTTTTTCCTGCACAATAATCCAGCCGGGACTGCATGGCAGCTGTCGCGGGGTCGTTTTCCCGGTGAACTGGTCATTTTGCAATCGTCCACGAATTTCAGTGTGTTCGACGATGCACCACGTGGCCTCATACGTATCCAACCACTTCTCGAAGCTCATTGGGAAGCCCATTCGCGCAGCAGTACCTTCGTCAAGTCCAGTAAAACAGTGAGCGGCTTAGGGATAAATGCGGAGCTACTGCAGTGGAAATATGCGGGACCCGTCACCTTGGAGTGGGTCGAGACTGATATGACTGCAGTAGCGCCTTTGGACAATGACGGTCGCAAACCCGCGCACGTGGCAGCGGACAGTGGCGCATTAGGTTCGCTTCGATTGGTGCATCCGCACTTTTCAACACCCTGTTTGTACGCTGACAATATTATACGTGCGCAGACGTGTGCCAATTGTTTTTGAGCGAATTCGACGAGCGCAAGGGAGGTGTCATGCATGTACAAGCGTCTGACTTAGCGTACGTTGCTGGAGCTGCCGTCGCATGGTGAAATTGTCAACTCAATACGTTCGTCTTCTGTTGGTGCAGATATTTATTAGAGCACTCGCCACTTTTAAACGTCGGCGTCAGTATTGTGAATCACTTAATGTGACAGTGTCGGGGCAGAGCCAGAACTGGTGCGCGGTAGACGGTGACGTTTGCGAGTCAGGGAGCAGAGCCAGCCACTAGCGCATTGAAGGCCGATGGCTTTTCCATGTATAATTGATGAGTCACACCCGCCATTTCTACGACAGTGCTCTCCTACACACAGATCACCACGTGTCGATGTTATTTTTTGGCTTGATATCGCGCCCCTCTTTCATGGACGCTACGTGTCACTTACCGGATTCGGCAGTGCTGCCAGCACTGCGTCACGCATTTGGTTCACCGCAACGTGATCATGTTGTCCGTGAATGAGAGTCTGAGCAACAAACAATGTACGCACATAACGTTTGAGTACGAGCAGTTGAAGTTCAATTAATCGTGGCGACGACCGTACCACCGGCATTGTGAGTCTTGCGATGAACTCTTTGTAAATGGGGTGAATGTAGCCCTCAATAGGGTTTTTCAGCTGCCTGTGCGCAATGAAGAGGACATATCCTGTTGTGAAGAAATGTGCATTCACAGTGCTCGCTTTGGCCACACATTCAAGACGCACTCTGTCACAACATCCCCGCTTGACGGTGCCAGGAGCAGCTGCATCGTGTAATCAAACACATGCTGTCTGTGAGCGTGGCCACAGAAAGCGCTTAGCCAAGACTCTGCTTCCTCCGGTGCATCACCCCCAGTGGCCTTCCACACGAGCCAAGGGCCAACTGGACCTGCAATGAACATGCATCGCACATCGAATTGGTGAAAAGCCAGGGTGGTGCAGCAACCACGTGCAACAGTGCACACCTAACAGCTTGACGAGCTTGGGGATCGTCAAGTTGAGCATCCACTGGGTCCGGTAAATCATCCGAGCAAGTATTGACTACAAACGTATTAAATGCGCTGAGGACAGTAGCGCAAACAACAACACACACACCAGGTGCTAGAAGAGTACCTTCCCAGCAGGATACTCGTTCGGTTCGATGCCGATTGGTGCTGCGAGGACGAGTCGTGTCACCCATTTCTGCAAGCACAACCTTGTGTGAATCAACAAGACACGCCTCGATCACTACAGCAACCAGCTAACCGAGTGCATCGCAGCGAATGAAGCTGCAACATAAGTTCCAAGCGAATGGCCAAGCAACTCGAACGGGTGATCTAACCCAATCGCCTAAGATCCAAGACAACGATGAGGGTTCACGTGCTGGAGTGCGGTGACCAGCAATAGGCGCGGGGCAGGGTGTGCTTCGACGAACTCTCTGCCACTGTTCTAACGAATGAACCCAGAACAACTGCGCGTCCTTTGCATTCTTGACTGCAGAGCAAACAACACCCGCAACATATGAACAGCAACGCACCCAGGACGAGATCGGGGCAAAATAATCGCGGTCAAACCTGTCGACACATCAGGGCGAGAGCTTCGTCCCCACCCGAGCAAATCAACAGCGTATATTGTGTCGTATGTGTCCAATAAACCATCGAAATTTTGCACCCAGTAGCCAATGGCACCACACCAGCCGTGGAGCATAACGAGCGTGCGCTTTTCAGAGTCTGTCTGTGAGGGAAAGGCTCCATTCGCACGTTTTACGACAACAGTGTTGATGATGTTGCCGTTAGCAATTCCAACGGCCTCTTGCTTCCACTGGATACGTTTTTGATTCAGTTTGAAGTGGAGAATGAAATGTTCCGAAGCTTTCAAGAGCTCTGGGTCATATTGAGGCGCAGTTAGCGTGATGATGACTGCAGCTGCTGCTACCACAGCGGTGACTATCTGACACAGTGACATCATGTTCATTCACGGCCGTCCGCCGTTGAATGCCCTGGGATTCACGTGTCACTCATCACAGTGGGAATTGGGTACTCATCCTATCAAGACTTTTTGCAGGAAAGTAGCCGACAGAGAAAAAATTAACAACACCTCGCTGTCTCGCGTCTTTTGTTGCACACCCGAGCACTCGAGTTCGTCGCGAAGCTCGTTGCGACCCAAATACTCAAGGTGGCATTGAGAGGTGCACCCAAAACAAATCTTCCCCTGCTCCCCCCGCCGCCGCTCCTCCGACCTCTACCCACCCCTTGTGGGTTGATTTGGAATCGTCCCTGCCCCCACGGTCCACGGATCATCAACGACGAACGATCGACGGCAACGACGACGACGACGACGACGACGACAACGAACAAACGAACGAACGAACGAACCAACGAACGGCGACCGTTGAAATCGACAACGACAAACGACAAAACACATTTTTATTCTGAAACACAAAGTACCGCAAGTACTACATACAAGTACTCAGTACCACGGATCATGGTATAAAATCATGGACAGGAACGAACGAACGAACGAACGAACGAACGAACGTTTCAAAACTTCAAAACTTCAAAACAAACAAAAACCAAAAACCGACGAAAGCCCTTCGCTTCTAAAATCAAATGCGAAGTACTGCCCACTTGGATACTCACACTCAGTAAACCTTTACAACAACGCAGTAAGGCGATGCAATGACATAGTGGGAGAGTGAAAATAATGTGTACTGTTGTGTTATCTGGATATCCGGATATGACGACGCGGAGGAGTCAGTGACAGTGACCACCGTTCGTTCCATCGTTCGTTGTTCGCCGTTCGTTCGTTCGTTCGTTCGTTTGTTCGCCGTTCGTTCGTTCGTTCGTTCGTTCGTTCGTTTGTCGTTCGCCGCCACCGTCGTCGTTGTGGTCTGGGACACGACGGACGACGCTGCGACTGTACACGGAACGGAAGATTTTGGTTCTTTGGCGCATAAATGTGTGGCAGCAATGTGCAGGGCTGCGGAATGGAGGGCATCCGATGTTGGCATTGAAGTTGGATTGCACGCACGTGCAATCTTTGTTAGACAGCGCAAGTTGCAGCGGGAAGTAGACCCACTTGCTCGTACACAACACATGGCACTAGCGCGTGCGATAACAGTATGGCCAGACGACTGCCGCTTCAATGCATGAAAGCTGGACTGCGTGAATATGGCGACGCGGTGAGGAGTGGACCTCCAGTCGCTTCACGGGGGCAAATGTGTAGGAGTTCCTTGGAGCTTTCGTTCCATGAGCTGCAACAAATCATCCCTTTCATATCAACGGTTACTTTTTCGTGTTAAAATTCGGTCTGTGTCTGTGCAGTTTATTTTCAGCGCAACAGTCACGTCATGGGTGCAGGTGGTAGTATTGAAGGTGGCGGCGAAGGCGGCGGCGAAGCGCCACAGGCGAGGATGGTGACACAACAGGAAGCTGGGCAAATTATGTCAGTCATTTTCTCAAGGCCCATCACGCACGCGTCACTGAAGGAGTTCTTGTTGTCGACGCGGCGTGACATGGTTGACGAAGCGACTATACAGCAAATCATCGCTATTTTGGACGCACCGCCACAAGCGCAAGCGCAGCCACAGCAACAGCAGCAGCAGCAAGTTCCTGCGGATGGAAGTGTTGTGTCGGTTGTCCGACAGGCATTTTTCGGAAAGTTCGACTCAGTGAAGCAAGCGTTTCACGCTGCCGACGTCAATGGTGGCGGCACGATATCGACCGAAGAGTTCGCACAATGCATTCGAGGTAGTGGTCTGGATATCACCGACGACCAAGTGTTGCAAGTGGCAACTGCTGTGGATACTGACGGCGATGGCAACATCAACTATGCCGAGTTCCTCCAATTCCTTACCAACGAATCGATTCCGGACGAATATGCGCAGAACGCAGTATGTACCCCTTTGTGTTTTGCTATTAATGCCTTGGTAAAGGCAAACACGCGTATTTACTTGCGGCATTTGGCATTTATGCGCTCAGGCATATCACATTGCTGGGCAGCTTCGCGTTCAGATCAGAGAGCGCTTCAAGTCCATGCGTGAGGTGCGTCAAGTGTTGTTCATGTTTGAAGTCGGACTCAAGGGCTACACCACCCACCTGTCGCCCGCCGCTGTATGTACGAAACAGGCATTTATTGGACTGGACCCTGATCGAAGTGGCTGTGTTGATACGGTTCGTGGGTACACATTTTTACGATGGCTACTCTGCGTCTGACAACAGCGTTCGTGACACCAATTTGCGCGCAGGTTGAAGTGCAGCGCCTCCTCAAGGGACAAAATTTCGGTTACAGCGACGAAGACATCAATTTGTTCGTTGCATCCTACCCTCACACCAAAGAAGGGGGTTTCTCATACGTTGAGTTCTGTAAAATGGTGGAGGGCCAGCAGCCGTTTGCTGGACAACTGTGAGCAAACAAGACATATCCGCACTGTATTGTAACATGGTACTATCTGAATATTATCTTCGGCTGTCTGCTGTGTTGGAAGATCAGTCATCGAAGACCAAACCTACGTACAACACACACAAGCACGAGACCAAGTGAGGACAGAGCAAGAACAATGTGCATCATGTTGTAATCCCACCTTGTATCTCCCGAGCGATGAAATCAGTTTCAAAGTGTGGCGGCAGCCCTAAGCAAAACGTCAGCGTCGCACAACAAAGTTAAGGTCACGTCGTTTCGGTCTCAGGCACTTGTGATCGTTACCGATGTGCAGCCGGCCTGAGCCATCGAAGTCGGGTCCAAACGCCTACACGGCCACCAAGCGCCGTGTGAGTTGAACAACATGGAAAACTTAACAACAGATACTGCGTCACACCTCTTGTATGGCATCGGAGTCACGCAGAACCGAGAGCACTTCCGCAACTTGTACGCACACGCAGTGTTTCTGTAGTTGAGTGCCAGTTGCGGTTGTTGCTTCAGACAGATCAAGTGTTCGCGTGGATCCGACAGCGTTCAGAGAACGACGGTGAAGTTCCTGCGCCGAAGCAACCACACTAGACGGTTCATCTTGGCCGAATCCGTCGCTTGAATTCCACTCCAACCCAATTGCGAGTGCCTGTACAAGAATGCACCGCGACGAGGCGCATTTCAAACTCGACCCTCACTTTTGCCAAGTTCGAGGTGTGTGCCGTACCAATTCCATTTGATGGTCATCCATGAGGCTACGGTTAGGGACCACAATGAGTCTCCTTCTCAAGCGAAGGCCTAACGTCATGATAAATGGAGCAGTTTTGCTTGTCATCAACAAGTGGCTCAGCGGGTGCAATCGAATACCCGGAGGTCACATTCCTACCGTCTAAAATGTTGCCTGCACCGGCGTGTGTAATGATGACGCGGGACCTCGTAATCTCGTCCACAAATTTGCTATAACTACGGACAAAGAACAAATCCATTATTGATTCCCAGTCAAGGCCACTTTGCATCGCAGCAGTCAGTGTGCTTACGGTAGCTTCTCAACAACCGACACGGATACACCGCACCCTGACAACCCGGCCTGGTTTGAGCAACCACACCACCGCAAAGCCACGAATCAATACGAAAGACAAGCGCAACGGTGTCGCAGGCACACCGTGTCCGACAACAGACGGCTGCGGTAAAGTATTTGCACCGCGACATACCAAATTTCTTGGGTCGAATGTCGATGTTCCTCCTCTTTGGATAGTTATGGTTTGAATGCCAGCGTTGGCCAACACCGTGCCTGCAGTCAAAGGGACGGGAACATCGGGCTCAGTCAGACGGATGCCTCCAAAGGCAAGCCAACAGCACGCATTCAAAGCAAAAATACCAAATTCTTTGGCATGCTCATCTAGGTATCGGATCAACTCGTCGAAATTGGTGGTGCCCACAGTAACGAGGCAATGCGTGAGACCGGAGACGTCCAACGCCTTCACGGCATCGGACGTTTTAGGGTCTGGCGTTGATTGTGGTTGACTCTTTCGCAGAGCGATGCAATAGGCTCGTGGAGACGTGCATTGACTGATCAGCTGAGGCCATTGCACGAAAAATCGGCTTGCAATGGGCTGCAAGAGTTTCCCACTCAGGCTCAGCTTGTCTACTCGGCAGAGGCTCTCGACGAATAGAATTGGGCACGCCTACAAGTGCGCACAGATGACAGTGACGTCGACGAACTTAGGATGGAAGGCAGTAGCACAGACAACGCACCTTTCCGACGAAAATATTCAAAAATACGGCAGCTGCAGCGACAGGAATGCAGACCCCTGGGCCGTTGACGATCAACACGTCCGGGAACTCCGTCAACACGATCCAGAACGAGCGAGGAAGCGACGCAAGAGTCGTGAAGACCGTCGACACCCACCCTTGCTTCACGGCGCGGCTGCGAGGAATCCAGCGGAAGCGAGCCTTTCGTCCTCGGCCTTGCTCGTCTTTGCCAACGGTTCGGCGGCAAAAGTCACTCGTGTACACGTAAGTGACTGGTGCATACAATCTTCTATCGAGGTGCTGGAGAAGCAACATCATCTCACGGGTGTGACCGCCAGTGCCGAGCACGGAGAGAATTTTCTTTTTGCCAACAACCTTTGGGTCCGTGCTTCTCCCGTACGGAGCTGGAGCCAGCATGCGAGCGAAGCGTAGAGGCACCAGTATTGCAGTTGCAACGATGATCGACCCGATGATGTATGCTGGCCATCCAATAGGAAAGAACGCGTGTAAGGCTGACATGCAGCAGCATGCCGACGCCGATAGCACCAGGGTCTCGGCAACGTGCTGGTATTGAAACCTTTCATAAGCAGCTGGCATGGTGACAGTGGTGCTCAAAGACCGTACTCACATCCAAGCGCGCCAGTGCACTCCAAGGAAACCACTGCCGGACGTCGCCGCGAAAAGTTGTAAATGCAAGACCGAACGGAATACGCGAAGTAGCAAATTGATCCGTCTGCCGACCTCAACATCAACCTTCACTTTCCGAACTTCAGCTTCACGACGGTGCACTCACACAGGAACGGAGTTTTCCTCGAGCCAGATGCTGCCTACGGAAGATGAACAACTTCTCAACCAAACTTCAGCCACCACCTTTTGGGGACCTCAAGTTCAAATCTCTGCGCGGCGCTGTCTTCGAGTGGCCGTCCTCAGGTCGCGATCGCGGTGCGTTTCGTCTCCACTGCAATCCCCGCGAACGAACCATCACAGAGTCACTCTCGCTGGTCGCCGAAAGCACCCACCAACAACACCCCACCAATACTACCATACTCTCATGGTGGTTGTGGGCCCTGGCAGCAACCAAATGCTTCATTATGTGTGCAGTCAGCGACGCCAACCAACAAACACTGCCAAAGCCAACCAACTGCCAACGAACGAACGAACGAACGAACGAACGAACGAACGAACGAACGAACGAACGAACGAACGAACGAACGAACGA
>ENA-OWNT01003134-OWNT01003134.1-seawater-metagenome-genome-assembly--contig:-NODE-3134-length-16002-cov-4.076609_pt1 | contig 16002 bp, 15 predicted proteins | sample MGYA00238136_ERZ651165 | MGnify/ENA primary metagenome ERZ651165 (study PRJEB26861, sample SAMN08777766) | seawater metagenome | isolation source: coastal seawater | place: USA: Florida | collected...
GCGCTGCCTTCAAAATGTTTAAATCGTTCAACTAAGTAGGTCAAACCTGAGGTCACTGGGGTTAAATAATTACTGTCAATTTGGGCAAGGTTACCCGTCACCCCATTATAAAATACTAACCAACACCCCATTATTGATAAGTACTAATTTAATGTCACTCATTAGGTAAGTGATCGTAGCAATAGGCTAGTTCTATTAGTAAGAACCATCCCTTATATCAGTTGTACAGTATCAAGTTTATTAAAAAGTAAGTATACAATCTGATTTAACAAATAACACTGTTCAGATCTAAAACATACAACTTTCAATAGTGGTTAATACAATCAATATAAACAACTTACCGTTAACACGTGACAATAACATCAATACACAATGAGCACTACTCAGATTTACAACACAAGAATATTATACAAATATGTATAATAACAATGAGTTACAAAACATTTCTAACACCCCATTATTGAAATGGAAGATAAAGTTTGTTACCATCTTTTGAAAATAGAGATATAGCAAATGACCGTTTCAATAAAATATAGTGAGTTTAATTTAGGGAGCCAAGCTCATTTTAATAGTGATGATAAAAGTGAATTAAGAGAAGTTAAGTACGCTGAAGATATTATAGATCCGCAGTTCCCTCTTTTATTTTGTGAGAGCAGAATCAAAGAGTGCTTAGAGATGAATCTATTTCTAATTCATAGAAGATTAGGTATTTACTCCACTAAACCAAACTCAAAAGTCAAAAATCAAAGTCCGGCTTTTTCCAAAGCATATTACTCTACATTGAGTGGAGAACACCTTTCTCACAAATCAATGGAGCCAATAGCTAAAGATCTCCAAGCTTTCCTTATCTGGCTTGTCCAGAACAATAGAGTGTACGAAGAAGTAATAGCAGCACCGCTTCCAAGCGATAGTGTTGAAGAGCAAGTTGCTTCCCTACCTATATGGCAATATCAAAAACATTTAACCAAATTAGTAAAAGCAGGAAAGCTTAGGTACAAAACAGCTAAACGTAGACTAGACACTGTTAAGCATTTTTATCTTTGGTCTTATAAACGTAGTGTGATTTCATCGTTGCCTTTTTCTATGGAGTTTAAAAAAATCAAGGTTCCTAAGAAGGATGGAGATTTTGATTTATTCGGTTTGCCTACTGGATATCAACAAGGCAAAGGAGTTATGAACTGGGTAAGCAACCTTGGTATCCCTAAGAGTGTCATACCCAAAGATAGTGCCCCAAGAGAACTTCAGCCCTATTCACCTGAAGAATTAGTTAGTTTGATTTCAACAGACTTTTCGAAGAAACCCACTTACAACTTATTTTTGAAATGTGCATATCAAGGTGGCTTTCGCTCATTCGAAGTTGTGGCTATCAATCACGCAGATATTAAAGACCCAAAAGAAGATGATTATTCTAAGTTTTACTACGTAAACATTATCAGAAAAGGCCATAAGCCCTCGAAAATACTAATAAGCCCTAACCTAATGGAGCAGCTTTACAAATACACGCTAACTAAAACATGGAGAAAACGTAGAATAAAGTTTGAGACTAAATATGGGATGACTGAGCCTCTCCCCTTATTCATCAATAGAAAAGGCGAAAGAATGCGAGAAGAAGCCGCTTCTGGCAGCATTGGGCATATTCGCCTAGAACAAGAAGATAAAGGATTACCTAAGCTAGAGCGTGATTACCATGATTTGAGAGCAACATATGGTACATATCTAGCGGCCTCAATGATAATTAATGGCGAATCTGAAGAAAGAGTTAAAGCCGTTTTGATGAAAGTCTTTAGCCATGAAGACTTTACTACTAGTGAGTTGTATTTAGATTTAGCCAAAACCATGTTAGATGAGAATGAGCATGGTGCGATGCATATGTGGGTTAAGGATATGTATTCGCGTGTTGATGAGTTAATGGACGCTCTTCCTGATGAAGCAAAGCAGGAGGAAGTGTAATGGCAGCGAGATCAACGTTTAGTCAACGATTTGGCTTATTTTCTCCTATTTTAGAAAAGCAAATAGCTGATTTAGTAAGTAAGTCAAAAGCTCCTGAACCAAAAGACTATTACATACAAACATATAAAACTATTCATCAACAAGCATCATGTTTATACGGATACTTGGAACCTATACTGGGCAGATTAAATGATGAAGACTTAATAAAGTTTCAACATAAAGGGTTTGATGCATTCTCAAGCATAGAATATTGGCAACGCTTTGAGCGTTGTGGGATATTAGCAAAGCTAGAAGGTAATTTATCAACTGTTAATGGAAAATTTCACCTATCCTTGTTAGGTCTTCTAAAGCAACACTTTAATAATGAACACCTTGTTGCCCCCCATGAAATTGTTATACCGTCCAAGCTTTGCCAAAGCTACAGAACTACTGACTGTTCTATAGTCTACAGATATCCATTGGAAAACATTTCTGAGATTAAAACCTATATGGTTCAGTATCTTCAGCAAAAATGTGAGGAAGGTGGAAAACAAGACCTGCAATCTATTATCAAAAATATTACAGGGTTTCTATTTTGTTTAGATTCAGGCTTTGATTTACCCAAAGTAAAAGCGGTTCTTGAAAAGAAGTTTAATGTTTCAGAGATTCTTTCATCAAAAGAGCTTTGTGACCTGATTTTATCCTCAGTTAGCAATAAGCAGAAGAAAGATCAGTTTAAGCATATGCTTCGTTATCTAGCACCAGAAGTTCACGGAAGCCGAACAACCACACTGCTTTTAGATAAAGAAGAAGCTTTTGAATTTGTAGATACAATTTCAGAAAAATTACGAAGAGAGCTTGACGCATTCTTAGCAAACTCAACTGCAAAAAAAGCACTATCACGTGTAATGCGATTTATTAGGTTCATGCATGCATTTAAAAACTATTTGTCTGAAGAGCAGCTTGAACTTATACATGAAAATGGAGCTGCTGCGTTCACCGAAAATGAAGCTGAATTATGGTTACTTTACCTTGATACGTTATCTAAGGAAGTTCAGGAACAACATAATGTCAACGATTTAAGATCTGTTTTGAACAACCTATTAGCGTATGTATTTAATAGGAATGTAAACATCAACGAGCTTTTGGATTATATGTTGGGATATCCACATGAGTCAGTACATGGTGAATGGCAATATCAGTCCTTTAAGTATATTAAAGATAATTACCCAGCTCTTTTTGAAGATGTCAAAAAAGTACATCATATAAGCTTAAATAGAACAGATGCGTTTCAAGTACAGATTACCACAGTTAAGACCGTATTTAGTCAATTCCTGATAGCGATTGAAAGTAATGACGAGTGTTTATCTGAACAGCAAAAGCTATCACTCGCTGATCGAGGTTTATATGGGTTAACTGAAAGTAACCATGATGTATTAAAATCTCTTAGGCAACATATTCAGCACAAGTGCAAAACTTCGGTTCTTGATTTGTCTTATGGGAAAATGCAGCAAAATGCTATCGATTGGCTTTTAGATAAACTTGGAATCGAAACAACTTTATCTTATCCCGTTTCACAATTGAAACGAATGCACCATCAAGAGAAGTCTAGAGCTAATAATTACTACACTTTGGAAGAAGCGGTTGAATTGGCATTTTATATTGAGAAAACATTTTTAGTCAAAAAAGATTTAACACATTTCCAAAAGCTAGCACTAAAGCTAGGCAGAATTTTTCTAAAGACAGCTTGGAATATGACTCCTGTTTTCGAGTTAACTATTGATGATATATTTTATTTTGATTCTCCTATTGGTGGTAAGAAAACCCCTGCCATTAGGCTATTCAAAAGAAGAGCTAACTATTCGACGCAATGGCATAAATTCGGATTGAAAGCCGAAGACATTGAAAAAGAAGGCATTGAAACTGGCGATATAGTTCGCCCTGTAATTCAAGATTTAATAGAAATACGCGATGATGATAGTAAACCATTTCGAAGTGCTCTTAATGATGATCATCCATTTAAGAACCGAATATTCCTATATCAATCTTATAAGTATGACACTCCAAAAGCATTAGATGCTTCAATATTAACAACACTTGATGACCTATTAGAGGCACAGGGCTGCCAAGTTAGTTATACTGTTCAGCGCATCAGAAAAGGCGGCCTTAATTATATTTATCGAAAAGTTCTCAGTAACTTTAAAAAATACAAAGAAGCTGGTCAGCATTCATTTGAGGTTTTCTTACAGCATTATCTGAAAGATGACACAGCTAAATCAACAGCAACATTAACTAAAGCAACAAAAGTCATGGGGGATTACTTTCATGGTCGTGAATTAACGGACGATATTATCATCCTAACAGACACACCTGAGGATAGTCGTCAAACACCTAATGGCAGTTGCGTCAGTGGACATGATAGTGATGCCGCAAAAGTATATGACGCAGAGAATTACAAATTACATAAGGAGAATGATTCTAAGACAACATTATGTGCTGATTTTAACGCGTGTTTATTCTGTCCTTATTATCGACTAGTAGCTGACGCTGAGCATATTTGGCGACTCCTATCATATAAAGCTGTTGTTATTGATAGCATGAAGGCATCAACAGCGGGGTTTGAGTTTGCAGAACAGCAAAAAGAAAACATTGAAATCCTTTCAAATCGAGTAGATGAGATTCTGGAAAAAGTTGCAGAAATTTCACCAGCAGCACCTGCCGATGGCAAAAGGTTATTTAAAGAATTTGGTATACACGAAGATTGGGAACTAATGGCAGGTTAAGAGGTATATAATGAACATCCATCAAATAATTACAGCAATATCAGATCCTCTACCTAGTTCCGAAATTCAAATTCGTTCTTTGAGCAATGTGGATAACATTGAGGAAATAAATAACTCAGTGCTTTGGCATACAAAAGCTATTAACAAGAAACATTATAAAGAAATAAAGTTTAGTAGTGGAACTTGGTACGCGGAAAACAGTAAACAAACTAATATCGTCACCTTAGAAGAGGATAATGAGTTTTCATTTCAAATTAAGGCATATGCATTAATAAAACTATTTAACGGGAATGTAGAGGGCGGTATTGGTTATAAATCATCATCGGTTTCAGGTCACACTACAATACTAAATCAGCTAGCTAAATTCTTGATGAAGAAAAACTTTACTTCGTTCCATCACTTTAGCAAGTCTCCTCAATTGATAATAAGCAATACGTTGCATAAATATCTATTCCAAGAACTCAAAGCTGATCAAACGTTACCCAAACGAGAATTATCGACGCTTTTCAATGAACAGAACTCATTTGGCTTATTGAGTGAAGTGATTTGTGACATATTTCACGGTCACCTAGCAGCGATAAAAGATAAATATCACAAAACTAGACTGTCTACTTTGTCTCACCCAGTAATACCAACCAATGTACTAAAAGTGCTTATTCAACGAGCTAGCAAGAACGTTGAGCTAGTAAAAGACAACATTGAAGATTGGAAAAACTTTAATGACCGAGTAATAGCACGCCTTGAGGAGAGAGTTGAGTTCATCAAAACCGTTAGTGATGTTTCAGTATTAGTCAGAAATGCAGTTAACGCTTGCGATACTGAGAAAGACTTTGAAGATAAGTATGCCTGTTTTAATGATCTGAAGATTTCGGTCTTAGTTTATATATTGACCTTCACTGGTATGCGAATTGATGAAGCACTGTCTTGTAAGATTGGTTGTGCTTTTGAAAAAGACGGAACTTTTTATATCCAGTCAACCATGACAAAAACGGATGGAAGCTCAGTTGAACTAGACTGGGTGGCGAATGAAGATACATATAATGCTGTTCAAATACTTGAAAATTTTGTCATCAATATGCGCAAGCGTGGGGAATGTTTAGAGCAGTACTATCCTGAGAAAATAAAACCAGAAAACCTTCATAACTTAGAGCTTGGCTTACAAGAAAACAAACTATTTGGAGTAGCACATTCAATGAAAAGCATTAGCTTTTCAGAGGATGGTAGATTTGCTGAGTTTGATAATACTGACGGCACTCCCCATGAGATGTTCAATATATCGTTAACTGAGTTAGATATTGCTCAATTAGAACAGCTTGAATGTAATTACAAAGCGTTAAAAGGTGCTGATAGAGGCAAGCCATACTCTGTTGGCGATCAAATTAGAATATCCGCTCATATGTTCAGACATACATTTGCATGGTTCATTATAGCTAATAGGCTCGGCGAACTTGATGACATTAAGTATCAGTTTAATCACCTATCTAAAAGCATGACTATGGTTTATGGCAATAGAGGCATAGCCTCTGTTGACGAAATGTTAGAAATTATGAATTACCATGAAGAGCTGCTTACGAAGAAAGTTGCTAATGAAATCGCCGAAGAAAGTATGAAGGGAAACCTCGGCGGCGGTGGCGGTGAGCGCTTTAATAAAATAGCTAAAGACCTAGTTATTGGAATTACTAGCTCTGAGTCAGATGAACCAGATCGAATTAATCAAATACACTTTAAAGATATGGAAGAATATGTTCTATTTTTGCAGAAAAACTTAAAAGGTATTAGAGGACTTATACACGGCTATTGTAGTGGCGGCGAAGCCTGTAAAATTAAGAATGCAGGCTTACCTTCAGGCTGCGTATATTGTGCCAGTTATACAGTAGTGGAGCGACAAATGGTTCATTGGCGAGCTATGCGTAATGGTGCTGCTAAAAGGCTTGAGAAGTTACGCAATGCCCCAGATGAAGTTAAGAAACGATATGAGCTATTAGCAATCAATTGGCAAGATACTTTTGATGCTGCCGAGCATGTTATTCGTAATGCAGAGAGTACCGAACAGAACAATAAAAAAGAGCAAAGTAAATGACAGAAGATGTTGACGCAATTGAGCTTTTCTACAAAGCACTTAAAGAGCTAAAAGATGATCCAAATGAGAAGATCAACCCTAACAGAGTTGCACAGAAAGCTGGTCGAAGTAATTCAAACATCTATAAAAAAACTTCTAGGCATATTCAGCTTCAAAAAGATATTAAAGCTGCTCAAGAAATTAGAGATAAAGATCTTAAAATACAAAAGCTAGAAGCTGAAATTAGAAAGTTAACTAGGCAACTCACTAATGCTAAAAAGAAAGTTGAGGAACTCCAGAATAAAGAACCTGAAGTTGCAGACAATAAAGTTTGGATTGAGAAGTTAACAGAGATGTATCGTATGTCTGATAACTTAATAACCAAGAATAAGTCATTACAGCAGCAGTTAATTGATATCAATCCAGATGCAGTGATGGAAGTTGAGCATGTGGATAGAGAAACTGGTGAGATCATTTCTTTCACAAGAAAATAAATTTCTGAATCCATTGCCCCAGATTTTCACATTGGGGCAACTCTTAATAAAAATGAGAGCTAGCGATATTTTTGACCAAATGATTCGATACATTTTCCAATATAACAACTGCGGTCAATGTTATTTGGAACATTCCCTTTTTTCTTATTCATATCAAAAATTGCTTTGCACGCTTCTTCTTTATTTATTAGCTTTTCAGCAAGTCCCAATCCAGCATAAGTATTGGCTATTGAAGCAGCGAATAAACAGATGCAAGTCATTATAAAACTAACTTTAGGGCTATAAAATTTTTGAAAATATTCTTTTATTGGAAGAAAAATGTATTTGATCGTTATCCCAGCAATCAATAACGAACTTATTAGTGCTACGGGAAATCTTGCATCATCTAGTTCAAAATCTAACGTGTCACTGCCGTCAAACATTTTTCCAAGCATAATTGAAAACAACACAAAGAATGGAATGTTTATAAGAGCCTTAACCCGAAAATTATGATAGAAAATCAATGAGTGTAATTTCAATCCCTTAGGCAAAAGCAGTAAAGATGCAACTGCCGCTAAAACCGCTGATACAATAAATGTTTGTACTAGCAAATATATACCGAGAGCAATTTCGTCAACCACCTTGATCGTTTTTAATTCGTATAGGAATGGAACGTATGTGCTTGCAAACTTTGCTAAAACAACAAATAGAGCTAGGGATCTTATGGTATCTCCTACAGCCTTAACTTTGCTCTTTTGAAAAGTCGGGTCGTCGATATTCGGATTCAAAATTAGAGCTTTTGTCCGCTGCGCAAAGCCCAAAAAACCGACACTATCTAACATTTCTTTTATAATTTCTTTCAATTAATCCCCCTCAATATGAAAGTTTTTATGTCAATGCAAATTTACTGATTACCTACAAAAGTTATTCATAGGTCAAACAGGTTCATTGAAAGGATATCTCGAAAAATTAAAATACATATGTCGGATTATTAATTTTTTGGAACATTATTGGACCGAAAATCATTTAATGACGAGTGTTGAAGTCCAACTCATTTCTCATACTTCAACTATGTCAGAACAGCTTTAAGGTTTAGCTTCAATTGAGTTTCAACTGATTCTCGCGACATTTCCCAACCCACTGATAAATATTCGATGACGCTGATGACATCTGATGGAAACTGTATTTTCCCGGCAACTTTTGCGAATGGCCCATCAGTTTCAAGTAATACCTTATCTTTAGGTATCCACGAAATGATTTTTTTAGCCCTATTAGAGTTAATCATTGCAGGTCCGATTGAAAAATAACAGCCAAATTCTAAAGCTCTTGTTAGCTGTTTTTTTGTGCCTAAAAACCAGTGGAGAATAGGCTTTCCAGCGTCAGGATATTGCGTTAGGCAATCTAATGTTTCTTCAATGGCATTGAGAGAATGAATCGTTAATACTTTATCCTTGTACGACTGGCACTTATTAAGAATATGTTTGAATACAAATAGCTGGTCTTCCATATGATCAACATAGCCTTTAGAACCATCTAAACCAATCTCACCTATATATTTGGTTTTAGATATCAGTTGATCAAATAAAGAAAGCTCATTCTTTCTTAAGTGTGCCAATTGTGGATGTAAGCCCAGAGCTGTCCTGCAATTATCAATACCAGAAGTAAGATTTGCTGTGCCATTAAAAGCTGAAGGCACAGTAGTTACGGAAAGCACATAGTGCTTACAGGACTTGATATCATCCAAAACTTTGCCATGCTCTGGATATAAATCGACATGACAATGAAGATCCATCATGATTTCATATCAGCCTGTAAAAAAACTTCTACTTCAGCTAAACCGCGTTTTATTGTTGAAGTAAGCTTATCCCTAATATCAGCATTTTCTGGTATTGGTCCTGATTTACGAAGCCAAGAGCGATAGTTATTATCTTGTTTCAATCTGATAATAGCAGCTTGCACTGCCTGCAAATCGTCCCTCGTGTTTTTCTCTTTCATCAGCCCTTTTAACCTTTTGGTTTCATAAGGTGCATCATCTTTGAATCCCGCGTGGTGCACAGAGGCTCTTCTAATTAAACATGGTACACAATGTCCGCATTGCATATGTTTACGATGCCAGTGGCTACATGAAACGCTTAATGGTACGGCTTTCTTGATAGCTTCTTGATCAATGCAATCAGCTAACATTTCACCTTTAGTTTTGAATTGATACGGATTTACAAACTTGACATGGAACCCAGTATCTCTAAGCAAAGTTTCAAGCCTGCTTAGAAAATTAGGATGAGTTGTTCTAGTACTATGGCTACCAATCCGTCTTCTGGTTAGCGGTGGATTTATTGAGATATAGCCATTCTCAGGGACGACAATAGTTTCAATACTGCTATCGCAATTAGCATTTCTTAAGGCTGATATACCAAGTACCGCCATAGCTAGGAAGTTGAAGCTTCTTCCCCTCATGCTAATGTCAGTTTTACCTTCTAAGTGCTTAATAATATGGGGAGACATTGAATAGGACAATTCGCCGAATGGCGGGAATAATAATTGCTTAATATCTTCCTGTTTCGCACCATCACCACGATAGGCATGACTAACCAAAAGTGGTTTTAAGTCTGACTCTCCGTTTAAAATGTCAATTGCACCAACTGCGCTATCAAGGCCACCAGAAAAAAGGCAGACTGAGTTGAGTCCAATTAATGATTTTGCTTTTGCTTTCGCTTGCTCACTTGTTTTAGGAGCTGGCATCGGCATAGTTGTTTTTTCAAAAGTAAACTGCCATTGATCGCCTGTAAGAAAGTTGAGCAAAGAACTTAGTTCAGGCTCTACAAAATTCCACATATCCTCATCGGTAACAGGAACATGCAAGTGCATTTTTCTAGCCCATGCATTTTCTGCATTATCCCTCAATTCAAATGTATCAGCGGCGGTAACGGCGGTTGCAATTGTTATGAGGTCTATTGCATCAGCATCTACATGCAATCCTAAATCACGTACTGTTTGTAGTAGTTGTTTTGACACCAAGCTGTGCTTAGTGATGTCATTTTGATGCGTGTGAAACATTTGGACAGGATGACAGTCTTCAGAAAAATCAGGCAAGTTAGCTGGGTCATGGTTAAAATAAAAATTAGTCATCAAAACTCTCCCATTCATCCACTGTCATTGCAATTGCATCAGCTTGAATTTTAGTAATATTTTCCTTACTGATAGTACTGGGGTTGCCATTAGTTACTTTATCTAACTGTTCTTGTGTGATCACTTTTATTAATTCCCTTAATTCAACTTCCATTTGATGATGCTTGCTTGCTGGCTCAACATGAAACCAAGCTCTGCCCATGCCTTCTACGACATCTTGAAATATGAGATCAGTTAAATAACAGCCAATTGCTTCTTGGATAACTTCGTCGGTAAAACTGTTAGGATCAAATTCTTCAGTATCGGGTAGTGCTTCTTCCAACGCGTAGTCTAACGCCACTCTAACAGCATCCGAATCGGCATTATCAGGCGCTAAATGGCTAGCAATTTTGTCAATTGCTTGGTCAGTCGATAGCCCAGTTAGATCACCTAAAGATAAGCTTTGATTATTAACCGTTACGGTGTCGCCACGCATGACACCAAGCAATCCAGAACCCGCAGTTATGCCGCTTGCTAGTCTCCGGCTTGTGCTTTTACCTCCGCCAGAGCCTTTTCTAGAGTAATTTTTTAATGAACGCCTTAGATCTGAGGTTGAGCCACCTGTTTGTGCATATTTACCAAATGCTCTTCTGGCACTGGCAAACCTATTTGGAGGCAGTGTTGCTGTGGGTGAACCACCGATTTCTTGTTGAACCTTGTCATTGTCAATATCATTGCTATTGTCATTCTGATCATCAGCTTGATTATTATCAGAGCCAGTTTGATCATCCCCATCAGTACCTGATGCAGGTTCTATTGTGACGGGGTCTCCTTGCTCTGCCCAAGATGGAATTAGCGGACTCTTATTATTCGGTCCTGTTGACGATGCGGACGTACCCATATTACTTAGCTCCCTCTAGTTCTTTTAAAATTGGATTAAGCCATCTTTGACGGGGCAAGCTTTTTAAAAATGTAAGAAGACTTAAGCAACATTTTTCATCCTGCTTGGCAAGTAGTACCGCTCCATAAATGCCTGTTGGTCTTTCGGTCCAATCACCAATCAACTTAAAGTTTTCAATCAAACCATCCATGACTGACATATATTCTTCCTTTGGTGTTGTGGTAATAGCTGTAGAGTTAACGCCACTGACCCTAACCTTTTGCTTCATTAATTCTTCTACAAGTTTTTGAGCAGCTCCAGACATTACCGCATTTACAGCGCCCATTGGAATGCTTTCTCGACTCAGATATGCCGCTGGAGTCAAATCCATCTCAGTAAACATTGGAGGTAATTTTGACCATTTATCAATAAAAGCTAGGTCTAGCTTCCACTCTTCAGGTAACTTAATTTCGTCAAATTCAACTTCTGAATTTTCGAGATCCGCCAATACTTTTGGGAATCCCTTTTCCTTATCAATTAATTCATAAAGCTTATTGGTAGCCTGAGTGCCTAAGCACCTCTCAAAAATGACCAGCTTAGTGATAGTTTTTTCATCAAGCTGCATTCCTCGACGGTGAGCGGTTTTCTTTCTCATCTTCACTTGATTGAGTAATCGCTTAACAATGCGAGGGTTGCCGTTAATGTTTGTGGATTCAGCTAATAGTGGAGCTAACTGTTCTGCAACTACAAATTTACTTCTGAGTTCTGAATGCTTTTCAATCTCGTGATCCTGAAGTAGCTCATCAACGGTAATTTGTGGTTGTTTCCACGAAAGCCTTAATGACTCTTCAAGGGCACATCTTATCGTTTCTAACTGAGCATCGGTAACGCCGTGATCTTGCGCAGTAAGCATCATTAAATATGCCCTTATCTCAAGAACGCCGGGTCTTGGTACATGCACAGGAATTTGAATAAGCTTGTCTAAATAATCAGTTTGATGTCGTTGAGACGCACCTTTGTGATATTCTGGTACTGCCAAACGGATCATGTCTTCATCGGCAGCAATTACAAATGCGGTATTTGGTAAAAATAGAAATAATCTGATCGCCTCAAGTGTTGAAATCGCTTTAAATGGTGAACAGCGATCTAAATTATCAACATAGACAATAAGTGGCTTATCAAACTCTTTTAGTAGATCTGAATATGCTTTTCGGAACTCTTTAATTTCTTTAGGAGGTGAGAATGATTTCTTATCTTTGATCAAACCTTTGTTTTTCTTCGCTACATCCTTAGCGCCATCGACAGCACCTTTTACATCATCAACATCCAGTTCACCATCGTCACCACCACTGAATAGTCCCATGATCTTCTGTATACCACCCATAGTTGGTATACCCGCTAATGCTGCACCACCATCCATTAGCAGCCCCATCAGTCTGATCTTATCTATTCGTCCAGCAAACTCTTTTGCTTTTGCACTTAGGTTTTTATCGTCTGCTGCTTTTTTAACTAAAGTAGATGCGATTGTTTCTAATAGTGCTGCTTTAGCATCATCGTATCCTTGGAATGTCCATGCATCAAAATGTACTTGGATATATTCTTGTTCATCAGTTTCCAAAGATGCTTTGGTAAGTTCAAGAATGGTAGATTTTCCTGCGCCCCAATCCCCAAAGACACCAATGCTAATAGGCATTAATTCCTTTTCAGTTATAAGATCTTTAATCGACTCAGCCGTTTCATTAAAATTTAAGAAATCAATTTTTGATTCTTTATCAGACCACATAACATCTCCTTTTATTTATTATTTCTTTTGTTCCACTCTTTCTAAAGTACGGTGAACTGTAGGGCGGCTAACAGAATATTTTTTTGCTAATGCTGAGATCGATTCACCGTTTAATTTATCTTTATATAATTCTTTCGCTTGTTTGTCTGACAATGCAGGCAACCTGCCCATGTGTTTGCCTTTAGCTTTTGCTTCTTCACGGCCTTCTGCGGTTCTGGCTTTTATAAGATCCCGCTCAAGTTGAGCGAATACCCCACATAGGTTGATCATGGCGGTGGCAAATGGATTGTCATTTTTAGTATTGAGAGAACCGTCGATAATATTTAAACAAGCACCTTTCTTATGGATGCTTTCAATCGCCATAAGAATAGACTTTAATGATCGGCCAAGCCGATCAAGGCGAGTAACAATTACTTCATCGCCTTCTCGTATAAAATCTATGAGATCTTTTAACTTCTCATCATTTTTAATCGAAGCACCACTTTGCTTCCCTTGAAATACTTTCTCACAACCATAACGGTCCAACTTGGACAGTTGAACTTGTAAATCTTGTTCTTGAGTCGAAACTCGTGCAAAACCAACTTTCATATGTACGAAACCTATACCTTTCGTACACCATAACAATTACATGAACGAAAGTCCATTTGATAATTTCGTACATGAACGAAATAAAACGATGACTTTCTATCATAAATTCTAGTTGTTTACTCTAACATACTAAAAGTTTATAGAGCCATATTCATAATTTCTTTGTACCCTTCTATTGCTTTATTTCTAACTTGTATAGTGGCTTCAGTAGCAACTCCTGCTTTTGATCTTGCAATCATAACCTCTGCTAAACTAATGTCTGTTGTCCCTAACTCGAATTCTTTTGTCGCTTTACCTGCTTTTTGATGCAATTCATTTACATTGTCAATCGCCTTAATAAGTAGATTAGAGAACTCATTATTATTAGTTTTTTGTTCCTCTAAGCTTGATTTATAAACAGATGAGTTTTGGAGCTGGCTAATTAAAGTGTTTTCGATATGAAGCATAAACATACTCTTCGTCAATTAATTGTCTCTCACGAACATTGCAAATTGAGTGCCAAAGAAAATAGTTTTTTCCTTAAAATTCAACAGCTAAGGTGTGTTTAAGACACACCTTAGACTTCATATTTAAAACTGAAAAAAGTTTTTCATTCTTGCTTAGCGTCATTCAATTAATGATTGATTAAATGGATTCGCTGTTGTTAATTTAATTATTTCCACCAATCTAAATGTGACTACTATTTCGAATTCAGGTTATTGTAAATCTTTGCTACAATTCCCCCTGTTACACCTGCAAATAACACCCAAAAAAATCCACCAATAAATACTCCTATAAAGGACATCTGCCAGCCCAGAATTTTCCAGTCGGTATGCAACATGTTGCCCGTCATACTAGACATCATATCAGGCAGCATCATTACCACCATTGAACAAACCAACCAAACAATGCCAAAAGCGGCTGCACAAGCCAACGCAAAAGCTTTCTCATTAAGTTTCATCGTTATTCTCCAGTGGTGGCTTGCGCCACCACTTAATTACTATTCAAGCTCCACCATATCTTTCGCTGCAATATCACCTGATAGTAGTTTTACCGTAGCGAAGTGATCATTCACAATTTTAGTAATTTGAACAGTTCCCACTTTTTCTATGGTATACGGATCATCACCTTCACCCGGCGCTATTTCCTCATGGAATCTAATAACACTGTATTTTTGTCCAACCTCCGCGCCATGTTTGGCACCAATACAAATCAGAGTTCGATCAGTAGACTGCTCAACCACTTGACCCCTCATCATATTTTTGTGATAAAACGCAGTATTGGAACAACCCGCTAGAAAGATACCAAATACAAATAAAAGTAGAATCTTCATATTGGATGTTTTCATCATTTTCTCCTCATCTTACTTATTAACTGAGCAAGCTCTTCGTAAGCTTACTTATTTTTCCGGCTTGCACCCGGAGGAACTTTGTGACAACTCCACGGTTTATGAGCAGCGTTGTCTTTAACATTCTGATCAACAAATTTGTAGTAGCTTTCTTTAGTATGTGTCCACCAATCATCATGAACATCAGCACCATGTTTGCGAATTACTTCCTCAACCCCATCAAGGTTTATGTTCACCGCATCATATGCGAGATGTATTTCACCTTCTTTGATGTTGTAGCTAACTTCATCAATACCAAAAAGCTGATCAATTTCTTTTACTAGCTCGTCACAATTTTCTTCTGTAACATTACTTAGCCTCAAATTGCGAACAACTAAATTCTGCTCTCTAACGCCAACTCTATGATCTAAATCGCTCATAATTTTTCTCCTAATGTTTGTGTGAATGCTGTTGATTGCTATCTTTAATTTCTTCCATTTTCCGGTTCATCTGCGGCATCATGTTTTCCATCATTTCCAGATGATGTTCAGCCATTGCAATTTGTTTATGTATAGGTTTGTCTTCCATATCTCGATGCATGATCTGCATAATTTTCATCATTGAACGTCTATGTTGATGCATCATTCGCTGTTGCTTATCAGGGTCTTGTTCAGATTTAATTGCTAAAACTTCTTTTTTCATTTCCATCATCTTTTTATGCATTTTTTCCATATTTTCGTGTGACATCTCCATGCCTTGATGCATATCATATTTGTTCACACTTTCATGCTTATGGTCATGATCTTGGGCAAATGAGCTTGTGGCTACCATCAGTGAGCCAGAAAATAGAATTGATTTACCTAATGTTTTCATAATTTTTACCTTCTACATTTTATTAAAATTTGGAATCCAACTTGGTGTCGATTCCATATACTTGTGGTACTCAGAGCCAAACTCAGCAATCGCTTGTGCCTCCTCACGTTTCGCAAGTTTGACGTAAACAACGACTAAGATTGGAAACATCGCAAGTGTTGGAATGGTCGGCCACTGTAATAGAAAGCCGAACATGATTAGAATGAAAGCTACATATTGTGGG
>ENA-OWNT01003136-OWNT01003136.1-seawater-metagenome-genome-assembly--contig:-NODE-3136-length-15974-cov-4.587532_pt1 | contig 15974 bp, 15 predicted proteins | sample MGYA00238136_ERZ651165 | MGnify/ENA primary metagenome ERZ651165 (study PRJEB26861, sample SAMN08777766) | seawater metagenome | isolation source: coastal seawater | place: USA: Florida | collected...
GCCGGACGACGTGGACCGCGCCGCCCTGGATGCCCTGTGCGTCCGCATCGTGGAGATGTCGCTGTGACCCTGCCCGCTCACCTGGCGCCGGACACGGCGCTCGCCGGTCGCTTCCTGGCCACCCGCCCGATCCCGGGTCGTCTCCTGCTCTGCGGGGTGACGGGAGCGCACCACTACGGCTTCCCGTCGCCGGACTCGGATCTGGATCTGAAGGGCATCCACCTTGCGCCCACCGAGGCGCTGTTGGGGCTCTCCGTGCCCGCGGAGACGTGGGACGAGACGGAGTGGTTCGAAGGCGTCGAGTGCGATCTCACGAGCCACGAGCTGGGCAAGGCGATGCACCTGCTCCTGCGCGGCAACGGCAACATGCTGGAGCGGATCCTCTCGCCGTACCAGGTGGTGCGGACGGACGAGCTGGCGGAGCTGCAGGCGCTGGCGCGCGCGTCCGTGGGCAAGCAGGTGTACGGGCACTACCGCGGCTACTTCGCCGGGATGCAGCGTGAGCACGCCCGTGAGCCGCGGACGAAGTCGATGCTCTACACCTACCGGGTGGCGCTCACGGGCATCCACCTGCTGACCACGGGCGAGCTCGAGGCGGACGTGAGCGTGAACGGGCCCCGCTACGGCGTGCCCGAGGTGGTGGAGCTCGTGGCGCTGAAGGCTGCGGCGAAGGAGAAGGCGTCGCTGCCCGCGGATCTCGACGCGCGGTTCCGGGCGGGGTGGGAGCGGCTAGCCGTCGCGCTGGACACGGCGCACGCGGAGAGCGCGCTGCCGGAGGCCGCCCGGAACGCAGCGGAGATCGAACGGTGGGTCGTGGCCCGCCGGAAGCGCTCGCTGGGAGCCTGACCGCGGACGTCCGCGGACGGGTGTCGACGGCGTCCTCCGGCCTGCGATCGGCCGCAAACCGTTGCGGGAGCTGGATCGGAGGAGTTGGCACGGGCTTCGCTTTGTCGAGGGCCGAACCACGGAGGTCCTCATGTCCGCTCGCATCCAGAACGCCGCCTTCTTCTTCTCCGCCGCCGTCGCCGTGTCCCTCCTCGGCTGCGCGTCCGACACCGTCGCGCCGCGCGCCCCGTCGGATCCGGTGGACCTGGACCCCGTGGAGCTCAGCGACCCGGATGGGCCCGAGCAGGACTACGGCGTGGAGGCCTGGGGCGTCATCCGACAGGAGGAGGAGGGCGCGCCGCTGGCGAACGCGGTCGTCTGCGACTTCTACGACCACACCATCTGCGATCTGACCGACGACGACGGGACCTTCGAGCTGGACGGCCTGCGGGCGGGGGCGATGGGGCTGCTGTCGGTCCACGCGGAGGATCGGACTCCGGTCCTGGTGCCCGTGGACTTCGACCAGGCCTCCACCTTCATCGAGCTCGCGGTTCCGGGGGAGAGCATGCACCGCACGCTGCTCAAGGCAGGCGACATCACCGAGCCCGAGGGCAACGGCGCCGTGCGCTTCCAGGTCTGGAAGCAGGAAGGATATGGCGGGCGGGTCCTGCACGATGTCAGCTGGCGGCCGGTCGGCAGCAAGGCGGACCTCGTGTCGACCGCCGACGTGGCCGCGGACGCCCGTGTGCCGCTCGAGACCTGGGCCGTGGGGATGCGCTCGGGGATGCGCGCGTTCCGGTGGAACGCCGAGTCGGGGAGCCTGCTCTGCTCCCGCCGCTCGGGCTGGCGGGGCGAGGGCTACGGCATGGTCGTCGTCCCTGTGCTCCAGGGGTACGTGACGCACGTGGAGATGCTCTGCCAGGAGCTCCACCTGTAGTCGCGAAGCGAGCGGGTGCCTGAGGGGGCACCCACCGAAGAGGCCGGCGCGGCGCGGATGGGACTACCATGCGCGCCGTGTCGCGTTCCATCGATTGGGCTGCCCATGCCTTCCACCCCGTCATCGTCCTGCCAGCGCGGGTGGACGTCCTGGATCTGACCGGCCGGGGAGCGCCGACGCCGCGCACGTCTCTGTGGTCGGTGGGGCGCTACGACGAGGACCGGGCGGGCATGTACACGACGCCGCTCTTCGCCGGCAGCCGCACCGTGCACATGGGCATCGACCTGGGCGCGCCGGCCGGGACTGCGGTCCACGCCTTCGCCGACGGGCACGTCCACTCGGCCGGCTACAACCCCGCGGACGGCGACTACGGCCACGTGGTGGTGACGGAGCACAGCATCGATGGGGTGACGCTCTGGGCGCTGCACGGCCACCTGGACGCCCGATCGAGCGCTCACGCGCCCGGAAGCCGCATCACCGCTGGCCAGGTGATCGGCTGGCTCGGCGCCGAGGACGAGAACGGCGGCTGGCCTCCCCACCTCCACTTCCAGCTCAGCCTCGAGCGCCCCGCGACTCACGATCTGCCCGGCGTCGTCAGCCCCGCCGAGCGGGAGGCGGCCCGGTCGATCTACCCGGATCCCCGGCTCGTGCTCGGCCCGCTGTACTGATGGAGGCCCTGCGCGCGCACCTCGCCGCGGCTCCCGAGGACGCGCGCCACTGGCCGCGGCTGAAGCGTCGCGCGGCGACGGCGGTGGTGCTGCGGGAGGCGGCAGCCGGCCTCGAGGTGCTGCTGATGCGCCGGGTCACCCGCCCCGGGGACCGCTGGTCCGGCGACATCTCGTGCCCTGGCGGGTTCCAGCACCCTGGGGAGGACATCCTCACCACCGCCATGCGCGAGACGCAGGAGGAGCTGGGATTGGACCTGCAGCCCGAGCACCTCGTGGGGCCGCTGCGGCTGCGGCCCGTGTCGCCCTGGCACCGGTTCGCCGACTTCTCCGTGCATCCGTACGTCTTCGCCGCGCCTTCCGCCGACCCGGAGCTGGTCCCCGATCCCCGTGAGGTCGACTCGGCCCGCTGGTTCCCCCTCGACGCCATCCACGATCCCGCCCGGCGCACGTCGTTCTGGTGGTGGTGGACGTTCGCCCGTCCCGTCGCGATCCCCTTTCGACTCCATCGGGTCGTCCACGAGGACTACGACGTGTGGGGGCTCACGCTGCGCGTGCTCGAGGAGGTGGTGTCCGCGGTCGAGTCGTCCCGCGCGCGGACCATTTGATAGCCTGGGTCCGTTCCGGGGGGGCAGGAGGCGGAATGACGGATCGCCGGGAGGACGTCCGGCTCCATCCCGGAGCCCATCAACAGCTCGTCGAGACGGCTGGCGCGGCGATCGTCGTCATCGGCCGGGACCTCACCCTGCTGGAGTTCAACCACGAGGCCGAGCGCATCTACGGCTACAGCCGTGACGAGGTCATCGGGTGTGACTACATCGACACGCTGCTGCCCCCCGAGGCTCGTGAGGGCGTCACCGCCGAGATCCGCGCGATCCTCGACGAAGGCAAGGTCACCCGGGGCTACGAGAACCCCGTCCTGCACCAGGACGGCAGCACCCGCGACATGCTCTGGAACAGCTGCGGACTGGAGAACCCGGACGGGTCCGTCAACGCGCTGATCGCCGTCGGGGTGGACATCACCGAGCGCCGGGCCGCCGAGCAGCGGGTGCGGGAGCTCGAGGCCGAGCAGCAGCGTCGGGAGCGCCTCGCGGAGCTGGGCGCCGTCGCCGCCCGCGTCGTGCACGACGTCGCCAACCCCATGACCAGCCTGCTGCTGCGCATGGACCTGCTGCTCGCCCAGGTGCAGGGCTCGTCCGAGCCGGGCGTGTCCGCTCTCGCAGGCCAGATCGAGGAGCTGTCCTCCGGCCTGGACCACATGCAGGAGGTGCTCGCGAGCTTCAAGAGCTTCGTGAAGGAGCAGAAGCTGCACCTGTCGACGCTGGATCCCACGCCCCTCGTGCAGGAGGTGGTGGCGGCCTGGCGGGTTCAGGCCCTGGTGCGGGGCGTCGACGTGCGGGCGACCGCGCCGGACGCGGGGCTCGCGGTGCGCGCGGACGGGCCGAAGCTGCGGCGCGTGCTCGACAACCTCGTCAAGAACGCGATCGAGGCCGTGCCCGACGGTGGGCACGTGTTCGTCGCGGTGGAGCACGGCGACGGGCGGGTCGTCCTGCGGGTCGTGGACGATGGGCCGGGCGTGCCCGCGGGAGTCGACGTGTTCGCCCCGTTCGTGACCACCAAGGACGACGGCACCGGGCTGGGGCTGGCCATCGCCCGCGAGGTGGTCCGCGCCCACGGCGGCAGCCTGTCCCAGCGCGCCAACGAGCCCCGCGGCGCCGTCTTCGAGGTCTGCCTGCCCGGTGCGTAGCCTGCTGGCGCTGATCCCGTTGCTCCTGGTCGGCTGTGGAGAGACTCACGTGCCCTGTGCCGCGTCGACCGCGCCCCTGGTGATCCGGCAGCTCGCGCTCCCGGGGCCGTCGATCGGCGTGTCCACCGTGGTGGAGCTCCCGGACGGGCGACGCCTCCTCATCGACGTCGGCAACGACAGCCACGATGGGGTGGTGAGGGAGGCCGCGCCGGCCGTCGACTTCGTGCTCGTCACCCACGGCGACGAGGACCACGCCGGCGGGCGCGAGGACCTCGCCGACGTCCTCGCGGGCGCGACCGAGATCGACGGCCTCGGCCTCGTGGAGCTCGGGGAGGGCGTCACCCTCGACGTCTTCCTCGCCCGTGGTGTCCTGCGGACCCCGCAGGGGGACGTGGATCTGCGCGGGGAGGTCCCGGACCTGGACTCCTCCGAGAACGCCAACAGCCTCGGCGCGGTCCTCTCCTGGGGATCCTTCGACTGGGTGTTCGCCGGCGATCTCACGGGCGGCGGCAAGGGAACGCCGGACGTGGAGTCGGCGGTGGCCGCTCGGGGCGCCGAGCTCGTCGCGCCCGGCAGCGTGGAGCTCGTGAGCCTCAATCACCACGGGATCAGCAGCTCCACGAACGCCGCGTGGGTCGACTGGCTGCTGCCCGGTGACGGGGCGGTCCGTCACGCGCTCTCCAACGGGAACGGGACCTACCTCGCGGCTCCTCACGAGGACATCCTGGACCGCGTCGGTCCGCGGTTGAACGGAGGCGCCGTCTGGGTCGGCGTGCCCGGATCCCTCACACCCGACGGGCATCCGGACCTGCGCACGACGGGGGGCGAGGTGGTGGTCGGGGTGGCCGACGGAGGGGACACGTACACCGTCTGCGGCGTCGCGGCGGAGGCGACTCCAGCGAACCGCTGACCGGCTGGGCACACTTCGGGCCCGCCCCGGAGACCGCATGCCCCACGACACCCTCGACAGCTTCGATCCCGCCACTGGAGCCCGCGTGGGCTCCGTGCCCATCACCCCCGCCGGCTCCGTCCCCGCCGTGGTGGCCCGCGCGCGCGCTGCGCAGGGGCCGTGGTGGGAGCTCGGCGCCGCCGCCCGCGCGGACCTGCTCGCCCAGGCGGGGCCCGTGTTCGAGGCCGAGGCCGAGGCCCTCGGCGAGCTGCTGACCCGCGAGATGGGCAAGCCCCTGAAGGAGGCCATCGGCGAGGTGCGGTCCTGCGGCTACGGCCTGCGCGAGGAGCTGGACGACATCGTCGCCGCGCTCGCCCCCGAGGTGCTGCAGGACAAGCGCACCCGCACGGTCCTCTACCGCGATCCGTTCGGGGTGTGCGCCGCGATCACGCCCTGGAACTTCCCGATCTCCATGCCCCACTGGATGTGTCTCCCGGCCCTGGCAGCAGGCAACACCGTGGTGCTCAAGCCGTCCGAAGAGACCCCGCTCATCGCGCAGGCCTACGCCGACGTGCTTGACCGCTTCCTGCCGGAAGGCGTGCTCCAGGTGGTGCACGGGGCCGACGCGCAGGGCAAGGCGCTGGTGTCGGCGGAGGTCGACCTGATCGCCTTCACCGGCTCACGTGACGCGGGCAGCCACATCCTCGGCGCGGCGGCGCAGGGGTTGAAGCGCGTGATGCTCGAGCTGGGCGGCAAGGACGCGCTCGTGGTCCTGGATGACGCCGACGTCGCCAAGGCCGCCCTGTTCGCGGCGCGGAACAGCTTCCGCAACTGCGGCCAGGTGTGCGTGTCCACCGAGCGGATCTTCGTCCATCGGGACGTGGCGCCCGCCTTCGAGTCCGCCCTGGTGGCCGCGGCGCGGGAGTTCTCCGTCGGCAACGGGCTCGCCGAGGGCACGAAGGTCGGCCCGATGATCAACGCGCGCCAGAAGGCCCACGTCCTCGACCAGGTGCGCGAGGCGCTCCCCGCGGTGCGTCCCCTGTTGGGGAGCGAGCAGGTGGACGCTCCCCCCGAGGGCAACTTCCTGGGGCCGATCGTGCTCGCGGACGTGGACCCGGGCCTGCGCATCATGGAGCAGGAGACCTTCGGCCCTGTCGCCTGCGTCAGCACCTTCGGGGACGACGAGGAGGCCGTGGCCCTCGCCAACCGGGGCATCTACGGGCTGGGCGCGGTGGTGTTCGGCAGCGAGGACCGGGCGGCCCGGGTCGCTCGACGGCTGGACGCGGGGATGATCGGGGTGAACCGGGGAGTCGGCGGCGCGCACGGGGCGCCCTGGGTCGGGGCGAAGCAGTCCGGCTACGGCTTCCACTCCGGGCGGGACGGCCACCGCCAGTTCGCCCAGGTGCGAATCGTCAGCCAGCGTCGCTGATGCGGTGGAGGGCCTCGGCCTCCACCATGTCCCCGATGTCCTCGATGGGCAGGGGAGGGCGCTCCCGGAAGGGCTGCTCCAGCACGGTCCCCACGTCGTTGATGAGGCCGAACGTGAGGCAGGCCAGGGTCGTCAGCGGCACCACGAGCCAGCCCACGTCGTCGAGGAGCGCGAGCGGCATCACGATGCCGTACACCACGGTGAGGCTGCGGGCGATCAGCTCGTAGATCCGCGGGAACGGGGTGTTCCGGATGCGCTCGCAGCCGCCCAGGATGTCGATCAGCGACGCCGCGGTCCGGTCCAGGGCGTCGAGGCGCAGTCCGTCCAGCGCGCCGCTGTCCGCGAGCCGGGTCCACGCGGCGAGCTGGGTGTCCATGAGGCCGTGGTTGGGGTTGGGTTCGGCGTCCAGCGCAGCGCGCTCCTCGGGGTCGAGCAGGGAGCCGTCGAGTCGGCCCAGCGGGTCCTCGTGGAGCATGCGGGCGACGAAGACCCGGACCCAGGCGACGTGGCGGCGGAGCGAGACGGCGGCTTCGTCGGGGGACAGGTACGCGGTCAGCTGGCTGGCCAGGTGGCGGGAGCTGTTGATGAGGCGGCCCAGGAGCTTGCGCCCTTCCCACCAGCGTCCGTACGCAGAGTTCGTCCGAAAGCTGACGAAGATGCCGAGGGCGGCGCCGAGCACGGACACGGGGAGGTTGGGGAGCTCGAGGGAGTGCAGGTCCCAGACCGTGCTCGCCCCGTACACGGCCAGCGGGAGCACGGTGTAGACGACGAGCTCCTCGGCCTGCCAGGTCAAGACGCGGAGCACGTTGTTGGTCTGGGGCTCGGGCATGGCGCGCAGGGTAGTCCAGACCTGCGCGGGTGCGATCGCATCTGGCTGGGGTGAGCTCACAGCAATCAATAAACAAACAAGCTTGACTGTTTGTTTGTTGGGCCCTACGGTCCGCCCATGTCCGCGCCCCGCCGCAGCCAGGAGAGTCGCCGCGCCGCCATGCGCGCCCGCCTCCTCGACGCCACCGTCGCCTGCCTCGCTGAGCACGGCTACGCCGGCGCGTCCACCACGGTCATCTGTCGCCGCGCCGGCGTGAGCCGGGGCGCGCAGGTGCATCACTTCCCGACGAAGGCGGACCTCCTGGTCGCCGCCGTCGAGCACGTCTTCGCCCAGCGCCGCGCCGCCTTCCGGGAGGCCCTGCACGCCGCCGACGGAGGGCTCGTAGCCGCCATCCGTGGGATGTGGGCCGTCGTGGAGGGCGGGTCGACCCAGGCCTGGCTCGAGCTCGTGGTCGCTGGCCGCACGGACGCGGTCCTGCGCGAGCGCGTGACCCAGGCCACCGAGCGGCTGCGCGTCGCCGCGGACGAGGAGCTCGCGTCCCTCACTCACCTGGGCCTGCATCCGGACGCGCTGCTGCTCGCGTCTGCCGTCATGGACGGGCTCGTGGTCCAGGAGCTCGCCGGCCTCGGCGCAGAGCGACGCGATCGCGTCCTGCGCCTCCTCGAACACCTCGCCCCCCTCAGCCAGGAGCCGTCATGACCGTCCCCATCGTCCCCGCGACTCACGCTGATCTCGCTGCGATCCACGATCTCCTCCGCGCGAACCGAGGCGACCACTCGCTCTTCCAGCAGCCGCCCGCCCAGCTCGCGCGGCACCTCCCCGAGTTCCTCGTCGCCCGCGACGCCGCGACCGTCGTCGGGTGCCTCCAGGTCCATCGCCATCCCCGGGGGTCTGTCGAGCTGCTCGCCGTGGCCGTGCACCCCGCGCACCACGGGCGGGGAGTCGGCCGGTCGCTGATGGCCGCCGGCATCGAGGTCGCGCGGACCCGCACGAGCGGATCCATCTGGCTCGGGACCGCCAAGCCCGGCTACTTCGCCCGCTTCGGCTTCGAGCCCATGTCGCGCTGGGCGCTGCCGCTCATCGTGTTGATCGGGAAGCTGAAGCGCGTGGCCCAGCAGCCGCTGCGCCGGTGGCTCCCTGCCCTGTTCGGGCGCCACGTATTCATGCGCCTCGCCGCGGAGCCCGCCGTCTCGTCCTCGTAGGAGCGCCAGGTGCTGGCGTCGCCCTCGATCATGGCGCGCAGCCAGTCGGCCGACACCCTCGCCCGCACCTTCGGGGTCACCCGCGCGGAGGCGCGGCCCGGTGATCGAGGTCGCCCACCCGCTCGAGCAGGAAGTAGCTGGGCGTCCACACCGGCAGCCCCAGGTCGACCCAGCTCCAGCCGAGCAGCCGGTCCACGCTCCCCGGCTCCAGCGCGACGATCGGGTCGCGCAGCCGGCCGATGGGGTCGAGCAGCGCGTTGCGGCCGAGGCCGTAGTGGATCAGGGGGCCGGCGTGGCCGCCGTGGGGGTTGGGGCCCGCGTCGACCACCTGGAAGTGGCCGAAGCTCTTCGGTGCGCCGTCGCGGCGGGTCTTGTAGATCAAGTCGCCGTCGAGCCCCGTCTGGACGAGCTGCACGTTCCAGCCGCGCAGGACGTCGCCGTCCCGGTGGAACGTCTTGACGAAGGTCTTCCAGGCGAGCTTCTCGACCCAGGCGGGGATCCCCAGGGAGGTGCCGCGGTAGACCGAGTCCTCGAGCTCCGTGAGCTCCACCGGGTGGCCCGCGCGGAGCACGGATCCGAGGGCGCGGGGGGACATGGCGAGGAGGGCGTCGCGGGACGGGCCGCGCGTGGTGGTGAGGGCGTTCATGCGGCGTCCTGACGGAGGGTGGGGCGGTCGAGGAGGGGGCGGGGGAACTGGCCGGAGCGCCAGGCTGCGAAGGTCGCCGACGGCGTGGCGGGCTGGGCGAGGCACCAGCGGATGTAGGCGTCGAAGCCGATGTCCGGGTCGTCCGCCTCGTCCGGGGTGACGAGGGGCTGGTGCGCCAGCGCCCGGTCGACCGACACCAGCAGGTTCTCGTGGTAGCGCTCGAAGACGACGAGGTCCCGCAGCCAGCGCGCGCGCGCGGTGTCCTCGGCGATGACCTCGAGGGTCTTGGCGCGCAGCTCCTGCAGCGCGCCGGGCGTGGCCTTGAGGATCTCGAGGTCGTACGAGAACTGGTGCCGGTCGTGGTGGGCGGCGAGGAGGTGCCGGATCAGCCGCCACTCGGGCTGGGCCAGGCCCGAGTGATCGAACGGCGCCACGGCCCGCTCGAAGAAGAGAAAGGGGCCTCGCAGGATCCGGTTCGCCAGCAGCCGCGCGCGCCACGTGTTGCGGATCGGGTGGTCCGTGCAGGTGCCGACGGTGTCGGACCGGAAGAACACCCGCAGCCACATCCGCAGGACGCCGAGCTCGACCTGCCACAGGCTCGGAGTTCGGTCGATCACGCCAGCCGCGACGAGCTGCTGGAGCCGTCGCGCGACCCGGCGCGGGCGCAGGAGGATGAGGTGGGCGTGCCAGGGGGCGGGGTCGGTGATCGAGCTCACGGGGCGTCCGGGGTGGGGGAGGGGATCGCGGAGAGGGCGGAGAGCGTGACGGCGTCCCGCTCCGCCAGGAGGGCCGAGACGGTCGGCAGGGAGTCGGCGGACGGGGCGGTCAGCCAGGCCTGCAGCGCCCGCCAGCCGAGGACGTTGCCCTCGGGCGCTGCGTAGATCGCGTCGCGCAGCGCGGGCAGGTCCTGGAGCGTCCGGGCGACCGGGTGCAGGCACAGGCCGAGGACCGGACTGTTGGTGGCGCGGAGCAGGGCCGCGACGATCGCGAGGTCGAGTCGGGCGAGCTCCGGGGTGCCCGCGTTCGCGGCGGTGGCCGCGGCGAATGCGTCGATGGCGACGGCTACGGCGAGCTGGTGCGTGGCGCTCGGGGGGGCCGCGACGAGGCGCTCCAGCACGGCGTTGGCCAGGTGCCGGCGCACGGCGAGGAGGTCCCGGGCGACGGCGGGAAAGGAGCCGTCGTCCACCGCCAGGGCGGCGAGGCCGGGCAGCAGGTCGGGGCCGCCGGACTCGAGGAAGTCGTGCACCACGTAGCCGCTGCCCTGCCGGGCGGACACCAGGCCCTGGGCAGCGAGCTGGGCGAGCGCGGAGCGGACCGTGGGCCGGCCGACGCCGAGCTCTTCGGCGAGGCGGCGCTCCGGAGGCAGGCGCTCGCCGACGGGGTAGTCCCCGGCGAGGATGCGGCGGCGCAGGGTGTCGTGGCAGACGTCGACGGAGGTGTGCATGGAGTTCCTGGTTGGTCCGACCAATTGATGTATTGGTACGACCAATTGGCTGCGCCGTCAACCACGAACTGCGGTGAGGCGGTTCACCGCGGGGGGGAGACAGGCTGTCTGCCCCCGGCTGCGCGCCACCCATCGGTTCGGAGTGGTTCACCGCGGGGGGGAGACACGCTGTCTGCCCCCGGCTGCGCGCCACCCATCGGGCCGGAGTGGTTCACCGCGAGGGGGAGACAGGTTGTCTGCCCCCGGCCGCACGCCACCGTCCCCGCCGGAGTGGTTCACCGCGGGGGGGAGACACGCTGTCTGCCCCCGGCTGCGCGCCACCGTCCCCGCCCACCAGCCACCGCGAGCAGCGAGCCGACACATCCTGAGACCCCTTGTCCGAGATTCGCGTGCAAGGGTCCGGCTGTCCCTCGGTACGCTGGGGACACCTGGAGGCCCCGTGCAGCCCAATCGATTTCTCGCCGTCGCCACCCTGCTCCTCGTGCCCGCCGCCGCCCAGGCGCTGCCGTCCACCACCCCCGCCTGGACCCACAGCGGCGTCCAGGACAGCGAGCAGCTCGGCGCCACCGTCGTGAACGCCGGCGATCTCAACGGGGACGGCTTCGACGACGTCGCCGCCGCCGCCCCCCTGCACGACGGCGTCGACCAGGACTCCGGCCGCGTGCACGTCTGGTTCGGGTCTGCGCTGGGCCTGCCCGCCTCCGCCACCCACACGTTCGAAGGCGCCAACGAAGACGCCCACTTCGGGACCGCGCTGTCCTCGGCCGGCGACGTGAACGGCGACGGCTACGACGATCTGCTCGTGGGCGCGGACGAGCACGACCCGGGCGTCGGTCCCGTGGGCGGCGCCTTCCTGTACGCCGGCTCGGCCTCGGGCCTGTCGACGACCCCCGTCTGGACCGCGTTCGGCGAGGAGTCCAACGACCGCTTCGGCCACGCGGTTGCTGGCGTGGGCGACATCGACGGCGACGGCTACGACGACATCCTCGTGGGGGCCTTCCGCTACACGGACACGCAGGTGCGGCAGGGCCGCGTCTACCTCTACCGGGGCTCGTCGTCCGGGCCGTCGTCCAGCCCCGACTGGGTGCACACCGGGGACGACGCGGGCGAGAACATGGGCGAGTCGCTGGCCGGGGCCGGGGACGTGAACGCGGACGGGTTCGACGACGTCCTGATCGCCTCCCCGGGCTACACGGGTGGGCTCGAGGCCAACGAGGGCCGGGTGCGGTTCTTCTTCGGCTCGGCCAACGGCCTCGCGGCGACCCCGGACTGGATGAAGGAGTCCAACTGGTGGGGCGCGTCGATGGGCTTCTCCCTCGCGGGCGTGGGCGACACCGACGGCGACGGGTTCGACGACGTGGTGATCGGCTGCGCGCCCGAGGACATCACGGAGCTCACGGGCGACCGCATCTGGCTGTTCCGCGGCAGCGCGACGGGCCTCCCGGAGACGCCGGACTGGACGGCCGTCGACGCCGCGTACCCGCACTCCCACATCGCCGTGGCCGCGGCGGGGGACGTGGACGACGACGGTCTCGCGGACGTCCTGGTGGGACGCGAGGTGCTGTACCTCGATCACCACGGCGACGCCTGGCTGTTCCTGGGCGACGCGGGCAGCGGGCTCGAGGCGGAGGCAGCCTGGCACTGGACGCCGACCGAGGCGGAGACCCTGTTCGGCTCGGCGGTCGCCGGCGCGGACGTGGACGGCGACGGGCTCTCGGACCTGGTGGTCGGCTCGCGCGCCTACAACAGCGATGAACTCAACCAGGGCCGCGTGTCGGTCTACCTCGGCGACGGCTCGACGGCGCCCGGCGACGACGATGACGCCACCGGCGATGACGATGACGCAGGCAACGACGACGACGCGGGCGACGACGACGACGCGGGCGACGACGACGACTCCACCGACGAGTACGACCCGGAGCTGTGGGGCGACGGCGGCAGCGACAAGCTGGACGAGAGCGTCGGCTGCAGCACGGCGCCGGGCGACGGCACGCCGGTCGCGTTCCTGCTGGTCGGAGTCCTCGCAGCGCTCAGGCTGCGGCGCCGCTGATCGTCAGCGCCCGCGGGCCTGTTCGTAGAGCAGCCGGGGGATCGCGATCTCGTGGGCGCTGTGGTCTTCGGCCAGGGCGCGCACGGCGCGGGCGGCGCGCTCCCGCAGGACGGCGCCGTCCTCGTCCCCCGCCCGGGCCCGCGCCAGCAGGTGCACCGCGCGGCAGAGGCGCAGGGTCCCCTTGGCCGTGCGGTCGGACAGGGCGCCCAGGGTGGCCTCCGCCTGGTCGAGCAGGGTCGCGGCCCGCTGCAGCTCCCCGCGGTCGGCGGCCATCGCCCCGGCCATCGCCAGGAAGGATCCGCGCAGCCGTGGTCCCGCGATCTCCGCCATCCGGTCGAGGGCGCGGTCCATGTTCCGGCCCGCGCGCTCCACGGCCTCGCCCCGCACATGGGAGAGCACGGCCGCGCAGCCGGTCACGATGGCGATCTGCCTGCGATCCCCGGCGTCCTCGGCGGCCGCCTGGGCCTTGACGTAGCAGTGCTCGGCTTCGCCCGGGGCGCCCGTGAGCAGCGCGAGCTCCCCGAGATCCGTCCAGACCCGCGCCTGCCCCAGGTCGTCCCGCAGGGCCGCGTGTGCCTCCAGCGCTTCCAGCATGTGCTCGCGCGCCCGGCCGTGGTCGCCGCGGTCCGCCTCGAGCAGCCCGAGGTTCCGCAGCAGGACCGCCCGCACCAGGTGGTCGCCCGTGGGTCCATGCACCGCGAGGGCCTCTTCGGCGTGGCCCACCGCGTCGTCCAGCCGTCCCCGGGCGGACTCCAGCGCGGACAGGTTCGCGAGCACGAGGCTCTCGCCGCGCCGGGCGCCGAGCACGTGCGCTCCCAGGGATCCGGATCGCACGAACTCCAGCGCCTCCTCCCAGCGCCCGCGGGCCCCGAGGATCAGCCCCAGCCGCCCCATGTTCCGGGCGCCGTACACGTACAGCTCGTGGTCGCCCACGGCCTCGAGGGCGCCGCGCAACAGCGGCTCGGCCTCGTCCCGGCGCTCCAGCGCCCAGAGCGCGAACGCCAGGATCGGGCGGGCGCGCAGCAGGCCCCGCAGATCGTCGAGTCCCTCGAACCGCGCGATGGACTCTTCGTAGACGGGGATCGCCTCGGACACCCTGTCGCCGAAGTGCAGCGCCAGGCCGCGCGCGAAGATGGCCTCGGCCTGGGCGCGTCCCCCGAGCGGCGCCGCCAGGTTGGCGGCGCGGTCCGCGTCCGCGAGGGCCCCGGACGGATCCCCGGATCGGCGGCGGATGCGCGCCCGGGCGATGAACAGCTCGACTCGCTGGGCGGCGGGCGCCTCCTCGGTGGCCGCGATCGCCCCGTCCAGCAGGGCGCGGTGCTCTCCCGCGGGGCCCCGCACCACCAGGATCTCCTGCAGCAGGAGCGCGGCCCGGGCGGTGGTCACCGGGCCGTCGGAGCGGTCGAGCACGGCGGCGAGGTTGTCGGCCTCCAGGGCGAGGCGTCGGAACGCCCGCACGCCGTCCGTGCCCAGGAGCAACGGGGCGAGGCGCTCGGCCCGCTCGAGCACGACTGCGCGGTGGCGGCGCACCGTCTCGGGGCCGTCGCCGGACTCCTCCAGCTGGTCCGTCGCGTAGGCCCGCACGGACTCGAGCATCCCGAGGCGGGTGTCGCCCGGCACGTCCTCGGGCTCGTAGGCCCGCAGCAGGGACTTGTCGAGGAGGCCCTGGAGCACGTCGGGCACCCAGGGCGCGTTCGTCATGTCCTCGAACGACACGACCCGCTCGGCGTCTTCGCTCAGGAATCCCCCGCGGAACACGGCGCACTGGGCGAGCGCGGTCTGTTCGGCGGGGGTGAGGAGCTCCCAGGACCAGTCGAGCGCGGCCCGCAGCGTCCTCTGCCGCGGAGGCAGGTCCCGCCGGGCGGAGCGGGCGAGCAGGAAGCGATCGTCGAGGCGCGCGAGGATCTCCTCCGGGGCGAGCACCGCGACGCGGGGCGCAACGAGCTCGATGGCGAGGGGCAGCCGGTCGAGCCGCTCCACGATGCGCTGCGCTACGTCCAGCACCGCGCCGTCCGGCACGAAGCCGGGTCGCGCGCTCGCCGCCCGCTCCAGGAACAGCTCGGTGGCCGACTCCGCGTCCAGGGGAGACAGGTCCACGACCCGCTCCTGCCCGATCCGCAGCCGCTCCCGGGACGTCACGAGGAAGCGCACCGCGGGCAGCGCGTCCACCCACCGGGCGAACATCCCGGCGGCCTCCTCGAGCACCTGCTCGGCGTTGTCGAGGATCAGCACCGTGGCGCCGCGGGCGAGCAGGTCCCGGCCGACGCGCTCCACGGGATCCCGCAGCCCGCCGGCTGTCTCGCCCAGGGGCACGTCGAGCACCCGGCCCACGACCCGCAGGACGTGGGCCGTGTCGCGGGACTCCGTGAGGTCGCAGAACCAGACGCCGCCGGGGAACTCGCCGGCGTCGGCCAGATCCATCCCCACCTCGCGGGCCAGGCGGGTCTTCCCGGTGCCCCCGGGGCCCAACACGGTGACCACGCGGTCCTCGCCGGTGAGGGCCTCCAGCAGGTAGGCCCGCTCCTCGGCGCGGCCGACGAAGCGGCCCGGATCCGGGCGCAGGTTGGTGGGGCTCGGGCCGTCCTCCGCCACGGGCTCCTCGGCGGCGGGCACCGGGCCGAGCGCAGCGCCGACCAACGGGACGAAGCGGTAGCCGACCCCGTGCACGGTCAGCAGGTGGCGGGGATGCGCGGGATCCCGCTCGATCTTCGCGCGCAGGCGCTGAACGGTGGTGTCGGCCGTGCGCGAGATCACGCCCGGGCGGTATCCCCAGACGTCCACCAGCAGATCCTCGCGGGAGATGTCCTCGCCCGCGCGGCTCGCCAGGTAGCGGAGGAGCTCGGTCTCCTTGGTGGTCAGCGAGCGGTCCTGATCCTCCCGCCGCACGACGCGCCGCGCGAGATCGACGGGCCCGACCTCCAGACGCAGCACTCCACTCTTGTTTTCAGACAGTCCCACCGTGAACCAGGGTAGCTCAGCGGGGCCGGGACGTTCGGCGCCGGATCCCGGCGACGAGGCCCGCGAGCAGCGGCAGGGCCAGGCCGGACGACGGGCCGCCGGTGAGCGAACACCCCGCGTCCTCCTCGGGCACCGGCCAGGTGAACGCGCGCGGTCCCCCCGGCGGGCTCGTGTAGGTCGGAAGCGTCGCCGTCACCTGGCATCCCGGCTCGGTGGCGGGATCCCCGACCCCCCCGGACACGAGCACGAACGGCTGCTGGTCGAGGTACAGGTCGCCGCGGGGCCAGGCGCTCTGGGGCAGGGGGTTGGCGCGGATGGCGAGGACGTAGTCCCCCAGGGGCAGATCGTCGGCC
>ENA-OWNT01003137-OWNT01003137.1-seawater-metagenome-genome-assembly--contig:-NODE-3137-length-15965-cov-2.750126_pt1 | contig 15965 bp, 11 predicted proteins | sample MGYA00238136_ERZ651165 | MGnify/ENA primary metagenome ERZ651165 (study PRJEB26861, sample SAMN08777766) | seawater metagenome | isolation source: coastal seawater | place: USA: Florida | collected...
ATGTCTAGATTGCTAATTATCCGATTTACCGTCATCTTACTCACCCTCGTATTCTCCTCGTGCCATCGCAAGGAACACAATGGAGAAAAAAAGGAAGAAACTATTGAAACCATAGTTGAAGAACCCCAGATTGAAGAGGCGGTAGACGTTATAAAAGAAGTTGAGGAAGATTTGTCTGTGGGAGAGCTACCCTATTACTGGTGTGACGATTCGAAATACGCGCAAGGAGATTCAATTGTGATAAGTGAGCTTTCCTTGAAAATTGACATGCTTCCTGCCGATAATGTCATACCGCATTTAACAACCTACTTAAGTGGTAAAAAAGTAGATGAAGAAACTATTTGTATAGGCTGCTGTGGCTTTGATTGTGGTTTTGAGTGTTCAGAATCAACTGTCATCACAGAAGACCTGAATATTATATCCATGTTCTGTTCTATTTATCCTGATTGTTCTGATTCAAGCAAACCAACTGAAGCCAGAGAAATACGACGAGTAGGACATATTGAACCAAACGGAAATATTGTTTATGGCAAGGAAGACCTAGAAGAGTATGAATCTGATTCAGCACAAAAACAGGTTATGGGTTTCGATGCTCATCAGTTCGATTTGGAAAGTGAATTCTTTAAACAGCGGGTCTATGTAAAATTCCTTTCTAATGACACGATACATTATTTAGTTTATTTTGAGAATACCGAATCAGGTATCGCTTCACGCTATTCAGGACTTGCCGTTTTTGACCCATATAACCCACCTTTAGTATTGAAAGATTCACTTGGGAATATTGACACTTTCTATCAATACATACTTGAGAGTCGTTCTGAATTCGAAGCAATCTTATTGTCTCCGGAACCATTCAATACTCTAATTCTTGCTTCTATTGGCGAGTATGAACCTTATGACGGAATGCCTATATACGATGAAGAAATGTATAATAGAGCTTGGATGAGATAAGCCCATGTCCATGCGTAAGACGACGCCACAATAGCCTCAATACCCATGTAGTGACCCACCACATCAAACTCATCCGTGTCTTCATCGGCACTGGTTTGAGCCATTGTAAGGGAACAGCGTTGCTTTATCAAAAGGAGTAAATAGATGGGTAAGATTGTGAAGGAAGTTGTGCATCAGTAAGGGATAGGTACTAATAGTTACCTGATAGCCAAAAGTTGATACCGGCTTTTTGTCATTTCACTAGGCAATATCTACGCTACAGAACCTAGAGCTAATTGCGGGTGGTGCTGCAAAATATTTTTGAATTCAGATTTAAAGTTCATCCCATGAAAGCACACATACAACAACTTATGATGTCCGCATTGATGCTCGCGTTATCGGCCAGCCTTCAGGGGCAGATTACCATCTATAGCAGTGACTATCCTTTGAGCCCCGGAACCGATTTAGTGGCTTCTGCTCTGTTTCCTTCTGAAGTACCATTGCCTGAAGAAGGAGGCGACAAGATTTATGACTACTCAACTTTGCAGAGAAGTGACATGTATAGCATTAAGTTATATGATGGTTCCAAGAACCCTGCATTTCCCGATGCCACCATCATGCAAAGGAGTGTTTCTTATACCTTAAAGTTCCCCATTTACGAGCAAAGCTATGAAGCGATAACTGAAGATGCCTATTACGGTGTGGGCAAAACCCAGCTTAAAGCTACCTATTCACTCTCAGAGGCTACTGGCTCTGATTCTGACTATATCCATATTCCTCGTGTTGATTTGGAATATCCCAGTAAACGGGCTTATGTGAAGTTTCCTATGACTTATGGAGACGCATGGGAAGAAACCGAAGTAGTAGTAACGCAATTTGAACTTACAATGCCGGCCTATGAGCTCCAGAACACGCCTTGTGAAATCATAGAGTATAAAAATACTTCCAGGGAAGTAGTGGGATATGGCAACCTGATACTACCTGATGAGGATGGCAGCCCGTCAAGACCCATTGAAGTTCTTCTGGTAAAGATAAGAGAGGTGAAAACCGACAGCATTTTTATGGACGGAGAACTTGCACCTGCAGATTTGGTCTATGCATTTCTCTCTGAGCAGGGAGAAACCAGCATTACAGAGGGCTACGTGTTTGAAATGAAGGGACTTGGCAGGCAACCATTGATGATTCCCCTGGCCGACGATGGTAGACCTGAGGAAGTGCTGTTCAGACCTAAGGCTGTTGAGCTTACAAGTGTGCCAGGTTTCAAAAAACATGACCTGGCTATTTATCCATCAATAGTTGGCCCGGGGCAGGTAATTACAGTTGGTGATGGAGCCAGCTATGAAAGCCAACGGGTGGAATTGGTAGGAGTACAAGGACGGGTAATAGAGTTGAAAAACCTGCAAAACAACCAGTTTAGGATCCCTTCAGGACTGCAACCCGGGCTTTATTTCGTTAGACAAATAGGTGCTGCCAGCCAATTGATTTCAGGAAGGATCATTATAAAACAGTAAGGTTGAACTATTCTCGTTCTCAGGAGGTATTGGAAACCCGGCACCTTTTCTTTTCTTCACCAACGCTGATTCTTATAAGTAGTAACTGCCAGCACTAAAGCAATAATCGCCAGCAATGTAGAAATGAGAGGTGAGCCCGAAGTAAGATTGAAATCAGTCATTTCGGCAAAAGACTTATTGATATAGCCCACTATGGCGTGTATTGAAAAAACCACGGCACCAACAAGACCGCCATAAAACTTCATGGCGCTCATAGAGTTAAACCACTTGCTCGATTTCTTATTCGTTGTCATTGCGGCACAAATTTCACTTTGGTGTTATAAACAAGTGCAGCCTTTCTGCCAACACTTCGTTACAGAACCAAACAAAGCACACCAACGTGAAATATCTGCTGGCAGTTCTATTAGCTTCAACTTTTGCTTTTACCGCATGCGATAGTCTTTTGGTTGAAGAACAGAATTGTAAAAACTGTGCAGGAGTACCCTGTACTTATGAATTTAAAATGATTCCTATTTCCGTGGTCACTGCTAGTGGTCAACCCGCCTTACTAAGTGATATTAGCCTAAGCTACTCTCAAAGTGGTGAGAGTATAGACATAAGTCAGGATGAGGGTTTTGGCGGTGGTCAGTACATTATTGCCACAGATGCCATGCTTGAAGAAGTGGCCTGCGAAGGCACCGAGATCATCTTTTCTTACAGCACAGATGGTAACGTATATAGTGAAGAAACCTTCTTAATTGGTAAAGATTGCTGCCATATTCAATACCTTGATGAAAAGGAAAGAAGGATAGTGGTAGACTAGGAAGTTGTTTTTAAAGCCCTCGATTTTTTGACCAACACCAACAGTGCAATACAAACCAATGCCAAGGTTACCAAAGAACTCAGGTAGCCAATGGCAATATTCCCGGTGAGGTCTGCAATGCTACCTTGAATGAGCACGGTGCCGTAATACCAGGCAGGAAACAGCACAAACACTACTATTGATACTAAAGCGGCTACATGAATTTTTCGGGTTAGGATTCCCATCAGCAAACCGGTAAGAAAGAGTAATGGAATGGACAAGGGTATGAAAAGCCTCTTCCAAATCTCAGCGCGGAGTATGATTTTCTGCCGATCAAGCATGGCCAATTGATATGAAGCATTCTCCAGCATATCTGGTACTATGCGCACAGGATATTTAAAACCATCGCGCTCTACCGGAAAGGTCTTTACATCCTCAGCATTCAATGAGAATGCTGACAAATCAGTGGTGGCCAGAATGCTATCAAGTGTTTTGGTTGGAAAGTACATTTTCAGCGATTTGGCGAGGCCTGTTCTCACTCCTGCTTTCTTAATGTCAGTACTGTCGCTCTGTGTCATTAAATAGAACAGACTACGGGTATAGAGCTTATTGCTAAACAGTGTTGGCTCAGAGCGAACCAATGCTTCATCAACCGCCTTTGATTTAATGTCGTACAACAGACTCATAAAACGCCCCCTGGTAGCCGGTTCAATAAATCCGGTATGAATCAGAAAAAGCAATCCAAAGCCTACGGCAACGAGAATGTCTTTAAAGGCTAAGGCCCTAATAGAATCCTGAGCATTGGCCAGTTTTCTATAGAGCAATGCACTACTTAATAGAACAATTGGGACTATGGCACCTAAGAGTAATTGAGGGCCTGCATAGAAACTGAATTCAATTATGGTGAGCGCCGATAGTTGTTTGCCAAACAGGTCTTCGTGAAATTTATAAAACACCTGCATCTGTATCACCAGGATGGCAATACCAGACACTATCCCAAAAATTCTAAGGGATGATCTGCTAAGGCTTGGTGGCAATTTGGCTTTCAATTCTCTGTAAAAATAAAAGGCCCCATTTAATGGGGCCTTACTATTAAGCAGATGAAATGCGATTAATCCAACTTTTACCTGATGAAGGCTCTCAGTTGATAGTGATGTTCCTCATTTTTAACATGCACAATGTATAAGCCTTCTGAAAGGTGTTTCACATCAAGCTTTGCGGAGCTTCCTTGCTTGGACTGGGTCATTATCAGGTTGCCCGCCAGGTCATAGAGCTCAAGATCGAATGATTCAGATTCAAGTGTTCCGGAAAACAGTACTTCGAAAACACCATTGCTTGGGTTTGGAAACAATTCTATGCTTCCCTCATCAACTAATACCTCCTCGGTTGCCATTGGTGGAACAGGCCCACAAGAGGTGATGATCAATCTGGTTGATGAAGTTGCAATGTTTCCGTTTTGGTCAGTGGCTGTCAGGGTATAGGTTATATCGCCGGCTGAGCTAAGTGTGCCACTGGTGGCTCCTACCTGAGGCGAAAGCACTGTGGTTGATTGCAGACCAGGATCCGCACCAGTATTCACCTTGGTGGTCCATTTGTAAGTATGTGTTCCCGTGCTGCATGGCACAGCTCCACCAATCTGAAAGCCGCTGGCATCACCAACACATTTATTAATGACATCAGGCGTATGGGCCATAATTGAATTAGCTTCAAGTAGCACGTGAGCTTTGCCTACACAACCTAGGGGGTCGGTGGCAGTAACTGTATACAGTGTATTAGTCAACTTGCCACTGCCGGTTGAAGCAGTGGGGGTACTTGAAGTGGTGCTGCTTAAGAAGGTACTGGGCGACCAGCTGTAAGTGTAGCCAGAGCCGCTTCCACCACTTGCACTGGCATGGAATTGTACGGGCCCCTGATCTCCATCACAGACTGAAACCACAGGGCTGTTTGAAGAAACAGATAGGGGACTATTAACGGTGATGGGGGTGATCATCTCAGTTTGGCAGCCATTGTTGTCGGTTACCATTACCTTGAAGTCTTCGGTTGGATTGGTTTCTTCATTCAGCAGGAAGTCAACAGTGGGTAAACTATTTGAAAGCGCATTCAACAGCGGGTACCAGGTATAGGAGTATGGAGCTGCGCCACCAGTTACATTGGCGCTTGCCGTAATGGTCTCACCAACACAGGCTGATGTTTTGCTGAAGTTCACCATCACCGTTGGCTTTTGAACAATATTTAACGTTGCAGCACTCGACAGTATAATGCCATTGCCAAAATCTACCCGCAACGTGGCTTCATTGTTGGGGTCGTTGGCCGAGAAGGTGTGTATAGGGTTGGCCCAGGTACCACCATTTGGCCACAGCGCATCGCCTGGCATCCATTGAGAAGTAGTTTGGGTGCTGCCGTTTACGAAAATCCATTGGTACATCACTCCACCAGCACATCCGTCAGCTACTGTTGGCCCGGCATAACTGGTGAACTGTACGTTCCCATCACACTCCGTGTCATAAGTAAAATCTACTTCGTAAGATGGCGTATTATTCGGAGCCCAGCTGCCACAACTTCCATGAAGCTGATTGGCAGGTAGTATAAGGTCATGACCTTCATCAAGAATGAGCCGGTCAATTTCGAGTTTCTCATTCTCAGGAATGATATCAACATAGTAATAACCTTCTTCAAGATTGTCAAAATTCAGTGCTCCGCAAAGTCCATGGGTATACCACATCCAATCAGTACTGCCTACACAGCCTACGTAATCAGATTGAATTACCTGGCTTCGGTCAGCGGTCATCAGTCGAACATAGCATCCCGTAGTTCCGGTGGCTGTTTCCTTAAGTCTCATCCTCAGGTTTACACCATAATCTTCAGTACTGTTGTCAGCATTGCAAACCCTGAATTTGTAGGACAGCATTGGGGCTTCACCCGTAAGACCCCAGTCAGACGGAGTATGGGTGACAGGGTCAAAATTGGGAAAAGTGTAATAGGTTACGAAATCTGTGAAATCGCCACCCAGAGCAGGCGTGGGCTGCTCGCCAAGTGATGGGTCGTTAATACGGGTGGTAATACTCAGGTATTTCATGTCAAGCACATTTGAAGTAACCTGTTTAAGGTCATCATGCACCTCGGCCTCAAATACGAAATCTTTGCTCCAATGGGTTGGGTGCCATGGCTCATGCCACTCATCAAGCTGAATGAGTATGTAATCGCCTCCTTGATCATCTTTACGATAGATGTAAGTACTGCCTTGCTGGCGACTCATTACCGTAAGATCAATGCCTTGATTGTCAAGATTTCTGATAAATACATGTTTCTCATAATTTACCCCACTCGTGCCTGTTTGAACACTGTTAGAGTAACGTTGCTTTGTGCTCATAATCAGATAGTGAATGTCTGTTGGGCTTGAAGGATTAACCCATTTTCTGGCCATGGTGTAGGTGTCTCCACCACCAGCAGTCAATTTGAACTCTTTGTATACTGGGTTGATTCCTGTAATATTCAGAATCTGGTCTTGTACAATAGAGCCTTCACGCAAAAAATATTCATAGCGACTGGAAATGGCCTGTGCGTAAGAAGGCATAAGAGGCTGCCAGGCCCAGTGTTCCGGTCGTTCATAGGCCTTCACATATTCATGATTACCTGCGGCATAAAAGTGCCCGGTGTAGTAAAACTCAGCCCCAAACATGCCAAGTATTTTCAAGAAGCCCAACCATTGTCCGGGTCGTATGTTGTGGGTTGGATTCTCATCCCATCCGGGGCTTACAAATGGCGAAAACAGATCATCACCACCAGCAAGCTCATTTCTGCGACCATAGGTGGCCCAGCTTATGCCGTGCCAGGCACCATATCCCTCGGCCCATCTTGACGGGTTGGGAGGATAAAAGTCAGGAGTTGCCAGGTAATCACTGCCCAGGTTTTTCTGTATGTTCTTAATCTCATTCCAGGCACCAAATGAGTATAAGGTATGCCCTCCAAGCCCATCAACTGAATAATAGCTAAAACCTGTTTCGGGGCGATTGAGCAATGGAGTATAACCCAGTATGCCATCTCGGTAAGCTGACCTTATTCGCTCATTGGCGAGACCACAATAAAGGTTCCAATCGCTCGTGTTGGTTCCAAAATGAGTTTGAAAGTCATTTTGAACATCACTGTTAAAGCCATGATAGGTTGAATTGAAACTCCAGTCAGTGTGAGCAATTGGTAGAACTTCGCCGTTTTCATTTATGAGTTGAACGGGTCTTTTTAAACCTGCCAGCCAACCTTCAAGGGCGGCCCCTTGTGCGCTTCCGTCAATGGCAACACTGGCCTCGGGCCGTGTAGGGTTTACAATTAGATTTGGTGTTCCGGCTGAGCTATATAGATAGTGATCCCTTCCCAGATTTGTACGGTTGATCATATTACCATATCCACTCATACCCAGGTATCCAAGGTTGGCATTTGACCAAAGCGTGGTGATGTAGGCCGGAATTTCAGGGTGGTCATTGGCGAATTTTCGCATTTCATCATAAGTACTGCTGCCAATGTGGGTGTAGTAGTTCCAATGTTCGGCAAGCTCAGCATTGAGTTCACCTGAATTAGCGTTTACAGATGCATTTGTTGGTCCTGCATAATTGTGCCTGGTAGCACCTTCAAGATCGGCCTCTCTGCCCGCAAGCCACAGGTAGTCATACCAGGGGTAGTTGCGCTTAAGTTCGTTGCCTTGCTCATATCTCGGAAAGGGTGAGTCCTTGATTTGGTCAATGGGTATCTGGCTATTAGCTACTGCATATCCGTCATTTGGATCATAACCCACCTGATACTCCTTGGGATCATACTCCAGTTCTACCAGGCTCAGCGCATCCTGAAGGGGCTTTACAGATGTGCAATAGATAGTGTTATCATAAAATGTATAGTGCTTTCCGTTCACAGCATCTTGATAGTGCTGATAAACTAAGGTGGCCGGAATAGCCTTATCAAGGTAAATGGCCAGTTCGTCGAAGCCTCCAAAGTCCGCATGTCCCCATGGGGCTCCCTGTGGGCCAATCTTCAGCACCCCCGCACTGCTCTTGTTGAATTCATCATTAGGATCAGGTGCAAATTGAAATTGAAAACCTTCAGGACTTACACCGTCAACATAGAGCTTTACAAGGCCAAGTTCAAGATCGGCTGTTACCACAAAGTGGTGCCAGTTACCATCAATGTAGTAATCCCAACTCTTTCTGCCCACGCCATTCAATGCTACTTCCATAATTGGCGTCGCAATGGAATTGTTGAGAACAATTCTGATAGAACGGTAGCTTACACTGGGATAAGCCCCTAAAATTTGTGAGCCCGATTTTGGTACAAAAAACTCGGCGGCCATCGCATTGGGGTCAGGCTTGTACAAATATTCGGTGGTCATTCTGGTAAGGGCTGAATAGCTCAGGTCATTTCCTTCAATTTCAATAGACCCGGCATTGGTTCCATAGCCATCAAGCTGTACATAATCATTTACCTGCCCTCCAGAGGTAGTGGGATAGTTACTATTGCTGTTGAAGTAGTCCATAATGACATTGTCTACAGCATCTTGATCGTGCTGGCTTGGTAATGATATTAGACCATTACCATCAGCCAGATCTATTGTCCCGCTTACATCAAAAGTCCAGTAGTAGCTGGGGGTGTGAGGGTCACCTGTAGCACTGGTACCATCGAGTAAATCAATGGTACGGGTGGTGGTGCATCCATTATCGGTTACTCTTACCTCATATTCATCGGCGGTGGTAGCCTGAAGGGTATTGGTAATATTTGACTGTAGCACCCCTCCAACATACCAAGCGTAAGCAGGTGCACTTGCACCGGTAACTTCGGTTGTTAGGGTAATAGTCTGGCCGTTGCAGATGTAATAGTCTGGTACATCGGCACTAAGGATGACTGTGTAGTTGCATTGTGCCAGGGTGCTATTGGCTGAGAAGCTAAATAGTGCCAACAAGACAAGGGTTATAGCCTGGTGATGAAAGCCGGACCCGAATGGACGTCCTGGCCTGGGTGGCTGGTATTTTTTGGGTTTTAAGGAATTGAAATAGTTACTAGGTTTCATAATTCAGATTTTCAAGTTTTAATTGAGTTTGATGTGATTATTCAATTTGAAAGTAGAAAGGGCATGAGGGCTTTATGACTAATATTTCATGAACCCCTATTCTGTATTGACGAAACCCACTTTCCTCCTCATGAGCTATTAAACCCATGGCAGGCACCAAAGTCAATGCTTGGAGATTTTATTAATTTCACCCTTCCCAAGAATTAGAGATGAGGAGTTTTTTTACGTTTTGCACATTTCTGTTACCCTTTTTGGCAACTGCCCACAACAGCAATACCTGGAGTGATACTGTTGCCACTGTGATGTATTCACATTGCACCAGTTGCCATCATGAGGGTGGTATTGGTGGTTTTTCATTGGTAAACTATGAAGATGCCTATCCCTTTAGACATGCTATCAAATTTGCTGTTGAGGAGAAACGAATGCCACCCTGGCCTGCAGATCCTGACTATAGTGAGTTTGCCCATCAAAGAGTGCTCAGCGATGAGGAAATTGAGGTGATAGTGGATTGGGTTGATGATGGAGCACCCATTGGCGATGCCACTAAAGTGCCAGAACCTCCTAAGTATGATAATAGAGCAGTGATTCAGTTTCCTGACTTTGACGCCAAAATGGAGCAATACACCTCTGCTGCGATAAATGAAGATGAATACCGCTGCTTTGTGATACCTACTGATTTTACCGAAGACAAAGTGGTTTCGGGCATTGAAATCATTCCGGGTAATGCTGAAATTGTGCACCACGTATTATTGTTTCAGGATAAAAGCGGAAGACCCGAACAGCTTGATGCCGCACAAGCCGGTCCGGGCTACTCTTCCTTTGGTGGTACGGGTAGCAATGCCTCCAAATTGATGGCGGGTTGGGTACCCGGCAACGCCCCCGCTTTTTTTCCATTGGGTATGGGAATAAAGCTTGAAAAGGGAGCTTCACTGATAATGCAGATACATTACCCCGCCGGGTCTGACGGTGAGCAAGATCAAACCGAAGTCAGGCTCAAGTTCAGCGATCCTGAAGATTTTAGGGAAGTACTTATAGACCCTGTGCTCAATCATTATCAGCTTAATGAAGGGCAGCTTTTTATCCCTGCCAATACAGAAAGAAGCTTTACCCAGAACGCAAAACTGGATGCACATTATTCTCTGCTTTCAGTGCTGCCACATATGCACCTATTGGGCAAGAGCATTAGGGTGAATGCTACAGGACCAAACGACACCATTAATGTGATTGACATTCCTCAGTGGGATTTCCACTGGCAGTCAACATACATTTTTCCTAAGTTACTCAAAGTGCCCACAGGTTATTCGCTCAATGTAAAGGCCTCCTATGACAATACTGACAGCAATCCTGAAAACCCGAATGACCCTCCGCTGGATGTGCATTTGGGGGAGGAGACAAGTGATGAAATGATGTTGGTGTATTTCTATTACACATTATACAGGGAAGGTGATGAAGAGATTGACCAGACTGATTTGAAAGATCAGGTATTATCTGTTGAAGAGAGGGTACTCAGATCACCAGTGCCATTATACCCCAATCCGGCAAGGGCTGGAAGCCTTATTGAGCTTACCGAATCAGGAGAATTGGGCAATCATAAGCTCCTTACCCTTAAAGGAGAATTGATTGTGGAATGTCAAAACGCCAGTGAACTGAAATTACCTGAATTAGTTGTTCCCGGAGTCTATTTACTTAAGAGTGAATCGGCAGGCATTATTAGCTCAAGAAAGCTTGTGGTTTACTAAGTTTGCTTCAGGCGTCAGCAAAAGCCCTACCCTCATTGTGGCCTTTGTAATTGTGGCAGCTGTGATTACCGCAGTTCTACTTGCGGTTTTCAAACCCATAGTTGGGGCGCTTTGAATTCTCAGGTATACACCCAAAGCCCTTATATGAAAAAGTAACACTTTCATACAGCTTTACTATCCATTCATACATCTCGCTTCGCTCAGGTGTTGGCCACGAATACTTTGGCTTCATCATTCAAAAAAAGAGAACATGAAGCAAGCATTACGTATGGTAGTTCTATTGACAGTAGTATTACAGCAGTCGGCCGGGGCCCAAGTCAAAATCACGAATAATGATTACCCTTTAGAACCAGGACTGGACTCAGTGTGGTTTGACCAAAGCGGGGCGTCAATACCTATTCCTGAGAAAGGCCCAAACAAGCAGTATGATTATTCAGGGCTTATCCGTACATCATCACAAATACTTAAAATTTTGGATGGAGGCAAACATTCAGTGATTAAAGGAGCAACCCACAAGCATAGGGGAGATTACACAATTCAGGGCTATGATTTTAGAACTTTTGAATATGTTAGGGTGGATGCTGATGGTTATTCGACGGTAGGAAGAGCGCAGTTTGATACTTCGCACTCTCTAATATTGGTTACTGGTAATGCAAATGATATCATGCATTTCCCTGATTATGATCAAGAATATACCCACCCAAGAACCATGATGAAATTTCCATTTGCCTATGAGGACGAATGGAGTGGAATGGACATACAGGTTACCAAGTTTGACATAACTGTCGCGGCCTTTGGCCTGAATCAGGTGCCTGGCGAAATTGTGAGAAGGAGGTATCAAAAGCGTGAAGTTGTAGGTTATGGTGAACTCACCATTCCTGATGGAGAAGGAGGAAAGTCCTTGCCAATAAATGTGCTTTTAGTAAACACGAGAGACTCAATAATTGATAGTGTCTTTCTTGCCGGTCAGCCTGCGCCTACAGCACTGCTCGATGCCTTTAAGTTTACTCAAGGAAGGACCAAGATCTATGAAACCTATTCATTTGAGATGCGAGGCCTTGGGCGCCAACCCTTAGGCTTTGTACTTGACCAAAATGGTGTTGTAGATTACACATTCTACAGACCAAGAGCAGCGCGCTTGGTAGTGGGAGCTCCGGAAATAAATATTGGCTCTGCGGCTCCATCAATTTATCCAACCCAAGTTCAATCAGGCGGAGTAATCAACGTGAGCGAAGGTTTTGACAACGCCAAGCTGACATCATTGGATGGCAAAACGCATGTGCTAGTAGGCAACGGGACACAAGGCTATCATCTGTCAGAATTGCAATCAGGAATGTATGTGCTACAGCTGAGCAACAAGCTTGGTACTTTGCAAGCAACAGAAAAGATCACAGTCATTAGATAAATCAACCCTCATTTCAACTGTTTTACCGGGGCGCTTCACCGCGCCCTTTTTAGCTACATTTGGTTTAACCCTTCACCTATGTAATATGACAAACGGTCTTAGAATTGCGCTTGTTCTTTTATTGTTACCGAGTGCCTTAAAGGCCCAGGAAGAAGGCGAAGAAATCAAGATACAGCTTGACTTGTCATTTGACCTCGCAAACCAAAGCTTTGATGCAGGGATGGCTAAGTATGACAGTCTTGAACAGTGCTGTCTGATGGTAGAGAATGAGGAGATCTTTCGCTTAAAGCAGCTTGATCTGGCAGTACTCTCCCATAATATTTCCAAGTACGAAGTCAGCGCTAAGCTGAGCACCGAATGCATGGATTTTTTTAAAGCTGCCTCAAACCATAGAAAGTACATTGATGCCAGAGTGTGTTTAGCACAGAATCTACTTTTTATGGGTGAGGGTGACAGTGCCGAATGGCTACTAAAAGACTGCCTGAACCAAATACCGGACATGAATATGGAGAATCAAAGGATACTGTCCTTTCGCTGCAAGTCATCTCTAGGTATTAAATACGCAATGAATCAAGAGGTGCCCCCAGCCATTCAGTACTTTAAAAGCTGCGATAGCCTAGCGGTTTTGTTGAAGAATAAGAGTTGGGAAGCAAATGTGGCCGGTTACATGGGGAATGTCTATCAAATGATCGGGCAAATTGAGGAAGCTCAAACATATTTTCAGAAGAGTTTTGATGCTTTAGTAGAAGATGAGAATTTCCGAATGGCTTTGGTAACCGCAGATAATATGGCCAATCTATACGTGTCAACCGAAGAGTATGATAAGTCACTGAGTATTCTCAAGGCGGGAAGGAAATATGGCCGCACGGCAGGTGATAGTATTGGGCTTGCATCGAATTATGACATTACTTCATCGATACTGATATATAAAGACAGCTTCACAAAGGCCAAAACCTGGCTCGACAGGGCCTATGAAATTCAGAATGGACAAGGTAACACTTATGCCTTGCTTCAATTGAAGATTAGATATACTGAATACTATCAATACATCAGTGATTTTGCCACTATGAATGAAAGCGCGCGCGAGGCGCTTAAAATGGCCATAGAAATAGGCGATAATTACTATAGACTAAGAGCCTTAAAGTCCCTATATAGATCATATCAGCTCTTAGGTCAGTTGGATGAAGCCTATCAATACCAAAGTCTATACTATGAGCTCAACGACAGCATAAATCAAGCAAAGTATAGTGAGGAAACAGCTCAGCTGCAGGCTGAGTATAATAACGCTTCTCAGAAAAGAGAAATTGAAAGGCTTAACACGGCCCAAGCACTCGCAGACGAAAAACAACGTCGAGAGGAACTGGCTAATAACTTCTTGCTGGCAGGAATTGCGATATCCCTTATCGCCCTGGCATTATTGGGATATCTGATTAACAATCTGAGAAAGTCCAAAGGTCAAACAGAACTGCAGAAAGCTGATCTTGAGAAGAGCGACCGGGAAAAAGCCCTTCTACTCAAAGAGTTGCACCATCGAGTAAAAAACAATCTGCAAATTGTTTCCAGCTTACTCAATTTGCAGGGAGACTCTGTTAAAGACGAGCAGGCTCAGATAGCTTTTCGCGAAGGACAGAACCGGGTTGATGCCATGGCAATGATTCATAGACACCTCTATTCAACCGATGAGCTTACTTCTATTGATATTAACGGGTACTTGGAGCGGTTAATTAATAGCCTGGCATATTCATATGGCTTCAATAAGTCCAGTTTTCAGCTGAAACTTGAAGTGGTTAAAAGCCCTATTGATGTTGATGTGGCAATACCCCTGGGCCTGATAGTAAATGAACTGGTAAGCAATTCATTTAAACATGCTTTCAAACAAACTGAAATGGCAGAGCTCAAGGTTTCTCTTCAAACTCATGAAGATAACATCAGGCTTGAAGTCAGCGACAACGGACCAGGTTTGCCAGCAGATTTTGGTTCAGATAATACCACTTCATTTGGGCTTGAATTGGTGCAAACCCTGGTTCACCAACTTAAAGGCGATATTCATTTTATGAATCAACATGGCACGCACATTAGTATTGAAATCCACCCTTCACAGGCATTGGCCGCCTAGCATGGAAAGTATGCGAATAGTAATACTTGAAGATGAACTTATAGTGGTGCGCGATCTTAGCAAAAGGTTGCAGCAAATGGGCTATGAAGTAGTGGCGCATTTTGCCGAGGGTGCTCCTTTTATTGATTTCGTTAAAAACAATCCGGTAGATTTACTCTTGGTTGATATTCAGCTTAAGGGTAATTTAACAGGGATAGAGGCGGTAAGAGCTATAAAAGAAAGCGTTGCGGCTCCTGTTATATTTATTACTGCACAGGGCGATCAAAACACCTTTCAGCAAGCCAAGGAAGTAAAGCCCATGGCCTATTTGGTAAAACCATATAACAGTTTTGATTTGCAAACCACCATAGAGTTGGCACTTGAAAACCATAACAAGGCACAGGAGGAAGAAGCTTCTCAATACATAGTAAACGATACCATTTTTGTGCGAGGTAGAAACCGCTTTGAGAAGGTGAAGATTGCCGACATCCGCTACATGGAAGCTGCGGGCAACTACACAGATATTGTAACTGACCAAAACAAGTATGTAGTAACAGCCAAGCTCGGGCACTTAGAAAAGCATCTGAAGGAAGCCCACTTCTTCAGATGCCATCGCAGTTTTATTATCAACCTAAAGGAAGTGGATGGTTTTGATGACGCTAACGTATACATGCAGGAAGAGAAAATTCCTATCAGCAAAAACAGTAAGAAGGCCTTTTTAGAGCAGCTAAGAGTGATTTGAAACCCTGAGCTTGCCGCGACAATGGTGTTGGCTCCTTTTAAGACTGCTTTGAACATGCCGGATTTTTGCGTCCATACCCTCAAATAACCATCCTGAACCATGTCCCCCCGTTAATAGCAATTCCCTTGGTTGCAGCATTAATGAAGGCTAAGTTGTAGGGAAAAATCATGGGATACTCAGGAGGATTAGACGCCTTTAAGGCCAACCGTCAGAACCGGCAAATGGCCAAACATGTTTCCAACCGGAATTTCAGGCGCAAGCGGTCATCTATCAAATCAAAAGGACATAGAGTACATGATATTCCAGAAGAGAAGCAATTTGGGAGTAATAGCCTCCAATATCGTGATGGCAAAAGAAAGACTGAGAGAATAGTGGTTGGAATTGTTTTGGCCCTGGCTGTTTGTACTGTCCTCTACTTTACCATCGCCGGCGCCATTTAGTATTCAGTAACTTCAAATACTTCTACTACGCGGCTCTCAGGGTGATAATAGATTGACACGGGCAGGGAAGGATTCCAGACAAGGCTGTCATGTATTTTCCAATGTTCACAGCGTGGTTTCTTCCATCTAAAAGGTCTTATATATGACAGATAGCCACGGCCGGGCTTAGCCAGTGCACTGTCTTTTACAAGAGCTGGTATTGTTTTTCGTTGCCCATCAACTGTTTGGGTAACGGTGTAGCGATTCACTATTTGAGCTACTTCTTCAGGGCTG
>ENA-OWNT01003139-OWNT01003139.1-seawater-metagenome-genome-assembly--contig:-NODE-3139-length-15963-cov-3.906207_pt1 | contig 15963 bp, 21 predicted proteins | sample MGYA00238136_ERZ651165 | MGnify/ENA primary metagenome ERZ651165 (study PRJEB26861, sample SAMN08777766) | seawater metagenome | isolation source: coastal seawater | place: USA: Florida | collected...
ATGTTGGGAAAGGCGGCATCGCTGGGAGGCTGCAGCGAGGACATGCGACGTTCAATGGCTTGGCTTGGCTTGGCTTGGCTTGGCTGTCAGTAACTCCAGGGTCACCCAAGCCCACCCAACCCATTGCCACCGGCAAACGCATGCTTCGCTGTTTGCTCTCCTTGGTTGTTGAGTGGACGACGTCACTCCCGGCGTTCGTCTACTCTGTCTGTCACTCGCTGCCTCGTGGATGCGCCGACGTGGGTGGAGGGTGGATCACGCAAAAAGTGACGACATCGTCGACAGACTGATCTGGCAAGCCGCCGCCAGTGCCACCCAGAACGCCACAAACGAAACCCACTCGCTCGCGCACGCGTTGAGCCAAGCAACGCACGACGTCGCCTTTTCAGTCCGTGGCTCCAGTGTACATGGAGAAGAGAGGAGAACTGTATTTGGGCACAGTCAGCAGTCAGCACGAGCGCCCGCTAACCGTGCAATCAGCACTCCCCGTGAAATGGCAGCACCAGGAGGGCGAGCGGTCGCGCAACCAAGAGAAACACAGCACGTCAATTTTTGAGCGCACCAAGTTAGTTCAGTAAACGGAAAAAGAACCGTGACTCGCCGGCGGGTGAGTTATCGAGCGCGTGTGCGCGCTGCTTCCACCATGCCCGGCCACCGGCGATCCAGATCCGACGGCTTCTTCGGGCTCAGTGCCCCGAGGGACCCGTTCGGGTCGCAAGCGTCGCCAGTCAAAGACGAAAATTTCATGCATCTGTTGCTCCATGGAGCTGGAGAGATGCTGGCCTCGCTTCGCGGCGACAGCCCCTGGGGCGGGCACAGTGACCGCAGCTACAGCAAAAAGAAAAAGAAGTCAAAAAGGCGCTCTAAGAAATCCAGGAGCAAGAAGTCCACGTCCTCGACTCGGAACCGCGCGCGCCGTACGGCTCAGAGCGCAGACGAAAACCAATCTGACGGCAGAGGTTCGCCTCCCCGGAGCCGAGGGAACAGCGTCAGCGAGCCCGGCGATGATGGCTTGAAGCCGGGAGATGGGGGCGGTGGCAAGAGCAGCGAGCCCAGCGCGTCCAGCGCCGGTAAGAACCTCTTCTTGTCTCTCGGTACAAGTCCTGCGCGCAAAAGGCTGCCACTATCGCTGCCGCTCTCCAGGGGCACTGGTTCCAGGATTGGCCGCAGCATGTCTGCGGGCCACCAACGACCGACGACGTCCACACCGCTGGCGGACATCACGTCCCCGACTATGCGTGGTGCGGTCGCCGGGCGTTCCAGGCTGCTCTGTTTGCCGACAACGATGCGGCGGCCCAGGGGCTGGAGCCACGACGAGAGTGACCTCCTCGAGAACATCGACATTAATAGCCCCGAGCGCAAGGCATCTGCTCGCCACAGCAACGCAAGCAACAACACAAGTTGCAGCAGTACGGGCACGCCGTCCACCAGCTGCAGCAGCTCAGACAACAGCAACGCGAGCTTCACAGTGACGCCTGACTTAACTCCGCAGCCGTCTGCAGACGCACGGCAAACAGAGCACTTCACAGAACCAGCACCACTTCGTAGCGGCAACACAGAGCTCACTTTGGATTTGGCTTTAGAGACTCCTTCGCTGCAGTCGTTTCAGACACGTCCCAGAGTCGACAGCGCAGTCGACAGCGCAGAGGGAGTGCAGGTCGATGCATCCGACATCCAAGACACAACTTCTGCGACCTCAGCTGAAGTGTCCTCCACTGACAGCCAACAAGACGATGACGACTGGGACACGGTGCGTCGCAACCCTCGCCCGCCGCCCCTCGTCCCTCGTCCCTCGTCGTACGTGTGACCCTCCCTCATGTTTTCGTCCCCTGTCTGTGTTGCACAGATCACCGTTGATGCAAGTCGACAGCATCGCTGGATTTGCCTGTCGTCGAAGGCACAGCTGGAGAGGAACATGATCGACGAGGCCCAATATCGAAAGAACATCGAGACCTCGGGACTTAACCGTGGGATCGCGGAGCCTTTTGCGGCAGAGTTCTTCTTCAATCCTCCTATTCAGCCCGGCACTGGCCAACCACTCCCTTCGCTTCGCCGAACACGTGCATTCCAGAATCTCCATGCCGCTGCGAACCTACAAGGTAGCGAGCTGGGAACCGTGGGGACGCAACTGTACCGTCGGGTGCAAGCAGTGCAAGAGAGGCCAAATGGAGCGCGAAACCGTACACGCCCACGACCATCCGACAGTGACAGCAGCGACTGTGACAGCACCAGCGAATTCGACTCCGACATCTATTCCGACTCTGAGGACGACACCGCCTTCCTCAACGTCTAAACGATGGTAGCACAACTGCGCCGGACCAACTATTTGTCTATTCTGAAGCGCATTCGGTGGTGCAAGCCGACCTCCCGTGAACACTGAGCAATCATGTGCTGCCTTTCATTTATTTATCTTATCTTTCTTCTTCACTTCACCTCAGGAAGTGACCTATTCCACCAATATTAACTAATTTATTTCCCTTCCTACTTCGCTATCATACCCTGGGCGGTGTTGAAGAGGTTGATCGGGTTCTTCCCATCTGTGACCAAGAATCCCTTGAGACCCAAGCCTTGCAAGAGTTTGGCCTGCATTTCTGGACCCGCCCTTGCCATGGCGGCAATAGTGTCACGTCCTGACACAAAAGTAGCGAACACAAGCACTCACGGGGTGAACCGAACGTTCAACGCACGCTCAGAAAAACACAAAAAAGAACACATTTATCAGCCGTACCCAGTGCATCGACAGTCGTTTCGAACTTGGCGACTTCAATGTCCGCCAACTTTTTTGCCTTCGCAACCTCGATTTCCATAAGCTTGCGTTGGTGAGCGATTTTGGCATCTCTTTTCATCGTTTTTTGCGCCAGTTCAGCGTTTGCAAAAATTCGCTTAGCTTCGGCTTTTGCCTATGCATGCAACTCTGGAATGAAGAAGACCACGCGCGCAGCTGCAGCAGAAATGCTGGCCATGAACACGCACCTTTGCGCTCGCAACTTTCGCTTGAGCTGCAATCAATTGTTTTTCACTCTTGGCGCGACCTTCCGCAGCTCCCGCACCTTCGGCCTCGACGATCTTGGATGCAGCCTCGAGCTCCAAAAGGTTACGACGCATTTCCTCCGCCTTCGTTTTGTTCATGAGCTGCTGCTGCTCCAGCTTGCCCTTGGCCTGTTCCTCCGCCCTGAGCGCCTCGTGCTTGGCCCGCGCTTCCTGTGAGCGGGTCGTGATTTCGATGGCCAACTGAACTGACCTTTGCAACGACTCGCGTGTTCTGGCATCGACGGGTTCGACAGCCTACGTGAACGAGTAAAATAGCATCAATTATGTGACGTGGAGGGGCGAGAGGGTGCGCGCTGCCAATTGTTTACCTGCACATCGACGTTTGTGACAACCAATCCATTGCCGCCAAATTCAAACCGGTCCCCGATTTTCCCAGTGGCATCTACGCCAAACACGCTGCCACGAATGATACGAGCAGAGTGCTTGTGGAAGTTGTCGAACTTTTCCGCAGCTACTGCAGCTCGAATACGAGACCCCAGCGTTTTGCACACGTCTCCAGTGAAGTCCAAGACCGAAAATATTTTCGTGTGCTCTTTCGGATCTTTGGAGAGGCTGTTGACATCAAAGAACCAGTTGTAGGCAACTTGAAGGCTGAGGCGGGCATGATCGCTTGTTTCCACGACAATGATGTCTGTCATGAAGTCGGGACCGAGCATCATGCACAAGGTATTGATGCAATGTTCACGTTTGGGTCGATCTCCAGACAGGCTGATTTTCGTGAACTGCTCCTGTGGCCCCAGCATGACAAGATCTGGGCCGAAAACGACGCGGGCGTCCCGGTTCTTGTAGTTGAACACTTGCACCGCCGCATTGTGTGGGACTCGAAAGGTGATTGCGCGTGTTTTGTCCCGACTCGACTCGAAGTTCTGGATGGCCTCTTCGTCACGGCCTCCGGGTGCAACAAAGGCCTGGCCAAGGCGTTGCTTCTCCAACAGGTACTCAACGTCCGGTGGCAGAATCTGCAGCAACAGCATTCCACATCACGACGCGTGCCCAAGTAAGCATTCTGCTCGCGCTCGTCTTTGCGCGATGCAGAGCGGGGTGGCAGCATTAGTGGGCACACGTACTTTTTCCCACAATTCTTCTGTCGGCTTCAGCATGTAAGTCTTGCCAACCTCCAAGCGAACAAGTCCTGTGGTATGATTTCGTACCTGGGTGCACGTTTACAAACGTCAACAATCGATCGGGCGAGAAAATGCGTAGCGGAGACAACCAGAGGCAACAAACGCACGTAGATTCCTTCGTTTTCGTCCAAAGGAATTGCCTCGCGTTTCTCCAAGATGGACACCTCCACCGGAGGTGTGTATTCACAGGGCCCGTAAATCATCCACGTTTCGCCAGCTCGACGCCTCCCTTCGTCGGGAAGAGGCTGTGGCACGTGATCGGCGCTGAGCAAATTGGCCGGAGTGGAGTCCACAAATTCGTGGTCACATCGCATGAGCAATGCCTCGTCTTCGCCGAGGACGTAAATTTCTTCGATGCCGTCGCGCAGCGATTCTCCTGGTTGCAGGAAGAACTTCTTCTCACCTTGTCTCAGCTGTTGAGCGCCGATGTGTTGTTTTCCTTCGATGTAAGGGTCGAGGACAATACAAAACTGCCTGTTGGACAGCACTGTAATGTCGACATGTGCAACCAAGGACTCGTGCACATTGATGAGATGGGTTTCTGCCATGTCCGACGTTACCAGCCATTCGCTGCCAGCCTTGCGTTCGACACCGTATCTACAGTTGCAGCATACATGGAGGTCACGTGTGAAGACGTGCGCTCGTATGGAAGGCCAGCTTACACATCAGTGAATGTGGAGTCTGCACGTAGATGCAGCGCTTTTTTGTCGGTAAGGACGTGCGCCTTGATTTTGCGCACCAATTGCTCGTCCACTCCGAGGATGTACAGACCTCGGGTTTGCACAAGCCATTCCTCGCCAGCCTGTCCATGCAAAGTCGAAGTTAAACTCGGTTAGAATGGCAGTGGGTCGCGACATAACAGATTGAGATCACTAACTTTTCGTTGTACTTTTGTTCGAGGGTCCACGTGATTGCGTCGGGCACTTAAATGAAGGGCAGTGCCGTGCTCAATGATCTGTCCTTTGACTGTGTCAAGCACCTCTACGTTGACGGATGGGACGTATGTTGCAGGGCCTACAGCGCAACATCGAACATCAGCCGCGAAGTTTGTGCTTCGTTGGTGTCCGCGGCAAATTCGTACCATAAAATAGCCATTCGTGGCCGGCCGGCTTTTCTACTGTGGTGCCATCTTTGCCAAGGATTGGGCGTGTAGCACGTAGACGTAGGGCAGTGTTTGGAGCGACAGTGGGCAACTCAGTCGGCTCCGTTTCGAGTTCCTCGCCGGGATAAAGCACGAACGGTTCGGGGAATTGCGATGTCAGCCGCACTTCGGTGTCGCCGAATCGCAATGCCACCATCCCAACTTCATCATACACGATGTCGTCGTTCTCGTTGCGCACCACTGGATTTTCGACGATAGCGTAGTAGTTGGGGGGCAGCGTCACTTTTTCAAGCGGTCCCGCTACCACTCGCTCGTGCTCCTTGCGAGTGTACGTTTGCGGGCCCTCGAGGAGCCGCGTAACGTTGGAGTTGTTGTCGAGTACATGGATGTACTCGTTGGGTCCGATGCGGATGACGTGTACCATGGGGAAAGGTAAATTCTGTCTTTAAGTGGATGGTTTGTAGAATGGAACGGGAAAAGCTGTTTGCAAATATCCCGCAAAAAAGAACGGCTGGTGCAATTGGCGCAAGCCTAGCGATCTGCAGTCGCGTAGCGTTCTGCATCACCTAGCGTTCTGCAGCCAATACGTTGCGTTGTGACGCTGCGATGAACACCCAAGCGAGAGCTCGCTCCGTTCCACAGCATCGGCTCCGCGGAGTTCGACCAAGTCGACCTGTTTGACGTTTGGAAGTGTTGTTTGCCGTCATGGTGCGCGTGTCGGGCAGTTCGCCACTGTTCTGCTGTTGCACTGTGCTGCGCTGTGCTGCGCTGCGCGTCCCAATCAGGAACCACATGTGCTGCACAGTTCCGCCACGGTTGTCTTGCTCACACCCGGCTTGATATCTCTTCCCAAACCTCCCTTCTTGCTGAAACTCCACAAGGATGTGTTCGTGCACATACCCACACTCTCATACACGCACATCCCGTCTTGCTCTTTTGGTTGCATTCGCACCTCCCAGCAACCTCCCATCATCACCCAACCACGCACGCAGTCGCAACTACAAGACCACCATCGACAGCGACAGCGAAGCAACAGAACAGTGTCGAGCAAGCAAGCGCGCATCAACGACGACGTCCTCCAGCGAAGTGTATCCAGTGAGTGAGTGAGTGAGCCAACAACAACACAAAGGAAGGAAGCAACGAAGCAATGAAGGACAGAAGGAAGGAAGGGAGGGAGGGAGGGAGGGAGGGATGAAGGGAAGGCGGCGGTTTTGTCGCTGCTGTGGTGCGTTGTTCACTTACATGCGCGCGTTCGTTGTGCGTTGCGGCGCGCAAAAAAAGTTGGATCCTTTCCTTTGGTGTCCGTCGTTGGTTCGTTCGTTCGTTAGCGCCACTCCAAACAAACAACATCCAACATCCAAAATCCCAACCAACCAGTTCAGTTCACTCCCACTCCCACTGACCACTGACCACTGATCACTGGCTGGCAGTGAATCAGTGAGTGTGGCAAGGAAGGAAGGTCTTTCTGGATCAGTTTGTGAGTGAGTGAGTGAGTGAAGTGAAGTGAGAGCGCAACTCCCAAAACGTCGACCACTCACTCACTCACTCACTCACTCACTGTCTTTGTGGTTTTTGGTTCGTGGTTTCGCTGTTCGAGTCGATCAAATCCGATGTGTTCGTACTCGTACTTTTAGTACAATGTCACTTTTGTGGGTACACCAATTCGGAATAAACGAACTTCTAAGAACGAATCGAACTTCGAACTTCGGCGGTCGGTCGGCGGACAGTGAGTGAGTGACGGTGAGTGAGTGACGGTGAGTGAGTGGCAGTGAGTGAGTGCTGGCCTCATTTCACTCTCAGTCACTCCCTCCCTCACAGTCTCACTGTCAGTCAGTCAGTCAGTCACAGTTGACTCGCTGACTGACCGACCGACTGTCCGATGCGCTGTCACTCACAGTCACTCTCAGTCACTCTCAGTCACTCTCAAGTCACAACACGCCCGCTCTCCGCTTGACATGACACGCTTCGTTCGTTCGTTCGATCGTTCGTTCAATCGTTCGTTCGTTCGTTCGTTGATTGGTTGTTGGTTGGTTGATTGGTTGTCGTCACGCGTGTGCGCGTGTTGTGTGGCTGTGTGCCTTCTTACTGGTGTGACCGGTTTCGACGTTGGGACGGGCACTTTGAATTGTGGGGCTGGCGAAGCAGCAGAGGGAGGGGAGGGGACGGGCGGGAGTGGGCTGCGGATGGCATAACGGCCGGGCGGTTGCGACGACGCGCCAAGAGGAAGTTGCACGTTCAAACCAGGCTGGCTCTGTGGAGATATCAAGTGGAGCTACAGAACTTGGTGCAGGGTCGGATGATGATGGATTGGGTAGAGGCATTCATTGCAGTGTTTGAACAGTGGTCGAAGTCGGTGTACTGGGCCGTGGAAGGTGCAATCGGCCACAGGGTGTCTGCAAAACGCTCTTCACAGGTCTCATCACCGATGGCGGCGCTTTTCAGATCGTCGCCGCTGCGTTTTTGCTCGCTCGTTTTGTTGTTCGGGTTTGTGCGTGGCCTCTGAAATTGGTGGCGCGTGGTACGTGTTTGACGTATTTCGTTGGTGATACCGGGACGAACGACGCCGCACCTGCTGCAGCGGTCGTGCGGCATTGCACCGTGCGAGAGCTGTCATGACCACAATGCTGCTTCTCGTTCTAGTCTCCGCTTTGGTTGCCTGTCAGTTCCACGCGGCAAACGCCTCGTTTGTTCGCGGGGGAGTTGTTGAGCAAATCCCTTCAGACGGCGCCAGTCGAACAGAACTAGAGCAGCAAGCTCGCATCGAGGAATTGCAAGCCCAGTTAGCAGAACTACAGCGCAGCCTTGCACAGTGCTCTACGCAGCAATTGGCGAACTCCTCGGAGGTTGTGAGTCCTCGTGTCGTCAAAGTTGAACCCGTACGTCCCGAACCCCTTGCAGTTGACGCTATTCGGGTGGTTAGAGAGTATGCCAGCCCAAATTGGCACAACTCATCGACGGCACGACGGCTTGGTGACCTGACCGCTGACGGTGACGACTCGACCAAACCAGTTATCGGGATTTGCTTGGCGTCCACGTCCAAGTCGAAGAAGACCAAGATTTCTGGTGCGTGTTTGCTGGAGCTACCATTTCACAGGCGGGCGTCCGGGCAACTGACGACATTAATCATTCCCCGTTACGTGTGTTTACGTTTGCTATACAACAGGCATTTCTGTCATTCCGCTGTTCCAAGTGCTGTTGCCGTCTCTTGTATGTGACTTGGCTTTATGCCCCTGATTTGTGGCGGCGCTCTGCTGAACCGCGTTGCTCTGCATGCACCATTGTGCCCGCCATTTGCGCACACCATGCTTGTAGGCAAACACCGTGGAGCCAGGCTTCGAATACCGTGTCTATGTTGGCGTGGACACTGGTGACAGCTTCTACGACAACGAGAAGAACGAAAAAGAAATAATGACTTGGTTCAAGAAAAACGTTCAGACAAAGGCCACCATATTAGGGGCAGATGTCTCGTTGAAAGTAATTGTGTTCGAAAACAAGGACCATAAGCCCGGCCCAGCTTTCAACAAAGCATGCAAGACCGCATACGATGAAGGTGAGCGCATTATTTTCACTGTCGACACCATCACTCGCACCCTGCCATGTCCGTCAAGCAGTTTCGTCTTGTGTGGTGGCCAGGTGCTGACTACATGTACCGTGTCAACGACGACTCCGAGTTCAGGACAACATTCGCCAAAGCCTTTGTGGTGCGTCTCGCTGGCCATATGTGTCCTGTTGCGGTGTGGGGTACCATTGTGTTTCGCACTGTTCACATTCCGCGGTCTGCGCTGTAGGCCGAACTGCAAAACCGGTGCCCTCCGAACATTGGGGTGACTGGACCCACTTGTCACGAAGGCAACACTCACATCCTCACCCACGATTTCACGCACCGACACCACATGAAAATCTTCAAAGAGCAATACTATCCAGTCGAGCTTACGGACTGGTGGCTCGATGACTGGGTCACGCATGTGTACGGCAAGCACCACACTTCTCGAGTTTTGGATGTCGTCGTGAAGCATCACATTGGTTTGATGACTCGTGCATCAACTTGGCGACCCCTGCCAAATTAGTGCTGACTCCTCTGCTGTTCTGGCTACAATGTGTAGGTGCTGCTGGCACGAGGTACACCGTCAATAAAGCTGCAAAAACTAAACTGGCACACTTACAATCGACAGCCAACAACGCCATCAAGAAATACGTTGCTGACAACTTTCCAGATGCGAACTGCGACGAAGCGGTGCGTTGCTCCTCATCCTCGTCCACAAATAGCGACACAGTCAAGTCTAAAGTGTGCCGAACGTCATTTCTCGTAGATTGGTCCCGTCTCCAAGGAGTTGCCTGTGTCGGCCAAGCCAGAGTTTTTCACAGCAATTCCAGGTGTGTGAAGAGTGGCATCTGGTCGCCAGTGCAGACTGTGTGCAATTTGTTGCTGATAACTGTTGTTTGCGGCCATATTTGTTGAAACGCAACGTGGGTGAAAAGGCGTCGTTGGTATCGTTATTGACCCCGAAAATGAAGACGGGGCTCACCGTGCCAGAAATGTGGCCAACAACAAAGAATGCTCACACAAGTGCCAAACAGCGTTAAAGTGTGTTGGGTACACTTGGATCGGCAAAGACTCCGAGACCGTCATTGGCGCTCTCAAAGCAATCCTCAGCATTTCCATGGACGACGACGACGGGGGAGGTGGCACTTGTTACCTGTTTGATGAAGAGCAAGCAGGCAACTTGCACAAAGTGCAGTACCACCATCGTGGACAATCAGGCATTAAGAAGCAGCATGCTTCAGCCTTCTCGGACCGCTTGCAGGTCAGTGGTTGCAGTTCAACCCACGCAAGTGCTTCGCGCACAGTCACAACCGTCAATCACGAAATGCTGGTGTGCTTTTTGACAGGCATTGCTTGGACATATCGATCCGATGGACAAAGACCAATTTTCCTCCGATGCCATCAAAGTTTCGTTTGGAGGCGGTAAAGTGGTACGTGAAGCCGTTATTTCGAGTTGATTTGCGCAATCCAACAGCTCGTTGTGATTGAAGTTGTTGTTTATGCACGGTAGGATGGGTGGTTAACCGACTCGGGAGCGGTAAGGGTGCATCACTCGGGAGACGTTCGGGGTTGCATCTTGCGCCAGGTTTGACCTTGCATCGTACAATAACTGTAGGTGAGCAAAAGTACGAAAAACCCAGTCACCGACAAGGCTTCTTCGGGATCATTTGGGTGGGTTACCTTCTGCACGCGTGTGCATGTGCATGTGACAACACTAATGGTACGCGTGCTTCGTCAGGTGGAACTGCGACATGAAATCCGACGCCAGGGCCCGCAAGAGCAACGACACGCCGTTGCTGAACACTCTTCAAATAATGTTCGTGTCCGTGCACGAGAGATTTACGGTCGCACGCCCATTAACGTTCCGCGTGACTCCCTTGCAGGTCCCGACACGGCAAGTGTTCGTCGCCCCGCTGGGCGCTTGAAGTACCAAATGGTATTTATAGAGTTGTCGTCGGATACTCTGATCCGTCGGAGCCAGTGGTTGCTGAGAATTGCAAATTAAACGGGGATCCGGTGCGTGTAGTGACACACAGCTGGTTGTATTTTGTCCACGAAGCGTTGAATGTGACCGTTGTCATGCGCAGGCGCACGATGGATCGGAGATTGCTGGTAACTATTTCGAATTCCAATCCTTCCAAGAAATTAAGAACAATCAGGTACATTTTAACGCAATGTTGCTCTGACTCGATCTAGCGGACACGTGTGTGAATTTGTGTTCCTTTGGTGCCCTAGCTGGTGTTCTCGGGCAAATATGCAAAGCGATGCACTTCTGTTGCGTTCATCATCGTCGATGAGGTGAGTAGAACCTACGATATCGTTTGTTATGCTGCTGCTCACGGCGGTGAACTTGACAGCCGTGTCCCTGGTACTGCGCATGCGGATCGTTTTCCGTGCATAGGCGACACACTATTTTGGATAGAACAAGGGCGTCATGCTAGAGCCACTTCAACGAACAATTTATCATGTTGGTACTTTTGGTAATTTTTACGCGCCTTTGTTATCACAGGGAGCAGAAAGTTCAGTTGTTACAATTCCCGCATCTAACACTGAGTCACAGCAACACTACGAGCGAATCAACTGGTCGAAGTATTAGTCGCTGTGTCAATTGACTGCGTGGTGCTACTCTCTGCGAAAAGAGAGTCCTGGGGTACCTGTGTCTCGCCGACGTCACCACCAGGCACCTCAGTACCGGTTGCAAGAGTTGTCACCGACGGGTCGCCATCTATCGATTCTTCCCCGACTCCGCGCGTTTCGTGAGTACTTTCATCGATGCCAGCAACGGGTTCTTCCGTACTTTGGGCCAGCGCAGTGGGACTGGACGCGCTAGCACTCTCGGGTGACGCAGGTGATGACTCAGATCCCGCGATGGGCTTCAAATCGTCCATCAGTGTGAAGTGTCCAAGGGAATGCAATTGTTGTGCAGCCTGAAGAAGTTTCAAATTCGCCGAATGCAATTCTTGCACGACACGAGAAGCGAAACTCTTCCCCTTTGCATCATTAGACCTGCAACAATGAAAACCAACGCACACGTGAGATTAGTCTTGCACGACGATAGAAATTCGTGGGCGATGAAACTAGGTTGTGTGCAAGAGGTGGGGAGGAGGTGTGGCACTTGTGACAGCACAGCACAGCTTGAAAACTGCCACGCTGCTTGCCGCGACTATTAGCGCGGCAACCTTGTGGCAAACGTGCTGTGCCTTCTAAAGAAGAATGTCACGCAGTGCAGTCGAGAATGTTCGCGTTCTGAAAGATGAAAGCTATGGGGCACGCCGCGATGGCAACTAGCATCTCCCTTGAACGCGTTGATGCCGGCAACGCATAGTGGTGACGAAGAGCACTGATGCAACGGCACTTACTGGAGCTGGCGAGTTCCATTCAGCAAAGTGTTTGCCATGGGAAGAGCCTCCAAGCCTTTGAGTCCGGACGACAACTTTTTCTGAGCTTTTGCTAGAGCCTGGCGGACTTCCTTTGTCGGCAGCGATGGAACCACGTGCGGCTGCGTAAAATTGTTGACAAGGCTTGCAACATCGAGCTTTAAACTCGGACCAGCGCGAAGTCGTTGGTCTATTTTCTGCCGCATGTTTTCAACTGCTGCGCGAACAAGTCGAGCTGTGCCATTACCACTCGACGCGGCGAGATCAGCGAAATAGTCCGGGGTGTCGAGCACGTTTAGAACCATGTCATCCGTCGACCGCGCTTCGAGTGGATCGGCGGGTGATGAAGCGTCCTGCGGCTGCAGTGCAGCTGAGCTCTTGGCACGTGGCTTCGACATCTTCTTGGGACTGCGTGCACTTTCGCTGGTGGCACTTTCGGCGTCGTCTGGCGCTTCGCTGGTGACGTTCTCGGTGGCATCGTCGATAGGAGAATTGTCTGCAGAGTCACCAGCTCCGGCGTTGCGGTCGTCTGGCGCTTCGCTGGTGACGTCTTCTGTGCCATCATCGATCGGAGGTTCCTCCGCAGAGCCGGCAACACCGGTGTTGGGGTTGGCGTTGGGGTCGGTGTCGGTGTCAACCACGACTGGAGGCTTGTCTGTGACTAAAGTCTCGCCACCAAGGCCTCCACTGCCCAAGGTGGGTGGCTTGATCATGGCGTCGGGGTTGGCGTTGGGGTCGGTATCGGTGTCAACCACGACCGGAGGCTTGTCTGTGACTAAAGTCTCGCCACCAAGGCCTCCACTGCCCAAGGTGGGTGGTTTGATCATGTTGTCACGGGCAGCATTGCCGGACGGCGAGCGCAATTTGTAGGCAGGTATTCGCAGAGAGCCCGCACTCGTTGCAGAATCGCCCGTTTTTCGGTCGACCTTGCTCAATGCGCTACTTGCGTCGACATCGGCGTTTGGCTTAGCGTTGGGGTCGGTGTCGGTGTCGACCACCACAGGTGGCTTGTCCGACACTAAAAGAGCTTTGCTACTATCTTCAGCGGATTGACCGCCCCGACGAAGTTTCTTGCTTGAAAATGCAGCAGAAGTCGACGCACTGGCCGCGCCCGAGCCTGTGCTGCTGGCGGCACTGCCAGAGGTACTGCCGGTGGTCTGAGATTTTGCGTGTGCAATTGCGGCCGCACGCCCTGCTTCGGCACCTGCTTTCGCTCCTGCTTCAGCAGCTTTGGCACGCAGTTGCTGTGTTCTTACACTGCCAGCGCTGGTACCCGGAGAACCTCCTGCAGCGGCACCAACAGGACTATCGGCTGCATCCGTCTCGTCGCTGCCATCACCCTCGCCGCCTGGTCCAAGCGTGACCACGGCGCCGTCTGCAGCGTCCGCAATTCCGCTGTCGGCTTCGGCGTTGATGGCATCTCCGTCAACGTCGCCACCTGCGTTTGTCTGGTCTGTCCGCCGCGCGGCGCCTGGCCTGTCAAAACCCAGGGCCGAATCGGCGCCGGGACCACCTGACTTGGACCCAAAGCTTACCTCTTGCGCTCCTCTGCCGGGCTTACCGACTCTGGCAGCACCAAATGTGTCCCCGGCCGAAGCCCTAGCATCACGCGGCGCACGAGCACCACTCCCGCTTGTAGCTTTGGGGCCGAGAGTGTCACCTTCGAATTTTCGAAAGTGGTGGAGGCCGAGCTGCCGAGAACCTGTTCCGCCGTGGTCGTGCGACCTGTGGTGGAGATGCCTGCCAGAGTGGTGACGTGATGCTGTGTGTCTCCTTGCAACATTGACGGCTATCGCGTCGTGCCAGGACACGAAGCATGCCAGAAGGATCACGAGCGCCGAAACACTAGACATTGCGCCCATGTTGCTGGCGCGCGTGTTGTGCACGAAGTGCGGCGGCTACATTGCGCCACGCCGTCACATGAAAGTCTCTTCCAGAATCTAGTCTATTTTTGCTCTCCATATTCGCCCTCTCCGTGTCCATTTCACGCACAGAGCATCCATGTATCGACGACGGGCCTTGACAACGGTATCCTACTCGAGTAGCCACAAGTAGCTCCACTCAAACTGTGGTCGAACGTCCGACCGACTGAACGACTCCGAATGCTTCGAGGCCATCCATCCGATCAACAACATCCCACTTCCTGCACCAAACCCTCCAACAGAACACAGACATACAGAGGACGAAGACACAGGGGCACAGGCAGGCAGCAGCGTGCCGTGATTGCGGACACGCGAGGGCCTCGCCTTGGACCGCGGCGCCATCAACGAACTTCCCAACACGCACGCCGTGCCTTCGTCTTCGTCTTCATCGCCGCTGCCCTCTGCAATCAGTTTTCGGAGATTGTGTGCGGCTTTGGCTTCCACAAGGTCGCCTCCGGCTTCGATTACGCTGGTCATGGTTTCAATGTACCAAATGGCGTCAGGAGCAAATCGTTCCGCAAGCGTGGTGAGGCGGCGGACAAGCTCTTCTCGCAAGAACTGATCCTTTGACTTTTTGAGAAAGTTCTGCATTTTGGTGACGACAATTTTGACATTCTTTGGTGTTGTCATACTGTACAGAAGGTCCAGAGTACGTCGTTGAATGGTTTCGTCAGGGTCTTCCAAGCAGTCCAAAACAATCATTTGGTGGGGCCCAGCATACTCAGGGTGCTCTTTGACAATCTGAGACAAAGCCGTCACGCCAAAGTATTTCAAGTTTTGGTTGTTGCTACCAATGAAACGAGCAATGGAGGCCGCTGCGGAGTCCAGAAGCATTTTGTTGGGGTAGATGCGAGTGATGGTTCGGATGCATTCATAGACGATGGCATAGCCCACGTTAATGCCTGTATCTGCGCGTTTCATCACTTGATGTAGAACCTCATACATGTGCTCCGACGTAGTTTGATCCGCATTGCCAAGGTGTCCGAGGATTTTCAAGAGGTGGATCTGAATCCACGGAGCCGGAATACGGTGGTAATCGAAGTCACGGGGCAGTCTGTGTTCCGTGATTTGTTTGAGCACCGACACAAACGACGGGGCAAGGTCGCGAACGCTGGAGGCATCGTCTTTCGCAAGCTCTAGCAAAATGGGCAACGAAGAGGCCATCACGGCTGGGTCCTTGTCGCACAGGGCTTTTCGGAAAAGCGAGATCTATGGAACGGAAGAAAAAAAACAGTCATAAAAAGTGCAAATAGACATCACTTTGACATGACAAATCTGAATACTACCTGGTCGACAACACTTTCAGGCATAAGCTGCCAGAAGCGCATCAGTCCCATGACAACTTTCTTTCTCACAATGGGTTGCTCGTGGTCCATTAGGTTTACGACGTTCTGGAGCAAAGCTGGGATCATTTCGGCGGTTACAACTTTGCACAATGCCGTGAGCGCGGCACAAATAACGAGAATGTTTGAGTTTGCCATATCTCGCTGCAGCTGATTGACCATCATGAAACGGAATTCGTGTTCGGGCGAAAGGCAAAGTGCCGCGCAAAGGTATCCCGTACGCTTGTGCATGACGAGCGACGAAGCCGTCAACTCGATGGCACGAATGTAACCAAAAGATGCATCGTGTCCAAGCATTTCCGCGTAGATGATGCGAACCAAAAATTCCTTCATCTTTTTTTTGTTCAAGTGACGGTTTCCCATGAGCTGTTTCAACTGGGAAACCTCATTGTGGATAATTCGATCCTCCTCTTGCTTGGACTTTGACTCACCGATCGCCTTGACCAGCATGAAAAAGTCTTTCGACAAGTGTGTTCTAAGAAACAGTAATCAACGGAGTA
>ENA-OWNT01003140-OWNT01003140.1-seawater-metagenome-genome-assembly--contig:-NODE-3140-length-15957-cov-4.375441_pt1 | contig 15957 bp, 9 predicted proteins | sample MGYA00238136_ERZ651165 | MGnify/ENA primary metagenome ERZ651165 (study PRJEB26861, sample SAMN08777766) | seawater metagenome | isolation source: coastal seawater | place: USA: Florida | collected...
AGCACAACGACTAACTTCCATCCGATGACTTTGCATCGTTCGTCGTTCGTCGAACGACGAACGACGAACGACGAACGACGAACGATGCAAAGTCATCGGATGGAAGTTAGTCGTTGTGCTTGCAGTGCATACATTTGTGAAGTTCTCCAACAAATTGGGTTATATGCGTTATGGTATCGGCGCTCTCCACAATTCAAAGACGAACGAACGAACGAACGAACGAACGAACGAACGAACGTTCGAAAAGTTCGCTGGCGGCGAACGACGACGAACAACGAACGACGACAGCGCAAAAAGGACATTCTTCGCAGAGCGTTTTGGAATGCAGTGTCGTTGTTCGGTGGGTTGGCAGTCGTTGGTGCCATTGTTGGTTGCCCATGGCGATTGTCGCCGGCGTTGACGAATATCATAGCTTCTTCGTCAGTGCATCATTGTTTTATGGTTGCTGCGTTGTTGTTGCTGTTGCCGTTGTTGTTGCAACTGACAATGCATTCGTTGCTGTATCTCTTTCTGCGAACTCTCCTGCGCTTCGCTTCTTGCTGTCGTTGATTTGACTGCTTCGTTCGTCGATACGCACTGGGCGTACGTCGTTGTCTGCACCGTTGAGTATTGACTGGTAGGCTATGGTGGGTCGTGGCTGTGTTTCGTGGTCGTGGTCGTGGTCGTGGTCGTGGTCGTGGTCGTGGTCGTGGTCGGGTCGTGTTTTTCGAGTGTCGCTGGAGCAGGGTTCAAGGTTCAGTGGCGCAATGCGCACTCCACTGACACCTTTGCGAGCGCTTGGTTGGAGTTTCGACCTGGCCTTCGATGTTGCACTGGTGTTTCTACGCTGGCGATTACTGTGGCACCACAGCCCGTGCTAATTCAACAATCAATTGATCTGGAGCAAATCGCTGCCTGTTTTCTTCCCGCGAGTAGCAACAGCCATGAGCGACCATCCAGTGACGCTTGCAGAGGCCACACGCTTCGTCGGCTCTGGGCACTTTAAAGACGCTGAAGAGCTGCTTAAGCAGGTGCGGCAGAATGCGCACCGCGACGGGCAAGCGCGTGTTCGCCAGCTAGAAAGTTCGCTGCAACAATATGCAGATGAACTGGCACAAGCTTACGAGATGTGCGGCGCTTTGTGCGCGAAACTGTCGGCTGAGCAAAGCCGCCACGATGCTATCGTCGTCAAGAAAGACGCTAGGATTGCTAAATTAGAGAAGGAAGTGTTACGCCTCGCACACTTGGCGGCCTCTAATTCCCCCCCACCGAGTTCGAGTCCAAGTCGGAAAACAGGACGCAAACTTCCTCCAACGCCGCCATCGAGCGATGATGACGATGATAGCAATGCGGTAGGAAACGGCACCAACCCTCGAGACGCGATCCATATCGTCAGCCCGCGAAGTCCGGTGTCTCCAATTCGGACTGAGCCCTTGCGAAACTTGTCGCATACGCTCGCGAAGACTCCCAAAAATACACCACCACCAGCTGTCCCTGCGCGGCGTACTAGGCGCAACCAGAAACAAGGCAAGCATTCAGACACGGTGCCACGTGTGCTGCATGCGGCTGCTTTGGGCCCGAACCAAAAGCATGCTACATTATTGCGCGATGCCATCGCCAACTTTGTGCAAGCGATCAAACCATACACGACCACGGCGGCAAACATCGCGAAGCAACATGTCGTCGGTCGGATTGCTGAAAATTTAAAGGTTCCGCTCGCAAAATCGATATGCACGCAGCACGCGACTTTTGTTCAACATCTCACACAAAGTGAGTCTCCTGCGGACATTCTTACTTTAATTGCGACTGCAAACCAGAACTTTGCCCAAAGCTACGGGGCTTTAATGCAGCACACCTGCCAACTCGAGGCGGACATGGCGCAACACATGACTGGTAATGCGTCAGACATGTTTTTGGAACGTTATTCGACGTTCTTGAGTGCAGCAGAGTCGTTCATTGCGGACACGTGGAGGCAACAATGCAAAGCACTTCTAGATAAAGTTGAGTGTGTGTTTGTGGAAATGGATTCGGAAGCTGGTACATCCGCGTTGCGTTGCTGCTTCTTGTAGCAAGTCGATATAACGCCAGCAAGCAGCGACTGAATCATGTCATCTGTGCACTAGGCCTCAGCCCCATCACTTGCGCGTTTGAAGGTGTTGGCTTGAGTGGTCAAAGGCGAGAGCTGCTCCAGCAGCTCATGGTAACCACCCGCGAAATTCGGTCTTTGTTGAACAAGGTGCGGTGACTTGACGTTGTGTTTGAAAATCTGGTTGTCAAAATTCACGCATTGCTCGCGCTCGCGTTGCGTGTATGCAGGCGAAGTCTGCACAAGTTTGTAGCGCAATCCCTGCCCTGGCGGACGTCGTCCGGGACGCTCGGCTGCGCCTGCAGTGTGCAGGCATGACGTACTTCAAACCAGCTTCAGAGTCAGGATACTTGTCAAATTTATTCAAGCGTGGGTGCGTTATATGTGCATGCTGTGCCTGTGAACATTGTTTACTTTGTCAAATTTGCTTTGGCTTTTTAACTGGTGGAACATTGTTGATTTTCTTGTTGTTCGTTTGTCATCGCTCCCCTCCACAACTTGGTTTAGCTCTCGCGAAGTTGACGTTGACTGTTATCTATTCGATGGCTACTTTGTGGCAATTGAAAAGCCAGACGACCAGGGAGAAATTGTCGCATTGTTGATTCCGACCACCGAAGACTTGGGCATTTCAGTACAGCACAAGAACAAAGCCTTGCAGTTGGAAAGGTGCGTCCAAGCAATTGCTTGCCATCACCGCACGGCAATGATCTGAGGTCTGCCAATTTTGTCACGGCAGTCGCGATGCCTTCGTTGTCCATGGTCACTCTGACAATGAGAAAGCACAAAATCTTGTCGGCGAACAATCCCATCTTTCAGGTATTGGCATTGTTCAACTGTCATGTTTGTGCAAGGTCGCTGACGACAAGTCTGGTGCCGTATGTTAGGTCATGAATTTATGTTCACGGTCCCTGAAGGAGCGACGCTCCGTTCGTCCACTGCAGTGGGAACCCAGTTGCGCTTATCTTTGCCATCTCGATCACAAACGATAGCCAATTGGGAAAAGGAGATCACTGAGTGCGCACTCGAGCAATCTTCCAACAAGAAATTGGTGGATCAGATTATTCCGTGGGTAGCCGCTGGTCATTTGGACAAGATTCAAGGAGCCCTAAAGAACGTACGTGTGATTGATCGGCTTCGTCATTTGCTTGTTGAGATATTATCTCGCAACCTGTGAACACCGTGTCAAAACATTGTGTCTGCGTGTGACAGCGACACGAAGGTGTGTGGAGATTGTTCAACACAGTAGACTCGCAACAGCAATTGGCAATCGTTACAGCCGCGAAAGCTGGGTTCTTGGACGTGGCAAAGTATCTCCTTGATGAAGGCGCCAATGTTAACCAGGTACATGTTGACGGCCTGACTACTTGAAGTTGGTTGGGCCTTCTTCAACTGTGTTTGTTGTTGCGGATCCGTTCCAGGCGACTCCGGGCGGCGGTACCGCATTTTTGGTTGCTTCAGAGCAAGGCAATATTCGGATGCTCTCACTATTGATAAGCTATGGTGCAGATCCAATGTGTCGCGATGCAGAAGACAGATCCGGGCTTGAAATTGTGCGCCACAATTACCCGGGAAGGTGTGCGACTCATGGTTGCTTGTGCTGCGTTTAGCTTTATATCACTCCGGCAGTGCTGCCTTGTTCGTTGACTAGGTACATTAATTTCTACAACAACCTGATGGAAGAGTATTCCGCCGATGACGAAAAGTCACGGTATCTCAGAGAGTGTTTCGAGACTGCTAATGGTACGGCCATGCGTGAGGGTCAGTGGTTGGGACCCGCATTTACTCGTGTTGTGTGGTGCCGTGCAGTGCGATTTGAGTCACGTTTTCGCGGGGTCAACGGACCTGATAGTACTCCCTCGCACTTTACTGTGCCACTTCGTGAATCCGCACTCTCTCCTGTACAGGGATTCACTCACCCCCTTCCAAAGCTGTTGGTATTGCTACGAGAGTTATTTGTTGCAGCCGGTGGGCCGAAACGCGATGGTGAGTGTTCAGTGTGCCGAGTGTTTGCTTTGTCGCATCTCTTCACATGAATGTCACGCACCCAGGTGTGTTCCGTATTTCGCCTGATGGAGTAAAAGTGTCACGAGCAAAGCAAGAGCTGGCAGCAAACGCTTTCTTGGAAAAGCAGCGGGTGCCTCACACCGTGGCATCCGACATCGATGTCAGTTTTCATATCACTGCCTCTTCACCTGTGGTCTCAATCCTCACGTCAGCCTGCCTCGCGCACAGGTGCTCGCTTCGCTCATTAAATTGTATTTCCGCAAGTTACCCGAACCTTTAATTACAGTGTCCGAAATATTGGTTGCGCCGGGTCAACGAGACACCATTTCGGTAAGTCCGACGTTGGCGAAGACTCAGCGAAATATTTGTCGCTATTGGTTTCACTCGCCTCAAACCACAGGTAAACGAGCTTTGGTCAAGGATGACCAAGAAAGGGAAGCTCTTCCGTGAAGTACGCTACTCGCTATTGACTGGCATGTAGTTATCGCGGGTTCGCATGCGACCAACCAGTGCTGTCACCAATTTGTAGGTTCTGCGCTACGTGGTCGACATTGCCGCTGACGTCGCCGAAAATGAAAACGTCACAAAAATGACGCCCGGCAATATGGGCATCGTGTTCGGGTACGTGTGGACCGCAGAGCGCACTCTAGCCTGCGTATGTTGACGTTCGCGCCGCTTCGTTCCAGGCCCAACGTCATCAAGACCTCACAGGGCGAAGTAGACGCCGACCCACAGCGATTTCTGGCAGAGTCAAAAATAGCAAACGAATATTTCGCTCACCTAGTGGAACTACGACTCGAAGAACGGTCTCGCTGAACATTTGAGAGTGAATGAGCCGCAATAAATTACAAAAGTACACGTTGCACAACAGTTCAACGGCACGCAATCAAATTCAAGAAGGTATTATGGATTATTGCTTCTGTATTCGCGCGTCCACTAAGATGACAATGTAAATGAAGACGAAGTTGCCCGCGGTCAGCGCGTTGAACCGTCTCCAATGGCCCCACTGCCGATGGGCTTGACACCAGGCCTTTGTGCTGGAGCTACAACTTCGTCGTTGGCTTCGTTGAACATGTCCGCAAATAGTGATTGGGGATCGATGCCTCCGCCAATGACCTCTTGCTGCCGCGTATCGGGCACGCCAGCAATTGTGCTCGGGCTGTTCAAGCTGGACACACTAAATGCATCCGCGAGGTTGGCGGCCGCAATATCGGCGGTTGTAGATGCGCCGACTTCGAGCTTTGAAAACGGATTACTCAAGTCGTCGCTGGCAGGTTGAGAAAATAAGCTACCACTCCCAATGTGGTTTGTTGTGAATGACAAGTCTGGGGGTCCGTTGTGAGATGTGTGGGGTCCACTCAGTCCAGTACCGAGGGTATTAAAGGCGACTGATGCTGAATGCGCGGGCGCGGGCAATGGCGCACCATGCATCGCTGCGTGTGCTTGCTGCGGCGTCGAGGATGTGTACTGTGGAGCGTGCTGATTTTGCGATCCTTGAGGCTGCTGGTGGCCATACATTCCGCCGGCGAACGATGGTCCCCACGCGTTTGAACTTGAGACAAATGCACGGTTCTCATGCGGCTGCTGGTTGTATCGGTCATTCGAGCCGAATGAAGTTGCTGGCGGGCCAATGGGTGCACGTCCAGGCTGCATTGACCACGCGTTGTATTGTGACGGTCCATTCCAATCTTGCCCATTTGAAGCTGCGGGCTGTGGAGGCAGGCCAATCAAGTGTTGTTGATATGGCGCTGAAGCTGCGGTACCGCTACTGTTTCGCAGCCCCATGTTCTGCTCGTGCTCAGCAAACGTCCCGTTTGCAACCTGCTGTTGCGCACTGATGGGGTGAGGGGTACTGTTCACATAAGGCTGTGGCAATTGCTGAGCTCCGACGTTACTTCGTTGCTGCCGCCGTTCCACTGCAATGTTTGACGCACGCGCACGCGGGTGGTCATGCGGCACGGCGATGGCTCTGTGCTGCGGGTGCAGAGGACGTTGGAGTGGTGGTTGTCTTTGCTGGGCGAGGGTGCCACGTGACTGATCTGGAACAGAGTGAGTATGAAGTCGAGGTGGTTTGGCTTGTCCCCGTGTGGCCAGTTGGCTTTGGGCCCGCTGGGACTGTGGAGGTTGGAACGAACTCCGAGCGCTTGGATTCCGTTGCGACACAGGACCGTCAAGCTTGACGGTTGATCCAGCTCGTGAGGTGCCATGCCGTTCATTTGCGGCGGAGCGCGATGATGCACTTTTTCGAACTGCAGATTTGCGAGCGGTCCCAGATGCGTCTGGAATGGCTTTCGTTGCGCTCTTGTCTCCCATCGGTTTGCCAGCGACTGGTGGCACAATCTGCTTTCCTTGAACAAGCAGTTCACCTTGTTTTGAAGACTTTCGGCCATGGCCACGGCCGCGGTTGGGTGCAGCAGAACCACTGTTAAGTTCTTGGTTCGCTCTTGCCCCTTTCTTGGTCAGAGAAGCACCACTGCGAGACTTGCTGGACGAAGTCTGGCCTTTCAGGGCCGCGAAGGCGGTTTGCTTGATGTTCTTTTCTTTTCGACCCACAACGCGTTGCACTTGGTGTTGTTGTTTCAATGCCTTGAACGCGGCCTTTTTGGTCGCTGTTTTACGCGACTCGAGTGCCTGAGCAACTTTTCGTTGCTGTGCAGGTGACCGATTTTGTTTTGTGTGAACAGACTTCGATTGCCCTTTGTTTGTGCGGGTTGCGTTTTGATCAGAGATCGTTCGCTTGTTCTTCTCTCGGGATGGCGCGCCCACTGCATGTCCGGGCACTATCTGTCTCGGTTTCATGGACTCTGCCTTGTGGGCCTTTGCTGACAGCTGCTTCTGTTTCTGTTTCTGGTGCTGCTTCTGCTTGCCCTCAAGCTTCTGCCTTTGCGGCTGCTGTTGCTGCTTCTGTTGCTGCTGCTGCTTCTGCTGCTGCTTCTGAAGTTGCAGCTGCTGTTGTTCCTGTTCCTGCTGCTGCTGCTGCTCACGAGCTCGGTCGGCTTTTTCCTTGTCCCTGACTTTTTGCTTGGTCTTCTTGTCTCCAGCCCGTTGATATATTTGTGTTGTAGACATTTGGCCAATAACATCTTTCTCGAGCCGTTGAATTCCAGCAATTTTCAAATCCGGACTCGGAACTGGCTCGGCCGTGAATGGAGCCTTCACTGCGGCTCCAGATTCCTCGGCACTGGCAACGAAGTGCTTGGTGGCAACACTGTGCAACCAACCAGGAGCGCTGAACGGAGAACCCTCGTCGTCCTCAGAAGTGTCAACAGAGGACCCATGGTGATACTGGCAAGCAGCTGCGAAGCATGCTGGGTGCAACAGAAGAATTCGCTGCTTTTGAGATTTTTCTTTCTTCGTCGTGCTGGTGTCCTCCAAAAGTTGAACGACGACCCTGTCTTGTCCTTGGACGATATTCCTGGACTCATGCTCACAATCGGCAGCAAAGCATTGACTGATGACAGCGCGCTTCTTTTTCTTTTTCTTCTTTTTCTTCTTCTTGCCAGCTGCAGCAGGGGCCGCAACTGTAGGTTGAGACTTTTGCAATTGCCGCAATGGAGGAGCTTCGTCCGCAGAGTCATCATCAGATCTGGGATCAAGATAACGAAGCTGTGCCTGTCGTGCGCGTGTAAATACGTCGTCGTCAACACTATCGTGAGGAGGAGGGTGCTGAAGGTACTTTTGAATATACTCTTGCTGCGCCGCGAAAGGGATGCACGAGTGTTGGTGACTGCTCCAGTGTCGTCGTTGGTGGTCCCGACTGCAGTAGAAAGCAGCCTTGCATCGGCTGCACTGGGAGAGGCGAGGTTTGCCACCAACGCCCTCGGCAATAGTGCAGCCCGGCAGACTGCAAACACGTGAGCGTGAATTCCCTGAATTCGCCAAAAACTGCTGCGAGTCGAACGACCCATGGTCAAAATTGCCGCCATATGCGCCGAGTGCATGCTGAAGGTGGATATCTGCGTCGTCGTCTCCGTCGAGGTCGTCGATATGCTCCGGAAGTTGACTCGGATCCAGGCGCTCTGGCTCGGCTGTCAATGGTGCGTGGCGCCTACTGCCCTTTTTATTGCCTTTCTTTTTCTTTTTCCGCGATTTCTTAGACTTGGTTTTCGTGTGGCGTCCATTTCCAATTGATCGAGGGAGCAGACCGGAGGCATCGGATATTTGCGCTGCCCTGGCGCAGCTTTGAACAACACGATCAGTCATCTCCCGTTCCATTTCTTTTTTCAATAGCCGAATCACGCCCGGAAGTCCGAGCTTGGCTGGAACCCCCATTCCGTAACCCCGTAGCAAAGTGGTGATGTGTTTGCGGACCGACTCTCTTGAAGCATTCGATGGAGATTGGAGCGCTTCTAGCATGCCTTCCATTGCACGCAACACCTCCTGCAGTTCCAACTGAGTGGAAGATGCGTAAGGACCGATGGCCTGCCAACACACGACAACACTCACCATTTGACCGTGACACACATTCGGGGGGCAACAACACGAACCATGACATGCGGAAGACGGGGTTGTCCATAATCTTCAGCCAGTGTCTCCACGTGCACTCGAACCGTCAAGCAGCCGTCAGACACAAAGCCGAAACCTTCTAACTCGTCGAGATGGACAAAGCGGATGCCATAGAGCCACTGTACTTGCTTCGTCAATTGCGAGCTGAATTGTTGGATGCTGCGCCGAATTAACAGCGGCGGCGCACCCTTTGGTAACGGGGGCACAGCCTTATTACCATCACGTCTACTCTCCAATAGTCGACGATTCACGAGGGTGACTGTCACTCGAGCAGTCTTTGACCAGCTCTCGAAGAACTCGAGATTCACTGGCATGAGAACGACGCACACCAGTGGGAGGTGGAACTGCATGTTGACCTATGCAAAACAAAAAGAGTTATGGGGGGGTGCAGTCGCTAATGGACAAGTACGCTGCCAGGAGATCGCAAACCGTTGCTTTGTCGGTGAGGTCTTTCGGAGCGAAGTCAGCTAGACCATATGGCAGTAATGACAACGTCCACTCGTTGTTGAATTTGTCGATGAAAGGCGTACTACTCGCCATCCGCCCTACGCGTGGAAAAGGACCATCGGGACCACCACTGACTCCAGTGCCGCCACTCTCAGTTGTTGTCCGCTCTCCAACGTTGCTCCTCGAAGGGTCATTGTTGGCGTGCGAGGAGCCCACAGGAACGTTCGCGGTATCCCCCTTGGTGTTGTCAAACGCAAGCCCAACCCCATGAAAAGTATGTTCGAAACTGGCGGTGTGGAGCACTCTTCTGTCAGAACCTTGCGTAGATCCAGGAACTTCCGAAATTTCAAGGCAGAAGGTTACTTCATCCTCTTCTTCGTCCCAAAAAGTCTTATCTTCATCACTGAGGAGTAGTGATTGTGGAACGATACGCCACCCCATTCGAATGTTGGCGCGCGTGAAGACGAGTGGCTCCTGCGAAAACCCGCGTGACACGCCCAGTGAACCCCCTTCTTCAATTCCGTTTTCGGTCACACGATACATCTTGGAATTATGAAAATCTTTTCCGGCATGCTCTTCCGACGGAGCAGTTGATGCGGTGTTATCAGACGCGGGCTCCGCGTGACTGTCACCGGCAGTTACCTTCTGCGAATTCGCCATGCCACTTTTGCCAGGTTCATGTCCGCCGTTCCGCGTCGACGTGTGTTCATGCATTTCCTGACGCTTTTGAACTTCTTGAGGTGATTGCTGAATCGCGCTGTCGTATGTCGGAAGTAGGATGGCCTTTTTGTCTCGTCGCAGTAGCCAAACACGGCAACAAACCTTCTTCTGCCAACCGTCCCGGAGACTCAAGTGGTTGGCAACTTCCAAATGCAGTGAAACGTCTTGCTTGTACAAGCCGGTACCGCGCGGATAGAGAATAAGCCTCCATTGACTGTCCGAGCCCTCATCTTTGTACGCGCCACTTGTGAGGCAAATAAATGGAGGTGGTGCCTTCTGGTGTGATTCACTGTCACGTGAGATTGATTCACTGTGAGGCTTCAGTGCTTGTCGCAGTCCGGTGAAGGTGTGGCGAAAGTTGAAAGTTGGTAGAAATCCAACCTCGTTTTCAACCACAGCAATTTCAACCGTAAAAGTGACCTTGCGTAGCACACCTTCTTTGAGCGCTGCCTGGAAAAACTTATATCCCAGATCTTTATCAACGCCCGCTGACTGTCGGATCTGCGCGAGAGCCTCAGGCGTCTCGCGGCCACCAACCAATCCAACTTCGCCCGCGGTCGTGCTTGCATCAGGCGTTTTAGTGACATCGGCAACGGGCACAGTCGAGGTTCCACCCGGTGCCGGGGCTCCGTTGGCTTCGTGGTCGCCTGTACTCGGAACGGGCCCAACAATCTTGAAGTTCCCATCCGCCTGTAAAAAGTCCGTTAACTCGTGAGTCCATTTTTGATCAAAAAATTTAGCAGAGTTGTACAACCGCTGCACCACCAATGTCGTGGGAGTAGAGTCGACCGAGTCCGTCTGGGAGTTGCCTTCAGTGGCGTGGCTGTTGGTTGAGGATTGCGAATTTTTCTTCACGTCGATCGTGATCGTGGCTGTCACACGAAAGTTAACGACTTTCAGCCAATCAATTCCGTGGGGCTCGTTGACATCTTGCACGGATTCAAGGAACACTTTGAATGGGGCCCCATGGGCCTTTGCAGAGTCACTCTCTGCAGGTGCAGAAGTGGGGGACGTGGGAGAATCCCCAGTTCGATCGCTTGAGCGTGCTTTGCTCGCTGTCGACGCACTTGGATCTGGAGGTGACAATCCGCACGGAAAGAATAATAGCCTCCATTTGTGTGAACAGCCGTCGCTGGGCGCTTCAGCGATCGAACTTCGAAGAACTGGGAAATGCGGACTCGCTGCACTACCGTTCGCAAGATGCTTAAAGTCTTGTGTCCCAAACTCTTGATGGAACACGAACGGCGGAGCGCCCGACGATTCGTCCAACGTCAAGATTTCAGTCAAAAGTGAAATTGATCCATCTTCTTTAATCAGCTGCCTGATGTGGGGATCCGACAACGACATTGCGTTGTGGACACCCTCAGTTTCAGTCACCGAAGTTGATTCAAATTTACATTTGGCCACCTTCCACACAGTGTGACCGGCAAAAGAAGCTTTGCCGAGGTCATCCATGGAGTTGCTTGCACCGCCATCAGCAGTAGTGGTCAGAGCGAGACTTTCGACGCCCTGGGTGCTGCCATTTCCATCGGACTTGTCTTTCTTGTCATTATCCCCATGCGTCCCATTCTTGCCGGCTGCCACCAGGTCGGTGGTTCCGGTACTCGGTTTAGCCGGGTGCAGAATTGACACACGGTATCTCACACTCTTCCACCAGCCCACGCCTCTCAAAACGTTTGTGCTCGGGGTGGTCAAATACACCGACATTCGGGCACCACGCTCATCTTCCGGCTCCCCATTTGGGTACATCGAAATTTGCCACTTTTCGCGGTCACTGTCCACAAAAGTGGGAGATACTAACTTTGTCCCGCGTCCTGCTGAAGCCACATCGAATTTCTGCACAAAGACGAAGCTCGGTTCTCCGCTAGAATGGTCTTGAACGGCGATCTCTGCCTTGATTGTGACCGAATCGTCAACAACGAATTGTCGGTGTGCCTCCCCCAGGGAAATAAAGTCCCGCCATCCCCAATTGCGGCAATCACTATCGAATTCGTTCGTCCCTGCTTTTTTCCGTGATTCTCCCGTCTTGGGATTCAAGAGCGTCAAGCGATATCGGCATTGCTTCCACCAATCTAGTGGCTCTGAGTCGTGGTTGGCAACTGCTAAGTACAGCGACAGATGCGTGCCGTGGGCGTCACCATCTCCCGTTGGGTACAGCAAAGTGTAGTATGAATTGCCGAAGGAATCTGTGTGCACTTGCGACAGCAGTCGGGCGTGCTTGCCAGCGCGACTGAGCATATCAAACTTGTGTGTGAACACAAACGACGGAGTTTCTCCGACTTCCTCTTCCAACACCACCACCTCTGTCTGCAAAACGACGCTATCGTCCTCGATGAAGAGCGACTTAGCGTCCTCGAGAGAGATGAATTTCTGCCAACCCCATTCATTGCTGCCGCTCTCAAACTCGTTTTTGGCCGTCATTGACATCGTTTTGTTGGTTCTCTTATTGATCAAAGTAAACCGATACTTGACAGATGTCCACCAGTCCACGGGCAAATTATCACAATGCGGGGCGATGAGATACACCGACATGTGCGTCCCAAGGGCCTTCGAGTTGCCTGTTGGGTACAAAGATACCTGCCACGAATGCTCACAATCATCTGTGTGCACCTCGCTCAAGAGTCGTTCTCCGGAGGCTGTAGTGGAAAGGCTTTTGAAGGTCTGCTGAAACGTAAAGGTTGACATTGTGCCCACATCCTGCTCACGCACAGCGAGCTCCACATGGGCAGTGATACAGTTGTTGACAAGGTATGGCTCCGCCTCGTCTAAAGACATGAATTTCGTCCATCCCCACCGCTGATGCCCTGTGTTGAATATTTCACGATTTGATGATTTCCGCACCAACACCACCAAGTCCTCGCGGTCAGTATCGGCCGCAGAATCACCGTTGCTGCGGACTCGGGCGTCTTGTGCAGTTGACGAGGATGGCAAAGTATCGTCGCCCGGTGCGTCGGTTGATACTGTGACCGTGGACTGGGCGGCAGCGGATGGTGCCGGTGGCCCGCGTTGATTGAGTGCTAAGCCACCTCGAGCGTACACATTTTGCATTTTCTCCAACTGCTTATTAACAGCAGCAAGCTGTTCAGCTGGCATATCAAGTTTGCCCACGAGCTCATGGAGTGACAACAATGGCCTCGGGTCCGTTGACAGGGGATCCACATCAAAACCAGCCTTCTTCAAGGCCTCAAGTTGTCCGTCCAGTTTCAAATACTTCAAGTACTCCAGCACATTGAGGCGGCGGCCAAGAAGAATGATTCGATAGCTGACAGACTTCCACCAACCCAGTGGCAGTTCTTCACATCCAGAAGCTTGCAGATAAAGCGACATGTACTTGTTGCGTGCGACGCCTTTGCCTTGAGGATAAAGCGTCAGCCGCCACTTGTTCTCGTTCTCATCTTGCACTAGCGAGCTCAAGACGCTGCTGCCAGGCTCAGCTGAATTCCCCGCTGTCGCATCGTACTTGTACAAAAAGCCGAGGTTTGGCTGCACTCCTCTATCGTAGTCCAGCAGGTTGATTTCGACAGCAATGGTAATCGAATTGTCGACAATGAAGGATGACGTTACCTGCGACAGTGGTGCGAATTCTGCCCAACCCCAATCCAGTCGGTTGCAATCAAACTTCCTCTTGTTCACCTTTTTGTCTGCCACGACTTCAAATCCCGGGTGATCTGACAGCTCCTCGCTAGCCTTGTCAAGACGGTTGTCGTCAGAGGCGCCGTCGCTCGATTCTGGTACTGAGGTGTCCACACATTGCTCCCCGGGCCGCGGAACCAAGACTTTCATACGATACTGCACGCACTTCCACCAATCAAGCTCATTCAACAATTCGCAGTCGGCCGCGACCAAATACAAAGCCATGTGGTTTGATTGCTTCCGGCACAACGCGTTACCACAGAACTCGCATTTGCGGCCCATTGGGTATACTTTGATCTGCCATTTGTTCCCGAAACTATCAGCATACATAGGGCTCAGCAACCCAAAGCCCTCGCCAACCTTGTCTGTCGCGCTGAAAGTGTGGGTGAACTTAAAAGTTCCTAATTCCGTCGACGATGGTCGCGACGACGTCGAAGCGCTGGACCCTCCAGGTCCAGACCCATTGGTGGGCAGGTTCGAGGACGGAGTGGCTCCGGATCCCGAGTCGGAATCGGCACGGCTCGTCGTCAACAGCGAGATCACATCATTTCCATCGGGGTCATTTTCGCTGCCTGCATGGCCTAACCGGGAAGCTCGGCCTGCACCGTCCCCTAAGTGAATGTGTGAGTGATGCACATCGGCATCGATCAGGTCCGGTTGTGGGTGACGGTGATGATGAAACGGGTGAATGTGTTGGTGTTGTGTCCCAATGCTGTCTCTAATGATCGTCGATCTGTCCGCGCGGATGGTAGCTTCACCGCCGCCGCGACCATTACTACCGGTGGCGGAGGACATGGCACCTTCGCTGCCCAACGCACTCAGGGCGACGGTGTGTCCAACATGGCAGCTAAAGGCTGCAAGTTTCTGCCAAGAAATAAAACGACAATGTTACACGCCACACAACGCAGTGGCGCGATTTCGCAGTCAAAACACTTTTGGCGGAAGTCGACGCAGCTGCACGCGAAACCACCAGCAAAAAGAACCGAGGCATCTTTGTTGTCTCGGCAACTTGTGTTGGTCAGATGTGGTCGACACCAACAGAGTTCGTCAGAACCGAGGGATACCAAATGACTTGAGACAACAACCCCCACCACACACAGACAAGCACAGACACGCGCCGGATGATCGCGTGAAGCCTCCAGCAAGCAAGCCTTCTGACGAGCCGCGTTGCGTGAATTGTACGACATTTATACACACACAGTTTCAACTCTGCATGGCATGCACACCGACGTTCACACCACTACTTGGCCCTCAGCAACACCGTTTGCTTGCGTATCGTATCAATGGTGAAACCAAACCAAGCTCCGGGACGCGACCACCAAAGCGACCGAACAAAGCGACCGAAACGAACGAACGAACGAACGAACGAACGAACGAACGAACGAATGAATGAATGAATGAATGAACGAACGATTATCGAACATCGAACTTCGACGACGAACGACGATGACGAACGACGAACGACGAACGACGAACGACGAATGACGACGACGACGATCACTCACTCTGTACGGCAAAAGTGTACGCCATCGTACATTTTCTGTACACTACCTCGTAGTGTATGTCTGTGTGCGGTGGATGGCGGCATGTACGCTGTCATTGTGCATCGTACAGTGTACAGAGCTGGCTGGCTGTCTTCGACGCCGTGACGCGGATACGGAGAATGGGCGATGGTGGATTTGAGCGCTGTGATGTGGGCATTAGAGTGTATCTCAAAAGTGTAAATAGAAATGTATAAATTGTTTACGAATAAACACTAAATACTAAATGCCATGAATGATGAATGCAACAACGCAGTGAGTGAGTGAGTGACGGTGAGTGAGTGACTGACGGTGAGTGAGTCCGGCCAGATAACACCATCTCTGAGAGAGAGTGAGTGAGTGAGTGGGTGAGTGGGTGGAGCGGCGGCCAGCTGCACTCCTCTGCACTCTGCACTCTGCACTCTGCGCTCTGCACTCTGTTGTGAGATTACTGTGGGCTGTGAGTGTGTGCGTGGGTGCTGCAGAAAGACAGACACCAAACTCCATTCAATTCAATTCAATTCCTTATTAAGGATAACATGCAGACCGATACTTTAGTGAGTGAGAGTACGGTGACAACGTGTGTATCTATCTTCATATGGAACTTTAATGTTTTGTTTCGCGAGGCAGCTCACTCTCAGATCTCTCATCAGACACTTTTGAATTCACGTCGTCTGTCGGCTCTATCATACAGCAGCATCGATAGTATTGTATTCTCGGTTTCATTTGAACTAAGTAATGGGACACTAAAGTTCTTTTGCTGTACTGTCATGTCAATTTCAAGTTCTTCTTCTCCATCCACAGAACTCAGAACGCACTCACCCACAGTCTCACAGTCATTCACTCACCATATACTTCAATTCAGTTTTCAGTTGCACTTTTAGTACTGGTAATGGTCCTGATTGTACGGTGAACGCCTGCATAGAAATAGAACGAGGGACTGCTGTGGTGTGGGCGCGGTGAGGTGGTGGTTGTGCGGCTGACTGCGAGAGGTCGGGAGCGTGGACGTGCAACTAGTCGGTTTTAAAGGACATGTTTATATGGGTTGTTGTGCAGGATGAC
>ENA-OWNT01003141-OWNT01003141.1-seawater-metagenome-genome-assembly--contig:-NODE-3141-length-15957-cov-3.962154_pt1 | contig 15957 bp, 16 predicted proteins | sample MGYA00238136_ERZ651165 | MGnify/ENA primary metagenome ERZ651165 (study PRJEB26861, sample SAMN08777766) | seawater metagenome | isolation source: coastal seawater | place: USA: Florida | collected...
CGTTGTTCGTTGTTCGTTGTTCGTTGTTCGTTGTTCGTTGTTCGTTGTTCGTTGTTCGTTGTTCGTTGTTGTTGTTGGACTGTCGCCATCCGACGCAGCAACGGCGACGTTCGTCGGCAGGTAGGTACTTCAAAAAGACAGACAGACAGACAGACAGACAGACAGACAGAACGAAAATGGGAGGCGGACGGCGGACGGCAGAAGGCGGAGATCGTCGTGAAACTTCTGACGTTGTTGCGCCGATCCATCGTCTGCGTGTTGTCGTAAGCTATCCATCGAGTATGGTATCACCATACTACTTCCTTCCTTGCAACACCGAGTGGTGGCAGTTATGTCGACTTCCAACAACTCATCAGGCAAAACCGCTGCCAATTTGCCGCACGCTCACAACGGCAACCAGAGTGCGCGTCCCTCTCTGTGACATACATGCTTCGCCGCGGAATCAGGACGGCCTCGACCAGTCTAGCCGCAGCGCGTAGACGCCCCGTCGTCGCCGAGAGCGCCGCACGCACCAGACACAGCACCACAGCCACCACCACCCGCACCACCCGCACCACCCGCCACTCGACAGCTCGTGCGCATCGCGCAGGATTTCCCGGGCTGCTCTCCGCGCGGCGATCGGCGGCATCCCACATTATTCCCGGACTCGTACTCATGGCGCTCTCCACTGCCGCATCGGCCTCAACCGCCACCTCGAACCGCCTCGATGCCGCGACCGGCTCGTTCCCGTTCGCATCCGTCAACCTTGTCGGGCAAGATGACTCCGTCGCCATCGACCAAGACCTGTTCCAGAGCTTTTCCGTCGACAGCTTGATGGAACTCGCCGGCCTCTCCGTGGCGGAGGTCGTTCTCAAGTGTTTCAGCCCCACCGCCGCAACTGCCGCTGCACGACCACCCCCGCGCGTCCTGGTAGTTGTAGGGCCGGGCAACAACGGCGGCGACGGACTCGTCGCCGCGCGGCACCTGCGGCATTTCGGATACACGGACATCACCTTGTTCTACCCGAAGCAGAGTCAGAAGCCGCTCTTTCAAAACCTCATCAAGCAGAACGAGGCGCTCGGCAACACCATCATCGCAGACCCAGACTTCGATCCCGATGACCTCGACACCTCCTACGACATCGTCATCGACGCAGTCTTTGGATTTTCCTTCAAGGGAGCACCGCGTGCCCCTTTCGTCAATATTCTACGGCGCATGGCGTCCACCTCGCTGCCAGTGGTCTCCGTGGACGTCCCCAGCGGGTACGTCTGGAGGGACGCGCAGCTGTGCCCGTTCTGTGTTGTTGCTGCTGCCTCTGCACCTCTGTTTGTGGTCGTCGTCGGCGGCAGCATCATCGTCATCATCGTCAATGTCGTCGTCATCGTCAATGCCGTTGCTGCTGCTTCATCTCCCGTTTGCCGTGCTCTTCGCAACAGCACCTTGGCGTGCGCCGCTAACTCTCACAGCTGTGTCTGCTTTGTGGCTCAGATGGCACGTTGAGGAGGGCCCGACGGAGCATGCCAACTGGCAGCCGCACACCCTCGTGTCTCTGACGGCGCCGAAACTGTGCACCCGCTTCTTCAAAGGTCAGAGACACTTTCTTGGTAAGCATGCGCGCCGCCACAGTCGACAACCTGTCTTGCCCAGAAAGCGTCGCTGGCTTTGGTACTCGCGTCAGTACAACGAAACTCACTACAGCATGCCCCACTGCATTCCACGTAGGCGGACGTTTTGTGCCTCCTGCCATTGCGGAGCAATACAGTCTGACCATCCCACCGTACCATGCTGCTGAGCAGAGCGTGGAATTGGTCGGCAGCGGTGGCGAGGACGGCCCAAGTTCGTCAACTAGGGCTGATCTTTGATGCCAACGATGGAGCAGACACCACGCCATCGATGCCGCTTGGTTGTGACACTGTGCGAGAGCGTGGGGTGTCGGCTAACAAATAAATAATAAATAAAGAGGACTGGACTAGCGTCTACTACAAGCAAAAAAGAGCCGACGGGTACGCCCCTACGGGAGGGGGAACACTCCTACATCGCCTTCGCGGCGGAGTCACACCCCGCTGGGCTTGGTCTTTGCAAATCTTTTGGCTGCGGCACGTTTAGGTGCAAGTTCCCGGTTCACCTGGAGGGAGCTCTCGTGCAAGGTGTTCCGCGTCTGCTCGACAATTCGTACCACGTGTACATGGCGGAGGGTTGCGACTGCGTTGGCGTTAAACCGCTTGAGCTCGGAATCTGTCATCTTCGCCGCCGATACACTGCAAGCAACAACAGCAGCAGCAGCAGGGGCAGAAGCAGGGGCAGCAGCAGCAGAAACAACCACGAAGTCACGCCACGTCATCTAAAAGTGTGAGAGAGAGAGAGACAAATTGTGCTGCACGGCAGCAGCAATGGGTGCGGTGCACGTACCCGGTGGAATGCGTCTCGAACACAGCTGCTACGTGCTCGACCCAGCGCAAGATGCAGGCCACGTTGAAGTCATGCAAGAACATTTGCAAAGGGTACTCTCGTGCCAACGAGGGGTGCAGCCCCACCAGCATAATATGATATTCCTCGAGCAGCAGAAACACTTGCTTGTCGGCGAACACAGCGGCACCAACGTTACCGAAGAACAGCGAAGCCAAGTCTCGCGCCAGCGGCCCTGGATGGCAGTCCCCGAAGTTCTTGTAGTGGATCGAATACTCCGGCATTTCCTGCACCTGGTCGCTCGTTTGCGGACGCTTTGAAGCCGTGCCCACATTATTGCCTTGCCTCACGGACGCATCGCCGGCCGGTCCATCGTGGACGAACTCGGCTTTTATGTTCCAGGGGTTCAAGTTGCCGTGGACCAGAGTGACCTGCAGGCAAGAATGCGACCCGGACGTGAGGAAGCAGAATGCCAAGCGATACGATGTGTGGCACCTTCCGCCACTCTCGACATGCGCACGCACTCACCGGTCTCGCGTCCAGAGACGCCTTCAGCGCTTTGCAGATGGCGGGCCCTGCGTGGCCGAAGAGCACATCTAGGCTTGGGCGGATGCTCTCACGTGCCGTGATTCCGCGTGTCGAGGCTTTGTCCGCCGGCTCGCCAGCTACATTGGCAGCTCCAGCTCCAGCTCCAGCCGCAACAGTAGCTGCAGCCGCAGCTGCTGCAGTCGCTGAGTCGTCCTCCGCGATGTGGCCATCAAGATCCATCTCGAAACTGGATTGGAAAAAGGCCCACGCCTCTTGGGCGCTGGACGCGTGGGCGCGAGCAGTTTGGCGTTGCACCGCACTCTCACCCATGTCTCGGATATCATCCTTGATTGCACCACCACATGATGACAATTAATTGCATCCACCACGCACAAAAACAAAAAAACAAAACAAAAAACAGTCAGCCTAAAGTGCGAGCATGGCTTACTCACCACCATGGCGTGAGAAAAGAAATACCCGTGGAACTGAGCGAGGTCCCGCAGGACTTGCCGCACATGCTCCAGAGTGTCCAAGCTCGGGTGTACTCCGTGCTCCGTCGCAGCGCTCCCTGGAGGCAGAGCTTGTTGTGGGCCGGTCGTCGCCGTGGCGGAGGCGTCCCGGACGCTGCAGTGGCCCACATCCCGAAATACCAGCAAGAAGTTCTGCATATCAGTGCCCCTTCCGTCATCCCACACGCCGAGGAGAGCCGGGGTCTCAAGCGGAATCTCGTCGACGCAGTGGCGCATGAACGTAACCTCGCGCAGAAACTGCGTCGAAGCCGCTTCCCCGTACCGCTGAAGGAACGAGGCGTTCGGGATCTGAAGCACGACATGTGTGGGCGGCATGCGCCGGGGCGTGGCGCTGTCCCCGATCTTGGTGTTGCCGTCGTCACCTGCTTCGCCATTGTCCTCCTCCAACTCCAACTCCTTCTCCTCGTCGTCGTCGTCCTCCTCCTCCTCGCTGTGGTGATGGGCGGTGACGGCCAATTCGCGAAACGGCGCGCGGCGCGGATGTTGCTCTTGCACCTCGAAGTGGTGGACGGGCATTTGCAGCACGCTGGACAGCAGGTCAGCGGTGACATCTGCGGGCTCTCGAACCCAGCCCCCGGTCCAGGGACGGTAAGGCTCTTCGAATCTGCCGAGTTGTGCGAGGAGGGCACTGAGCCGCTGGACTTCTGCCAGCTCCTGCTCCGAGCAATCGTCGGGGATGGGGACCGCCAGCTCGCGCTGGATGTCGCCGAGCAACTCTGCAGGGAGCTTCAGCGGCGCCACGTCGTCGCCGGCTTCTCCGTGGAGGAGCTGCGGATACCGCGCGTGGAGTTCGGCGAGCAGTTCCTGCAGTTGCTGAAACTCTCGGACTTCTTGGCTGTCGACGTCGCCGCAGCTGTCGCTGTCGAGCGGCAGGGGCCTGTCAGCGTTCTTGCGTTGCTCGCGCTCCAGCAGCGCAATGAGCTCCTCGACTTGTCGAGGATCCGGCGCACCGCCGTCTTCTGACCACGAGCCGGCGTTTCCCATGCTGCAGAGCGGCGATTGCGAGGGCGCCAGCGGCGACTACCGGTCGAACGATGGAGTTCACCCACACCGGCCAGCGCGCACCTGGTGTTCTCTCTCGCTCTCTCTTTCTCCTCAAGATTGCGACAGAACAAGCCGGCCACTTCTTATTTGTGTTTATCTTTTTTTCGTCAGTGCTTGCACACTGTCCAAGGCAAGCAAGGCAAGCAAGGCAAGCAAGGCAAGCAAGGCAAGCAAGGCAAGCAATGCAAGCAAGGCAAGCAAGGCAAGCAAGGCAGTAGTTAGTTGTTGTTGTTGGTGGTTGTTGTTGGTTGGTTGTTGTTGGTTGGTGTTAGTTAGAGATTGAAGATGATGTTGTTGTGACAGAAGTAACGGACAGTGTGCGTGCGTGCGTGCGTGCGTGCGTGCGTGTGTGTGTGTGTGTTGTGTGGACCGACCGGACCATGCATGAGAAAGAAAGAAGGGAGTGTGTGCGTGCCGCAGTTTGAGTGGAGTGGAGTGGCATCAGTGGAGTGGAGTGGTATCAGTGGAGTGGATAGTTAGTTAGGTTAGGTTGAGTGGTTGAGTGGTTGAGTGAGTGAGTGAGTGAGTGCATGGAAATTGGAAATTGAGTGGAGCACGCATGTTTGTGTGTTGGGTTGGGTTGGGTTGGGTTGGATGTACAGTACAGTACAGTACAGTACAGTACAGTACAGTACAGTACAGTACAGTATCATACTCGTTGTGTGTGTGTGTGTGTGTGTGTGTGTGTGTGTGTTTCATTTTTTCCCTTCTTTCTTTTTCTTTCTTTCTGTTTGTGTGTCAATCAAGTTCAATCAAGTGTGTTGTGTGTATCTGTGTGCTCTCTCTCTCTTGGTGTGTGTGTCTGTCTGTCTGTCTGTCGGTGCGCGTTTGAGTTTGTTTGATTGTTTGACTTGAACTGACTGGGTGAGTGAGTGTGTGGGGGTGCGGATGTATGTATGTATGTATGTGTGGTGGTGTGACTGTGTGTGGGGTGGGTGGGTGGGGGTGACTCCGAGCGAGCATCCAGCGTGTGCTTGACACGACACGGTCAAACACGCACACACACACGCCGACAAACAGATACACAGACGCACGGACAGACCAAGAGACAGACCAAGAGACAGACGACAGCCAGACCAAGAGACAGACACACAGCCAGACCAAGAGACAGACACACAGACACACAGACCAAGAGACAGACACACAGACAGACACACAGACCAAGAGACAGACACACAGACAGACAGAGTCACGCCGACACGCAACGGCGTCGTGGTCACCGCGGACACCGTGGCCAACGTTGTTGTCAATCAATCAGCAAGCGTGGTGGGGTTGTTTGGTGGGAGGTTGGCCGGGAATCGGTGAAACGGCGGGGTTGCTGTGTTTGTTGTTCTGCGCCGAGTTGTGTATACATGTATGATACTGGTCCCTGTTGGTTTGGTCAGGCATTGTCCGAGGTTGGGCTGGGTTCATTGGGCAAGCGTGTTGGTTGAATTATTTTGTTGCCGGGTGACTCGGATTGGGAGCGTGCTGCCCGAGGGCACGCTGGCTGTCCACCTCCGTTTGCGTCGTCACATGCATCAATGCGAGCGTTGGGATAGGAAGTGGGCTGGTGCAGTGTGTGTGCGACTGACTGGCCGATCGTTGACCCATCACACGACGGCTCTCCGCGACCAAGTCTTCGCAGCTCTCGTCACCTAGTCGCTGTTCTTTCGCGGGTTAAAACAAAACAAAAATGTTCTTCGTGCAGACGCGAACGGCTTGGGTCGAGGTTTTTGATCTAGCCACGAATAACCCCCGGCACAAGGCCGCCCGACATTCTTGCGGAGGCAGCGATAATAATAACTCCAGCCGCGCAACGCCAGACCGCATTTGCGGGAGCGGTCGGTCTGGGAAGTTGGGCGTCCGCATGTGTGGCGCGACGCTGCCCTGATGGCTGTGGTGCTGCCCCATCGTCGCCTCGGTGACGCCCGCAACAGCAATTCCAACACGCACAACGCCGTGCCGCCGCCAGGGCCGACCAGACAGCAAATCTTGGTCCTCCTCTTCGCAGTGCTGTTCGTCGCCACGGGCATTTACGTTTTGGTGCTGAATTTGGCCCTGGAACCGACTGTCCACAGCGCAGAAAACGCCGCCGCCGCGGCCAATGCGGCCGCGGAAGCAGCGGTCGACGCTGGAGGCGGCCACCGAAACAACAACGTCGCGCACGCAGAGGCGCGCAGACACTTCCCCAGATTTAGCGGCCCAGACTTCTTAACTAGCGTTTGCGGGGCGGCGCACAACTACAATCCGAAAAAATCACACAACCACGTGGAGGACCGCCGGCACCTCAGCACCCGCCGCCGTGGCAGTGCACTGCCCATCGCAAACTCGACGCAGTTCGCCCGTATCCAGCAACTCATTTATGACAGCCAACATCCTCAAACGTGTTCTGAACAGAACACCATGCAGTGGGTCGGTGCCTTTGAAGGCTTTACGGCTATTGGCATCGGAGGGCAACTCAGCACTCTGTCGCTTGCGCTGGGACTCGCAGTCGTCCGCGGAAAAGTGCTCGTAGTTGCAGACAACAGTAGCCAGTTGACGAACTGCCCACAAAGGTAGGTCCCTCCCCTGCCCTGCCCTGCCCTGCCCATGCATTTCAGCCAGCACTGTTGTTCACTTGCATGTGTTTGCGTCTGCACACGTGCCTGTTGCGGGGTGTCAAAACAACATCTTCTGTCGCCGATGCTTGCAGATCGTTTGAATGCTACTTGGAGCGCCTCAGTTCCTGCCCGCAGTTGCCAATACACACAAGATTACAAAAGCGCCGCCAGGGCTGGAAAACAGTACGAACACTCATGCTGTGTACCAAGCGCTCTCTGCACCACACGATTTATCTCGGCACTCTGTTCCTTGTTGTAGGATTCAATTTCCAAAGCTCACCTGGAGGAGATATTCGAGGGTCTCTGCAACCGTTTCGGCATTTCATCGCTTGCAGAGCTGCACATGCATCTTCTCGCCTATGTCATGAGACCGAATAAGCGCCTTTGTACGAAAGTGTTTGAGGTTTCGGCAGGCTCGTTTTCCAAAAGCGACACGTTTAACACATCTTCATCAAAATGGGAACACTATTCCACAAAGTCTTGGTTTTCAGCGGACGTTTCAGTCCACTTGCGAGCTGGAGACAAACACGAATTAGATTCGGCGTTGCTCTCCAAATTCACCAATGCTTTTGAGAACATGTTCAGACCACCAAGGAAGTCTGTACCGCAGCCATTTGGCGGGAGTGTCTTGTTTTCGTCTGATGACCTACAAGCTATCACTATGTTCAGACGACACTTTGGTTCGTGCACGTGTTGTGCGATATTCGTTGTTGTTGGTACCCACTTACTTGCTGGCATGCCTCCTGGCCTGTGCCCTTAGCAAATGCATCGTTTCAACAAGTACACCCAAAGTTTTTTCTGGAGGTACGTACTTACGGCCACAATTTATGTAGCAAACGTTTGACTTACCTTCATGTTGATCTGCGATGCATAGTTGTCTGGCGAGGACACTGCTGGAACACGGCGAGAGCACAATGCGGCTCTAGAAATTAACCACAGGTTGCCAATCCTTGTCGGGCTGTATCAACACGAAGTATTGCGCCATAACCATGTTTGTTGTGACGCAGGATGCGCGAAAATCCCAACTCAATCGATATGCTGGAAATTTTGCTGGCAAATATGATGTTGCTGGTGGGCCGTCCGTTTTTCATCTTCCCTCGCTGGTGTTTTCTGACACATTTTTGCGCACGGTGTTCACAGGCCAACGGGCAACGATTAATCGCTGCTTTCGATTCAAATTGGGTACATGAAGTGTTGCGCGACGTCATGTGCATTACAATGTTCACTGTGAATACTTTGTTTCACAGGCCCGCATTTTGTTGCTTCTCATGCGTTCAAACGTAGCTCGATACAAAGATCCACAGGTATGTTTAAGTGCAACAAATTATCGCCACGGGTTCTCTGTTTCGCGGTAATTAACGGTTCTGATCGCACGACGAAGAATCGTGATATAAACATAGAATTTCGAGATGTTAACAAACGTCTGCAGCCAGACGAAACGGATAGCGTGTGGATTGTAAAGGGCGGTGCTTGGGCTGTTGCCAACAACTGTTTGCTCCTCAGCGAAGCCACCACCACATCCAGCCGTTGGTGGACATCACACGCTGATGCTCCATTCTGTCGGGTTGCTAGTCATGTGACAAGAAGTTCTACTGCTGCGAGTGGACTCCCGAATCAAGGGAGTTGCTTTGCTTATCAAAAGCTCGGCGTTTCGCATAAATGGCGTAAATCTGTCGATACGGACTACGTGCGTTGATTGGGAGCAATGGAAATGTGCAAGTGGGGTGATGTTTCAGGGTTCAAATGTGTTTGTTTTTTAGGCAAATGTGCGCAATGTTAAAGCATGTGAAGTTTGGTTACTGGAGCGATTAATTACAGCAGATGTACCATGGTAGGTTTGCTGCATGCTAGGATGCAGGTGCGCGCGTATGTTTGCCAACCAACACTCTGTGTGTGTGGGCTACTTTGTTCCATTAACCAGGGATATCGTATGCGAAGCTTTGGCCCAGAAATCTTTTTGCATGGATAATACCACATCTCATGTGTGGTTATCGATGCGCACAGCAATAGACAAACACCAGCAGCGAAATTTATCGCATATACTGAATAGTAGGGCCAGTATTCTTCCATGATTGCGCTGGAAAACTACTTTTGAACGTAATAAAATTACCCGGGTACAGCCTCGTAAAGATTGGAATGCCGTTACTTGGAATCTTTCCCCAAATCTTTGAACCTCTGCAAGAACTCGTCATCGTCCGTTGTTGGACCCCGACCCGAGCCTGAATCGCCCAACTTCGTCGTTGGCGCTTCCGGGATGGCATCAGCAAAGCTTTCATCTGTTGCGCTGGGCCCGATACTTTCGTAATTGTTGTCTAAACACAAACATTCGATGATCGGTAACTGGCCCGCGGAAGACCGTCTAACACTAACGCCATCACAATCAAGAGTGCTGCTGACCTGGATTCCGAGCAAGAAACTCACTGTCTTGCTTTTGGACGTGGGCTTTGAGTGCTTCGGCACGTTCCATGTAGAGACGCACTTTCTCTTTTACGATCCGTTCGACCTTCGTGGTTATTCTAGCCTGTCCCTGCCGTAAAGCAGCCAGGAAGTGGGTGATGCACTCTGTATATGCATCCAACGCCTATGTAAACGCACGCACGCACGCACACACGCACACAATCGGGGGGTCAGCACATAATGAAAGTAAGTTTGCGATGCACACTATTCACTGCAACGCATTTTGCATGCAGCGGAGCAACAAAATCATTGAGTAAACAAGGAGTAATTGCTGTCGACCAGCAACTACCCATTCGTGTAACCATCCACAACGTCGCACGAACCTGCACGTATTTCTGCTTGCGGTCAAATTTCACTGCCTGGTTCGCGAGCTTTGTTGCTCTAGACAAGCGGTCGTCCCAACACGCTGGCCGATCGCCCTCTTCTTCGTCGTATGTTGCGAGCAGCGCCTGTCGGCGTCCCTCCTCTACCAAATGCTGCAGTTTGGCAAGCCGCTGTTCGTATGGCTGGATATTTCGGGCTAAGGCTACACGTTCCTTTTCGGTTCTAGCCGCACGCAGCGCTCGGTGGAAGTAGTCGACCCCGCGCTTATAGCTTTGGACGGCGTCGGGATACTGGTGGGCGGTGTCGTATTGGACGGCCCTCGTAATGATTTTTGTAGCAGCTGTGACACAATCGTCGAAGTCATCCGTCTGAAGCGACTTTTTAATGGACTCTGCTTTCTCCATGTACCCCTTGATGACAGCCAGCTTCTGTCCTGAGGCTGGACCAACGGGTTCGGCCCGTCCTTGCATTAAGTGCGTAAGGGCCTCCTTGTACAATTCACACATCGCTACCGCTTGGTGCCCGGCGTTCATTCGATCCGCACGCTCCGCGATCTCCATGCCGATATTCCACGAGAACTTGGATGCTGTGTGCAACCGTGGGTCCATGGTGCAGGTGTTGACGGCTGGTTTTCTGCCACTTCGTCCGATGCTACATGGTGACCTTTTCGACGTGCGTACTTTTAGTTAGGCGATGTTGTGCCTGTGGTCGTCGGTGGCTGCAGTGGTCAGACGACGATGGTGGCTTTGTTGGTTTCTGCGGAGACTTTCGTGATGTATTCCACTCAATTCACGAGTGCGAACACAAGCCGCAAACAACGCAGCTCTGTTTCTGGGTTTTTGTTTGTTTGTTTTTCACAATCGCTCAAAGGGGCACATCATCAGCCAGCGCGTCGTTCGTCGGCTGCGGGGGTGTGAGAGTTTGACGGGGAGAACGGGGAACCTCAACGTAGCTATGATCATTGACAACTCGTCGGCAACGAACATGAAGCTGCAAAGCCCCATTGTCGTTGTGTCGCCTTCTGTCACGGGCGGTGGGGGCTGGCAGTTGGACAGATGACAGTTTTGACAACGCAGACAGACGACAAGAAGATAGACAGATGAATGGACGTTGGTCATGCACAGAGTGGTCATCGGTGTTGCAGTCGTGTGTTGGTGAAGTCAGTCCGGTCTGTTGGTGATTGTCATTCGCTCGCTCGTTCGAATGGTGGCAGTCTCTGTTGTGGTGAAAGAAAGGGGCGGACTGTTGGGGGTCTGGAGGCTCGGTGTACCTTGCGACGGTGCCCGATCAAACCAACAGCACGCTCTCTCTGGACAAGAAACAGACTATGCACAACGAACGATGTTCAATCGTTGGCGTTGCGACACTTGCTTCGCGTCGGTCATCATTCATTCACGTACGTATGTTCACTCGCGGGATGGGCAAAGACTGAAGGTCTCTCGCTGGTTGGTTGGTTGGTGGGTTGGCTGCGGCGTGTCACGACGTCGCAACACTACTCCATCGGTCAGTCGAACTCGAGTAGTCAGTGCGAAAGTACGGAAGCAGCGTTCATTGTGTGTGTGCTTTGTTCGTTTGTGTTTGTGTTTCCCCCTCAAGCAACCAAGCAACGTACGTACGTCAGTACGTACCTACCTACCTGCCTGCCTACCCACCGACCTACCAACCAACCTATCATACCTGCATAGCCTGCATACCACCTGACGACCGACACCAAACTGACACCGACGCACTCGCTGACAACGACCTGTGGACCTCACCATCACCACCGACCTTGCCACACGCCACGTATGGTCACCCACCCACTCCCCCACCCACACTCACCCACTCACCCACCCACCTACACTCACCCACACACACCCACACACACGCCGTAGTCACAGTGACGAACGCACACCAAGGGGTCCATACATACATACTCGAGTACTGTACATACATAGAGCGATTACCCCTTGATTGATGATACAAGCCATACAGTAGCTCCGGATTATCTCCCCCTTGCGTGAACAAACAACTGCACCTACCCGGGTACATACATGTTTGTAGCTGATGGTTGATGATGATGAAGAAGGATTACCCGACAGCAATGGTGACTGTGAATGAAGTGGAGCAATCAAGTACGGGGGGGAAAGAAACCACGTCCGTGTATCACACTCGAACTGCCGTTGCCGTAACAGTGTGGTTAGTCACTTCTTGTCGTGGTTTCTTGTGTTTTTGCTCTGTGCTCGTAGATCTAGTGAGCAGGCAGCGAACTGTGAACTGCGAACTGCTGTGGCTGTGAAATTGTGTCGGGGGCAGTGAGTCAATGCGCGTGCTCTTTTGCTCTTCTGTACTCATGCAGTGGAGTGTGGGTGACTATCGTTGCTCTTTCGTCACCTTCGTGAAGGCCACTTGAAGGTAACTGGGAGAGTGGGTGTGGAGCGAGCCGCTCCTGGGCAACAACGGCAACAAACTTGACTGCTGCAGGGGCTCTGCATCATCAGCGTTCCACTCTTGCAAATAAGTCCGGTGGGTCCGACCAAGGGAGCTAAACCAATATGCTTGGAGTTAGTTATGCGGAAGAGGTTCAGGAGCAATCAACTGCTGTCCGAACTCTTGACATCTATATGTGGGCCCTTGTGATCGCACAACGTTGTGTTCAAGCGAGAGGAGCGTCGACCACTGGTCTGTATCTAGTTGGGAACAGCCGCCGGTGCAGCAGTGCTGGCAGGCTGGATGTCGTATGCGAACCGACTGACTTTGGTGCGGCCGTAGTGACCTTCGCCCACGTTGCGGAAACCGCACCTGAGCATCAACTTCGCAGAACCACCGTTGCCCACGTGGACATCAGCTTCCAGTCTCGTGACACCCCCAGCCCCGCTGTCCGCGGGGTACATGTCGCTGATGAGCTGAATCGACTGCTTCAGCGCACTGGTGGCGATACCGTGGCCTTGGACGCGGCGAGACAGGAGGATGCGCAGCTGGAAGTTGGACGTTGCGTTTTGGCGATGCCACAGGAGCATGCCGTACGCACGCCCGTGCACCATGATGGCCCAGCGATGGTACTGCTGGGATTTTGAAGCCCAATCACCTTCGCTCTCCTGGCACCGCCGCGCGATTTCGTACAATGACCACGTGAATCCCTTTTGAACTGTCTTCATAACCGTGGCGTCGTTCACGGCGTGGAACAAGTCCTCGTAGTGCCGCATCGACAAAGGAACGAGCGCAGGCGTGGCCGCCCCGTCGATCCACTTCGACGGGTGTGTGAACGAGGCAGCCGTGGGGGACTCAGACGCCTTGTACAGGACGCGCACGTCCGCCGGAGGTGAGCTGATGACAGACGTCCACATGAAGTCGCACATGATGCGGTTCAGTTTGGCAAACAGGCCCTCGAAGTGTCCGTGCTCGGCTTCGCCCGCGCGGCCGACGAAACCGGGGTTCGTGTTGACCTCCAGAAGATGCGGCTGGCCCCGAGCGTCCAACAGCACATCAACACCGAACACCTGGCGAGGCCACCGAACGACAGCAAGGCGAGGGACAGGAGCAAAAACATGGGAGCGAGCGCAACAACAACAACCGTGAGTTCGGGGACTGGAACGGAAGCGCGCGAAAACTGTGAAAAGCGCGCAGAGTGCGCAGAGCGAGCGAGCAGACTACGCACCTGGTACGACCATATCGGGGGCCGCGAACTGTTAGTCGGGCGCGCGAACTCTTCGTATGTGCTCATGAATAGAGGACCAAGACTGGCCAAAAAGCTGAAGAGAGTTTCCGCGTGCGGCGCCAGCTCTGGGTCCTCTGGGCCGAGACGGATGGTGAAGTCGCTCATTTCCTTGTGGACGGACGTGTTTGTCAAGTGGGCGCGTACTGCGTCATCGCCGTGCGGTGCACCATAGCCCGTGCCATTCGCCGCGCCCCGTCGACGATCCGACAGGTCCGTGAATGGAAGTGGGGACACACGCCCCAAAAAATTACGCGCGCAGAAGACACCTTCTTTCGATACGAATACAAAGAGACGAAAGTCCACTTTGTGCTCGGTGGCCGAACTGACCGGTTTCGTGAAACAGAGGGGACGTTCCACGTACTTCTGCACCACCCACGACTTGCCGAAACGATCGTTGCCCCGCTTCTGCACAAGCTCCGCGTGCCTCTGACGGATCCAGGACTCTAAATCATCCGCGTGCTCCATTTCTATCCGCTGTCCACCCCACAATCCAGCTGGTTTACAAATCCAGAGGTTGTGCCCAATGCACTCGGCGCGAGCCGCCGAATCCTTTAGCACCGAACTCTTGAAGTGTTGGAGATGAGCCTGAAGTGGACGGGGCGGTGACGGAACACGCAGCAGACAGCCAACGCGAAACAGCGCAAACATGCACATGGTTTGTCAGTTGAGAACACACACAGAGGCCAGTTGCAAACCGTTCTGGCGGTATGACTCACCCGGGTCGACTGCAGCGCCTCGTTCAGCGCATCCGCGCCTGCACGAAAGTTGACGACAAAAGTGTACGGCGCATGATCGCGGAAAAAGTCACTCCCTACAAAGACGCAAAGCCACAGGTGCCCGAGGTGAGCTCCAGGTACATCGTAGAATCTTCCTTCGGCACCACACACTCACGACACGCACCATAAATCCGCAGTCCTTGTTGCACCAAAGCCCCTTTGTTCGTTATGAGTCCGTGGTTTTTGACGAGGGTGAGACATTTCAAATCGGGTAGTTTCTGGAGCGTCTCCAACATTTTACGATTCAATTGAGCCTGCGCCGTAAAGTTCAAGCAAAAACACAAGAAAAAGCATGAGCCAAAGCAAAAACGTAGGATGCTCATGGTACACAACGAGCTGACATCGGCCCACAAAAATTGTTGTGGAGTGGGCGCACCTTCCAAATGACATCGGCAGTTTCCCACTGCTTTTTCTGCTCTACTTCGCGGCCTGTGTCCTTGGCGTACGCCGCAATGATTTCGTGCCGCCACGACTCGTTGTTTTTGCATCGGTCACAAGAGCAACCGACGCCCGGCGACACAACCATTTGGATTTTTTTCAGCTTGGCCATTTCGAGCAGGGAGACATCCTTGCTGGGATCGGCAGGATGGACGTCGCTACGTTGCTGTTGAATGACAGACGACTGCGGGTCTGGAGCTGTACTATTGCCATTGGTACCATCGGGGCCGTCGGCTTGCAGCTGCTGCTGCGAGACTGGAGCATTCGCATTCGTCGAGCGCGCGTCAGAGCCGCCGATGTATACTATTCCACTTTCATCCAAGACGTTGACGTTGACAGCTTTGAACTTGTTGCGGTCCTCGTCAAACTGAAGGGCGAAGGACACTTTCGTGCCCTCTTTCAAAGCCAGTCGGCCGGCTCTGTCGCCTCCGTTTTGAATGCTGTGAGCGTGGCAGAAGACACGCCTGCCACCACGTGCAGGTTGCACAAACCCGTAGCCTTTGTCTTGATGCCAGACGTCGATTGTTCCTTCGACCACTCCATTGAGCGCAGGCACCAAGCCAGAGGCGGCCAACGAAGCGTCCGGGATGATCGAGGAGATCACCATAGGCGTACTTTGGTATTGCCATCCTTCCGGATGTGCGAAGCCACAGTCCATCTTGGTACACTGCAAGCCGTGTCGGCAGCGCCGGGGGCCGAACTTCGGGTGATAGCCTTGAATCCAGCGCAGGACTTCTGGCGGAGGGGAGGGACGCCTGGACGATGTGCTAGAGCTTCTCCTTCCAGACCCGTTACTGCGCCCACGGCGTTCCCGTTCACGACGACTGTCGTTGCTATCACTTCTATAACTGCGCCGGCTCCAACTTCGGCTCCGACTCCTGCTCCGACTCGGACTACGCCTCCGGCTCCAGCTGCGACTGTGACTGCGGCTCCGGCTCCGGCTGTGACGGCGCCGCGTGCTGCGGCTTCTACTTCTTCTGCCGTAGCGTCGGGGCTCACCCCGTCGTTCCCGACTGCGCCCACGAGGCGGGCTGCGGCTCCAGCTGCGCTCCCGCGACCTGTGCGGGCCGCGGTAGCTGCGAGCGTCTGTTGGATGCCGACTTTTGCTGCGAGCCTGGGGCGGCCAACTTCTGCTGCGACTGCGGCTGCGGCTGCGACCACGGCTTCTGCTTCTGCTGCGGCTGCGGCTGCGGCTG
>ENA-OWNT01003143-OWNT01003143.1-seawater-metagenome-genome-assembly--contig:-NODE-3143-length-15954-cov-4.140896_pt1 | contig 15954 bp, 14 predicted proteins | sample MGYA00238136_ERZ651165 | MGnify/ENA primary metagenome ERZ651165 (study PRJEB26861, sample SAMN08777766) | seawater metagenome | isolation source: coastal seawater | place: USA: Florida | collected...
TGTACCGGGCGATCCATGGGCGAGCCCCGGGAAGGCGACGGGCCAGCCACGCCTCGATGCGGCAGTCTTCGAGGGCATTCAGCAGCACCGCCAGGCCCGGTCGCTCCCAGTGGTCCGGGGGGACGAACCACGGGTACCGAGTGACCGCCGCGTGGGCCGCCTCGTGGCACACGAGGCCGCGGATGTCATCGGGGTGGGCGCGCGCCAGATCCACGGGGTCGCACCGGATCGTGCCGCTGGTCGGCTCCAGGGACCACCCGCCCCCCGGGTCCCCCACCACCACCTCGAGACGCCGGTCGAGCGCCACACCGCGGGCCAGCGCGCGGAGCTCGTCGAGCCCGACCGTCACTCCTCGGGGGCCCGAGCTCGGAACGGCGGGGCGCCGCCTGGCTCAGCGTCGTCGTCGACCGGATCGACCCGCTGCAGCTCGGCATGGAACCAGTGCATCACCTCGGGCACCAGGCCCGTGCGATCCACCGCCTGGGCCATCGCCTCCGACAGCTCGCGGGTGTGCGGCCCGACCGTGCCGGCAGCGGCCCGCTCCTGCCCATGCCCGAGGCCCCGCGCGGCCTCCCACACCATCCGGTTGAACTCTCCGCGCGGGTTTCGCAGCGCCCCGAAGAAGGCACGCTCGACGAGGCGGGTGTCGACATGGTCGAGGGCGCGGTCCATCGCACGGCGCACCCTCCCCGAAGCCCCCGGGAGGAGGCCCTCGGCGACGGCGTGGTGGACCATCAGGGAGCGATGCACCACCTCGCTCGCCGAGTCCACCAGGCCCTTCACCAGGAAGAGGGTCGCGATGGTGCGCAGCAGCTTCTTCACGGGCCACCACAGCAGCGACGTCACCATCCCCCGACAGCCCCCGGACGGCAGGTCGGCCAGGGTCGACACCTCCTCGGGGGACAGCGTCACCCCCTGATCCGCGGCCACCCGCCGCACCAAGGCGCGACGCACCCGGTTCTCGGTGAACGTGTCGAGGAAGGGCACCGGGATGAGCGCGCAGAGGCTGGCCAGGAACGCGAAGCGCGCGGCCAGCAGCAGATCCGGTGCGGGAGGAGGACCAGGGACCATCCCCCGCACTGTACCTCCGCCGCGTCGGCGACACCGACCGCGAGGTGGTTAGACGACGCGCCATGCCCAGCAGCGTCACCATCCGGCAGGCGCGCCTCGTGCTCCCCCAGCGGGTAGTGACCGGCGACATCCTCGTCGAAGACGGCGTCATCACCGAGATCTCTCCCCGCGCCACCCGAACGGTGGGCGAGGTGATCGACGGCGACGGCCTGGTGGCGCTCCCCGGACTCGTGGACGCCCACCTCCGCCTCGACGCCCTGGAGTCCATCGACGAGGCCGCCCCCCCGATGCTCGCGGGCGGCGTCACCAGCTTCGTGGGGCTCCGGCCCGCCAGCAATGCGGCGCGCCTCGAGGCCGAGCTCCGCCAGCTCGCCGAGCGGAGTCCCGTGCACTACGGCCTCTACGTCGCCCTCGACGACGGCCCCGCCGCTGCGATCGACGCCCGGCGGGCGCGAGGGATCTGGGTCTCCCCCACGGCCCTGTTTCGAGGCGACATCGACGCGGTCTTCTCCGACGCCGAGGGTCTGGTCGTGGTCAGCAACCTCGATCCTCACCGCGTCCACGATCGCTGGCATCTGTTCGACGAACCCCTGGACACCGCCGATCTCGCGCGCGTCCACGATGTCGACACCTGCGTCCACGGCACCCGGCAGGCCCTCGCCCTGGCCCAGCGGCACGGCACCCGCACCCACCTCCTGCACGTGTCCACCGAGGAAGAGCTCCAGCTGTGGCCTCTCCCCGAGCGGGTGACCGCGTCGGTGCCCCCGTCGCACCTCTTCGCGAGCGATGCCGACGTCGACCGTCTCGGCGACCTCGCCACCTGCCAGCCTCCCCTGCGCGCCTCGCGACACCAGCGCGCGGCCTGGGAGGCGCTCCGCAGTGGCTCGGTGTTCAGCGCCTCCGCCCACTGGCCTGCGCGGGCCGGCGACAAGGGCGGCCCCCTGACCGCTCGACACCCCGGCTGGCCCACGGTGGAGTGGTGGCTGCCCCTGTTCCTCGACGCCGTCAACGACGGTCGCTGCTCGCTGCGCGACGTCGCCCACGCCACCAGCGAGGGCCCCGCGGCGGCCCTCGGGCTCCGGCGCAAGGGCCGCCTGGAGACCGGCTACGACGCCGACATCGTCCTGGTCGACCTCGACGACATGCGCACCGTCGGCGAGAGCGCCCCGGTTCGCTCCCTGGCGGGCTGGAGCCCTTGGCAGGGCAACACCCTCCGGGGGTGGCCCGTCCGCACCCTCGTGGCGGGCACCACGGCCTGGCACCGGGGGGAGCGCTTCCCCACGCTGGGGCGCGAGCTCAGCTGAGCAAGCGCTGCGCCTGCTCCCGGGCGGCCTGCTGGGCCTCGTCGCGGTGAGTGAGCCACTGCACATGAGCATCGGGCCCCGCACGGGAGGCCACGCCGAGGCAGGCGGCAAAGGGCACACCTGCTTCCTTACAGGCCAGGGCGACGCCGAAGGCCTCGAGATGCTCGACCTGCCACCCATCCGACAGGCGACGGCCGAGGGTCTCGTCGGTGGTGACGGCGCCCACGGTGAGCACGGACACCGGCGACAAGCCCAGGGCGTCGGTCATCGCGGGATCGGTGTCGATGGGGGTAGGGGCGCGGGGCACGTAGCCGAGGCCCATCGCCGCCACCCCGTAGGACAGCCCGATCCGGCGCGCGACCACCACCTGACCGACATCGGGCCCCCGGGCATAGGCGCTGCCCGTGCCGATCAACAGCACCCGGCTGGGCTGACGACGGGCGAGGATGGCCGCCGCACGGGCCGCCGCCACGATCGGGCCAACCCCCACTACCTCACCATCCAGGTCGCCCAGCTCCTGGCGCGCCGCTGCCAGCACCAGCATCATCGCCCTCCGTCCGCCCGTGTATTGGGCCGACCGGGCGACGGCCACGGGCCACACGGCATCCCGAGGTCTCTCCGTCCACGACCACTGATCTCCACGCTTGCCGCGTTCCCCTCAGCCGTGTAAGAGTGCCCCCAGTACTCGAACCCCCAGAGGAGAAATGGCAGCTACACGCGGAAGGATGAGCCGGCAGAAAATCTTGGAAGGCGCCGCTGACATCCTCGACAGCGGGCAGTACTCCGCATTGACCGTCGATGCTCTCGCTCGTTCCCTGCGAATGAGCAAGTCGACTCTCTACAAGTACTTCACTTCCAAGGAAGACGTGATCGTCGAAATCGTGCGCGAGGCGTGCGACGAGACGGACGCGGAGATCGAGCGCACCCTGGCCGGCGGTTCGCCCTCCGAGCAGCTCGAGGAGCTCGCTCTCATCGTGGGTCGCCACGGCGAGCGGCTTCCCCGCGCGGTCATCACCCAGCCGGAGCGGCTGCCGCTCGCGTGTGCCCATCGCCTCTCCCAGACGCGGGAGCTCTTCGCCGAGACGGCCCACGCGCTGGTCGCCCAGGGCGTGGAGCGCAGCGTGTTCGGTCACCCGGCGCCGCGCGTCGTGGCCGTGGCCTTCGTCGCGTCGGCCGAGGCCGTCCTCGCCGACCGCGCCCGCAGCGGCGAGGCTGGCTACAGCGATGCCCTGGCCCACCTGCCCGGCATGTTCGTCACGGCGCTCCGCGCCATGGCCTGAGCCTCGGGGGGGAGGCAGCCCTCCCCCCGCGAGCGTCTCAGCCGAACAGCTCACGGGCCTTGTCGAGCACGGCCTCGGCATGGCCCTTCACGCGCACCGGCGACCACACGTGGGCCAGCGCCCCCTCTGCATCGAAGAGGAAGGTGCTGCGCACGATGCCCATGTAGGTTCGGCCGTAGTTCTTCTTCTCTTGCCAGACGCCCCAGCCCTCCACCAGCTGGCGCTCGGTGTCGGCGAGGAGGGGCATGGTGAGGTCGTACTTGGTGGCGAAGTTGCTCTGGCGCTTCACCGAGTCGGCCGAGATGCCGAACACCTGGACCCCGAGCTCCGCGAACGCCGCCGACAGCTCCGTGAAGGCGCACGCCTCCTTGGTGCAGCCCGGCGTGCTGGCCTTCGGGTAGAAGAAGAAGACCGCCGGGCGACCGCGGGTGCCCGCGAGGGCCCACTCGGCGCCCTGGTGGTCGGTCAGGGTCACATCCTCGGGCGTCGTTCCGATCTCCAGCATCGCGTCTCCATGTCGGGGGTTCGTGGGGGCGAGCCGTATCAACCTCCCTCCGCGGCGGGCGGACCGCGGGGTTAGTCCCCCGTGCATGAAGTGGAAGTCCCTCCCCATCGTGGCGTTCGACACCGAGACCACGGGCCTCGAGCCCTTCGGTGGCGATCGGATCATCGAGTTCGCGGCGGTGGTGCTCACCCTCGGCCCCGACGGTCGGGTGGCCGAGCGCACCGATCACTCCTTCCTGATCAACCCGGAGCGGCAGATCCCGCGCAAGGTCACCGAGATCACCGGCATCTCGGAGGCCGACGTCGCCGACGCTCCCCCCTTCGCCGACGTGGCCGAGCAGATCCACAGCCTGTTCGGCGACACCCTCACCGTGGCCCACAACTACCCCTTCGACATGGGCTTCCTGTCGTCCGAGTTCGAGCGAACGGGGCGCCACTGGCCCGAGCCCCTCGCCGAGATCGACACGGTCGACCTCTCCATGAAGGTCTTCAAGGACGCCCGCTCCCACAAGCTCTCCGACCTCTCCGACCGCCTCGATGTCCGCCTGGAGCGCGCCCACCGCGCCACCGACGACGCCGCCGCCTGCGGCTACGCGTTCGCCGAGGTGATGCGCCGTCACGCCGAGGGCGTCGGCGACGACCTCCAGTCGCTGTTGGACTGGTGCGGGGCCATCGGCAAGCCCCCCGAGGGAGGCCCCATCGGGCCCGACGTTCACGGCCGCGTGGTGTTTCGCGAAGGCCCCCACACCGGCGACCCCGTCTCCCATCACCCCATCCACCTCGCCTGGATGGACAAAGCCAAGGTCTACCGGCAGGGCACCTGGCAGTGGCGCTACCCGGAGTCCGTGCGGCGCTGGGCCAGCCGCTACCTCGAGGTGCGAGGCGCCGGCCGGGCCCGCCAGAACCCGAAGAGCTTCGGCGTCGGCGACTGGGCCATCGACTCGTGCCTGGCTCGGCCCACCCAGAGCCTCCTCCGCCACGACCGCCCCCGCGCATGATCGCCTTCCTCCTGTGGTCGGCCTGCGCTCCGGTGCACCGCTACCCCGACGGCACGGGCATCGAGGGGCAGCTCGAGCGGGAGGTCGTCGCGCTGCAGATGCGGCTGCGGGAGCTCGAGGCCCAGTCCTCCGGGCGGCAGCAGGTCGAGGTCGACCTGGCCCTCGTCGCGGAGCTCAAGCAGGTGTTCGGCAGCTCGGGGCTCACCGTCCACGACGACGCTCCCTGCCTCACGGCACCGGCGGAGGCCGTCTTCGCCGATGCCTATGCGCTGCGCCTCCGCGACGAAGCCACCATGGTGTTCGACCTCCTCGCCACCGTCATGGAGGTCCACCCCGAGCAGCAGCTCACGGTCACCGGTCACACCTCCGACCGCACCATCCCCCGCCGTCGCGGCCAGCCCGCGCGCGACCACCTTCTCCTCGGCGCCGCCCAGGCCCACGCCTTCGCCAGCCACCTCGCCCGTGCCCACGGCGTCGACCCCGCCCGGGTGACCATCGCCAGCCGAGGCGCCGAGGCCCCGCGCACCAGCAACGACCTCCCCGAGGGGCAGGCCGACAACGAGCGCCTCGAGCTGTGCCTGACGCCGCGCACCACCGACGCTGGCCCCCCGGGATAGGATGCTCCCCTCAGGGAGAGCCCACGTGCCGCTGGTGCTGCCGAGCTTCACGATCGACACCTCGGCCGCCAGCCCCCGGGTTCGGGCCCCCCGAGGTGGGCTGTTCCGCCCGGGGGAGATCACCGAGTTCACCGCCATCGAGCGCGGATCACCGGACTGGCCCGTCGAGCGCTTCATCCCCCTCGCGGGGGGGCGGTGGGCGGCGGGCCGGCGTCAGCAGACCACCGACGTCTGGCGCATGGTCGACGACACGACCTTCGACCGGCTCGGTCACCCGGCCTGGCTCTGGACGAGCGACACCTGGCTCGACCCCGCCCACGCCGACGACGAAGAGGCGGGGCTCGCCCCGGCCCACCACCCCCTCCGCTCGTTGCTGAAGCGCGCGGCGAGCGCCTCCGAGCGGCAGCGCGACCTGGTGAAGGCCATCGGGGGCATCGTCGCCAGCCTGCGCGACCGGCGGCCGGTGGCGGTGGTCGTCGACGAGGCCGCCCTGCGCGCCACGGCCCAGCCCGCCCAGGCCCTGGCCCTCGCCGTCCTCACCATCCTGCCCCCCGCCTGGCGACGCGCCCTCCGGATGTCCGTGGGAGAGGTCGACGTCCGCAGCGGCGAGTGGGACCTCGTCTTCACCCCCGACCGCCCCGCCGACTACCGCATCATCGACCTCGCCGACCCCCCAGACGAAGGCGACGACCTCGTCGCCTACTACGTGCGCAACCGCCTCATGGGCGACGACCCCGAGGCCGTCGAGGCCGCCGCCCACCGCCCAGCCCCCCCCGACAGCCAAGATCCTTGGGGCGACGCCGTCGGGGAGCTGCTGAAGGAGGGGGTGCCCGGGGTCACCGTGGTCGACCCCGCCTGGCTCGACACCCAGCCCGAGCGTGCCGTCCGCGCCCTCACGGCCCGCCTCAGAGCCGGGGCCGACCTCACCCCCGACGTCGTGCAGAGCCTCGTGGAGGTCACCCTCGCCACCAGCGACGCCCGCCCCTGGGCGCCCCTGCGCAGCCGAACCGCCGTCGACCGCTCCACCGCCGTGCAGGCGCTCCTCGCCACGGCCGACGCCCTCCGCCCCACCGACGACCTGGTCCGCGCCCTCGCCGAAGCCTACCCCCCCGGGGCCCCTCTCGAGGCCTGGGTCTCGGCTCTCCTGGGCTGGCTCCACGCCGGCACCTGCGTCGACCCGGTGGTCGCTGCGCTGACCCACACCCTCACCGAGTGGCCCCTCACCGCCACCAAGGCGACCCGCAGCAGCGTGTGGTCCGAGGTGGTGTACGCCCTGGTGGCCCAGGGCCTCGACGACGAAGCGATGGACGCGCTGGTCAGCCCGGTGGCTCGCCAGCTGGCCCGCGACGGCACCAGCCGGGCCCTGGCCGCCAACTGGTCCATCGTGCCGGCCTCCTTCCGCGACCACGACCGCCTTCGCAAGCTCGTCACCCTGCTCACCGAGGCCCCCGACGGCGCCGAGGCCACCATCGACCTCCTCCAGCACGTGCACGGCCAGCCCGACGAAGGTCGCTCGATCTTGTCGGCGTGGGTCCAGCATCGACGCGCGCCCGACCCGAACGACATCCTCTTCCGCAAGGTCCGAAACACCGCCCTCCTCGACGCATGGCTGGTGGCGGCCCTCGAGGGGGAAGACCCGGTGGTCGCCGCGAGCCGCATCGAGGCCTGGTCGACCGATGAAGACGACCCCCTCTGGGTCGCGGCCGAGCAGGTCCACACCCGGGTCGAGCAGCTCGGCCACCGCGACCGCTTCACCGCGCTGGTCGCCTTCCAGCCTGGGCTGCTGGCTCTAGAGCCCAAGGCCCGCCGGCTCTTCCACGACGCCGGCCCCGAGCTCACCTACCCCGACGCCGCCGTCGCCCGAGCCGCCCTCGCCCTCGGGCGGATCGAGTACGCGTCGCCACTCTGGCCCTGGGTCGTGGTCACGGCCTCGCCCCCCGGCGCGCACCCCGACGCCACCATCGACGACGCCGTGGTCACGTTCTGTGCCTCCCCCCCCACCACCGAGCTCGAGCTCGACGGCGCCCTCGCCTCGGCCCGTGCACTGGGCCGCGCCGACCAGTGGGAGCCCCTCGACATCGCTCGCTGGATCGTGCGGATCTCCCTCGCCAGCGACGACCCGGCCAAGCTCACCCCACGCCTCGCGCTGGCCCTCATGCAGGGCATCGACGACCGCCCGGACACCGTGCCCCAGCTCATCGCCATCACCCAGCCGCTCCTGGAGCTGCCTGCGGAGCACCCTGCGCTGGTGGCCTTCCTCTCCTACTTGCTCCCGACCACCTTTCCCCGGGGGATCCCACGGCTCTACGCCGCCGCGATCGACCCCTCCGAGGTCCCCGGGAAGCTTCGCACCACCTGGGAGCGGCTGGTGGCCCGCGCGTGCTGACCAAGCCGCTGATCCGCGCCCGCGTGCGCAAGGATCGGCTCGTGCCCGAGCTGGTCGACGCCACGGCCGAGACCCCGCGGGCCCTGGCCGAGCAGTTGCTGGAGTGCTTCCACGAGGTGGTGAGCGCCGGCGGCACCCGTGGGGCCCTCGACGACGCGGTCGACGAGCTCTGCAGCGAGCGCCGCGATCATCGCCTGGCCCGCGGCCTGGCCAAGGTCTGCGCCGACCGCTCCCGGTTCGCCAGCGAGCCGCCGGTCGACCCCACGGCCTTCCGTCGAGAGGTATTCCTCGCGGCCCGGGAGGCGGGCCCCCTGGCCCTGTCGGCCGGGCCCCTGGAGCGAACCATCGCCTCCGAGGTCCTCGCCGCGGTGGGTGCCCGCCACGGGCTCGACCCCGACCAAGCCCACGACGCCCTCTACGCCGACCTCCGCGAGCGCCAGCGCCTCCTGGAGGTGCCCCTCGTCGAGGCCGAGCAGCTCCTCCATCGCTACAACATCAGCCTGGTGCAGAGCCTGCTGCTCCGGGCCGAGCGCATGGAGGTGACCCTCACCGCGCCCTCCACGCCCAAGCTACGGCAGCTGCTCCGGTGGGTCCGCTTCCACCAGCTCATCGCCACGGTCGAGGCCGCCGGCAAGGACGTCACGCTCCACATCGACGGGCCGATGTCGCTGTTTCGACAGTCCACGCGCTACGGCAAGAACCTCGCCAACTTCCTCCCCGCCGTGCTGCTGCAGGAAGCCTGGAAGGTCACGGCCACGGTCCTGTGGACCAAGCGCAACCTGCCCAAGAAGCTCACCCTGTCCCACACCGACGGCCTGCAGCCCTTCACCCGCGACGACGGCGCCTACAAGACCCAGGAGCAGACGTACTTCGAGGAGCGCTTCGCCGCCTTCGACACCGACTGGTCCTTGGAGGAGGGCCGAACCCTGGTCCCCCTCGGCGCTCGCCGGGTGGCGGTCCCCGACTACACCCTCCGTCGGGGCGACGACACGGTGCACCTGCAGCTGGTGGGCTTCTGGCGCAAACAGACCCTGGCGGCTCACCTGGAGGCCGTGGCCGAGCACGCCCCCGGCCAGCTCATCGTGGCCGTGAGCAAGCGCCTCGCCGGCGACAAGGGCACCGCCGAGCTCCCCCCGCAGGTCCTCACCTTCAGCGTCGTGCTGTCCCCCAAGAAGGTGGTGGAAGCGGCCGAGGCGCGCTGCCGCTGAGCGGCGCTACGAGCTCTCGGAGCCTCCGCGATAGGCGTCGTGGTCGCGCCGGCGCTGGCTGGCGAACTGCTCGCTGCTGCCTTCGACCACCAGCTCGTACAGGACCGCCTGCTTGCCCTCCTTGGGCCGAAGGATGCGGCCGAGACGCTGCACATGCTCCCGCACGGTGGAGGTGCCGGAGAGCACCACGGCCACGTCCGCCGAGGGCAGGTCGACCCCTTCGTTGAGCACCCGGGACGTGACCAGCACCGGGAGTCGCCCCTCGGCGAAGTCCTCGAGGAGCTGGGTCCGCTCCTTGAGGTCGGTCTGGTGGGTGATGGCCGGCAGGAGCAGGGCCTCGGAGAGGCGGTAGACCGTGGCGTTGTCGTTGGTGAAGACGAGGACCCGGTCGTCGTGGTGCCGCCGCAGGAGCTCCTCGACCCGCGCCAGCTTGGCCTCGTTGCCCTGCAGGATCCGGCGACCCTCGCGCCAGGCCTTCAGCGCCCGCCGGCCCTCCCCGCTGCGGGCCGCCTCCCGAAGGAAGTGGTTCCAGCCGCCGCGGCCCCCCCCGATGCCCCGGCTGTTCTTGAAGGACCGGTAGGCCTCCATGCAGGCGTCGTAGGCAGCTCGCTCGTGCTCGGTCAGGGCCACCTCGAGCAGCTCGGTTCGGTAGGGAGCCAGGAAGCTCCCCGCCAGCTCCCGGATGCCCCGCCGGTAGGCCACCGGGCCCACCAGCTCGTCGACCCAGGCGTGGGCACCATCGGGACGCTCGGGCGTGGCGGTGAGGCCGAGGCGAAAGGGGGCCAGGCTTCCTTCGGCCGCCTGGGCATAGCTGCGGCTGGGCAGGTGGTGGACCTCGTCGAACACCACCAGGCCGAAGCGGGCGCCGTACTTCTCCACGTGCAGGTAGGCCGAGTCGTAGGTGGTGACCGTGAGGTCCTCCACCTCGTGGACGCCGCCGCCCACGATGCCCACCGGGCCTCCGAAGGCTCGCTTCAGGCTGTCGTACCACTGCCCGACGAGGTCGAGGGTGGGGGCCACGACGAGGGCGGAGCGGTCGCACAGGGCGATGGCCAGCTCGGCCACGAAGGACTTCCCCGCGCCGGTGGGCAACACCACCACCCCGCGACGCCCGGCCGAGCGCCAGGCCTCGACCGCTTCCTGCTGGTAGTCCCGCGGGGTGCGCTCCGAGTGGTGGGGGCGACCGAGCGGCGTGTAGGCCCGGGCCTGGTCGTCGTAGGGCAGCTTGCGCCGGTGAAGGTCCATCACCACCCGGTGGTAGGTGATGGCGGGCGCGCGGTGCAGCTGCACCCGTGGGTCGAAGGTGAAGCCCTCCGGCACCTCCCCATCGGGTGCATGCTCCAGGAGGAGGGTGCCGCGGTCGAAGCGAAGCACCGTGGGCTGGTCCGGCCGGGGAGCGCTCATCCCCCGGGGACTATCCGGACCGGCGTGGTGGCGCCCCGTTCTCGCCCCAGGCATAGTGGGGCGGGGCACGTCGGAGGACCTATGCACTCATGCCAGCACTGTGGAACCTTCGTGTTCGAAGGGGCCGCCACGTGTCCGCACTGTGAGCAAGCCGTGGCCGCGCCGCGCCGTGGCCGCAGCATGCGCCAGGTCGCGGCCGCCGCCGCCATGGCCACGGCCCTCGCCGGCTGCACCGGGTCCGGCAAGGACGAAGGCACCACCATCGAGGACACCCCCTCGGGCACCACCGACTACACGGTCGAGCCGCTGTACGGCGTCACCGTCACCGACTCCACCGGCTACGTCGACTACTACTACAGCGACGACACCTACGGATACACCGACTACGCCGACGTCGACACCGACATGGACACCGACGTCGACGCCGACAGCGATGTCGACACCGACACCGATGCCGACACCGACGGTGACACCGATGCCGACACCGATGGCGACACCGACACCGACTCGGATGCCGACACCGACACCGACGGCGATGGCGACACCGACACCGACGTCGACACCGATGTCGACACCGACACCGACGTCGACACCCACACGGGCACCGTGAAGGCCACCGGTCGGCACAGCGGCCAGGCCACCGGCGGCACGGGCTTCGTCGTCGAGCCCCTGTACGGGGTGTCCACTACCGGCCCGTGACCGCGCGGCAGGCCCCGGTCCGCGTCCCCCGAGTCGGCGAGGACGACCTTCCCCTCTACGTCGTCTGGGAGGTCACCCTCCGCTGCGACCACGCGTGCGCCCACTGTGGCTCCCGAGCCGTGCGCCCACGACCCGACGAGCTCACCACCACCGAGCTCCTCGAGGTCGCCGACCAGCTCGCAGCCCTCGGCACACGGGAGGTCACCCTCATCGGCGGCGAGGCCTACCTCCGCCCCGACCTCCCGCAGCTGATCCGCCACCTCAGCGCGTCGGGCATCGTGGTCACCATGCAGACCGGCGGTCGCGGGCTCACCGAGGCCCGGGCCGACACCCTCGTCGAGGCCGGGCTGCGTGGGGTGGGCCTGTCCATCGACGGCCCCGAGGCCGTGCACGACCTCCTGCGCGACAGCCCGGGCTCCTACCGAGCGGCTCTCCGCGCCCTGGCCGTGGCGAGGAAGGCCGGCCTCAGCGTGGCCAGCAATATGCAGGTCAACCGGCTCACCTGGCACTTCCTGCGCGAACACTACGAGGTGATGCAGGCCCACGAGGTGGAGGCCTGGCGCCTCCAGGTCACCGTGCCCATGGGTCGTGCCGCCGACCAGCCCCAGTGGCTGCTGGAGCCGTGGCGGGTGCTCGAGGTGATCGACACCCTCGCCGAGCTGCAGCGAGACGCCCTGGAGCGGGCGGAGGCCGCCGGCCATCCCCCCCACCGAGCCATGAGCGTCCAGGCCGGCAACAACCTCGGCTACTTCGGCCCCCACGAGGGCATCCTGCGGGCGCGGCCCGGCCAACCGCCGACCCACTACCGAGGCTGCGTCTCCGGCCGCTTCACCCTCGGGCTCGAGAGCGACGGCACGGTGAAGGGCTGCCCGAGCCTCCCCACCGCCTCCTACACCGGCGGCAACGTGCGCGAGCTGTCCATCGCTCGCATCTGGGAGGAGTCCCCCGAGCTCAACTTCGTTCAGCAGCGGGACCGGTCCGAGCTGTGGGGCTTCTGCGCCGGCTGCTACTACGCCGATCTCTGCATGGCGGGCTGCTCGTGGACCGCCCACTGCACCCTCGGGCGGCGAGGCAACCAGCCCTACTGCTACCACCGCGCCCACACGCTGAAGCGGCGCGGCCTGCGGGAGCGACTGGAGCCAGTGGAGGTGGCCGAGGGCCTGCCCTTCGACCACGGCCGCTTCGAGCTCGTCGAGGAGCCATGGGCGCCCTGACCCTCCTCGGCCTGCTCTGGGCCATGCCTCCGGCCCTCGCCGACAGCCCAGAGTTCGGCTTCGCGCCCTCGCTCCCGGTGGCCTACCGCGACCCCCTCCCGGAGCTCGAGGCATGGGCCCGAGAGCGTCCGACTCCGGAGATCGTTCCGGCCCCCGCAGAGGGCTACCGCTTCATCGGTCCCGCCTTCACCGAGGTCGCCCGCCATGTGGCCGCTCGGCCCGGCGTGGCCCGGGTCGAGGCCATCGGCCGCTCGGCGCTGGCCGAACCCATCTGGGCCTTCCACATCACCGACCCCAGCACGCCCATCACCGAGGAAGTCCTGGTCGTCGCCGGCATCCACGCCCTGGAGTGGATCTCCACCGAGGTGGCCCTCGAGCTGCTGCACGACCTCGTCGAGCGCCCTCCCCGCGGCACCCGGGTCACCATCGTGCCCCTGCTCAACCCCGACGGGCGGGCCCGGGTGGAGAACGACTTCCTCAGCGAGCTGACCGAGCGCTACCACCGCACCAATGGGGCCTACGTCGACCTGAACCGCGACTTCGCCCACCAGCGCCAGCCACGGGCCATCTGGCGGCACCTGCTGCCCGGCTACTACAGCAGCAGCCCCGAGGCCCTGAGTCAGCCCGAGTCCCGCGCCCTCGACCATCTCTGCGAGCGCCACGACTACGAACGGGCCGCCTCGCTCCACGCCTTCGGCGGCTACCTCTACCACCCCTGGGCCGGTGCCTGGGAGCGGCCGGAGCACTGGCGGGCATTCGTCCAGCAGGGCCGAGCGATGGAGAAGGCCATGGGGGCCGGCGCCTACCGCACCCGGCAGCTGGGGCGCTGGGGATTCTTCTTCCGCGCCCACGGCACCGAGGTGGACCACCTCTACGCCGAGCACGGCATCGAGGCCTGGTTGATCGAGCTCACCCGGTCGGGCCTGCGTCCGTGGCGGTTCCGACGAGACAGAAGTACACCGTTTCGGTGGTACAACCCGGAGAACCCGAATCCCCACACCACCAGGGCGACCGCAGCGCTCCACAGCCTCGTCGTGGGGATCGATCCTACGGATCCCAGCGCGCAGCGGCGTTCCGTGGAGGAGCCCACGCACGGCGTTCCCCCGCGATAGACTGCGTGGACCGAAAAGGAGCGTTCGATGTTGCTGCTGGGCATGCTCGCGACGGCCTGGGCCCTGGACTGTGAAGAGCCGGTCCCCCTCGAGGAGCTGAACGCCACGCTCGCAGAAGCCGAGAAGGCCTACGTGGACTTCGACGACACCCTCTTCCGCGACAAGGTCAACATCGCCGCTGGGGTGCTGCTGCCCTGCGTCGGCGACGCCCTCCCCACCGAGACGGTGGTCCGCTACCACCAGGTCACGGCGCTCCATCTCCTCACCATCGGCGACGAGGCCAACGCCAAGCTCTCCCTCCAGGCGGCGCGCTCCGCCGATGCCGAGGCCGAGCTCGACACCAACCTCTTCCCGGAGGGCACCCCCGGTGCCACCTGGTGGGCCGAGTGGGAGCAGGGCAAGGAAGGCAAGGTCCCCGAGCCCCGCTACGGCTCCATCGCCTTCGACGGCGAGCACACCCGCGCGCGCCCCCGCGACCTCCCCCACATCTTCCAGCTCTTCGACGAGTCGGGCCTGGCCCGCACCACGCAGTACCTCGCGCCGCGTGAGCCCCTGCCGTCCTACCCGGCCATCCCCCGGCAGCGGAACATGCTGATCGGCTGCGGCGTGGGGGGGGCCGTGGGCTCCGCCATCCTCCTCGGCGGCGCCTGGGCGGCCCGCTCGGCCCTGCTGCGCAACGCGTCCGACCTGTCCACCTCCGCCGACGACCTCGACGGCCAGCGAGGCACCATGAACGGCCTGGCCCTCGGGAGCGCCGCCCTGTTCGGCGTCGGGGTGGGCTGCGGCGCCGGTGCCGCCGTGATCGGCGAGCGCTGATGAGCGACATCGTCCTCAAGGCCGGCCAGATCATCGATGGCCGCTACGTCGTCGAGACCATGATCGGCGAAGGCGGCATGGCAGCGGTCTACCGGGTTCGCCACCTCCACCTCGACACCCTGCACGCCCTGAAGGTGCTCACCATGACCTCCGGGTCGGTGCGCCGGCGGCTCATGCAGGAGGGGCGGGTGCAGGCGGCCCTCCGTCACCCCAACATCGTCGCCGTCACCGACGTGGTGGCCGTCGATGGCGCCCCCGGGCTGGTGCTCGAGTACGTGCGGGGCCCTTCTCTGGAGCAGTGGGCCCACGACCGCCGCTTCACCATCCCCCAGATCGACGACCTCGCGGTGGGCATCCTCGACGGCGTCCTCGCCGCCCACAGCCTCGACCTGATCCATCGCGACCTCAAGCCGGCCAACGTGATGCTCGGCATCACGGCCGAGACCCTCGTGCCCAAGGTGGCCGACTTCGGCCTCGTGAAGCTCATCGCCGGCGACAAGCCCGCGGGCATGTCCAAGACCCGCACCGGCACCACCATGGGCACCCCCGCCTACATGGCCCCGGAGCAGTGCCACGATGCCAAGGGGGTCGACCACCGAGCCGACCTGTGGAGCGTAGGGGTCATCCTCTACGAGCTGGTCACCGGCCGCGAGTGCTTCGAGGCCGACTCCCTCGTTCGCCTGCTGGTGTCCGTGACCTCCGGCGAGTTCACCCCCATTCGGGAGGTCGCCCCCGAGATGCCCGAGCGGATGCTCAAGGCCATCGAGGCGGCCATGGTGGTCGACCCCGACCAGCGCATCCAGTCCATCCGCGAGATGCGCGCCATGTGGCTCGAGGGCGCCACCCGCTCCGCCAAGTCACCGTGGACCCCCGAGGAGCTCGCCGAGTCCGAGACCCTCGGGGCCGGCGGCGTCGCCACGAGCGACCTCCTCGAGAAGTCCTTCCGCAGCGACATCCGGGAAGACATCCGGCGCCTCACCGACGCCGAGACCAAGTCCGAGACCCTGGTCCCGAGCCGCCCCCCCGAGGCCAACGACACCGCGGTCCCCACCGACTCCCTGATGCAGGCCGAGGTCGCCAGCCTCGACACCTACATCGACGAGCCCCTACCCGATGCGCCTCTCCAGCCGCCCATCAGCGGGCGAGCCACGCAGATCCAGGCACCCGAGGGCGCAGCCTCGCCGCCCACGAGTCGCACCGAGACCCTGATCCAGTCCCCGGCCGAGGAACCGAAGCGGCGCGGCGCCTTTCCGCTGATCGCCATCGTCGTGGTGCTGATCATCGGCACCGGAGCCCTGGGCGCCGCCGCGGCAGGCTCGTTCTTGTACTTCGCCAACGGCG
>ENA-OWNT01003144-OWNT01003144.1-seawater-metagenome-genome-assembly--contig:-NODE-3144-length-15953-cov-5.680083_pt1 | contig 15953 bp, 12 predicted proteins | sample MGYA00238136_ERZ651165 | MGnify/ENA primary metagenome ERZ651165 (study PRJEB26861, sample SAMN08777766) | seawater metagenome | isolation source: coastal seawater | place: USA: Florida | collected...
GGCCGAAAAATATCCAAATACTCACATACGCGTGGTTAAGGCGCTGATCAGAGCAGCCCATTGGCTCGATGATAATAACAACGCCAACCGAGCTGAAGCCGTAAAGCTACTGGCGAAGAGCGAATATGTAGGGGCTGATTTCGATGTTATTGCCAACTCAATGACCGGGACTTTTGAATACGAAAAAGGCGATGTACGTGAAGTGCCGGACTTCAATGTCTTTTTCCGCCATAACGCAACTTATCCTTACTACAGTGATGCAATCTGGTATCTGACGCAGATGCGTCGATGGGGGCAAATCTCTCAACAAAAACCGGATCAATGGTATATGGATGTCGCTAAGAAGGTTTACCGTCCAGACATTTACCAACAGGCAGCACAAGCCTTGGTTGAAGATGGGGTGTTAAGCGAGAAAGACTTCCCTGACTTTGATCAGGAAGATGGGTTTCGTGCTCCACAGACACATTTTATCGACAACATCGTTTATGACGGCCGCACTCCGAATGACTACCTGAAGCAGTTTTCAATCGGCTTAAAAGGCAAAGACAAAGTTTAACCCCTGCCAGGAGGGGAGACTGTCCCCTCCAAATTACAACAATGACAAGGATGTATAGGAGTCGTTATGTCGAGCAATGTAATTTCACTGATGCCGAGTAAGAAGATGGTTGCTAACAAGAGCAAGGCGTTTCTGCTCCCAGCAATAGGAATCTTAATATTCTTAATGATGTGGCACTTTAGTGCGCGTCAGGTAGAGACCTCACTGGGTACCTTACCGGGCCCGGCGCAAACCTATCAACAGTTCAGTAATCTCGTTGTAGAGCACTGGGCAGAAAGAGAAAAAGAAGTCGCCTTTATAGAGCGACAAGAAAAACGCAACGCAGCGAAACTGGCGAAGAATCCCGAAGCTAAGGTCAAAATTCGACCATATACGGGGAAGCCCACTTTCTTCGACCAAATCGTGACCAGCTTAATCACTGTTGCCAGTGGATTTTTGTTAGCAACAGCCATTGCTATTCCACTTGGTATTGTACTTGGCTTAAACCAAGGCGCTTACCAGGCATTCAACCCAATAATTCAACTACTAAAGCCTGTATCACCTTTGGCGTGGCTACCTATTGTCACCATGGTGGTGAGCGCGACTTATGTTAGTGATGACCCGCTATTTGCTAAGTCATTTGTCAATTCATTGCTGACAGTTGCACTTTGTAGCCTATGGCCAACCTTGATCAATACAGCGGTTGGCGTAACCAGCGTTGATAAGGATCTAATCAATGTCAGCAAGGTTCTGCAACTTTCGTGGTGGCAACATATCCGGGTGATCGTTCTGCCTTCTGCAATTCCGATGATTTTTACTGGCTTGCGACTCTCTCTCGGTATTGCCTGGATGGTTCTGATTGCCGCAGAAATGTTGGCACAAAACCCAGGGTTGGGAAAATTTGTCTGGGATGAATTTCAAAATGGTAGCTCGGCGTCACTCGGTCGAATTATGGTTGCAGTCATTGCCATTGGCTTTATTGGGCTGCTACTTGACCGAGGAATGTTACAGCTGCAGAAGTGGTTGTCATGGAATAAACAGCAGGCATTGCGATAAAAGGAGTTTGTTATGTCTAAAGCGCTACTCGATTTAACCCAGTTGGGAATGAGGTTCCCAACACCAAACGGCGAATTTATCGCACTTAAGAATGTGAACCTACAGATTAAACAAGGCGAGTTTATTTCGCTAATTGGTCATTCCGGCTGTGGTAAGTCTACCGTACTCAACCTGGTTGCAGGGCTACATTTACCAACCGATGGTGGAGTGATCGTTGATGGACGAGAAGTGAGTGGGCCGGGGCCGGAACGTGCTGTGGTTTTCCAGAACCATTCGTTATTGCCATGGTTAACGGTTTATCAGAACGTCGAACTAGCCGTTAAACAGATCGCTGCGCAGCATTGCGGTGAACAAAACCTCAAAGAGTGGATTAAGCAGCAGGTCGAACACTACCTTGATTTGATTCAAATGTCCCATGCTGCGGATAAGAAACCCGATGAGATTTCTGGCGGAATGAAACAGCGTGTAGGAATTGCCAGAGCGTTAGCATTGAAACCTAAGGTTCTGTTGATGGATGAACCGTTTGGCGCTCTCGATGCACTGACACGTGCCCACCTACAAGACTCTCTGATGAAGATTCAGTCCGAGCTAAATAATACCGTCATTATGATTACCCACGATGTCGATGAAGCCGTGCTCTTGTCCGACAAAATTGTGATGATGACCAATGGACCTGCTGCAACGATTGGCGAGGTTCTATCGATTGATCTGCCAAGACCCCGAGATCGCGTTGCACTCGCCGAAGACAGTCAGTACCAGAAGTATCGTCAGAGTGTGCTGCGCTTCCTATATGAAAAACAGTCTAAACAGCTTAAGCCCGCTAAAAGCAAACAACCAGTCGATGCGCCCGCTCAGACGGCGTAAGGAGAAGATAATGGAACATATCGTAATAGTTGGTAACGGCATGGTCGGCCACCATTTAGTTGCCCAACTGGTTGAACGTGGTGCACATTTGCAAAAGAGAATTACAGTGGTTGGTGAGGAGCGATTTATCGCCTATGACCGCGTTCAATTGTCGTCGCTATTTGCTGGCAATAGCCATCAGGATTTGATGTTAAGCAGCGAAGAGTGGTACAGCAAACATGGTATTGAGTTAATACTGGGATGTCAGGTCAGCAAAATCGAGCGAGAAAATAAACGTTTACTGCTTGATGGTGACAGTGTGATTGGTTACGACCAACTCGTGTTGGCTACAGGGTCATATCCTTTCGTTCCTCCAATTCAAGGCAATGACCGAAGCAATATCTTCGTGTATCGAACCCTCGATGATCTATCCGAAATAAAAACGGCCTGTCAGGGAGCCAAAACAGGTGCGGTTATTGGTGGTGGTTTATTAGGACTAGAAGCCGCTAACGCTCTTAAACTACTTGGGGTTAAAACTCATGTCATCGAATTTGCTCCGCGTTTGATGCCTGTCCAGCTAGATGATCAAGCAGGTTCGGTGCTGAAAAGTAAAATCGAACAGTTGGGATTGTCAGTCCATACTGCCACAGCAACGGAGAAAATCTGTGACGGTGAGACGGCTCACCATCGAATGGTCTTTAAAGATCAAGAGCCACTAGAAGTAGACGTCATCGTATTTTCTGCAGGTATTCGTCCTCAGGATACATTGGCAAAAGCTGCGCAACTCGAGGTCGGTGAGCGCGGTGGGGTTGTTATTAATGACCAGTGTAAGACCAGCGATAACAACATTTATGCGATCGGTGAATGTGCATTGTGGCAAGAGAAGGTATTTGGTTTGGTCGCGCCAGGATACACCATGGCTAGAGTGGTCGCTGATGAGTTGTCAGGTCGTGACAGTGCTGGATTCTCCGGAGCCGATATGAGCACCAAACTCAAGTTACTTGGTGTAGATGTAGCTTCGATTGGCGATGCACACAAAGCGACTGAAGGCGCGCAAGAGATGATCCTCAATGATGCTGTGCAAGGTGTCTATAAAAAGCTGGTGGTCGATGCAACAGGCACTCAGTTACTTGGGGCTATTCTGGTCGGTGATAACTCAGATTATGATGCGTTATTACAGTGCTACCTGAACCAGACAGTGTTGCCTGATCACGCAGCAAATCTTTTGTTTGATACTGACATGCTTGGTAACGAGATGGCCGATAGTAGCGTGATTTGCTCATGTCACAATGTCACTAAAGGCGATTTGGTCAGTGCGATTCATGCAGGCGCGCATCAATTGGATGTATTGAAAGCAGAAACGAAAGCTGGCACAGGTTGTGGTGGCTGCAGCAACATGGTTAAAACCGTGCTCGATACCGAACTGACGGCGATGGGTGTAGAAGTGGACAATAATATCTGTGAACATTTCGCGTTATCCCGTCAGGAGCTATTCCACATCTGCCAGGTGGAGGAAATCAAAGACTTTGCCTCTTTGATTGAAAAACATGGTCATGGACATGGGTGTGACCTGTGTAAACCTACCGCTGCGTCAATTTTTGCATCGCTATGGAACGAACACATTATGGAGCCTCAGCACAGCAGCCTGCAGGATTCTAATGACGCCTTTATGGCCAACCTACAAAAGGATGGTTCATATTCAGTTGTTCCACGTGTTGCTGGCGGGGAAATCACCCCTGATAAACTCATTGCATTAGGGCAGGTGGCAAAGAAATACGATCTTTACACCAAAATTACTGGCGGGCAGAGAGTTGATCTGTTTGGTGCTCAGGTAGAGCAGTTACCGGAAATCTGGCAAGCGTTGATTGATGCGGGCTTCGAAACTGGTCATGCCTATGGTAAGTCACTGCGAACGGTAAAATCTTGTGTCGGTTCTACATGGTGTCGCTACGGAGTCGATGACTCAGTCGGGCTAGCGATTGAGCTAGAGAATCGTTACAAAGGACTCAGAGCACCGCACAAAATTAAGTTTGCTGTATCAGGTTGTACGCGTGAATGCGCCGAAGCTCAGAGTAAAGATATTGGAGTGATTGCCACCGAAAATGGCTGGAACCTTTACGTTTGTGGCAATGGGGGAATGAGGCCAAGGCATGCTGATCTGTTCGCGACAGATCTTTCTAAACCGGAGTTGATCGCGCTGATAGATCGGGTGTTGATGTTCTATGTGCGTACGGCTGACCGATTACAAAGAACCTCAGTGTGGATGGAGAATCTTGAAGGTGGGTTAGATTACCTAAAACAAGTGGTCATAGAAGACTCGCTAGAGATTGTAGAGTCGCTTGAAAAGCAGATGCAACATATTGTCGATACTTACCAGTGTGAATGGAAGAGTACACTGGATACTCCTGAAAAGCTGGTCAAATTCAAACCATTCGTCAATGCAGATACTGGTAGTCAGTTATTACCCTACCAAAGGGTTCGGGGACAACGTATTCCTGCTAAGGAGGAAGTGTAATGGAAGCACTCGAAAGCGTAAAAGTGTGTGAGTTATCTGAACTGACACCATATCAGGGAAGAACAGCGATGATCGACGGACAACAGGTTGCGCTGTTTTATATCCCGGACTCAGGTCTGTTTGCACTACAGAACTGGGACCCGATAGGTAAGGCATACGTATTGAGCAGGGGTATTGTCGGTGATTTCAAAGGGAAGCTGTGTGTGGCGTCTCCTTTATTCAAACAGCATTTCTGTCTAGAAAGCGGCGAATGTATCGAGGACCCAAAGGTAACGCTTCAGCGTTGGCGGGTCAGAGAGCAGCAAGGCAATATAGTCGTAGGCTGATTGAACAGAGGTTTACGACACTGATTAATGCCCTTGACCACTTGGTTCAGGGCATTTGTTACTCTGGAATGGTAGGGATAAACACGGTAAACCTTGCACCGCCAAGTTCACTATCACCGATGTCGATCGTCCAGTTAAGCAGTCTGGCTGCATTATCTGCAATCGCCAGACCAAGACCAAACCCGCCGTTATTAGCGTTACGACTTTTATCGAGCCGGGAAAAAGCGAGAAAAATCTCATCGCGCTTATCTTCCGGAACGCCGCAGCCATTGTCCTCAACACTAACTGTCCAGTAGGTTTGATGTTGACATAAACGAACCACGACAACCCCATTACCGTAACGGTCTGCGTTTTTGAATAGGTTATCAAGCACCAGTTTTGCCAATGTCACCGGTACGGTTATCTGTTCATTCTCGATGCCATCATCTATGTAGAATTGATTGTCGGCACTCGACATCATCTGTAGACGACCCAGACAAAACTGAGCGAAAGGTAACTCGGCAGTATCAAGTCGCTCGGCAGAGGTGTCTGATTTATTGGTTAGCTTAGATAACTGATGGATGTCAGTCGTCAGACTCGATATATCCTGGATATAGTCGTCAATATCATTGAATAGCTGCTTTTTATCAGGACAGTCGTCGCGCTGAACCAAGTCACAGGCCATCTGTATTTTACTCAGTGGTGTGCGAACTTCGTGTGGAATCGCGTGTGAGAAGACTTGTCCCTGTTTAACCAGTCGTTCGATATCATCCGCCATATTATTAAAGCTGTGAGTAATTTCGCTTATCGGTGAGATATGATAATCGTCCGCTCGGATCCCCAGCTCTCCGCCGCCGAAACGTTGTTGTATTTTAATCAGGCGATTAATTCTTTTGTTTACGCGATACACAGGAAGGTAAATCAGAAGCCCCAGAGCAATACTCATTGTAAAGAACAAACAGAGCATGAAATGAATCTCACGATCTTGGTACCATGGCGTAGCGGCGATAAAAGGATCCTCTATCTCCCTGAAAATCATGTGTTGCTTAGAGTTAGGGATGGGGAGGGCAGTATGCAGTAGCTCATCCTCATCCATATAAACCTTTACCCCCTGAGAACTGAGGTAAAGTGTGCAGTTGGCACACAAAGGTTTATTTGGGTCTAAGTCAGATTCAAGCGAGAGGGTGTAATCGTAGAATGTCAGATGCTGAAACTGATTAAGTCGCGTGTATAGTCCTTGTGGTTCATAGCGGCTATTGACGTAATGTTGAGCATAGTTAACACCGTCACCAACAAAGGTTTCAATATCACCCTGACGCAGATAGTGACTGCCAAAGTGCATAAACAGTGCAAAGGTAACGATTAAGCCAATCAGGCTTTCAGTGTAAAGGCAGGCAAACATCGACCTGGGGCGGGACTTGAACTGCATTAGTTGTTGCCTACCAGCTTGTAGCCCTGATTACGGATCGTTTTGATTGAAGCACTATACACCTCGGCTTGAATCAGTTTTTTCCGTAAACCAGAAACACGCATATCTATCGAGCGATTATTGACGTCGTACTCTATCCCACGCGCTAATCGACAACAGTGTTCACGCGACACTGTCTGTCCGCAATGTTCGACCAAGAGTTGCAGGATCTCGAACTCAGAATTTGTCAGGCTAAGGGGTTTATGGTCGTAATAGGCGGTTTGGTTTTTAGTATTAATGACGATACCGTGTGCATCGGCAACGTGGCATACCTGTTCCAGAGTTTGCTGGCGCTTATATCGGCGCAGTAGAGCTTCGATACGTGCGACGAGGATGTGTCCCTTTACTGGCTTAGTCACATAGTCATCTGCCCCAAACTTTAGCAAACTGACTTCGCTCATTTCGTCTTCAGCTGCGGTTAAGACCATGATCATCCCAGTGTAAAACTGACGAGCTTCATTGCAGATTTCAGCACCAGATTTACCAGGTAACATCAGGTCTAGTAGAACCAAGTCCGGTTGAGTATTGCGTATCCTCTCAATCGCAAGCGCGCCATCATCAATGACGTCAACGTCATAACCTTCTGCAGTAAGATACATTTTAGTTAACTGAGAAATATCTTTATCGTCTTCGATTAATAATATCTTGGAATTCATCTACCGACGGCACCACCTTGAACTACTTGCGCCGCAGTATATAACAATCGAGTCATGCTTCAAGCCAACCGATTGCTTACGCGAATAGGTACTTAACTGAAATAAGAGCGTTGAATTGAGGAAGGATCTTAGATTAAACAACCTGCTGGCGACGTCTCGGCAACGATGGATATCAATAAGGTAATTGTTCTCGTTTACACACATCGAGCTGAAATGCTTACAAACGCTTACGTAACCAAAATTACCGTATTAAAGCCCTATAAAATCAGATTGTTGGTAACAAGATGCTGTAAAAATTAGTTACTTGGCTTCCAATTCTGGCCCCAAATTTTCAACTTCTACGCTTGCCAAATGTAAGAAGAGTCTTGCCCCTGCTTACATTCCTTTATTGGTTTTCGTTAAGCGTTCTGATGCGTAATTGCCTTGGGTGAGTGGGTTGTTTAGCATCCTCAACCACTACTGTGTAACGCTGATTTTAGTCTCCCTGGTGTGACGGTTACACAGCCTAATCAATCCAGCTCTGATTAGCTGTAAACGGGCAAAATAGATGAAAAAAACAAGCTTATCGCTAATGGTGTCACTCATCCTGGTTACAGGGTGTGGTAGTGACAGTAACTCGAATAACTCCTCCAATGGTTCTACGACAAATGCGGGAGTTTCACTGCCGGTAATTCAGGGCTCAGCGATTGGCTCTGCAACCTTCTATTCGACAGTGCCTGAAGAGTTCGCGGTTGAAGGAATTGACCGTTATGTCAAGTTAACGCCGAGAAGCAATGTGAGCAGAAGTTCACGCAGTTCCTCATCTGAACCAGCCATTAACATTATTGCAGCTGACGACGGGGTTGGTGGAGAAAAGATTCGTCGTGCTGTCATGATCATGCAGCATCTGCTAACGGACTATGCTGGAAGCACTTATGGCGCGGATAAAACTTCAATCGCAGCATCGATGGCTGAGCGTAACGCTACCTTGATGCTAACCGCAAATGATGAAGACAACGAAGCGTTGATGATGAGGTTGTTTGTCAAAGAAGCCTTTAGACAGGGGCAACTGGAAAGCTGGGTGTCAGCTTCCGGCGCCAGCACTCTGGCAGGGCTCGACTTTTCAAGTGAGAATGCCTTTATCCAATCGTTTAACGAGTACAGTGACAAACAGAGTGAAGATGACGCTGAAAAAGTAACTTCGAGTTTTCTTGAGGGTGTTTATAAAAGTGCTCAAACGCCTCAGTGGCTAATCAACAGTCAGGCATTAATGTACCGGGAGCTAACACTAGATGGCGACTGCCACTACATGAGTAAGTACGCCAACTACTGCGCGGATCTAGGGGTTAACGCTGATCGTGATGCCGGGTATGAGGAAATCTTACATATTGTTCAGGCGCAAGGTATTGCGCCAAATGACAATTATAAAGCCTTACAGCGAGATATCGATAACCGAGCATTAAACATCTACAATAATTCTGAAGACATCTGGAAACCTGAAAAATCAACCTGGGATGACTGGATTAGTGATGACGTTAACTCTGACGTAATAGGAACAACCTATTCACATGAGTATCTAGCGGCTGCATTTGAAGCCTACATGGGGGTTTCAAAACACAATGGAGCAGGGCTGGATGGCTATAAGGCATTGACGCGGGATGAGATGAAAGCTCAGGACCCGGATGCAGAAGGTTGGATTTCAGAGCTGTTCCATGATTATCTGCAATACACGGCGCGTATTGACTCAACAGGCGTGAGCACATTTCACCGCAACCAGTTTCCTGGCAGTAGTGACACTCCTACGTTTAAGATGAACCTTGATGATGCGGTTGCAGGTGAAGAGTATACGTCTAAATCTCAATGGTTACTCAATGCCAAAATCATCGGCAACGACACCATTAACCTGACGGCTAATGATCAAGACAACACCCTTGAAGGAAACGAGAAAGACAATGTCATCGATGGCAAAGCTGGTTCTGATAACTATGTGGTGGATGCGGATTACGCAGACTGTACGCGTGTAGAAGCGCAGGTAAACAGCTTTATTGTCGAATGTCCTTCACAAGGGACAGACACCTTAATCAACATGGAAAAAGTGACCTTTAAGGACCGTACTTTACAGATTTAGTCTTAACGAAATGATGTGACTCTATCACCTCACAGAAGAAATGAAGCCAGTGCTATAACACTGGCTTTTTGTTTATCGGTAATGATAAAAGGCGGTCGAAGAGATCTTTATTGGAACGAACAGTCTTCATTTTTGAAAATTAAACATTTGCATTTGGTAGTGGAAATGCAATAGAACAGTGTTCATAATGCTTCACCTAGTTAGGAGAACCTATGAATAGAATTTGGTTAGTGGCCATATTGAGTACATTACTTGCTGGGTGCGTACTCTACCCAACGACACGCGAATACTACAAACCGGTATTAAAACAAGGGCAAACAGAAGTTGCCAGCCGCAGCTGTGGTTACCACAAAGCAAAACACGATGGCATCGCACAGAATTACTCAGAACATTTAGTTAGCGTGTATCCAAGCAGTGATACAGACAACAGTATTTCGATCGTTGCGGTACTGGAAACGAAAGTTGAACAAAATAAGTTGGTCCACGCAGAAGTGGTGACGGAAAGTGGCGCGTTAATGAGCGGTCCGAGTCAGTTTCAATTAACGTCCAAATACTATGATGGTCAGGGTATTTACCGCTCTTGGTTTGAGGCGAAGTATCCACCTTTGAAAGCGAAACCGGAACAACTGACGATCCTGGTTACCGATGAAGATGGTAAGAGCTTAGAATTTAACTTTGAGCATACCAGTCAAAGTGACATCTATTACTCATCGATCAATTGTTAGTAATGACGTGCATGTTTAGAACTGATTGATTATTAGCAGATTTTGTCAATATCTAGCCGTTAAGCCGTTTTTTTCAGCATTTAAACCAAGATAATCATTTAATTGGTTGACCTGAAAAACTATTGAGCTAAAGTACGCCTCGTTCCAGCGACGAAGCTTGTTGGAATGATGGTGTACCATCGCATACTGCGTTGCCCTGGTGGTGGAATTGGTAGACACAAGGGATTTAAAATCCCTCGGCGTTCGCGCTGTGCCGGTTCAAGTCCGGCCCGGGGCACCATCAAACTCTCTCTGATAGAGTTAAAAAAATCAGGTAAGGCGCCTTGGCAGAGTGGCTATGCAGCGGATTGCAAATCCGTGGACCTCGGTTCGACTCCGGGAGGCGCCTCCACTATTTATAAGAAACCAGCCTAGAGCTGGTTTTTTGCTATCTGGCACTTTCAAGTTACTCCAATACTCACAGTAAGAGTTAATATTACCTATTATTTGAAGATCAGCTACTAGTTAATAATTGGCATCATTAATTGGGCTGGGTCTGAAAAAATATAATTATGTTTTATATTGCGACTAGAAAGTAGGACTCATATAAAATTATCGTTATATTTACCCGCTATTATCTTAAAATTAATTAGATAACTTAATATAAAACCACACGAATACTCATGTTGACCCTGTGTTAGTAATTAACAGCATGCTAACATTTTTTGGTGTTGGATGACTTAAATTCTGTGAATTTTATTGTCAATTTACTTATTTTTAAGGTCTAGAGCGTGTACTTGGTATCTTAGTCATATTTTATTCAATATTGATATTATCGAATCCTATCTCTATGATTCTTATGGTATAAATAAAATGTATTGCAATTAGTTTATTAAAGTTAGTGTTGAATATAAATGCTATTTCATAATGGTTGTTTAATAGATATTTAAGTATTTGATGTATTTAATATAAATGTGTATTTACATAAACCTAACGTAAATCATCGCTATTCTGGTTGAATTTTGAACAGGGTCTTTGCTATGATTCCGGCTCTTATATTTTTGACGTTTAATTACTAATATCCGAATCATATAAGTATATATGGCTTAATTGGCTAGGGCATGTTATTGCCTAAATTTTATTATTTTTATTCTACGTTTCTACTTTTATTAGTGGGAAGGTTCATTATATTAAATCAGGTGAAGTAGTGATAAAAAAGCTTAACATTAATAGAGCAACTCTAAACAAAGGGTTGTTGTTTTTATTCGTATTATTCGCTTGTTTACAAAATATACAATACGCCAAAGCGGCAGGAAGTACGACCGGGGAGCAAAAAACTTTGGTTCTATTGGTGAACTTTCAGGAAAACCCGAACGAGCAACCTTTGTCTTTGTCCGATGCTGACAGTTTGGTTTTTGGTGAAGTGAACAACTTTTACCGAGATAGTTCTTATGGTCAAACCTGGCTAACTGGTCAGGTGGCAGGTTGGTATAACTTACCACTATCAAATCAAACCTGCGATTTAAATGCTGTTCAAGAGGCGGCGGACAAAATGGCGGCGGCGGATGGTGTTCCGGTGGCTGATTATGAGCGTATCATCTATTTAATGACGGAAACCACGTGCGGCGTAGCGGGATCTGCCAGTATGCAAGGTGTGCCGTCAAGGGCTTATATTAACAATGTGTTCACCGCAACCAATATTGCGCATGAACTGGGACACAACTTCGGGCTGCACCATTCACGAGCACTGGATTGTGGCGAACAAACGCTATCGGATCACTGTACTATCTATGAATACGGGGACACGTACGACGTTATGGGTAACCCGGATATTGGTTACTTCAATACGTTTCAAAAAGAACAACTCGGTTGGTTGGATGGTGAAAACGCCTCTAAAACCATCGATGTGACTCAAGATGGAACCTACACTATTGCCAATTATGAAGACCAGAGCAATAAGCGGGTTACGATCAAAGTGCCTCGGGGTATCGACCCTGAGTCCGGCAATATGCGCTGGTTTTACATCGAATACCGTCAGTCAATAGGCTTTGATAACTTTTTGGATGCACGATCTTATCGGTTGTATCGTGGTGACGTTACCGATGGCATCATTATCCGCACGGCGACGGATGGCGATGCGCGCAGCAGCAATTTGCTCCATTTTAAAACGAATTCGGAGTTCCGCAATGTTTTCGGTCGTAATGACTGGTTTGATCCGGCCATGGCGGTTGGTGACAGTTACGTCGATCCGGTTTCAGGTGTCACGCTTAGCTTGATCAGCGCGGCGAATGGCAGCGCAGAAGTGAGTGTTGTATTTGATGGCGCCAATGGGAGTGAGCCAGGCAATAAGGTGTGTACCAATAACTCACCGGAACTGAGTGCTGTCGCGATGACCGACAATGCAGTATTGGCGGGAGAAACGGTGTCTTACCTGGTGACCGTCACCAACCGTGATACCGTGGATTGCGTCACAAGCAGCTTTGATGTTCGTGCTTCGGTTCCGAGTGGCTGGCAGGCAGACAACGAAGCGTTGACACTGGCTCCGGGTGAGACTGGTCAGGTGATGATTTCTGTCGCTTCTTCAGCAGATGCTGTGGCAAATGACTATTCAATTGCAGTAAGCGCGACCAACAGTTCGGCGTCGGATTCCAGCACGATAGCCACTGTGCCATTCACCGTTGTTGCTGATGACAGCACCTCTTCAGCACCGATCGCGGTAAATGATGATGTTGTTATGTCTTCAAAGTCTGCAGTGACAGTCGATGTGTTAGCGAACGATATTGTCGAGGAAACCGCGTCAGTGTCTGTGATCTCGTTCACTCAGCCTAGCAAAGGCCGCTTGGAAATGTTATCGGACGGCACACTGCGTTACACGCCTGAAAAACGTTTCAAAACCAGTGATAGTTTCAGCTACACCATCAGCGATGGCAAAAACAGCTCGACGGCACGCGTATCTGTGACGCTGGAGGCGTCATCAGGGGGAGACTCTTCGGTAGGCGGCCCGGGTAACGGCAAAGGCAATAAAAAGTAAGCCTAACAAAAAAGATGCCTGATGAATCAACATCAGGCATCGATCAGTTTATCTACGACAACTTGTTTACGTGTCTTTACTCAGGGCAGTTTTCAGGCTCTGGGCATTCAGGGCACAGTTTACAAGTTGCCTCTGCGGCCATCACATTGACAGTTCCGCCAAATACGGTGATGCCGCTAGCATCAACCATATCGGTGAAGCCTCGGACTTCTTCGCCAGGTAATGGTAAGCCTTCACCCATTTGAGGAACAGGATCATAGTTACCTGCGAAATCAGCACATTCTCCTGGATCCAGCGCAAATGGAGAACCTAATTCCATTCCATCCTTCAGGTAAGTTGGTCCATCGCTATCTTCGCTGTCGGTAACGGCAATGCCTTCAACAGTCACAATAGAGTTGTTACAAACACTACCGCTGTAGTTGATTTGCAGGCCGTATTCATGAAGACCCGTTTCTTCAAACCGGTTTTTCACAACTACGTCACAGTCTTTTTGCAGTACCAGTTTGCCAGGGATGTTTTGCGAAGGACAGTCGAAGGTATCATCATCGTCAACCGCAGTGACACCGCCTGTTGCAATTGCAGCCGATACGGTTGCTTTGTTCATGATACCGTTCTGATCCACTCTCAACATACCGTTAAACTCTTCTGAGTCACCGACCGCGAGCATGGCCAGATCGAATTGGTGAGTACCATTATCCAAGTCTTTTTCTTCGGCAGTGACATCGATCGCTTTGATATCATACAAAGGGAGTTGACCAGTGTTTTCTACTGTCAGAGAGTAATTGTATTTCAATGATTGACCATCCTCACCGACACCGCCAAATGTACAGGTTTTGGTGATTTTGATCTCGGGTTTACCTGGGGTGTAACAGAATGAGATATGACTCAACCCCGCATATTTACCATTTTTACCGATAGGGGAGTGCAGACCGCCATCAGAACTCACCAATAGTCCATCAGAGTAGTATTCATATAGGTTACCGCCAGGGCCACCTTTGACAAATACACCTTGAATAATGACAGCGCTTGAACCTTGATCCCATGAGAAGGTTTTGGAGCCTTCTTGCACGGCAATCATAACTTCTAGCGTTCCGTCACTGTATGTACCGTCAGCAACAGGTTCGACCCTTAACTCCCTTAGATCAGGAATGTCCATCAAAAGGTCTGAACAAGTCGGGTTGCCTTCAGACTCCATAGGCTGTACACCTTGATCGGATGGGTCACCTGCGGCCGCTTGCACACTCTGTAGGCCTAGGATGGCACTTAAGGCTAGCAGCCATCCAAGTTGTTTAAACAAGTTTCCTATGTTAGATAAGCTGGTACAACAGAGTTCTCTGCTGTGCCACCATGCTTTCGTTGTTGCTTTCATAAAACCTCCTGCGGGTATGGGGACTAGACTTGCTGTTCCATACAACCGCCATCGTTGTTCGTACAGAAATAAGTTTGGTACCGCGACTGACAGTAAGCATAGAGTGTTCCATTTTTAACCTTTTGTATTTAAAGGTAATTTATTTTTATACATGTAACAGTGAACAGTTTGGCTGTGCAACCAGAGGCTAAGAGATCAAGAGACATCCGGTTAACTTGCTGAATGTGTTGAATTAGAGGGGGGTCAATACGTTGTACACGATGCGAACAACGTGTAACACCGACGAACACAGTGTGACTATTTTATTAAGTTGCATATTCGCGCATAAGACCTGCGATAGGCTGTTGATTGGACATATTTAAACGTTTGATAATTTCCATTTTCAACGATGAAAATTTCTAGATTTATATTGGTGGTGAGAGAAGTGAAGGTTTATGGTTGCCAAATTTAATGGTTAAATTCCAAGATTATTTGTGTTGTTCGATCATACCCTCATCCATAGAAAGTATTGATAATGCTATTGTACAAATCAATTTGACCAGTCTACTTAATATATTATGATAGATAATATCTTATACAGTATTCTTATTTCTGAACGTTGTGATTTTTAATGAGTTAAAAAGCCAAGTATAGAGAGTTATTTATGAGTGAAAAAACAACGGAAAAATCGCGAAGCCTATCCATAAACTTGCTGTGGATGGGGGCTATCTGGTTCGGGAGCGTGATGACGCTTGGTGTTGTCGCCACGGGCTTTCGAGCGTTGATGCAGGCTGCCGGAATGAGCAGTCACTGATCCACTTTTTCTAATAAAAGCTATCTTGTATTTACGTTTTCCATCTGCCTTTTTAATGATCTCATCATTAGCTATCTAAAATATCCATTTATGTTTTGTGGTTATTTTGCGAGTTTGAGTAATTAGATGATAAATAAAATCTATTGAACGAGTTTATGTCTTTGAAGGTTAATGAGTAAATAACGTTTACATCGATGTGACAGATTTTTTGAATGAAGGGTTAAATATCATTGATTAGACGTAAGTTGAGCAATTAAATAAAATTATTAAAAACAAATTCCGCCAATGATTCTCACCGACGGAAAACAATAACCAATCAATGAACCTTATTTATTTCGTGTATTTTTGTGCATAAATATAAGTACAAGTGGTCGAAATAATATTTACCATCGCTCACCGGTAAATAACGCATCGTTCATTGAAATTCCTAGAGAGGAGTGTCGTCATGAACCAAAAGGAACACATTAAAGCGTATCCCGGACCTGCAGCAGGCTGGGGCGCGCTCAAAGCGGTCACCAAAAGCTGGTTAGGCAGTGAGAATGCGTTTCGCAACCTGAGAGCGATGTTGAAA
>ENA-OWNT01003146-OWNT01003146.1-seawater-metagenome-genome-assembly--contig:-NODE-3146-length-15948-cov-4.132191_pt1 | contig 15948 bp, 16 predicted proteins | sample MGYA00238136_ERZ651165 | MGnify/ENA primary metagenome ERZ651165 (study PRJEB26861, sample SAMN08777766) | seawater metagenome | isolation source: coastal seawater | place: USA: Florida | collected...
AGGGACAATACCTTAAGCACAACAACAACAATGGGTTTGTGAATGTGTCTGATCGCAACACGCCGCAGGCATTTTCATGAAAAGGCAGTCGAGTGATCGAATGACAATGTCATCATCAGCATCACACAGACTACCGGGTAGATCAGAAAGACTAGATCAGCATCATGCATCATCAACAATTCGTTTGTGTGTCTGTTTCATCCGACATCTTCGTCAACATTTTATACAGGCTGCACTTTCAATTGAGTCCGTTGTCAGCTGACTGCTGCACTGAGTGTGTACACACAAACATGGCGGCTGAGACGTTTCCGCTTAAATCTTGAAAGAGGATAATAACTAGTCCTATCATGGCATGTTGATATATCCATAAACGATACTAATTGCGGGAAATGGACATCTGCGGCAGTTTGTACTCGCTCACCACCCATACACTCGCTCACTCACTCACTCGCTCACTGTGTGGCCGACTTGGGACTGAGAGTGGCCAAATCGTGGATCGTGGATGTGTCATTCTTTTCTTTCTTGTACAGTATTGATTTCATGGTTTTGGTGTGCTTTAATTAGTTAAATGCATAGTTCAGTTTTCAAATACTTTCTCGATGCTTTGTGCTTTTGTCTCTTGTGCTTTGTGCTTTTTGCTGCTTGCTGGGCGTTCGTCTGTCTTTGGTTTTTCACAGAAAACTTCTTTGTATCTACAACTACGATTTCGTGTTTTCTCATAACTGTTTGTGCCCAATTACAGTTTATTACTAGTTGTAGATACCATGGCGGTGGCTGTTTCATCCAAGTTATCGTTGGCCAGTGCGACGCCTCACAGGAACTCGCTACTGACCACCACCACTGCTTCTCCTAATCTCTATCATTTACCCTACATTTGATCTTCACGCACTGGGTGTAACAGTGTACCCTCCATCCATAAAACTGTACATTGACCGCGCAAGTGATCACCTCGAATTGGCCAGTGCTGTTCAGTCAGTCGCTGGTCCCCGCCTCCACGCACTGTGAAGTGCTTCCAGTCTGGGCCGCGCCAGCGCGTTCAGTCGACACGCTCCACTACCACGCACTGAATAGTGCGTCCGCGTGACCACTCACTCAATCAGTTCGTCGCCGTCGCCTTCAGCCGCAGGAACAAATGTCCCGACAGCCCGAGACGCAGTGCAGAGCAACGACGACATTCCGCGGCCGCTCGCCGGCGCTCGTTTTTTGTCGTTGTGGTTGGTTGGTTGGTCGTCGTCGTCGTCGTTGTGTTGCTGTGGTGGTGGTGGTGGTGGTGGTGGGGTCGTCGTGGTTGTTGTTGTTGCGGTCGGCGTGGTGGTGGTGGTGGTGGTGGTGGTGGTGGTGGTGGTGGTGGTGGTGTCGTTGTGGTGGTTACTTTCGTTCGATGTTCGATGTTCGATGTTCGATGTTCGATGTTCGATGTTCGATGTTCGATGTTCGATGTTCGATGTTCAATGTTCGACGTTGGATGTTCGATGTTCGATGATCGACGTTCGGTGTGGCGGTTTTCTGTGGTGCTGTGTTCCTTGTTGTTCGCCGTTCGAGTCCTCGACGTAATGGTCTGGGTGTTCTGAATGTCTACAAACTGGTGTCGGTGAAAACGTGGAGAAGTGCTGCCTCCCTTTGGCTCGCCTGAGTTGGTCAACGCGTGCCCTCGTGTTTGCACGTCTCAGAACGGCAATTATTGTGTATTGAAGTTGAAGCTGTCGCGGAATTTGATGCTGCATACTTGCGGCCGAAAACTGTGAAGTTTTGTATCAAGTGGTACGCCATTTGATACGCTCTCGTTCCGACCCACATGCCTCCAATGCCCCCGCAAAAGGAGACGACTCCGGTGTCGTCCTCCGACAACATCGCTGCAGAAACATCGTCGAAGCCAATTGCGCCCGCCGCCAAAGGACCACGCCCAGGCGAAAGCCCCGAAAATGGGAACCACCCTGTCGTGTACTCCAGTGGCGTTGGATTCACTCCTTCGGCGTGGCAAGGAAAGTATTGGCGTATTGGCAACACATTTTACGATCTCACACCGTTCCTGGACAAGCATCCCGGTGGCAGAACGCTACTAGAACTGGCGCGCGACCGCTTCGACGATGCGACGTTTGCCTTTGAATCACACCACCACAACCAGGCAAAGGTACTCAAAATGCTGAAGTTATACGAGGTTAAAGGTGTGGAGCCGAAGCAATCGCATGATTCGAACCGCACTTTCCCGAACCTCACGCCAGAGGACTCGTTCTTCTCTGACTTTAGACGCCGCGCAACAAAACACCTCCAAGAAAAGTACAACGGTGACTGGGGACCCACTGACGAGTGCATGCGCTTGTTTTGGTTCTTCGTGGTGGTGTGGAGTGTCTGCGTGTACCTTTCTGTTGCCAAGGGTTGGCTCTTGGCAACTGTGGCGACGGGCCTTGCAGGGTCTGTTCTTGGTGGCTTCGGGCACAGCTTCATCCACCAACCTCCGTACAAATGGCACGCTCTGTCTTTGGACATCATGGGCTTCTCAAGCCACTGCTGGTTCCGAGAACACCTGCTCCAGCACCACATGTACACCAACACTCCTTTAGACAACCATTTCCTTGGGACTGAACCCTTCATTCGAACGGATCCGACGCGTGCGCGCCATCCATTCCAAGCCTACGTCGCACCTTACATCAACTTTCTTCTCATCTCGTTCGGCGCATTTGCCAATTACATTGCCCATACTGTTGGACTGATCCGTGGTGAAGAAGAATTCCATATCGGAAAATTGTTCATGCCTTTGCAGATTGGGCTGTACCTATATTACTACGGCCTCGGGGGTGGCCTGTTGCGTTCATACATTCACTTTGGAATTGCCTCCGTGTGGTACTTCACGATTGCGTTACTCAACCACAACTCGCTCCAGTGCGTGGACGTTCAGGCCAAGAACACCGCGGTGGACTGGGGACATGCACAACTGTTGTCTTCGTCAGACATTGCTGTGGGTTCTACCTTCTACAGCTCCATCAAGTATGTTTGTCCCCCTGTTATCTTTTTCAGTCTGGACCTGTTCCTGTGCGACCTTCTTTGACATTCCTCATATTTTTGTCTTGCGTGAACCAGGTATTTGTGGCTTAACTTCCACACGATACATCACCTACTCCCACACACAGACATGTCAAAGCACCCCGGACTTCAGAGAGTCCTGCTGGAAACACTGAAGGACCACCCCGAAGTCAAATATGACGTCAGGCCGTTCTGGGAGCTGTACAAGGAAATGATTACGTCTGTCGGCACACCCATGGCATTGGGCGAGGAAATCAACCTCTATTCCGGGGTTCACCACCCGCACCGCTAATTATGCCCGCATTGTGTGAGGATGGTGCCACTACATATATATTTCTAATCGTCGGCGCGAAGTTGACATTACAAGTTTCTACGTGCCAACGAACCACGTTACCTCATTTGCTAAGAACACATTTCTCACAGGAATTGCACATCCCACACTCAATTTGTGTCACAACAATTTTATTCGTTATCAACGTTGATTGTTTCGGTCGCAGTTCCTGCGCACTAAATGGCGATTTGTGCAGCAGTGCTCGAGGACTCAGGCGGTGACCACGGCAGTGAGGCCGCTATTTGCTTCCTCTTGTGACGACGCATGATTACTGGAGTTGTTGCCGCACGATACCCTGGCGTAGTGGCCGTCTTCCGCGGCACCGCCGGTGGCGCGGTCCCTTGTGGGACACGGGCATATGACGGCAACTTCTTCAATTCCCTGTTCGGCCTGCGAAGGCGATTACGAGCCCCGACTACAGCAAACCTACAAACCGAAAATTAAGCCAGCTTAGTCGAGACGGCACGCAAAATCCGCGTCGTTAGCACACGGACAAGTAACTTGCACCTCTTTCGGTCATGCTCAATTGCTTTTCTTTGCTGTTGTTCGTGTTGAAGCGCTTCTCCTGCTTGTCGTCGTAACTCTTCCCGAGCTGCTTGAGCGTGCACATGTTCACGATGTGTTCGATATGTTTCGACTGCCGAACGCTGCTTTTTTGGTTTGTACAACTCGGCATACTCCAATGCGGACAATGTCTTTGCACATGCTGGGGACGTCTCAGGCTTCCCGGTGTCTTCCTCTGCGACGAAATGGAAGTAGTTTCGCCACTCCTGGGGTGTTATTATTCCATCGGCTGCTTCTTCTTTATTGTCGCCTATAAAACCATCCATTTGCTCCATGTAGTAATCTACTTCTCGTGCGAGCTTGGCCTCAACGTCGGAACTAGCAGTGTGAGAACGTCCTCTAAAATGTGCAAGCATCTCATCTCGAGTAATTTGCTCATTTGCCACCCCTTTGCTATCGATTGCCAGGAACACAGCATCGACTCTTTTCCAGAAGGCGTGCGTTTCGACGCTTGCCATCAAGGAGAGCCGGCGCTGTTGGTTACTTCCGTCAGAAGCCAACAGTGCGGGGCTGCGCGCAGCAGTTGTCAGACTCGAGGCTTTTGCAGACCCAGGAGAATGCTGGTTCAGATATTGCGTACGATCCTCTGCTGTTGGCACATACTCCAAAGCAGCAAGTGCTTTGCAGGCAGCTGGGCTGGTTTCTGGCAAGCCAGTGTCTACCTGTGCTACCATACGGAAAAAGTTGTGCCACTCTTCAAGCGTCAAGTAGCCATCTGGTGATTCGGTCCCGTGCGCTTCGTCGTCTTGTCCCTGCTCCGTCTGGAAAGTAAACCCGTCTAACAACTCCATATACAAGTCCGCTTCAGCTGTGTTACCATGAAAATGTGCAACCATTTCTCCCCTGGTAATTCGGTCTTTTCCCTCAGATCCATCCTTCGCTGCAATCGTATGAAAGAGATCGGTGACTCGCACCCAAAAGTTGGTTGTGGTTGGTGCAGACCATCCATCGCGCTTGGCGGTGGCGAGCAGCAGATCTGTGGCTGCAGTCGCAGTTGCCTTGCTGCGATCACGACCAGAGTGCGGAAAGCCATGTGCATCATGAGAGTGAGCATACTCGATTGCAGCAATGGTTTTGGCGCACAGTGGACTTGTTTCGGCATGACCAGTGTCCTCTTCGGCTAAAAATTCAAAATAATGATGCCATTCTGCACGGGATATGAAGCCATCCGGTGCTTCCTCAGTGTGACTGTCCACAAACCCATCAATGAGATCCATATGATAGTCCACTTCCTTGTTGTTTCCGCGAAAGTGGTGCGTCAGCTCCTCACGTGAAATGCGCCCATCGCCATCTCCTTTGCTATCGATGAAGTCAAAAACCGCGTCAACTCGTTTCCAAAACTTGTGTGTGGGTATTTGCCCTTTTGCTGCTGGCTTGACCATCTTGTCGTCGTTATTAGGAGGAAGAGTGGGCTTCAAGACGTACTCGAGAGCGGATAGTACTTTACATGCAGCCGGCGACGTTTCTGCAACTTCAGTGTCTTCTTCAGCAACGTAGCGAAAAAAATCTTGCCACTCTTCCAACGATATATCGTCGTTTCCAACCTTACTCTGGTCGGAGGCACTCACACTCGCTCGGCGCTTCTTTTTGAATTGGTCGATCAGATTAATGTATTGATCAGCTTCCGCAGTGTTGCCGTGAAAGAAATCAATTATTTCTTGTTTCGTGACGCGCCCGTTGCAGTCGTGAATGTCATCGATTGCTTCAAACAATGCAGTCACACGCATCCAAAAGTTGGCCGTTGCGACAACCTGGATTTTGCGCTGTTTCCGTTTTTTCACGTCTCCTTGCGTTTCAGCATACTCCAGAGCAGCTAGCGCCTTCGCTGCAGCAGGGGACGTTTCAGGATTGCCCGTATCAACTTCCGCACAGAAGTTGAAAAACTCGTGCCATTCTGAGATGTCGAGCAAACCATCGGGTAAAGTATCCCCTTTGTCTTCAGGCTCGAATCCATCAATCTGGTCCATATAATAATCTGCTTCCTCGGTGTTGCCCCGGAAGTGCGCGATCAGTTCATCACGGGACACTCTTCCATCACCATTTCCCTTGGCATCGATGAAATTAAATACCATGTCGGCTCTCCCCCAGAAATTGTGGGTGGCTGCTAGTGATAGGCGCCGACCGTTCTTAGCAGCTTCGGCAATTTCGTGCGCATAAGAGCTTGCCGCATTAATGAGTCCGTTAGCGGCCGCAAGGTCAGTTTCACTTTTGTTTTTCTTCAAAGACGGGGCATACTCCAGAGCGGATAATGCCTTCGCTGCCATTGGGCTGGTGCACGGATCGTTGGTATCAAATTCGGCGGCACACTGGAAGTAATGACGAAACTCTGAGATGGTTATGATCCCATTAGCTGGGTATCCTTGATGTCGAGCATCAAACCCATCCATCATGGCCAAACAATCGTCTGCTTCTTTGGTATTTCCTCTGAAATGCGCGGCAAGTTCAGCCTTTGTAATTTTCCTACACGAAGGTGCGTGAATGCATGGCAAAGAAAACACAGTCCATCGCATGAACAATTAGTACAAGCATTTACAACACCTTATCATTGCATATACTATTGCATTACCTACCCGTCTGCAATATGTTGTCCATCAATACTGTTGAAAAGCGTCTGAACTCGTTCCCAGAAGTTTTCGGTCACAATTCTTGGTCGCTGGTCATGGGGGGCAGCCGTGGCGAGGGAAATTGTTGCCTGTGCATATTCTAAAGCAGCCAGCACTTTAGCAGCTGCCGGACTTGTGCTTGCAATTCCAGTGTCGTCTCCAGCAACTTGAGTGAAGAAAGCACGCCTGCAAGAAGGACCCACACACCAACGTTAGTCAATACGACTGGAATTAACTACATGCACACAAGTTTCTTTGAGGTCGGACGCGAACCATTGATCTGGCTTTATACAATGATGTCCATCTTCATGAAAACCACCCATGCGATCAATGTAGTAGTCCGCTTCAGCATTGTTACCATGAAAGTGTTCGACGAGCTCATCTCGCGATATCTCACCATTTCCATCACCTTTGAGATCGATGATGCGGAAAACTGTGTCAACGCGAGGCCAAAAATTTGTTGTTTCAACTTTGGCACTCAGTTTTCCTTTGGCCCCAGGCCGCTTGCTTTCTGCATACGTGGCGACGTCAACAGGGGTAGGCACATATTCTAACGCCACCAATGCTTTGCAAGCAGCTGGGCTCGTTTCCGCGTTACATGTGTCCTCTTGGGCAACGAAGCGGAAATACTCTTTGAATTCGTCCAAATCTACAAACCCGTCAGGATCTTCTTCACGCCCGTTGCGAAAACCATCCATCATCTCCATATACTTATCGGCCTCTTGTGTATTGCCACGAAAGTGTTCCACAAGCTCAGGCATTGTGATTCGCTTGTCCGGCAGCATGAGTCCATCTATACGGTCAAATAGTTTTTCCACACGAGGCCTGCAAAACACATGGCGGATTGTTCAGACCAATTGCATGATAAAACGCACATGAAGAGCATCAAACATTGCACAGAACCAAAAGTCGTGAGTTTTCACTGCTGATGCTTTCTGTTGGTGACCCGTTGAATGAACGACCTTGGCATACTCAATCGCTGAGAGAGCCTTGCACGCACTTGCGCTCGTCTCTGGAACACCGGTGTCTGCCTCACTCATGTAGCGAAAGTACTCATGCCATTCCTGAATTGTTAACAATCCATCGGGTGCTTCATCCGTATTTGCATCGATGAAGCCATCCATTTTCAGCATGTAATAATCTGCTTCTAGTGTATTTCCTCGAAAGTGGGCAACAAGTTCGTCACGAGAAATTGTGCCGTCTCCATTTCCCAAAGCGTCAATAGCAGCGAAAACGGCGTCAACTCTCTTCCAAAAGTTTGGTGTTTCATCGCGGGCTTTTCGATTTGCCCCGGTGGAGGTTTCCGCCTCCGTCATTAGTTTGTATTGAGCTTTTTCCTCCTCATTAGGGGAAAATTCTAGGGCAACAAGGGCTTTGCACGCGGCAGGGCTCGTTTCGGCGCTCCGTGTGTCCTCTTCTGCAATGTATCGGAAATACCTGCAGCAACGAGTGATTAGCACTACTTTGTGGCCTCGCAACATCATCAAGACGCTTCTTGACGCACTCTTGAAACTCATCGAGAGTAATGTAACCACTGGGGTCAACTTCTCCGTCAGCTGTGTATCCATCCATCAAATCCATGTACCTGACAAACAGTATTCTGTGATCACAGACTACCGCAAAGCGTCCCCAACGTCAAAATCCGTACTTGTCAGCCGCTTGTGTGTTGCCACGAAAGTATGTAACCAACTCGTCCCTGGTGATTCTATTGTCTGGGACATTCATGCGATCGATTTTGTCGAACAAAGCGTTTACACGAGACCAAAAGTCTTGCGTGTGAGGGGCCAGAACCTCATCTGCGTTTTTCTTCCTTAGAACAGCACTTTCAGCATATCTAAAGACGCAAGTGGTGACCAACAGATGTGATGGAGTGAACGAGCTGCGCATTGTGGGAGTCACGACTTACTCCAACGCTGCCAAGGCTTTGCTGCACGCTGGACTTGTGGATGGCATGAATGTATCTTCTTCGGCCAATGTTTGGAAAAATTCATGCCATTCCTCCAGCGAGATCAAACCATCACCTGGACTCGAAGCAGCCCCACGTTCTTGAAAGACATCAATTTTTCGAACGTAGTACTCAACTTCTGCGTTCGCCTTCTCCCCACAAAAGTGGTCCAAAAGGACTTGGCGCTGTATCTCGCCCTCGGTTGATCCGACTATTTGTTGGAAGAGTTTATCAGTTCGCTGCAAACAAATACACGAAGTAATCAGTGGCAAAAGTTGGTGAACTGCGTATGCACCCACTGTGCCCAACCTTCCAAAAGGATACCGTTTCCATGTTCGATGCCGTTTTGCCTCCGGACAAGCCAACCGGAGAAGCAGCTCTATCAGCAATCCGTTGACTCGCTCCAGCAGCGGCAAATTCCAACGTGGTTAAAGCTTTACAAGCTAATGGACTGTTCTCAGCGTGGCCAGTATCATCCTCGGCAATGTACCGAAAGTACCTGTTCACCAGTTACGAGTCAACTCGCGGCACTCTCTGGAGAACAACAATATTCCGATGGACTTACTCCTGCCATTCATCCAACGTAATGCTCCCATTTGGATCCTGCTCACCTTGACTGGTGTATCCATCCATCAAATCAAAGTACCTTTTCAAGCACACAAATAAGCGCCATCATGAACGTTTGCTCAAGCAAACTACGGCAAATTTAAAAATTGTATTCTCACCGCAGGGCCTCTTCTTCGTTGCCATCCAAATATTTCGTCAATTCTGCAGGTGAAATTTTCCTGTCTGGCTTGTCAATTCTGATAAATGCAGCAAACACAGTAAAAAGACCGATCACCCAATCAAAGTTTGTGAGCGTGCAAACTTACGCATCGATGCGGTTGAACAATGCCGTGACTCGTTGCCAAAAGTCCTTGGTGGTTGGTAGCAGCTCACCACTGTTTCGACGACCTCCGATGCGTGGTGAAGCAGCAGGTGACGGACTTGCCGATCCCATTCCCCGATTCTGCAGTGGCAAGGCCAGGGTGTGAAAATAGTGTCTGCGCTCTTTTTCAATGATATCTCGCACAAACCAATTCAGCATATTCAAGCGCAGACAGCGCTTTTGCGGCAGCAGGGCTTGTGGTTGCGACCCCTGTGTCTTCGTTCGCAACCAGCTCAAAACACTGATGCCTGAAAATGTATTTTGCGTGAACATGATATCCACGTTGACGTGATGGCCATGAAAACGCACCATTGCTCCAAATTCAACTCATTTCCTTCGACGGCCGCCATTTTTGACATGAAAAATTCCGTGTCTGCTCTGTTGCCCTGAAATAGATTGAATAATTCATCTCTACTCACAACACCGTTCCCATTTCCTTCCTCATCGATTGTTTTGAAGATATCATCCACTCGCTGTCAGGTACACCGTACAAGTTTGACTGAATCGAAAGCGGGCGCGCAAGGCGGGGAAACAATGGTTCGTACCTCCCAGAACCGTGTCGTTTCGTCTCTTTTCTGCAACGATCGAAAAGTTTCACGCAAGTCGTTAACAGAACCTGATATACTCCTTTGCCGCAATCGCTCGACTGCTTCCTGGCGGTCATATTCCGTTTTGTCTTCCACAGTCGGTCGGTACTCAAACGCCATTAAAGCCTAGCAACAGCTCATCTCAAATTTGATGTGAACATCTCGACATAGCATCAGCCACCAACCTTGCATGCGGCTGGACTTGTTTCTGGGTCGCGTGTGTCATCTTCGGCAACGTAGCGAAAGTATTCCTGCCATTCATTCAGCGTTATGTACCCGTTCGGTTGCTCCTCTCCCTCTGCAGTATATCCATCAATCAAGTCCATGTACCTGCAAGAAAGGACCGGCATGACATGAATTATTACTGCGACAACCAGTGATGGATACATGGCGAGCACAAACGCACTTGTCAGCTTCTGCAGTATTTCCACGGAAGTGGCGCACAAGTTCTTCCCTCGATATTCTTCGGTCATTGTTCACGAGAGTTCCAATTTGCTTGAAAACATTCGCCACTCGCTACGGCAACAGATAAACAACGTGAACAGCGATTTGTTCACACAGAGCACGAGGATGACAAACAATACCTTCCAAAAGTCGGGCGTCACTTGCGGATTTCCGTCTTTTGCAACTGCATCTCGAATTGTACGACTTCGTCCAACTGACTTTCGTGCAGCCACAATTGGTGACGTCTGCGGGGAGCTTTTCGCAGCAAAGACGCACTTTGCGTTTTCCAGTGCGGCAAGTGCTTTGGCAGCTGCAGGGCTAGTTTCAGCAACTGCAGTGTCTTCGGCAGCGACCTCTCGAAAGTATTGGAGCCTGAACATACATTGTTGTTGGAATCGTGGAGGTCATTTCACAGGCAGAGCTCCAACCAAGTTGCGTACCACTCCTCTATGGAGATTTCACCGTCTTGGTCATCAATCTCGTTGTCTCCAACAAAGCCATCCATTTCGTCGATATAATAGTCCGCCTCGGCCGTGTTTCCTTTGAAGTATTCAGCAAGTTCATCTCGAGTGATGGACCCGCTGGCATCTTTGTCGATGGTTGCAAACACTTGCTTTACGCGGTCCCAAAAACGGTGCGTTTCTGCAAGCGCCGCACTCTCTGCATCTGAATTGGCAGGTTGTGGTGTATACTCTGCTTTGTCTCTCTCCGTTGGTTGATACTCCAACGCAAGTAAAGCCTTGCATGCCAGTGGACTAGTTTCTGCATTGCCTGTGTCGTCTTTGGCAATGAACCGGAAGTAGTGTTGAAACTCCTCGAGGGTGATGATACCATCCGGTTCCTGCTCAAGAAGTATGCATGCAGTGCCATAGTACATTTGACTATCGTGGGCAATATTTGGTGGAGGACAACTTGCACTAACACAGTACAAGACAGTACTTGAGACATACTTCTTTGTCGCTGCTGGTTAAGCCGTCCATTAAGTCCATGTACCTGTGATGAGAAATGAAGATGTACGTCACTTGAACTGATATGATTTGCAGAATTCAACCTAGAACGGTTGACTGATTCCAAGTCGATCACCTGTCCGCCTCCGCGGTATTTCCTTTAAAATGGAGACGAAATTCCTCCCTTGAAATATGTTTGTCAGGTAATCTCAAAGAGTCAATTTGGAAAAAAAGCTTCTTGACGCGTCCCCAGAAGTCATGCGTTGCCGGGCGAATCTTGTTGGCACCTTCAGTCGCAATGGGACAGCAATACTCAGCATAGTGCCACATACGGCATCCATTTCGCAACACAAACCAGTACTTTGCGGTACTATCCAGGTCTTTTCGAGAGATGCGTCAATCTTGTAAGCTTTTGCATACTCCAGTGCCGCGAGCGCCTTGGCTGCCGCGGGACTTGTCTCGGCAACACCTGTGTCTTGACCAGCAACGTGCTCAAAATAACCATGCCTGTACCATATTGCGAAAATGAGACTACGCTGGCATTGGCATCAAGGCATTGGATATCGCAAGAAATACCATTCTTCAAGGTCGATGAAGCCATCGGGACCTTCTTCCTCATCAATTGCCCCAATTCCATCCATCTTCGCCAATATATTGTCGGCTTCCAACGTGTTCCCCTGCGAGCAGCAGTTTCTTTGTGATACCAAATCCATATGCTCAACGAATAGTGTGAACAACATACTTGAAAGTGCTTGGCTAACTCGTCTCTGGAAATGCGGTCGTCGCCATTCCCACTGTCGTCGATTGCGTGAAACAGTTTGTTGACACGGTTCCAGAATCCAGGAGTGGCATCCGCCGATTCGTTCTCACCACCTCTTTCGTCACGTCCTGAATGTTTCTGTCCTTCACTGGAAGACGAGGCGTCATACTCTAGCGCTATTAGTGCTTGACATGCGAGCGGGCTTGTCTCAGCATCGTGTGTATCTTTCTCTGACAGCTCCTCGAAAAACTCCTCAAACTCAGTCAGCGTTATTTTGCCATCGCCGCGGCTCTTGCTCCGAAAGGAAAAGCTTGCCAGCATTTCAACGAACCTACAATCATTATGTGACACAATATCAACACACCAGCAGAGATCAACACATGAAACCATACATCCAAGGTCTCGCATGGTCCCCCTTCGCACGTGCGCAACATACTTGTCTGTTTGCGGGGACCGCACTTGGAATTTCTCCGACAGTGATTGCTTGTTGAGCATGCCATTTCTGACTTCCACTCCTTTTATTAATCGATAAAGTTTTTTAACCCTTTTCCAAAAGTTTGCGGTGGCATCTGAATTTGCGCTCGCGGACAGAGACACGGGGATCGATCCCCGCCTGCCGCCACCAACAGGAGCCGGCTGCAGTGTAGAAGGTTGCGAAGTCTTGACTTTCTTCAAGTCGTCAACACCACTGGGGTCGAAAAAGCCACTTCGATTGTTTGAAGTAACACGGTTGCGAGACAATTTGCGATTTCGAACCGGTGCATCCTCGTCAATCTCGACAACTTGTGGGAATGACTCCTGGTCAATGTTTTCCAAGTCCGACTCCCTAACGTCGCTGGCATCATCGATGTCCGAAAGTCTCCGCGGCATCGTGGTCAACGACACTCAAGCAATTTGGCCTTGATGACCATCCACAAAAATTAAATACATCAAGTCTGCTCACACTTTCGTCGGCAGTTCAAAACATATAGTCCGCACTCTCTACTCTGCCACGAAGCTGGGTGTCGGGCGAGAATTTTCTCGTTCGCCTTTAGAGCAACTAACAACTGTCAGTATGAATACTCGCGGTCAAGAACTCAGGGATGCACACGCAGGGGTGTTGACTTAGTCAGTGTGATGATTCAGAGCAGTCAATGTGTGTGCATTCTGACGGTGAGGCCCAAAATGTGACTAGCCGTGAGACCCGGAAAGCGCAGGGTTTCAGTTTGGTGATGCAAGCACTTGAACGAGCTTGAACGCGAATTGCGCGGCGAGAGCCAGACACCCAGTCCAGACGATCGCCATCCAATGCTGTTATGCGGTTGATGTTCGCCGTCGACAAGGCGGCAAAGAATGCTTCACACGAGTACATTGATGTGTTTCTCCCCATTTAACACCAACGAACATGACAACGAACAGCGAACAGCGAACTTTTTGTTGGCGGGCACGCACACACTGCCTTCGTCACCACTGACGACTTGTGGCGTCCGGCGTCCGTCCGTCGTTCGTCGTCGTGGCGTCGTGGCGTCGTTGCGAAGGCGATGACGCGATGACGGCGTGTTTACAAACTCAACCGTTGCCCTCCACTCACTCACTCACCCACGCACTCATTCACGCACCCACACATTCACTGCGAAAGTATATTTAGCTAGCCTGTACAATTGTTAGACCTGGGCAATGCATGGAATGAAATGGAGCGAGCTGAGCTCTCGGCGCAGACGCCTTCATTCATCACTGATGATACGAAATAACATGGTGTGTGCACAGGTCTAAAAGCCCAGGACCACAGTCCTGGTCGTCGTCGTCGTTGTTGTTGTTATTATTGTTGTTTTGTTTGGCTGTTGTGTTGTTTATTATTTATTTGTTGCCGTCATCAGTGATGAAAGCTGACAGCTTTTCGATTGATGATTGATTGATGACGCAATTAGAATTAGCTTAGCTTTTTGTGGTAGTTTTTAGCTCAAGGTCACCGCCAACACAGAAACAAACAGCGCAGACTTACAGTGCAGGCGAAAGTAACACTAAGCCAGTTTTTGTTAAAAATTAATTTGCACAAGCAGAGCGCGCACGACGTACGACAAAATTCGGTGCTCCGATCTTCGATTTGCACAAGCTCACGAGAGTGGTGATGCGTTACAGAATAGTTTCGTAAATTCTCACAGCGTCCTCCTCGAGCACGGCCCGAGGATTGTTGGGCAGTAACCGCACCTGCTTCATGGATTCGCTGGCCAATAAGGGAACGTCGCTAGCGGAGATACCAATGGCGGGGTCCGATAACTGCGTGGGGATTCCAAGCTCAACCACCAACTCTCGAATACGCGCGATGAAGAGAGCAGTCAGCTCCTCATCTGTCAGCTGCCCTGAGGCATCGGCCAAGATATCTGGGAAGATTATAGGTGCAAGCTCGGCATACAAAGGCGCACACTCAGGCGCGTTGTACTCCAACACCGGTGGAAGCATGAGACTACAGCTCAGTCCGTGTGGAATTTTGAAATTTGAGCCTATTGGATACGCCAGGGCGTGCACAGCAGCCACGGGGGCGTTCGCAAAAGCCATGCCGGCGTACATCGATCCGAGCAACATCCCCGCACGTGCTTCAGCAGCCTCCGTCCCCTTGAACACTGCGTCGTGGATATTAGCTGACAGATTGCGCAACGCTTCTTTCGCGAACATGTCCGAGAGGACGTTCTTGCGCGTCTTGCAGGTGAACGCCTCGATTGCGTGCACCATGGCGTCGACTCCTGTGTGGGCGGTCGTCATCTGAGGCACTGTCAACGTCAGGTTGCCGTCGAGAACAGCCCAGTCGGGTAAAAGTTGTGGGCTGACGACACCCATTTTGCTGGCAGCACCCGTTGTCACGATCGATATCGGTGTGACCTCTGAACCAGTGCCAGCTGTTGTGGGAACCTGGATCAGCGGCAAGCGCCGCTTGAAGCCTTCACTTACCTCGCACAGGCCGACTCCGTATATGTCGGACAATGAGGCACCTTGGTTCGTCGCCAAGAAAGAGGCGAGTTTTGCTACGTCCATTGGAGATCCGCCGCCGAGGCCCACAACTGAATCTGCTCCATCAGCAACAGCCTGCGCTGCAGCGTCGACGACATTTTGCTCTGAGGGGTCCGGCGACACGCCAGTAAACAATGACACGCTGCCACCAAGCGCTTCTATGCCAGCAATGGCCTTGTCGAGAAGGCCAGCCGACTTGATGCCCTCGTCAGCGACAAGGAGAACTCTCCGACCGACGCCTTCACGAGCAAGTAGTTCACCGACTTTTGCGCTGGCGCCAAGCTCGAACAGTACATTGCGGGTGGTTTGAAAGAGCATCGCCGCAACGCAAGATGCCAATCCTTGAGGCAAATTACTCTACGACAACAATCCTTTCTTTGATCAACAACGACAACGATAATGTCTTCACCTTCTGTTGTGTGTCGCTGCTGAGTAGAATCTCTGACAAGGCAGTTGACCACAACTCGAAACGTGACTGGGGACGGTTGTGCTCGTCTGGGGCGGTGTTCCTGCGTGAGTGTTCCCCACCAAATAAATGCGATCAAGTTCGCACCCTGATTTGTTGATGGCGCTCGCTAGCAGGAAGCAACGTTGGCCAACAACGACAGGTGAGTTCTTGCGATGATGAACGTGAGTTGCTTTGCGTTACGTTGTGCGTGCTGTGTTGCGTTGCGTTGCGTTGCATTGTGAGCGTTGTGCTGGTTTCTTGGCAATTAGTCAACCACAAGGGAGAACGTTCGTCACGAACGGTGACTCGAACACATTTTGCAACACGATGCAACGCGTTGACGTTGAAGTTGACGTTGACAGCTGACGTTGACGGTGACATGGAC
>ENA-OWNT01003147-OWNT01003147.1-seawater-metagenome-genome-assembly--contig:-NODE-3147-length-15946-cov-4.400655_pt1 | contig 15946 bp, 10 predicted proteins | sample MGYA00238136_ERZ651165 | MGnify/ENA primary metagenome ERZ651165 (study PRJEB26861, sample SAMN08777766) | seawater metagenome | isolation source: coastal seawater | place: USA: Florida | collected...
ATCGGGTCAACGTTGGTTTTCGGCGAACGGTCTGTGGGCGGACAGGAACCCGGACTTCTGAACGAGCCGTCCTAGATGTGCCGGCGCATCCCGTGCCGGGGCCCGCCGGGGTCAGTGACCCTTGGCCTTGCCCTTGCTCTTCTCGCTGGGGGCGTCCGGGTCGACGTAGCCCATCTCCTCGAGGGCCGCGTTGAGCTCGTCGTCGCGGCCACGAATGGAGCGGGGGTCGTACGGGGCCATGGCGAAGGTCCAGTCGAGGCTGCGCGCGCCTCCCCACTGCGCCTTGGCGATGCTGGAGCGGTTGCCGTCGAGCCGGCGACGGTTCGGCGGGACGTTCATGGTGTGGACCTCGCACCGGCCGTCGGGGCAGTAGCGGGCCGAGCAGCGTGCGGGGGTCTGGATGCCTGCGGTGGGCGTGAAGTAGACCTCACGGGAGCCGCCGCGCTCGAACACGGCCAGGAGGAAGGCGACGTCGTCTTCCCCTTCGATCGGGGCGTGACCCTCGGCCCCCCACTCCTTCAGGCGCGCCCACCCCGCCTCGGCGTCGGGGAGGACGGTGGCGAGGGCATTGGCGTTGTCGAGAGGGTCGTCGCCGGCCCACGCGTTGGTGACCCCGCCCGGCACTGAGCAGAGCACCTCGAGGGGCTCCTTCGGGAGCACACCCTTACGATGACGGGAGGGGACGAGGCGCCAGCTCACGTCGACCGGGAGATCGAGCGCCCCTGCGAGGGCCTCGCGGTAGGGCTTGCCGCGGTCCTTCGCGTTCTTTCGGAACAGGTTCTTCTTCTCGGCGGGGTCGGCGGCCAGGTCGAAGAGGGTCTCCTTGCCCTGGTGCGTGGCCCACTTCTTCCCGTCGTGGATGACGCCCCAACGCTCGGCACCGTAGAGCGGGCGGCCGAAGCCGTGGTCGCGGGTCGTGAAGGCCTCGACCGCTTCCGGAACGCCCTGCGCCAGCGGCACGAGGGAGCTGCCGTCGAGGGCGGCCGCGGGGTCGATCCCGACGAGGTCCAGCACGGTGGGGGTGAGGTCGAGCAGAGAGACCGGCGCGTCGACCCGGCCGGCCGGGATGCCCTTGGCGCGGATCACCATCGGCACCCGGAGGAGCTCGTCGTAGGTGGTGTGGCCGTGCTCGAAGCCGCCGTGGTCCCAGAACTCCTCGCCATGGTCGGCGAAGAGCAAGAGGATGTCGTTGTCGTCGAGGCGGCCGACGAGGCGCTGGATCTGATCCGTGGCGTAGCGGATGTTGTTGTCGTAGCGATCGCGGACATACTGCCGCTCTTCTTCGGTCTTCAGCTTGGCTCGACGGATGTCCGGGAGGTGGAACTCTCCCTGGAGGCCCTTCGGACCTGCGCCGGCGTAGAGGTGCCGGTAGCCGCGGGGCTCGAGGTAGGGGAGGTGGGCGTCCATGTAGTGGACCATCAGCAGCGAATCGCGACCCTTGCGGGCGTCGAGCCAGGCGATGGCGTCGTCGGTGACCTCCTCGGCGGGGGGCCACATGCCGACGCGGTGGAGGTCCCAGCCGCGGTGCATGTCGAAGTTGGCCGACAGATAGACGTTGCCCGCAATGAAGGCCGTGGCCCACCCCTCGGAGCGGAGGGTCTCCTGCAAGGTGGGGGTGTCGTCGTAGGCCTCGGGGTGGCGTCCCGTGACGATGGTGCGAGCGCTGGGGAGGGTCCAGGGGGCGATGCTGCGGGCGTTCTCGAAGACGGCTGCGCTCTCGGCGAGGTGGTCGATGGCCGAGGAGGTGTCTCGGTCGTAGCCGTACAGCGACAGATGGTCGGGGCGTAGGGTGTCGATGAAGATCATCAGCACGGTGCGCGGGTTCTGCTTGCGGGACGCCACCACGGGCTCGCCGACGAAGACGTGGTCTCCGTGGGGGGTGGCCCCGGGGTCGCTGCGGAGGCGGACGGTGACCTTCTGCTCCGACCACGGGGAGAGGTCGGCCCGGTGGTAGCCGAAGCGTGCCTCGGCCAGGAGCTCGTCGAACACCTTGTGGGTCTCGCCGTCGACCACGACCTCGGCGATGAGTCGAGCGCCATCGGTGGCGGGGCCATCGAGGAGCTCGGGCCGGGCCAGGCCAGCCACGAAGTGCAGCTCGGCGAGCTTGGGCAGCTCCAGCTCCCACTCCATGGTGGAGGGGGCCGGCAGGAGCAGGCCGCTGCGGGCGTCCCACCCCTCCTGGACCTGCTGGTTGGCGAAGTCGAGGTCGGTGGGGGCATCGCTGTAGCGGCGGTGCAGCCCGCGCTCGCGCTCGGTGGCCTTGGGGTAGCGGAAGCTGATCTGGGCGGTGTCGGGCTCGGCGCCGTCCGGCAACGTGACGAAGAGGGTGTCGGCGTTGTTTCGCCACGTCTTCGGGCGCCCATTGCGACCGGAGAAGTAGTCGTAGCGCTCGCCGTCGACCCAGACCTCCATGCCGGGCTTGGCGCGGAAGAAGAACAACGAGCGTGGACGGACCGGCAGGGGGCGCTGCCAGGTGTTGCCGCTGCTTCGACTCCAGCCGCTGTCGAGCACCAGCTCGGCGGGGGGCTCGGTGTCGCGGCTAGCGTCGGTCAGCTCGAGCCGGCTCGGGGTGATGGAGCGGAGCGCATACGCCTTGGCCTCGGCATCGGACACCCCGGGCTCGGTCGGGGCGGTGCCGCTGCACGCGGCCAGCAGAGCAAGGATCCAGCTCACGGTTCGTCCTCCAGCAGGCCCCAGCTAGGTAGCCGGTCGGTCAGGGTGTTGCCCGTATGGTCACGTCACCGTGCTCCACGATGGGTCCGAGGGGTGTCATGCCCATGCCCCAGATGAAGTGCCGGTTTCGGTCCCAGCCGATGCGGGTGGCGGGGATGCGCCGCTGGTCGCCGTAGTGGGCGTCGCGGTGGGGGGGGATGGTGAGCGTGCCTAGGGGACAGTCTCGGGTGCTGGTGGGCCCCCGCACACACCACCTCGGGGTGCACCGCGCAGCATGACCGACCTCTTCGGCGGGACGCTGGGTCTCGACGAATACCTCCGGCCCGTGGCCTGTGAAGGTCATCAGGATGTGGCCGTCGTCGTCGTTCACCGCGTGCTCCGGCGCGTCCCAGGCTGCCACCAGCGCCCGCGCTTCGTCGTGGCCGACGGCTCGCACCGTCGCCTCGTATCGGTGGAACGGGTCGGGGCTGACCGCCCAGCGGCCGAAGCCGCCCGGGACCGAGCAGAGGGCCTCGTGGGGGGGGCCATTCGGTCGCGCCGGGGTGAGCTCGAATCGCCACGCGGCCAGGGTGGGGAGGCCGAGGGCATCGCCGAAAGCGGCTCGGTAGGCGTGGCCCTTCTCCATGCCCGCAGGCATGCCGGCGGTGAGCTCATCGGGCGCGAGGGCGAGGTCGTACAGCTGCTCACGGCCTTGCCGGGTGACCCACTTGGTGTCGCCCAGGCGCACACCCCACCACGGTGCCGTCTGATGGGTCCAGCCGAACACCTCCGGGCGCTCCGCCCACCGAGCTCGCGCCGCGGGATCGCCCTGGGCCAGGGCGCGCAGGGAGCCGCCCCGGGCATCTGCGCTGGGAAGGCCCAGCAGATCGCGGAGGGTGGGGGTGAGGTCGAGCAGGTTCACCGAGTCCTGCACCTCCCCGGCCGGCAGGCCTGGGGCGCGGATCCACAGCGGGACGCGGAGCTGCTCATCGAAGATGGTGTGGCCCTGCCCGAAGTAGTTGTGGTCGTGGAACTCCACGCCGTGGTCGCCGAAGATGACGACGATGGTGTCGTCGCTCAGGGTGTCGACCAGCCGCTTCACCTCATCGGCGACGTACGCCAGGCTGCTGTCGTAGCGGTCGACCAGCCACTGCTTCTCTGGGTCGCCGATCTCGCCGATCTGGCGCGCGATCGCAGCGTAGTCCCCGCCGATGGGAATGCCCGCCGGCAGCACGGACCCACCGAAGCGGTCGTGGTAGCGCGCGGGCTCTCGGTAGGGGAGCCGGAGGTCGGTGTAGCGAAGATGCAGCAGGGCGTCGTGGCCGTCGTGCTGGGCGAGCCAGCGCAGCCCAGCGTCGGTCAGCTGTGCAGCCGCCGGGCGATCGGGGTGGTGGTGCTCCTGGTAGCCGCGACCGAGCCCCGTCGAGGGCTGGGCTCCCTCGGCCCCGGTGAACCAGGCGGTGGCGAAGCCGGCGTCGGCCAGGGCCTCGGCGAGGGTCTGGGTGGCCTCGAAGCGATGGGGGAGACGGCCGGTCATGGCGGCCTGGAGGCTGGGCGTGGTCCAGGGTGCCGAGGTCCGTGTCGAGGAGAATCGAGTGGAGGCCAGCGCGAGCTCGTCCCACGGCGCGGTGGTGGCGCGGGCGTAGCCGGCCTGGGTGAGGTGATCGGCGCGGAGCTTGTCGATCGTGATCAGGACGACACGGCGAGGGGTGACGCTCCGCGATCGGACGGAGGGAGCGCCGAGGAAGACGGGTGCCGTGGTCTGGAAGCGGAGTCGGACCTCCTGCCCCTCCCAGGTAGACAGGTCGACACGGCGTGGCGTGGGCGCATCCCCGGGGGTGAGGGGCCAGGCCGCGATCGGCTCGTCGTTCACCATGACCTGGAGCGTCAGCGGGCCCGACGCTCCCCCGACCGCCGGGGCCGGGGCCGGGGCGAGGATCAGCTCCGGAGACGTAGGCACCTGCAGCTCGAAGGCGATGTCGCCCGCACCGGGGAGGAGGAGACCGCTCCAGGTCTGATTACGGAAGCGGACCCGCTGATCGGCTACGTCGTTGGGGTGCATCGCGTCATGGCGGACGAGGGCACCGGGGGCACGGAGGAGCACCTCGCCGGAGGTGGGCGCCGCTCGATCGGCCGGAAGCCAGAGGATGACCTCCTCTGCGTCGTGGCTCCACCCCACCCCCTCGGCGGACTGCCAGGGGAGGGCTCGATCGGCCCAATGCACGCTCATGCCGTCGGCGGGAACGTGACCGGTCGCCCCGTCGACCCGGAAGGGGAGGGGGGAGGTCCAGCGCACCCGGCCGTCGGCCGTCGCCCCAGCCTGACGCCATGCGCCCAGGGCGTGCTCGGGCGGAAGCGGGGAGGGGGGCTCCACCTGCAGCGTGCTGTGCGCCTCGGCGGCCATCAGCACCCGAGGGGGCGATGCGCTCTCGGTGGCGGTCGGGCGCACCGGAGGCTCGGGCAAGGGCGGGACGGGGGCCCCGGAGCAGCCGGCCAGGGCCAAGGCGATGAGGAGGACGGCTCGCACGACGCCTCGCAGCGTGGGCTCTCAGCAAGACGACCGGCATCCTGTAGGGTGCCGGTCGGTAAAAGGAAGAGGCCGGAGGGCCGCTAGGCTTCGCGACGCCGCCGCAAGCCCACCAGACCCATCAGCGCCAGCGCGCCCGACGCACCGACGCCCGTGGCCGTGGTGCAGCCGCCGCCGCGAGCGTTCGCGGACTTGGCGTCGATGGTGAGGGAGGCCGCCGTGGTGCCGCCGGGGCCACCGAGGTTCATGACCACGGTGTAGGTGCCGTTCTCGGGGAACTCGAAGACCGGCTCCCAGGCGCGGATGCCCTCGATGATCGGCTTACCGGACGCGCTCTCACCCGAGTAGACGTTCCACTCGATCTCGGAGATGCAGCCGTACACCGACACGTCGGAGTCGTTCAGCATCTGGTACTGCAGGCCGTCGACGTGCTCGTACGTGAACTCGCCCTGCACGGCGTCGCAGGCCGTGACGTAGCCGACGCGGCGGTAGTTGTAGGTCCAGCCGTCTTCGCCGCAACCCTCGGACTGCCCGGACACGGCCACCTGGATCGTGTAGTTGCCAGGCTCCGTGTAGGTGTGGGTGGGGGCCAGCTCGTTGGACTGGCTGCCGTCGCCCCAGACCCAGGTGACGTCGGTCACGTCGTCGAGGTCGGTGGAGACGACGGTGCAGTTCAGGTCGAACGGGACCGTCTGGAGGATGTCGCCGCCCTCGTTCTCACGGGAACACTCGAAGGAGGCATACGGGCCGTACATGGCCTGGAAGTTGCCCTTGTCCATGTCGGTGAGGATGTCGGCGCTGGTGTCGCACTCCGGGCCGGTCCAGTACATGACGGCGCTGAGCTTGTCGGGGTCGGTGCAGACCTCGCCATCCTCGCAGGTGTGGGCCATGCCGAGGCTATGACCCATCTCGTGGGTCATGGTGCCGAGGAAGCTGTGCCCGCCCTGGGGACAGCCTGCCTGGATGTCGTCGGGGGAGTCGAAGAGCTTCCCGGCGCCGAAGACGATGCGGCAGTCTTCGATCAGGTTGTAGTCGAGGCCGTTGACCTCGACCCGCTGGGGGCTGAGCTCCTCGCACGGCGCGTAGGCGAGGGTGCCGGGATCGTCGATCTCGCCCTCGGGATCCTCGAACAGGATCTGGATGATGCCGTCGTCGTCGTCGGACTCGTTGTCGTTGACGCCGTCGATCACCGCCTCGGCACCGGAGCAGGGCACGGAGCTCCACTGCGCGGCCGCCTGCTCGGCGAACTGGTAGCACTCGCCCGGCTCCATGGAGAGCTGACAGTCGGACGTGGCGCTGCCGTCGTCGGCGACGGTGTACCGGACCGGCATCTCGTCGATGGACCAGGTGTAGGGGAAGTGGTTGCGCCCGCCATACTCCAGGGCCATGGCCGAGGAGGAGACGCCGAGCAGCAGCAGGCTGGGGATAAGGGTCTTCATCGGGTGGCCCTCACATCGGGGGTGTTGACCCGCTCGAGGAGCGAAGGATCGACGCCGGGGATCTCGTGACCGTCCCAGGGCTTGTCGAGATGCCCTCGGACCTGCGCTTCGATGTCGGCCAGGTACATCCGCCGCTCCTTGGGGAGGTGCGGGACGAAGCGATGGTCGAAGGGCACGGAGTTCACCGAGTGCCAACGGCGGAGGTGAACGTCACGGTCGCCGGGGGCCCGGCGCAAGGTGAACTTGCCGTGGAACTTGCCGAGCGGCACCAGACGGTCGTCGTCGGTGTGGTGCAGGAAAGCCAGGATGGGCTCCCCTTCGGAGAACACCGCCTGGCCCTCGACGCGCACGGAGCGGGCGCCGTGGGTGCCGCCGATCGAGTCGATCACGACCTCCTCACCCACATCGGCGCCCTTCCACGTCTCGTCGACGCGGACGCGGGCGCGGGTCCATACGTGGTTGTTGTCGTCGAGCTCGGTCCAGACCTCGATCACTTCTCCCTTCACGATGACCGACGCCACGTCTGCCATGTTCTCCATGGTCAGGGGCAGGAAGGTGGTCGCGTGGGCTTCGGGCGCGAACGCAGCGCTGCCCGCCAGGGCGAGCAGAACGGCAGCACGTGCGAGATGCCTCTTCATGGGGCCTCCGTAGTTGACGCGCTTGTATCACGAACCGTAGCGATCACGGTGCGAGTGTGCTCGTCGACGTGGGTTTGTTCAGGGATGACGGATGCTTTCTCGGATTCGCGCATGGTCTCGACTTCGTGACGAAGGGGGGAGGGGAGGGGGGGCACCGACGCGAAGCCCCCGATCCGCCGAAGACCTTGGTGGGCGCGGTGGCCCAGCGCGTTAACAACGCTCGCCTCGGCGTCACGATCCATGAGCAAAACGCCACGGAAAGTTACCAGCCGAGGCCGTTGTGACACAGCGTGGTTGACTTCCAGCTTCGGGTCCTGTACCCCTACGCTGTTCGGCAGTTCGGGCCCTTCTGGCTCGTTTTTTGCCAAATCCTAGGTTCGAGGCCCCTGATGCGGGGCGGGAGACGCCAGGGAATGCTTCACATCTTCCTAAAGAGCCGCTCGGTCCTCGCCATCATGGCGACGCTCGTGTCGATGCTCGTCGCCACGCCGGCGTGGGCACTCACGACCGGGTCCCTTCGCGTGACCGTCGTGGACGACATGGACCTGACCATCCCCGGGGTCACGCTGACGCTGTCCGGTGAGACCCTCATCGGTGGCGAGCAAGAGCGCGTCACCGACGACAGCGGTCAGCACCTCTTCACGGCGCTGCCGCCGGGCTCCTACAAGCTCGTGGTGGTCAAGGGCGGCTTCCGTGGCGTCACGGTCGACGGCCTTCAGATCGACGTCAACCGCACCACCCAGCAGAAGGTGGTGATGGAAGTCGGCGAGGCCGACGAGGAGATCGAGGTCGTCGGCGGTCGGAAGGCCATCGACACCGAGGGCGTGTCCCGCGGCACCGTGCTCACCAAGGAATTCCTCAACAAGATTCCTGCGGGCCGGTCCTACCAGGCGGCGGTGAACCTCGCGCCCGGTGTCTCCGGTGGCGGCGGCAACCCGAACATGGCGGGTGGTGCTTCCAACGAGAACACCTACATGCTCGACGGCGCCAACATCACCGACCCGGTCACCGGCACCTTCTCGGCGAACTTCAACTTCGACGCCATCCAGCAGATCGAGGTCCTCCTCGGCGGCTACATGCCGGAGTACGGTGTGTCCGTCGGTGGCGTGGTCAACGTCGTCACGGAGTCGGGGACGAACAACCTCGAGTACAACCAGAACATCTACTACGTGAACGGCGACCTCCGCCCCCGAAAGGACTCCCGCCTCAGCAGCGACGGCGTCGAGCTCATCCCCACGGGCTTCGGGCAGACCAGCCAGTCCCTGCAGGTCGGCTCCAAGATCTCGGGCCCCATCGTGCGCGACAAGGCCTGGTTCATCATGAGCTACCAGTGGTCGCGGAGCCTGTTCAACCTGGCCGGCACGCCGCAGCGCCAGACCTTCGACGGTCACTACATGCTGGCCAAGCTCACGGTGCAGCCCACCACCGAGCACCGCATCAGCGGCTTCTTCCAGACGAACCCCACCAACATCGACAACATCGTGCAGGGCTCCCCGTTCCTTCGCGACGAGTCGCAGGGTCGTCAGACCCAGGGTGGCTTCATCACCCGCCTGCGGTGGCAGTGGTTCCTCTCCCCCGACGTGAACCTCGACACCCAGCTGCTGATGCAGAAGATCTACCTCGAGGTCAACGCGGTTCCCTGTACGCACAACAACAACCTCGACTGGCATCCCTGTGAGCCGGGCGAGCGTGAGGGCAACGTCGACTACGAGACCCCCGGTCGCATCGGCGTGGGCGGTGCCTACGACTCGGTCAACTACATCTCGTGGTACTTCGACGACCGCTACCGCTACCAGGCGAGCTCCAAGCTCTCCATCCTCTCGGTGGAAGACCCCCTCGGCGGCACCCACGACCTGAAGTTCGGTGTCGAGGGCTCCCAGACCGTCTGGGACCAGTCCCAGGGCATCTCGGGCAACACGCAGTACGTCGACACCAACGAGGTGCCGTTCGACCCGCAGACCCTCACCAACTACTACTGGCTCGAGACCTCCGGTCCCATCGCCTTCCGCACCACCTCGGCGTCCTTCAACATGTTCGCCCAGGACAGCTGGAAGCCGGTCAGCAACCTCACCATCAACTACGGCACGCGCTTCGACTCCTTCGTCATGCGCAACGACCTCGGTGAGCCGGTGCTGTCGGGCAACATCTTCGGCCCGCGCCTCTTCGGCGCCTGGGACCCGTGGGGCGACCAGAAGACCAAGATCGCTACCGGCTACGGTCGGTTCAACGACACCGGCCGGCTCGGCACGGCGGCCTTCACCTCCGCCGGCACCTTCGGCTCCAAGCTCTTCCTCGGGAACTTCTTCGCCAGCCCGGATTCCGGTCAGGGCCCGTTCAACTCCTCCGACCTGATGTTCAACGTCTCGCCGGCTCGGAACCTGAACACCACCCACGACGGCCTGCGCACTCCCCGCGTCGACGAAGTGCTGCTGACCCTCGAGCGCGAGATCATCAAGGACTTCGCGGTGGTCTCCAGCCTGTCCCAGAAGTTCACCCGGAACGCCTACGAGTTCGACGAGCTCAACCTCATCTACGACGAGGACGGCTCGGCCATCATCGGCTCCCGCTACGCCGACGTGCTGAACCCGTACTTCCGCCAGCGTACGCCCGACCTCGCCAAGCGTGACTACACGCAGCTCGACCTCGGCTTCCGCAAGGTGGAGGCCCGTCGCTGGGGCGCCCAGGGCACCTACTCCTACATCCGGTCGGTGGGCTCCTCGCCCATCTCGAACTCCGGCGCGTTCGCGGTCGATCCGCAGACCCGGTACAACTACGGCCAGATGCTGACGAGCGCGAACCAGATCAACGCGTACGCCTACTGGGACCTCCCCACCGACCCGTGGACGCAGCAGCTCGGCATCAACGTCCAGTACGACCAGGGCTTCCCCTACGAGCGTCGGTACTGGGCCGAGGGCACCGCTGGCTCCCAGTTCGGTGGCTACAACCTCCGGATCCGCCCCCGCGGCACCTACTTCCGGATGCCTGACTCGTGGTTCCTCTCGCTCAAGTTCCAGCAGACCATCGACGTTCGGAAGGGCAACTTCACCCTCGACTTCGAGCTGCGGAACATCACGAACAACCGCGCCACGACCAGCCTCTTCATCACCCCCCTCAACCAGCAGAACCGCATCGTCAGCTTCGCGCGTCAGGCCCCCCTGACGTTCCTGGCCGGCGCCCGCTACGAGTTCTAGGAGTGACCAACATGAATCGCACCATGCTGCTCTCCGTCGTGGCCCTCGTGGGCGCCTCGGGCTGCTCGTACGATGAAGGGCTCGTCATCGAGAACCTTCGGGGCACGGTCAAGATTCCCGTCGAGGCGGGCACCCAGACGGTCGTTCGCGCCGACGGCGAGACGGTCGAGCTGACCGACGCCAAGCTCATCGGCCCGGTCTACCTGGGGCTGTACTCCGCCGTCGACCCGGTCAACGTGCAGGAGGTCTACCCGTACCCCACCCGCGGCCCGCAGATCCGCGGCAACGAGGCCGGCGACACCTACCCCTACGGCGGCACCACCATCGGTGACTTCCGCTTCCCCTGCTTCCAGTCGCTGGTGTGCCGCACCGTCTCGAACCGCTACCTCGACTTCGACGACCTGGTCGACTGGTTCAACGACGGCATCGGCGCCCAGATCTTCGACGCCGCGGGCCAGGAAGTTCAGTCCGGCGACTACATGCGCCAGACCTGCTACGACCTTCTCGACGCCGCCACCGACGAAGAGGTCCGGCTCACGGCCTCCGACCGCAACGGCGACGAGAAGATCGACGCACAGGACCTCGACTTCGTCCTCGACGAGACGGGCAACTACTTCGTCGGTGAGTTCGAGATCCTGCAGCAGGAGCACTTCTGGGACCAGGACAACGAGGACTGTGAGCCGGGCATCGACTGCCCCGGCTACACGCTCTGGGGCTTCATGGATGCCCCCTCGTCGACCTTCACCTACTCGTCGTGCAACCCGCAGGCGCAGAACCAGCTGAACATTCGCGAATACAACGTGGAGTTCCTCGGCGGCGCGGTCTACTCGGACATCCTCAACCAGCCGAGCAAGCGCATCGGTTCGGGCGACTGGGTGGTGTCCGAGGGCTACCGCTGGGACAACGTGTACGAGCAGCCGGAGCTGTTCATCGACTTCGAGGTGCCCTAGTGAGCCGCTTCATCCTGCCACTGCTCTTCCTGTCTGCGTGCGACCTCTCCGGCGAGTTCCTGTTCGCCGGTGCGGTAGACGGTGTGCCTGGCGTGCTGATCGTGGAAGCGCCCGAGGGCGGCACTCTGCACACGCCGGCCCTCATCGAGGACTACCAGGGCGTTCGCGACAACACCATCTACTTCGAGGTCGGTCCCACGGGCACCGCGAGCCTCGGTGGTGCCACGGTCGACTTCGTCGGCACGGGCGGCAAGGTGTGTGTCTGGGTCGACCCGGAGCTCGTCACCTGGAACCAGGCGATTCGTGAGGGCCTCGACCCCTTCCTTCGCCCGTTCGCTTACCCCGACAACGTCTTCGACGACGGCGACATCGAGCTCACCGGCGGCCGCTCCGTGTTCTACACGGGGTCCCCGGGCATCGAGATGGGCGACTTCGTGCTGCGCTACGACGACGACCTCGGGAACCCGGTGCCTGTGCCCTTCACCGAGTGCCAGCCGGCCGGTCCGGAGGCCGTGTCCGCCGAGCACTCCGGGCGGGCGATGCCCGAGTTCTGTGAGTTCGAGTCCACCGACATCGGCGTGTCCTACACGGTGGCCCTCACGACCTGGTCCACCCCCCTCGACGACGACCGCCTCAGCGTCGGCGTGATCCTGTCGCAGGGTGACTGCGCCGATCTCCTCGACTTCGCCGACGACGAGCTGGGCTTCGCGCCCGGCACCCCCGAGCCGCAGAACATCGAGTGCGTGATCCGGGGCGAGGGCATCGAGCCGAGCGGCGACGCGGGCCCCTGGTACGGCGCCGACGCGGTGGCCGACCTTTCCTGGGAGAACTCGGTCCTCTTCGAGGACACCTTCTGTGGTGCCTCGGGTGTGGAGCGTCTCGATCTCTTCTGTGAGAACGAGGCGGCCGGGCTCATCGGAGAGACCGACGAGTCCATCGAGGCGATGGACGAAGACGAGCTCGAGCAGCGCGCCGAGGATCAGAACTGCGCCTGGCAGAACCTCGAAGACGGCGAGCGGTGCTTCTGCGGCGACCCGCGGGACACCCCCCAGCAGGGTGCTGGCTGAGCTACTGCTCGGTGCACACCACAGAGGGCTCGCTTCGGCGGGCCCTTCCTGCTGAGGGCCTCGAGATGCTCAGGCCTCGTGATGCTCAGGCCAGCGAGGCCCAGTGTTCCGCTGCGAGGGCCTTGGCGTCCTCCACGGTCGTGACCTCGCCTGCCAGCTGAGCGTCGTAGACGGTGGCCAGCAGGGGCCCCATGTGGCGCCCGGGGGGGATGCCCAGCTCCTTGAGGTGCCGGCCCAGGAGCAGCCGGGGGCATGGCTCGGTGAGGATGCCGAGGGCGTCGGCGCGGGCCTCGGCCTCGGGCAGCGGGCACCCCTCGGCGTCGCTGAGGCCGAGGACCAGCCCGACCTCGGCGTGGACGGCCAGGCGGCGTAGGTCGGCGTCGGTCGCCCGGTGGGCCCCTTGATGCCGGTGGGCGGCGAGGACGGCCTTCCGGAGGGGGTAGCCCTGCCAGGTGTGGAGCCACAGGCGGTCGAGGGTGTCCTCCACGGTCGCGGTGGGCAGGGGGCCGAGCCATGCCAGCAGCATGAGGGCCCAGCGCCGGCCTTCGGGCGTGAGCGCGTCGCGCCGGGCGGCGGCTCGGTCGAGGACCGCGTCGCGCTCCAGGCCGGCGGCGGCGGGGAACACCCGCTGGAGGACCTGGGTGGCACGGGCGATCGCGAGCCCGTGGCTGGGGCGGGCGGACTTGAGCAAGAGTTTGGCCCACTCCCCCTGAATGCGCTCGGCCGGGAGCTCGTCGAGGCGGGCCTCGCGGCACAGCTCGATCAGGTCGTCGGAGACGGCAAAGGAGAGCCGGGCGGCGAACTGCACCACGCGCAGGGCGCGCAGGGGATCCTCGAGGAAGGTCGTGCGGTCGACGGCGCGCAGGGTGCCTCGTCGAAGGTCGGTGAGGCCGTCGTAGGGATCGACGAGCTCGTCGGCCAGCAGGTCGTACATGAGGGCATTGACGGTGAGGTCCCGCCGGCGGGCAGCCTCCTCGATGGGCATGTCGGGGTCACCCTCGACGGCGATGCCCCGATGCCCACGCCCGACCTTGGAGTCGCGGCGGGGGATGCTCACGTCGAGGTCGTCGCCAGGGGCGACGCCGCGGGGGCGCCACTTGAGGACCCCGAAGCTCTTGCCCACGGCGTTGACCCGCCCATGGGCTCGGAGGACCTTGGCGAGGTCGTCGATGCCCACCCCGAAGACCTCGATGTCGAAGTCCTTGCAGGGCCGACTCAGGAGGTGGTCGCGCACGCCTCCGCCCACCAGGAACGCTCGCCCCCCGAGGGGAGCGACGGCGCTGGCGAGGTGGCGTGCTGCCGATGGGGCGACGGAGGACAGCGAGCGGAGCCCGGTGTCGATGGCCGCTCGGCGCTCAGTCGCGGTCTTCGTATCGCTCGCCACTGGTCTCGATCTCGTCGACCTTGGTGTCGACCTGCCCACGGGAGGCGGCCTGGGGGTCGTTGGCTTGGAGGAAGGTGCCGTTGAGCCAGGAGACGACGAGGCCCTCGAGCTCTGGGGCGGTGTTCAGCATCCGGCGACCCGCCGCGGTTCCGTCGTACAGGGCGAGGTGCTTGGGGCCGGCCGCCTTGTCGCTGATGAGTGAGGCGGCCCGGGCGCCGGAGCTGTCTTGCTTGCTGGCCACCAAGAGGAGGGGGCGCCGGCCGAGCTTGTCGAGGGCCCCGGAGACCCGCACACCGTTGGCGGACAGGGAGGGGGACAGCAGCACGGCGGTGTCGATGTCCTGGTTGGCGGCCATGGTGGCCAAGGCCAGGTTGGCACCGAGCTCGGCACCCACGAGGCCCACGTCGTCCACGCCCTTGCTGTCGAGCCAGGTGACCGCAGCGGCCACGTCGGCCACCATCTTCGGGTAGTCCTCCTCGGCGATCGTGCCGCCGGTCGCCCCGTGGCCGCGCAGGTCGATGGCCACCACGCGGAACTGGTTCTGGGACAGGGTGGCGGCGAGGTCGGACCAGCCGGCGCGATCGCCGCCGTCCTCGTGGATCAGCACGACGCCGTGTGGGCCCGTGCCCCACGACTCGGCGGAGACAGTGTGCCCATCGGTGGTGCGTAGCTGCATGCTGCCAGCCCAGGCGAAGCTGGGGAGGGTGCAGGCCAGGGCGATCCAGGGGAGTCGATGCATGGCGTCCTCGGGAAGGTCGTAAGGGTAGAGGGCCCGCCCGTGGCTGAGCAAGGGCCGTCGTGATTGATCCCCGTGCTCCGAACCCAGCGGGCGGCGTCTGCCTTCCTGACTTTGCGGACTTGAGCGCATCGAGGTTGACACCCCGATGGGGCAGATTAGGAGAGGGGGCCCCGGCGACGCCGTGGGTATCGCTCTTTGACGGACGAATGGACGATCAGAATCCACATCGGATGGACGGTCGCAGCCATCCCCTCACTCCCGAATCCAACGAGCTCCTCGCGAGTCTCGGTCCGGGCGGTGCGGAGGCGGCCATGCGACAAGCCATGGCCCTGGCGGAGCAAGCCGCGGCCGAAGGCGAGGTTCCCGTCGGCTGCGTGATTCTCCGCCATGGAGAAGTCATCGCCACCGGGCGGAACCGCCGGGAGACGCAGCAGCGGCCCACGGGTCATGCGGAGATCGACGCGATCGATGCCGCCGCCCGCGCGCTGGGAACCTGGCGCCTCGACGACCACCGCGACGTCGAGCGCCTGGTGCTGCCCTACCGCCTCACCGATCCCGACGGCCACACGCTGCTGATCGAGCGCTACGACTGGCCGAGCCAGCCGTAAGGCCCCTCAGGAGCTGGCGGTCTTCTTCAGAGCCGCCGACCACTCCATGTCGGCGATCCATCGCGACGTGCCGGGGAAGTGGCGGTACATCCACCAGATGAACCACACGTCGAGCCCGGGGAAGTTCTCGAACCGGCCCCGCTCGATGGCCCGGGCCAGGGTCTTGGCTACATCCTCGGGCTGGTGGGTCTTGCTGAACGAGCTGTCGGACTCCATGGCCCACACCGCCGGTGGCTTGCCCTCGTTCTCCTTGGCGAGGCCGGGCGTGTCGGTGGTGCCCGGGTAGAACACGGTGACCCGCACGCCCTTGGGCTTGAGCTCCATCCGCAGGCTCTCGGCGAAGCCGGCCACTGCGTACTTGCTGCCCGAGTAGGCGCAGTAGCCGCTGGTCGACATGAACCCGAGGGCCGAGCTGACGAAGCACAGGTCGCCCCGGCCCGCCGCGATCATTCCTGGCAGGAAGGCGCGCGCGACGTTGACATGACCGAGGTAGTTCACGTCGATCATCCGGTCGAAGGCGCTGTCGTCGAGCTCGTCGACGTAGCCGGTGATCGCCATGCCCACGTTGGTGATGACCACGTCGGCCGGGCCCCCGAGCAGCTCGCTGGTTGTGGCGACGGCGGCCCGCACCGCCTCGCGGTCGGTCACGTCGACCGACACGGCACCGTGGGAACCGGAGGGGTTGGCCTGCTTCACGGCGGCGAGGGTCTCGTCGAGAGGCCCCTGGCGCCGGGCGGCGACCACGACGTTG
>ENA-OWNT01003149-OWNT01003149.1-seawater-metagenome-genome-assembly--contig:-NODE-3149-length-15939-cov-4.344597_pt1 | contig 15939 bp, 14 predicted proteins | sample MGYA00238136_ERZ651165 | MGnify/ENA primary metagenome ERZ651165 (study PRJEB26861, sample SAMN08777766) | seawater metagenome | isolation source: coastal seawater | place: USA: Florida | collected...
ACCACGACCACGACCACGACCACGACCACGACGAACGACGAACAACGAACGACGAACAACGACACCACGGCGTTCGACTGGAAGTCACTGTGAGTAAAGTGCAGCGCAGCACAGTGCCCTCACTGACTGACGCTGACCTCACTTTGTCTGTTGTCGTCGTTCGTCCACCGTTCGTCCGTTCGTTCGTTCATCGTTGTTGTTGGTGGTGAACAGTGAAAGAACGAAGCGAACGGTGAACAGTGAACAGTGAACGGACGGACGTCCGAACGAACGAACCCAACCGTTCGTTCGCTGTGATCGTTGATCGTTGATCGTTGATCGTTGACCGTCGATCGTTGTCGTTGTCGTTGACGGTTCTTTGTTCGCTCTGGCTCTTCCGTCCAGTAATGGTGAACAGTGAACGACGGACTTCTGAACGAATGAACTCAAGCGTTTGTTTGCTGTGATCGTTAATCGTTGACCGTCGATCGTCGATCGTCGATCGTCGATCGTTGTCGTACGGTTCTTTGCTCGCTCTGGCTCTTCCGTCCTGCACTTGATTGCATCTTCCAACCTCTTACCTTTGTCACAACCCCCGTCTTGTCTTGTATTCCTCACGTGTCTATCTCATCACGATGCAATTCAACTCTGAATTTTTGTTTGCAGTTTTATGGAACCTTTTTGAGCGTGTGCATCTCTGGGGTTATTTTCCCCGCGTGAGGCGCGCGGGGTGACTGAGTATATTCATTGGCACCAAGGATGTGTACGTATTCCGCCGTCGTTTGACAAGCACCGCGTTCATCCGGAGAAATGTCGTACGTGTGGTACGGTGCTGGCAACGGCTCTCAGTCGTGGACGCCCGATGAGAGCGACAAGGACGCCTACAACTGGGTGCTTACAATTGTAGCAGTATTGTCTGCGTTTGCAAGCATGTTCTTCATCTGCCGGTACCTGTTTTGCAAAACTACTCGACACCACCTCACGGAGTTGATTCAATTCAGATGCTTGTTCGATTTTCTGTACAGCCTTGCCATTTTGGTGGTTGTTTTGAACGTCAAAGTGGACTGCAGCAACCTGACTCTTGTCATTCAAATCTTTGCTTCATCCTCGGAACTTTACGCTTTCGTGTTGTCCGTTGACGTCATCTTAGCGATTGTGGATCCATTCACCAACTTTAAGAAGCGGCGCTGGATCTATTTTGTCTTCGTCATTGTCGTTGCCTCTGGATGTGGGCTTTTGGTGTGGTGGGAGGCTGTGACGACGAAGGTCGGTTCGTCGATTAACCCAATATTCGGGTGCGACGCCAACAGCTCTTTTGCAGCGTTGAACAGCACTAATTCAGCATTTTGGATCGAAGCAAATGTCCCAGCAATCGCACTGTACCTCACGTCTTTCGGCAATCTGGTTGCCGCACTGTGCTGGCTGTCCAGAGGAAACCGTCTCTCCGATGCCCTTGCCGCTCGAAGAAATGCCATCAAGGCCGGCATTCGCTACCTTGCAGGCTATTTTGTGTATTGGATCCTCATTCGGGCTGTGTTCTTGCACATAAAAATCGCCGAAACGCAACCGGCTCCGTGGGAGTATTTTGTGCATGTCTCGTTGATATCGGCGCGTGGCATTGTCACTCTCGGGCTCTGGGCTTTGGGCACTCGGCCAGTACGATCGTGTTGTGGCATATGCGCGATCACCACTAGCTCTGCGCCGGAAGGATTGGAAGACACTCACACCATTCTTCGTCAAGAATTGCTATTTTATACGAAGCTCGGCATCACAGTGTCGGTGAAGCATGCTAGAAAGCAACGTGCGAGAAGGCGTTCGGGAGGTACGTGAGAGTAGAAGCTGCTCAACTTGAATTGTGTCGCATCCCGTCGAGACAACATGAATTCTTTCGTTCATGCACTTGTTAATATGTTGGCGTTGATACTGTTAGGCATCCGAGCGATCAAATTTGCACTTCTCTCGGACGATAGTGCTGAGCGTATCGGAAACCGTGCAAAATCGCGCACGTTGTTTTCGCCAAAGCCCGCGCGGTCAGCGACTAACCGTCGCACCTTAAGCCATCAGCGATCGCATTCTGCCAATCCAGCATCTTCGTCGACGGCCACTGAGCCATTGCTGCAAAACCAACAGATGGGGTCTGACGTTGGCGGAAACGGGAGTGATGCAGCATCGATGTCTAATATGGTCGCGTCAACGGAATCGACTGCAGATCCCGGGACTGTCAGCAGCGATGTCAGGTGGAAAACTTCATTGAAGGCAACAAGATCTTGGATTGACGGAGGCAGTCAAGTTGAACGCAGTGCTGACATGGTTTGTTGATTGTTGGAGATGTCAATAACCGACGCAGGACGTTCATTGTCTGCAATTGCCAAAATGTGCTGTAATGTGCAGGATGGTGGCATGCACTGGAACTTTACAGACTTTTGCCCGCTAATATTCTCCGATATTCGACGTCTGACCGGATTGGAAGATGCTGAGTACGTATTCACCTGCTTGTAGCTGAGCTGGGTACATGTCCACCCAGATTGAAGTGCTCGAGCTCAACTGTTGTTGCTTTGCGCCAGCTACGTGGACGCATTGCGGTACACGTCGAATGAAAAGTTCACCTCGTCGGCGTCCGGCTCATTTTTCTTCTTCTCGAGAAATCGAAGATTCATCGTCAAAACGGCTTCGGAGAAAGAGTGCAAATTTTTGTTGGAAATCATCGGAGATTACAGTTTGTATTTGCGTGACAATCCGGACACGTTGCTGCCGAAGTTTTACGGGTGCCACAGCATAAAGTCAGTCGTGCTTGATTTCTCCAGTGTTTTGTGGACGCTCTGCTTTCGTTACACAACTGACTATTCGCATGTGAACCCAGGCTATACCACCGCAAAATATACTTTGTGGTCATGAACAGCGTATGTTTTTTGCCTGCACACCCTCACTGTTGATGATCGCACCGCGTTAATGTGCACTCATGTTTTCTTGCAGGTATTTGCAAGCGCTGATCCTTCACTGGACTTGCACGTCTTCGACTTGAAGGGTTCCACAGTCAAGCGGAAATCACTGCAGGTGTGCCGCCCCACCTATGTCCGTATTTGAGCGCGCAATCTCACGGATCATGCTTTTTGTCGTTTTGTACTTCAGGATAAAGAAGCGTGGTTGCCAGACGGCTCAGTATTCTACCGCCAAACTTTGAAGGATTTAGACTTCTTCGCCTGCAACGGCACAAGCGGAAATGTGCCGGTATCACAGCTCCCATTTCCACCCCAGGGCGTGTCTCGCAGAATTAGAGTACGTCTTTCACGCGGATGGGGCCCTTACATTCCACATCCACTCATGTCTCTGCTAATCGTGCACCGCAGGAGCAACTTTGTCGAGATTGCCGATGGCTGCGCGATCATTCGATCATGGATTACTCGCTGCTCTTGGGAGTTAATATCGAAGGACCCAAGCTCCCGACTCCTGTATCCTCCCCAAACCTTCGGAAGAGTCGAAGCGCAGTTGCTGCGATGGAAGAGACCACATTTGCTGCTCCACCTCAGCACTCGGATCCTCCGCCAGTGCCTAGAATGTCTCTCGCGGCGCGTGCCCGACGGCGTGCTCGAATCAGCATGCCCTGTGGTATTGCGGGTTGGGTTAGTGTCCTCGGCAACAATGGTGGTGCCGTGGTCGGATATCTGGGACTGATCGATATTTTACAGCAATGGAACTGCGGGAAGAAAGCTGAACGCTGTGGGAAAGTTAGACTTTGCTGCCAGCCAGGAGATTTCTTGTCGGTTTGTATTGTTTCGCCGTCATTTTGTTTTGTCGTTGGTGGTTGTTGATTGTGTTTCTCATTGTACGCAGGCAATTGATGCGGAAAGCTACGAGCACAGGTTCATCGACCGCGTTGTTGATCCGTTGTTGGGACCTGAACAGTTGTCACCTCGGCGAAATGACGAGGCAAAAGCCACAACCGTGGGTCGTGTAGAAAGCAAGGAGACGAAAGATCTCGAAGCGCTGGCTGCAGCTGTTTGATTCTCTTTGGACGTCTACAAGCGACAGCGCTATCAATCGAATTCCTTCTTTACTTTAGTAGATACACATATCACCACCAACTCCACGCATTGGCTGTGCACATTTCATCAGAGTGCATAACAGCTGGATGTGTCACAATGTATCAAGCTAGCTACACGCCCAACGTATTTGTTTGTTATGAACCGCCATCAGTGATCAAATGACAACATGGCTGTCGAGACGATGCTCACTTTGAGTCATGCATACCAGCATCATGCTGCGTGCATGCATGCTCGCCTGGGCCCACCGCTGCGTGTCTCTTCACTATTCAGCCAACAACTTCACACGATGGCCACACTCCTACGGCCGTATCGCATCGGGCATTCTTTTGTTGTTCGTCTAATCGTTGAAGCTCGTCGATTGAATCAGGGCGGTCAAGAAGGTCGACATGTACTTCGTCGCAAACCTTGTTCTTGACCGGTGAGGTCAATTACGTCATCGCCACCACCGTCGTGTACGTCCGCGTCCACGTCTGCGTCCACCGTGCACGCACGACAACGACCGCACTCAATCACTCCTTTCGCCGCGCGTCCACGTGCTTCAAAAACGTCCCAGACGCCACGTTGTTCATCGCGTCAGTCGCCGATCAGTGTACAATGATCGCTGTGATGCGCAATAAACGAACGTTGGATAAGTGTCATGTTCAAAGGTGTTCAATCAGTCGACGGATGTAGCGGTCACGTCGTAGATTGGTGGCGTCGTGTGCGACACTGTTTGGACGTCGGGAAGTGCTGAAGTCGGTCGTCATGGATGGACATTGTACTGACGTCCGGATGGTTCGTTCGGCGCGGCGAGCGTGTCGCAGTTTGTTCACAACGCCGAGACCGACGCCGACGCGACACTTTTCGAACCTCAGTCCTCGGGGTCCTCGGTGGGTGGGTGGTGGGTCGCCAGTTAGTTTGCCGAATTGCTTCGATGTTGTTCAAAGGACGGCGTGGGTGATGATGTTGTGGCGCGGCTTGCGGTCTGTCGTTGTTGTTGTTGTTGTTGTTGTTGTTGTTGTTGTTGCACACAAACTGACTTCCTAGCCACGTGTCGCGGAGACTGTGCATTTGTGGTGGGTCGTCGCGGTTTTCTTAATGGTACTGCATGCTACTTGATGTCGGGATTATCTCATGCAGAGACAAAGAGAGTATCACGGCGCCATTGGCGCTCATGTTCATCACTAAAGGCTATGTTGTTGCCAAGGATGGTGCTGAAAAGAAATGTTAAGCGCTGATTGAATGTGGGTTGCACGAAATAATGAAAATAACTGTCAACGAAAACACGAGAAAACAAAACTTGCGAAAGACCAAGCTGAACAGAGATCATGGAGGGCGTGTGAGCAGGCAACGGCTCAACATGGCCGACAACCACAACTTGGAGGTGACTCCATTCGCCCCGAGGCAGATCATGCAGAGGAGAGCTGCAGCCGAAGTGTGGGCGACGTTGCAGCATGCACTGATAAAAGTGTTCAAGCACGAGACTGCAAAACTTAGCTTCGCAGTTCTGATTCGAAACGTGTACAATTTGGTGGTCGACAAGCACGGCGCCATGGTCTACGCAGGCGTTTATGCGGCACTGACGTCACACTTCACAAAGCAGCGAGAAATTTTGTCGAAATGCTCTAACGTCGACTTCCTACCGACGATGAGCTCGATTTGGGAAGACAGTTTGGGAGTCTTTAAGGTGGTTGGAGACATCTTTAGCTACGTGGATCGAACGTACGTCGTTCAGCAACGGCAAAAACCGATCGTTGCACGTGGCCTCACGGCCTTCTTCGACACAATTGTCAACTACCCCAGCACGAGGTCTCGCCTGCAAAGACTTTTGCAACAAAACATCGAGTTGGAACGCCGAGGAGAGGTCATCGACCGGGCGACGATGAAAACAATGAGGGACATGCTGTTGGTTCTCCATCCCGAGAAGCGAATCTATCAAGCAATTTTTGAGCGACAGTTCCTGGACCACACCAGGAAATTCTACCAAGACTTGGCATCAACTTATCTTGGCGTCGGGAACGCGCAAACGGCAACACAGCTTGGAATATCGTGCTCCAAGTACCTTGACTGGGTATCGTCGGTTATTCAGCAAGAAGACGACAGGGCCAACAATTATCTGGACGAGTCAACGCGTTCCAGATTGCTGGAGTGTGTTGACCACGAGCTCATTTCTCGGCACGCTGAAACCCTTGTGCACATGGAGGGCTCCGGTGTTGAGCACATGTTTCGTCACGGACAACGCCGTAAGCTCCGTCAAATGTACGATCTCTTCTCACGTGTTGTGAGTGTCGGTTTGCAGCACAGCACCGACTCGCAACCGCCAACGGCGAGTCGCGCCACCACAAGTCACTCTAGCCCAGCGCCAGTGAAGCCAGGTGGTCGGCGTGCTGCAGCCAACGCAAGCGACAATTCATCCACACTGAGGTCGGGAAGCGCTGTGCGACGCGCGACAAGTTCTGTTGCTGCAAGTGAGCATCCAAATTTGATATTCGGCAGCACAGAGCTCCATCTCCCGCTGGTGTACCTGCGTACCATGGTATTCCAATGCATTAAAAAGCAGGGATTGGAATGCACGCACGGCAGTGGTGCACGCCACAGTGAGCGACCCGAGTCGGTTGGAGAGGATGCTGCAGCGCACTCATCACAGTCTGGCACGGCAAGTGCATCCGGCACCAGCGAAGGGGGCACAACGAACCGCGCAGACGCCGCTGAAAGCTTTGTCAAGAGACTGTTGGCGTTCACGGCGAAGTGTGAGGAACTGTTGGCCTTTGGTTTCAGAAGAGACCCACTTTTTGCGAAAGTACGTCGACACAGCCAATTGCACGCCGGCAAACACCGCAACTGAGTTTACCATTTTACTTATTGCAGGTTTACAAGAAGGCGATGGAGTACGTCATGAATAGCCATTCGCGGCCATCACTTTACATCAACGAGTACTTCGACCGCCTTCTGAGGGATAAATCCCGCGTACGTTGCGTGCGCCGGTGTGTGCGTGCGTTGAATACTTCAACGCGAACTCAAATTGTTGTACGGCGGTGATGTTGCAGTTGCAAGAAAACTTCGAGACACATGTTGCCAAAGTTATTTCTCTGTTCCGCTTTTTTAGACAAAAAGGTAGTAGTCAAATCTGCATGCTCTAGTGTTTGCGATGGTTGTTCGGCAAACCCTATGATGAGACATGAACCCTAGCTGAGACTTTGGTGTTTGCCATAGATGTCTTCGAACATCAGTACAGTATCCGTCTCGGCAAGCGCCTCACATCTGGTCGATCGGCATCGAAAGAGGTACAAACCAAACCCTAGTTTCATTGTGTCGCTTCTCCATGAGTTAACTGCAATTTTTGAATCACTGTCTCTGCTTGTAGAACGAAAGGGTCGTGTTGACCCAATTGAAACTTGAGTGTGGGGTCCAGTACACTGCTCAGCTGGAGGTACGTGTCTCAAGTTACGGTTGCAAGTGAGGATTTACAATCAAAGTAACTCTCCGTTCACAATGTGCGCAGGGTATGCTGCATGACATGGAGCGTTCAAAAAAGCTACTGACAGCTTTCGAAACGTACACTGGGAGAACTTCCGCAGCCTCTGATGCTGATTCCAACTGCGTACTCGCACCAAGTGTGTTGACGATGGGGTTTTGGCCAAATGCAGTCCGACACACACCAGTAGTGATGCCAATCCAATTACAATCACATTGGAAGAAATTTCTGTCGTTCTATGCGACAAAGCACTTTCAGCGAGTTTTGTCTTGGCAACCTCAGGTGCGTGTTTCGCAATTGATACTTGCGCAATGCTCATGTGAGTGTGGGAAATAAGCTCTGCTAAACTCTTTGTAGATGGGATCCGCAGTGCTGCGATACACGAGTCCTTACAAAAACAAAAAGTACTCCCTCGTCGTCACCACATTTCAGATGTGCATTCTCATGCTCTTCAACGACACATCTGGCAGTGCAACTCCGGGACAATTGTCTTTCCAAGAAGTTTTGCAGCTAACAAAAATGTAAGTGTCTGCAGATCAGCAAAGTTGTTTGCAATTCGCCATCGATTGACGAGGGCGTATATTTGTGCATTTAGGCCGAAGGCTGACGCCGAGCAGAATATCGTGTCGTTGACGACCTCTCGTTGCAAGATTCTGTCGAAAGTTCGACCGGCCACAGAGGGGGCCGCGAAGACGTCAACGAAGGTCACCGATTGGTCTTTCAAGTTGAACAAAAAGTTTTCCAGCACGCTAGTTCGGGTTCAAGTACCACTATTGAAGAAGTTGAGCAGCTCTTCCAGTGCGGCCGCCGAAGCCGCGTCTGTCGCTCAGACACGAATTCATTTGATCGACTCCGCGATCGTTCGAGTGATGAAGGCGCGCAAGAGGATGTTCCACCAAGACTTAGTCTTGGAGGTGACGAAGCATTTGTCGGTGTGTGTCCTATTCATGTTGCTTCCTTAAGCAGCGCGACTGCATATCATTCCCGTCACCCATGTTTGCAGGCCCGGTTCAAAGTGCAGCCTCTAATGATCAAAAAGCGAATCAACAGTCTCATGGAGCGCGAGTACTTGCAGCGAGATGTGAAGAATAAAGCAGTGTACGAGTATTTAGCATAGGAGGGTCCGTGTGTGGGCGAGGTTTTATGCATTTTTGTGACGTAACGTAGATGATTCCATGTTCAAAATTTATCACATTGGCAGTGTGCCACATCGAGATTGAGCTCAAATTGATTTTAGGCATTACTTTGCTAGGACGAGTTGTCGCGGCCTGCAAGACGAACTACGTGCGGAACTGCGAGACCGTTTTCAATAAGAAACTGCATTGCAAACAAACACTGTCATCGGAGACCACCTTGCGCAAGACACGGCAGAAACATCAGAAAAAGCACCTGCTTCTCCTCCGCATCCAAGTGCTTGAATCCTTGAATTGCGCGACCTGTTTGTCGACAACCACATTGTAACATTCGCGGTAACAGTGGGTCAGCCGAGTTCGTCAACACGTCGCCACCTACCTGTCACGCTGTCCACAAATGGTGAAGACAATTCCCATTCAGTTGAGCAGTAATGGAAACTCAAAGTTTCGCCTTCCTCTATCGGTCTAACATAATCAAGGATGACTTGGGATGTGTCTGCGTGTGGGGCGGTTTCAACACTGCTGAGACTCTCACCTCAAGGCAACTAAATCCAACACGATGGCCTCACCCTCTTCCTTAATCAGCACCTTCAAATTCGGCTCGGAACTAAGCGCAACGAAGCAATTAATGACATTGTGCTCTCCTTCAACAACCCGCGCCGTTCGATGTTACATACCTGTGCGCTAAATATCTCCCTTCCCCTGAAATTTCGCAGTGCTGCTGTTCGCCTGTTTGGATCGTATGGACGCTGGGCTGTGAGCTCGGGATTCCTCGTTCACGAAACACGAGCGACCCTTCCCCAATGGCTTGCCTCGCCACTGGTTTGACTCCAAAGTAGCCGCTTGGCCTTGCAACACAACAGAGCAAAAAAGTTCCGCTCGTTAAAATCAAGACGTGTGCGGCAACGGTTGTCAGGACGAATAGGCTTTCTTACAACGGTTGGGCAGGATCTCCCACTAGACTATGTAGGCGCGTCTCCACGATCCCTAGAGACATCGCACGACAGCCGGGACGCAGAGACTGCGCCATCTGCAGGCAGCGTTGCATACTGGCTCGCTTGGCACTCCGGCGCGAGGTACGAAGGGGAATTGTCCGACAGAGCCGCCCGGTCAACATCGTTCTATTACTGCACAACTAACTGCGACACGACGCTATGGCATTTGTTTTGTTTGTTGTGTTTTTTGTGAACTCGTTGTGTCCATGTTGCACAACAAAAAGTGCTCACTCAAAGTTGAATGAACTCACCTCCACGTATACCAACATACGGGCACTCAGCTGCTCACCTCGTCTTATGTCCGCCCTGCGGCCACTCCGGCGGCAAGCCTGCCGATGTGGCCACCTCCAGCGCCAATTTCTGTGCATCTGCGTCACCACTTTTCACGTTGCCACCCCATGGCCACACCACTTCACCCTGTCGCCCTGCCACCCTGTCACCACGAGTTATGACAACAACTCCGAGACCACGCAATGCATTCAACAACGTTGTAACCAGTCCCACTGCATAGTCCACAGCAGAGCGGCCACACGCGGCCACTTCGTCCACGCACATGCGGCATGCTGCCAGCGCATCGACAGAAACTTTACTTTTTCAAACCTTCAAACTTTCGAACGGAGAGAGCGACGGCGACGGCGACGGCGTTGCAGGTTGCAGGTTGCAGGGAACAGGGGAGCGAGTGAGCTATCAGCTGACGGACAGTGAGCTGACTGACAGCGGTGGTCGCCGACAGTGCATCCATAATAGGTGTTCAAGGAACCAGTGTATTGCGAGATTGGAATTGTGGGTTATTGAACGCCCAATCCTTGGACTCTGTGAAATGGCATGAAATGGAAGGAGCATAGACTAGCTCGAACGGTAAGCTCGAGATGACATGGCGTGTGTGTGGGGGGGGGGGGGGGGGGGGGGGGGGGGGGGGGGGGGGGGGGCACAACTCCCACAGAATAGGTCCAAGCCCAGGACCAGAGTCCCGGTAATAATGTTGTCCATTGTATTGCCTCGTATCGTATCGCATCGATTCGATTCGCATCGCATCGCATCGCATCACGACGGTACATCACATCACACCACAATGCTACAGAGATGAACCATCCATTCGTGGAATGTTTTGCATTTCTAAAAAACCCTGCAGTGATTTGGGATTGAGTGCGCATGCGGTTGAGAATACTAACTGAGCAAGATGCACTTCGCGAATCGTAGGATGAATTTACTATGTAGCTAGGTTCCCTGCGGTTTGACGATACTTTTCGAGTTCGGCCTTGAGGGTAGCTATCTCCGTCTGCTGGCGCCTGGACAGAACATTCATTCGATTTCTTTCAGATGTAAATTGCTCTTCGGCCTTTGACACCGCTGTTTGCTTTCCAAACGTTTGCTTTTGGAGCTCATCTGGGCGACGAACAAATGCAAAACTGTCAGGGCGTATTGAAGTGGATGCAATGCTCAGGAGGGACTCGACCACGTACCTTTGAGTTGCTTGAGTTGGGCAGTGAAAGAGCTACGTAGTGCAGCGAACTCTTCTTCCATCACTTCCTCGAATGTATCATTGAAGTCTGCGACCTGCATTAGGAATGCGTCCAGCGCGCGCTTAGAATCGTGAAACGAAAGCAGTCAGGACAACCAAGTCTAACCTGTCCGTTTCCATTTGCGAGCTCCGCCTCCGCCTTCATTCTTGCTGTCCTCATATCTGCGAGTCTCTTATCGAAACCTTCAAGTTCCAACTTGAGCAACTCAATGTCGCGCTCGAGGTCTTTGTTCTTGTTTTCAATCTGCACGAACAAAGGCACGTGTCAGGACGGGGCATACGGCACAAATTACAACGAGCACAGCAGCATCGAACCTGTTGTGTGCGCTTCTTCTGTGACGTCATTGCGTCTTGATGATCCGCCACAAGCTTCGCGATCTCTTTCTCGAGGTCCTTGACCCTATCTTGAGCGCCTACGATCGGGTGACCTGATCACAACTTGTGCCGCACACGACAGCTCTATTCATTGCGGGAGCATACCTTTAGCGTGAGCCTCCATTGTGATTTTGTGCGCCGCCAGCTCATTGATTCGTTTTTTCGCTGCCTCTAACTCTTGTGCATTGCTGGCGTTCCCATTCTCTGATTCTGCTTTCAATGTTTGTACTTCGCCGGTCAGTTGGTCAATAAGCGCTTGTTGCTTCTGGCCATGTTCAGTAGCAGTGGTGATGGCCGCCATTGATTCTTGCAATTGCTTCTCAGTTTCTTCCCTCATCTCACTAAGCTGGGCTTCCAATGACACTTGGCGCGCTTTCGCCTCTACTAGTTCTGCCGTGTCTTTGCCGCCCTGCGCAGCAGCTAGCCTTAGCGAAGCCACCTCTTCCTCTTTTGACTTGATTTCCGATGACAGTTCTTGCACGCGATCATTTAACTTCTTGTTCTCCTGACTTAGAGAATCGGCTTTTGTACGCCACTTTGTCCCACAAAGTGCTTGGTCGAGACCAAGTTTGACGAGCGCGGCCGCCTGCTGCTTTCCTGTCAGCAGAGCCTGCAGAGCTGGGCCTGCGCAGTCTTTCTTCGCAAGCAAATTGAGCAGCTCTGTCTCGGACAATTGCGACAAAAACTTTGAGACCGATTCTGAATCAACAACTGCGGGTTCGGGCTCTTTGGTAGGCTCGTGAGTCAACGAAGGCATCTTTGATGCCCAATTAGCGTGATCCATAACTTTCGTGAAGAGTTCCGACCATTGTTCCAGCAGAGAAAGTACCGAGAGGACCTGCACATGGCGTAACAGCAAATGATAAATACAAGATGTCAAAACGTAAATTCATTGCATTTGGCCTTTCAATCGTAATAGACCCACCTGTTTTCGCTTTGATCCCGTCGGCTTCGTTAAGTTGAATTTTGACCCACTGGTGCCTGCAGCACCCCGCAACCCTGCAGCGCAGAGTTGCTGCAACTCAAACAATTTCTCGTTCACAATAGCATCCAGATCACTGGCGACAGAAAGCGATATGATAGCTTCACGTTCGTCTCTAAACTTCCTGCGTGTTAAAATTTTGCGAACGTCCTTGTTGCTCATTAGTACTTTCTGGATCTCAGTTTCACCTAGTGTCACATTGTTCGTGAATTCCTTCTTCACGCCCACCCCGCTGTGCTTCGACACAACTCGGTTCAGCTTATCACGCCGCATCTGCAGCATAAACAAATCTGACTTGCAAGTGGACGTCAAATGGGAGTACTTCCCTGCAAAATTTTCTTCTGTTTCGCTGTCATCTTGCTGTGCATCAGTGACGCGAATGGACGAACTTGAGGTAACACCACCAAAACCCCCGATCTGAACATTCCCATTGCTACCACTCCGCGACTTGCTCAGAATGTGGTTGCGTACACTTTGAAAAGACATTGTTTCCTCGGTTTACGTCACCCAATCAAGTCCGTGCGGCGCCGTCTACCCTAACAGTGGCAACTAAACGTCGAAGTGAGCCGCAATGGACCCGCCTCCTCAAGATGCCAAAATCCCGTGCTAGCTCTAAATTTTGAGGGTCTTTTTTTTTCGCCACCACATGTTCTGCCTTCGACACACCTCCACAGCACCTCTTTCCCATACTGCACGAGTGTCGACGAGCGACCTAGATGTCGATGATGCAATCGATTGTGCCGGTGACCAAAGCGAACCCACCACAGCATCCCGCGCCGCACGTCCCACGTCCCACGTTCCACGTCCCACGTCCCACGTCCCACGTCAGTTGTGTGTTGAAAAAGTTTCTGCAACAGCGAGCGCTGCAACGCTGCAACGGCCGTTTCGTTTCGACAAAGTTTAGAACAGTGGCTGACAGTGAGTGAGTGAGTGAGTGAGTGCGTCGCTGCGCCGGACCTCCCATTCTTAGTCATTTTGTTTTAAACGTGCGAATCCTGCTTTTTCCGCTCCATTCTCTCCCAAACACAGCATTATTATATTGCTGATCTCCGCCGCGCGATGTCTGAATGTGATAAACGTGCTATCACGCGAATGTACCTTAGATCCGTGTATTACATGTAATACTGTATTGTAAACGCGAGAGCTGAGGAGTGTGTGAAGAGTGAGCAATATTCCCACATCCGGGTACCTGCATCAATGCGTAACGGCGCACCATAATTATCTTTGACAAGGACAATGTGTTTATATCCGCGTAAACCCGTTAAACGATAAACAGTGTTGACCGCGTTATCGGTGATTTTATATATCCGGATTCGACAATATCATGTAAAGCCAAATACTGCCAATTTACGGACTGCTGAGTGAGTGAGGGAGGGCGGGAGCCAGTTTGTTACATTAGTGCTACGGCATATCATTGTAAATACAAAAATGGGCATGACTGTTACTTGGAGTGGGCGGCAGTGGGCAGTGTGGGCTGGCTGAGTGAGTGAGTAGCAGTGAATGGCAGTGCATGGCAGTGAGTGAGTGGGTGTGCGCAGAAGAAGTGGCAGTTGGAAACTGTTGAGAGTGAGTGAGTGAGTGGGCAGTGGCGAGTGGTGGTGGTGCAGTTTGTTCGTTCGTCAGTTCGCGCGCGCGCTCATTGCCGTTCGTCGTCGTTCGTTCGTCGTCGTTGTTGAGCTGTTTGTGGACCACTCTCGGCTGTGGACCGACCGACGGCAACCTGCAACCTCTCCTCACCTCACTTTCTTGTCGACTCACGGGAAAGCATAGCAGCAACATAACTTGGGTGTCTGTTCATGACGTGCGTGGGTTGTTTGGAGAGGTTTGATTTTGTGAAGGTGAGGTGATGAGAACTGATGTGGTGGTTGTAGATGAGCAAGAGGATGTTGTAGGTCAGGGGAACTATGAAAGGGCAACTCGACGTCGTGACCACGCACGCGGGTGTGTGAAATAGTGCCGGTGTTCGTTGTAGGCGAATAATATTGTCCTAGCGCGACTGCATCGACTGGGATCTTGTAGTTCGCCGAAAATCGACTTCGCCTCATTTTTTCGTTTTGCTTTTGCTCATTGCTTCCGCATTCAAAGACACAGCACGCACGTTGACCACCGCCATGGAGAGGCAAATTTGTCGGGTCCTCGACGAGGCCCAGCGATCCAAAACCGCACACGATCGTCTTGCTGCAGAACTTTTGGATTTTCTGTCCAAGGACTTCCAGAAAGCTGTGCAAGTTTTTCAAACATGCCTGGACTGCCTCGTCACGGTGTCCAAGAACGAGGCATCCGTGAAAACGCTGATGTCGTTCTTGGCGACATTCTGCCAATTGGCCAGCAAGATGCAGACAGACAACGCAGTCGACCAGGAAACTGGAGCTGCTGCTGATGTTGTTGACCCTCATCCAGCTGCTTTGTGGCTGATGGCATACTCCCTCACCTGCTCAAAGGCCGCCAACAAAGTTGTGCGCATGCGAGGGTGTGAAATCGGGGCTATCGTGATGGAAAACTTCCCGGAGGACGCGGACTTGAGCGAGGAAGTGTGGAACGCCAGTGTTGCCGCTGCTTTGGATCGTCTAAGCGATAAGCAGTCAGCTGTTCGCCTCCAAGCAGTTCGTTTGTGCAAGCGTCTGCAGTCACCTGACGACGAGGAAGACGCAATTTGCGCTCGGTTGATGCAAATGGTGGAAGGTGACTCCAGTATTCAAGTTCGGAAGGCAGCCGTCCAGGCTATTGCTGTCACTCAGCAAACATTGGCAACGATTCTGTCCAGGACTCGCGACGTAAATGATGGAGTTCGAGCCGCAGTCCTGGACGTCGTTCGTGAGAGTATTCCCATGCCCGTTTTGCCCATTGCGACACGCACCAAGCTCCTGGACCAGGCCCTCCGTGACACGTCTGAATCAGTGCGAGCCGGAGGCGTGCAATTGTGCACACACTGGCTCCAGGCACACGCTTTCAATGACGTGGCCAAATTCCTCGGTTACCTTGATGTCGAGAATTTGACCCGCGATTCGACATCTATTACCCAGAATATGATCAGGGCCATCGATTCCAACTCTAGTTTGCGCTGTGGGCCAACTGGGGCATCCATCTTCCGCCCAGAAGCATCGTTTTACGCCATTGAACATGGCGGTAATGTATCGGTGGAAAAAGCATTCTTGTGCAGATTGGTATGTGAATACCTTTTCGAGCAGAAGGACGAAGATCGGTTGGAGTTTGTTCGTCCCGCTATGGTTGATGTGGCTGATATTTTAAAGGCGGCAATTGCGGATGGCAACGTCAGCAATGAGTTCGTCGTCAAGCAGGTGCTGATGACGGTTCCGTTTTTGGATATGCAAGATGAAGCTGGCCGCAGGGAAATGGTTTTGCAACTCAAGAGTGCTCTCTTGAACACAGACAAAATCGCTGAAGACAACGTCACTGCAACTTTGGAAGCATTCATGGCTGCATATCACAACAAGC
>ENA-OWNT01003150-OWNT01003150.1-seawater-metagenome-genome-assembly--contig:-NODE-3150-length-15938-cov-15.919614_pt1 | contig 15938 bp, 11 predicted proteins | sample MGYA00238136_ERZ651165 | MGnify/ENA primary metagenome ERZ651165 (study PRJEB26861, sample SAMN08777766) | seawater metagenome | isolation source: coastal seawater | place: USA: Florida | collected...
CCGTTGCGGGACCAGACGCCGGCGCCGAGGCCGTACAGGGTGTCGTTGGCGATGCCCATGGCGTCGTTGTAGTCGCTGAAACGGGTCACGGAAACAACCGGGCCGAAGATTTCCTCCTGGAAGATCCGCATCTTGTTGTGGCCCTCGAAAATGGTGGGCTGGACGTAGTAGCCGCCGGCCAAGTCTCCGGGCATTTCGGCCCGGGCGCCGCCGGTGAGCACCTTGGCGCCCTCCTGCTTTCCGATGTCGATGTAGGAGAGGATCTTTTCCAGCTGGTCGTTGGAGGCCTGGGCGCCAAGCTGGGTATCGGTGTCCAGCGGATTGCCCTGGATGATCTTCTCCACCCGGGCCACGGCGTCGGCCATGAAGGATTCGTAGATGTCTTCCTGGACGAGGGCGCGGGACGGGCAGGTGCAGACTTCGCCCTGGTTGAAGGCGAAGAGCGTGAAGCCCTCCTGGGCCTTGTCGTAGAACGCGTCGTTGGAGTCCGCGACGTCGTTGAAGAAGATGTTCGGGCTCTTGCCGCCGAGCTCCAGCGTGACCGGAATCAGGTTCTGGCTGGCGTACTGGCTGATCAGGCGGCCCGTGGAGGTTTCACCGGTGAACGCGATCTTGCGGATGCGGGGGCTGGAGGCAAGCGGCTTGCCGGCCTCAACGCCGAAGCCGTTGACCACATTGAGGACACCGGCCGGCAGCAGGTCGCCGATGAGTTCCATCAGCACCAGGATCGAGGACGGCGTCTGCTCGGCCGGCTTCAGGACGACGGCGTTGCCGGCGGCGAGGGCCGGGGCGAGCTTCCAGACGGCCATCAGGATCGGGAAGTTCCAGGGGATGATCTGACCGACGACGCCGAGGGGCTCGTGGTAGTGGTAGGCGGTGGTGTCGTCGTCGAGCTGGGACAGCCGGCCTTCCTGCGCGCGGACGGCGGAGGCGAAGTAGCGGAAGTGGTCGGCGGCGAGGGGAATGTCCGCGTTGAGGGTTTCGCGGATCGGCTTGCCGTTGTCCCAGGATTCGGCGACGGCGAGCATCTCGGTGTTCGCATCGATCCGGTCGGCGATCTTGTTCAGGATGGCGGCGCGTTCGGCGACGGAGGTCTTGCCCCAGGACGGTGCGACCTTGTGCGCGGCGTCCAGCGCCAGCTCGATATCTTCGGCGGTGCCGCGGGCGACCTCGCAGAAGGCCTTGCCGGTGACGGGGGTGATGTTCTCGAAGTACTGGCCCTTGACCGGGGCAACCCATTCGCCGCCGATCCAGTTTTCGTAGCGGTCCTTGAAGGTGACCTTCGAGCCCTCGGTACCGGGCTGGGCGTAAACAGTCATTGCTAGCTCCTTTGCTGTGCAAGATTTCTGGCGGCCAGTTACTGGCGCTCGCCGTTGCCTTCAGCGTAGAAGCCGGAAGGTTGCAGTCAGGTTGCAACCGAAGTGAGCCAGGTCACCATGCGGATGTCCCGGCAGGTGGCGGCGGCTCAGGCGCCCAGTTCCCTGTCCAGCCGCTCCAGATCGGCGACGACGGCGGCGCGTTTGGGCGAGCGGGGCGCCAGCAGCTTGAGCGCGGCGGTCCGGACGTCGACGTCGTCCTTGGCCTCGGGCAACTCGGCGTACTTCAGCAGCGTTTCGGCGCTCCCGTCGGTCAGCAGGGCTTCGCGCATCAGCGCGGAGACCCTGGCCCGCAGCTCCACGATGCCAGGCGCCTCGGAGCGCGGCAGCACGGCGCCGCGGTAGATTTCCAGCGCTATCCGGTGCGCGCCGCGCTGCAGGCAGTTCAGCACCTGTCCGGAGTCCGGAACCAGGTCCAGCGGCAGGCGGTAGGGGCGGGACTCCGGAACGGCACCGGGGTTGAGCTGCTGAAGGACCTTGCGCAGGCGCACCATCTCCGCGCGCAGTGTCATGGTGGATGCCTCGCCCGGGTACAGGAGGGCACAGAGCTCCTCGGCATTCAGCCCTTCCGGGTGGGTGCTGAGCAGGGCCAGGATCTCGCTGTGCCGGGCGGACAGGGCCACGGTGCGCCCGTCAATGCTGAGCAGGGCCTGGTCGCGGCCGAGCAGCTGGAGGCTGTTGCGGTACAGGCTGGCGGCGGCCGGTGTCCCGGCGGTCCTCGGTGCGGCCGAATTCCGCCGCCGGGACGGCGAGGACTGGCGGGCGGCAGCCAGCTGCAGCCGTTCCACCCGCAGATGCGCCTGGGCCGCGGCGACCGTCGCCTCGACGAGCGACAGCGTGTGCGGGGCCACGGCCGACTCGGTGCCGGTGATGTCCACGACCCCCAGCAGAGCGCCGGAATCCGGGTCGTGGAACGGCACGGCCGTGCAGCTCCACGGATGCACCGAGCGCTTGTAGTGTTCCGCGCCGGAGATCTGGATGCCCCGGCCGAGGGCCAGCGCGGTGCCCGGGGCGCTGGTGCCCACTGTCGCCTCGGACCAGTCGGCGCCCGGGACAAACATCATGCCTTCGGCCCGGCGCTGCAGGGCGGCGTCGCCTTCCACCCAGAGCAGCCTGCCGACCTCGTCCCCCACCGCCACCAGCATCCCGCTGTCATGGCTGGGCAGGACCAGGAGCTTGTGGATCACGGGCATGATGGCGGCCAGCGGATGCTGGCGGCGGTACTCTTCGAGTTCGTCGCGGTCCATGGCAAGGGGTGCCTCGGGGTTGTCCGGGTTGGCGTGCAGTTCCGCCGACCGCCGCCACGACTCCTGGATCAGGCTGCTGAGTCCGGGCAGGTGCAGGTTCTCGGGGAAAACGAGCCCGCGCGAATCCAGTTCCTCGTGCCCGGCGCTGGCATGCTTTTGGCGCAGCGCTGCGGTGACCCCGCCTGCCGGCGGTAACAGTGCTGCCGGATGGACCAGATTCCTCATTGAACTCCCACCGGACGGGCTCGACGGCGTGCCGGAGGCCGCCTCGTCCGGCCCAGTCTAGTTCCGTGCGGGGCGTTTGGATACGCACCGCCCTGATCCTCTGACGGACTCAGACGGACTCAGGCGGTGACTCCGGGCGGCAGGACGTAGCTCTTGATCTCGCCCAGGTGCTGGATCTCGGGCCTGGGCAGGCCGGCGGCCGCAACCAGCTCCTGGAATTCCCGGCCGCTGCTGAAACGGTCAAAGACCTCCCGGTTCGGGCAAGTGTCCAGGACGGCGATGCCGTCCTCGGTCTGCACGCATAGATGCAGTTCCAGCTGGCCCGCGGGCAAGAGGGCCAGCATGCGGTCGTGGCCGGCGAGAAGCTCTGCCGGATCACCGCGGAAGCTGTACATTCCCAGATACATCGTCTGTCTCCTTCCTATGGATTGCGGTGTTTGGTTGCTGTGAAGCGGGCACGCGACGCCTGTTCGCGGCCCGGACTCAGGCTCGGGCACAGGGCGCAGGCTCAAGACACAGTGGCTGCAGGCCGTCGCCCGGCCCAGGGCCTGGCCTGTTCCAGCTGGGCGGCCAGCCGGAACAGGGTCGCTTCGGCGCCGAAGCCGGCGAGGAAGGACATCCCGACGGGAAGCCCGGCGGAATCGGTGCCCAGGGGAACGGACATGGCCGGGTTGCCGGTGATGTTGGCGTACTCGCCGTCGAACATCAGGAAGCGCCCGGCCTCCCGTTCCCCGCGGACGGGATCCTCCGGCGTCGCGGTCAGCGTGCCCAGCGGCAGCGGGGGCCAGCCGACCGTCGGTGTCAGCCAGAGATCGTACGTCTGGAAGAAGCCGGCAACGCGGCGGCTGAACCGCTGCAGTTCCTCCACGCCCTGCAGGTAGTCTCCGGCGGTGACCTTCCGGCCGCGCCCGAACAGGACCTCGGTATACGGTTCCAGCTCGCCCGGTTCCGGTCCCCGGCCCATCCGCCGCGTCCAGTACCCCTCGATCCAGGCGGCCGCGGCGGCGTACACGGCCCGGATGGCCCGGTGTCCTGCCCGGCCCAGGGGTTCGGGGCGGGCTTCTTCGACGTCGTGGCCCAGGCCGCCCAGCAGGTCCACGGCGGCGTCGAAGGCCCGCAGGTAGTCAGGGTGGACCGTCTGGCCGCTATTCGGGGTGGCCGTGGCCGCGATCCTCAGCCGTCCCGGCGGTGTCACGGTTTCGGCCACGTAGGGGCGCTGCCGCGGCGGAGCCCAGTAGGGGTCCCCGGGAGCCGGACCGGCGACGGCGTCCAGCAGCGCCGCGGCGTCGCGGACGGTGCGGGTCAGGGCGAATTCGGCCGCGAGGCCGCCGACGACGTCGCCGTATTCCGGGCCCAGCGGCACACGCCCCCGGGTCGGTTTGAGGCCGAATAGTCCGCACCACGCCGCCGGATAGCGCAGCGACCCGCCGAGGTCGTTGCCGTGGGCCATCGGGACGATCCCGGCTGCCACGGCGGCCGCTGACCCGCCGCTCGACCCGCTCGTGGACCGGGCCAGGTCCCACGGGTTGCGCGCCGCCCCGTGCAGCAGCGGTTCGCAGTGCGGGCTCAGGCCGAACTCACACGTGTTGGTCTTGCCGATGATGGCCAGCCCGGCCCGGCGGAATCGCCGTGCGAGTTCCTGGTCGTGGCGCGAGACGTTCCCGGACAGCCAGCGGGAGCCTTCGGAGAACGGCGTCCCGGCGATTTCCAGCGCGAGGTCTTTGACGAGGAACGGCACTCCGGGAAACGGAAGTTCGCCGGGCGGGGCGTCTTCCGCGGAGCCGTTTTCCTCAGAGCCACTTGTCTCAGAGGTGCTTTTCAGCTCGGCGATGACCGCATTCACCGCCGGGTTTAGGTTCCTGATGCGGTCCCGCGCCTCGGCGAGGAGGTCGGCGGCGCTCACCTGGCCGGAGCGGACCAGATCGGCCTGCCCGGTGGCATCCATCCAGCGGAGTTGTTCATCCACGGCTACCTCCCCGACGGGAATCACAGGACGGGAATCACAGCACAGGATTCACGACGCCCCGGGGTCCGCCGCGGCAGTCCTGTGCGTGGAAATTCTACGTCCGGGCGCCGCGCCGTGACAGGGTCCGGCTGAGGCTCCGGCTATGCGCGGGAAATCTCGATCATGTCCTCGCGCGGCACAACCTTGATGCGTTCCCGCTCGATCCCGCTGGCGGACTCCGCCGCGGACCACTCGGCACCGAGGGCGAGTTCGTGGGCATCGAGCTTGATCCACCCTTCCCACGTCGTGTACTGGATGCCCCGCTCCTGCAGCAGGTCGATGATGGCCTGCGGGTCCGGGTTCTGCGCCGGCGGGAGGGTCAGCCGGTCCTCCAGCAGGAAGCCGATGGTCTCCAGCGCGTCGCCTTTGGTGTGGCCGATCAGCCCGACGGGCCCGCGCTTGATCCAACCCGTGGCGTAGATTCCGGGGACCGGGTTTCCCTCGGCGTCGAGGACGCGGCCGCCTTCATTGGGGACAACGCCGCGGCGGGCATCATATTCCAGCTCGTCCAGCGGCGAACCGTGGTAACCGATCGCGCGGTAGACGGCCTGGACCTGGTAGTCGAGGAACTCCCCGGTGCCTTTGACGTTCCCGGTGCCGTCCAGCTGCATGCGTTCGAACTTGATGCCGGTGACCTTGCCCGGGTTTGCGGCGTCGTCATGGATCTCGACGGGGCTGTGCAGGAAGTGCAGGTGCAGGCGGCGCGAGGACGGTTCCTCGGCTTCGGCGTGCTCCTCGACGAGCCAGTTCGTCAGGGTGTTGACCATGGTCCGGATCTGGTTGTTGCTGCGGATGGCCTCGTCCGAGGCCTCGTCAAACTCGAAATCCTCGGGGTACAGGACGATGTCCACGTCCTTGGCGTGGCTGAGTTCGCGCAGCTCCAGCGGCGTGAACTTCACCTGGGCCGGGCCGCGGCGGCCGAAGACGTGGACGTCGGTGACGGGCGAGTCCTTGAGTGCTTTGTAGACGTTGTCCGGGATTTCGGTGACCAGGAGTTCGTCGGCGTGCTTGACCAGCATGCGGGCCACGTCCAGGGCCACGTTGCCGTTGCCGATCACGGCGATCTCTTTGGCCTCCAGCGGCCAGTCCCGCGGCACATCCGGGTGGCCGTCGTACCAGGAGACGAAGTCCGCCCCGCCGAAGGAACCCTCGAGGCCGATCCCGGGAATGTCCAGGTCGGCGTCCTTGATGGCCCCGGTGGAGAAGATGACGGCGTCGTAGAAGGCCCGGAAGTCGTGCAGCGTCAGGTCCCGGCCATAGGTGACATTGCCCAGGAACCGGATGTCGCCGCGGTCCAGGACCTTGTGCAGAGCGTTGACGATCCCCTTGATCCGAGGATGGTCAGGAGCCACACCGTAGCGGATCAGGCCATAGGGGGCCGGGTATGCCTCGAAGAGATCGATGCTGACCTCGAAGTCGCCGTCTTTGACCTCATTGGACTTCGTCAGGATGTCCGCGGCGTAAACGCCGGCCGGGCCGGCGCCGACAATGGCGACACGGAGGGGACGAGTGGACGTGGATTCGGCCGAGTTGGACACCGGGAGCCCTTCTGAGTCTTCGGGACAGCGCCAGCAATGCAGCGCACAGGCCCCTATTCTAAATGTCGCCGGCTCGCTCGTGGTCCGGCTGGTAGGAATAGGCGCCGTGCAGGTGGTGTTATTGGTCTTGTGCCTACACCTGAAGGATCTCTCTCCCCCGCCCCGCCCACCGCACCGGCGACCGCCCCGCCTGCCCCGGCACGTGCAGCCGGCCCGGCACCGGTAGATAAGGACACGACGGCGGGGATCCTGTTCGGGATCGGCGCTTACGGGCTCTGGGGGCTGCTGCCCCTGTACTTCTACGTTCTGCATCCGGCCGGCGCGATCGAAATCGTGGCGAACCGGGTGGTCTGGTCGCTCCTGTTCTGCGTCCTGCTGATCACCGTCACCCGGTCCTGGAAGGTGCTGGCCGCCGCGTTCCGGAACCGCACGGTGATCGGCCCGCTGTCCATCGCAGCGCTCCTGATTGCGGTGAACTGGCTGACGTACACCTACGGCGTGACCACCGGCCAGGCCGTCGAGGCTTCCCTGGGCTACTTCATCAACCCGCTGGTCTCCGTGCTCCTGGGGGTCTTCGTCCTCAAGGAGAAGCTGCGGCCGCTGCAGTGGGCCGCCGTCGGCATCGGGTTCATCGCCGTGGGCGTGCTGACGGTCTCCTACGGCAAACTGCCCTGGATTGCCCTGACCCTGGCGCTGAGCTTCGGGCTGTACGGCTTCGTCAAGAAGCGTGTTGGGCCGCGGGCGGACGCGATCACGAGCCTCAGCGTGGAAACGATCGTGCTGGCACCTCTGGCCGCGGCCACCATGATCGTCCTCGGGGTCACCGGGGCGGCCACGTTGGCCTCCAACGGCGCCGGTCACTTCTGGCTGCTGGCGGCCTCGGGCGTCATCACCGCCGTGCCGTTGCTGTTCTTCGGGGCCTCCGCCCGCCGGCTGCCGATGACCACGATCGGTCTGCTGCAGTACTTCGCACCCGTTCTGCAGTTCATCGTGGCGCTCGTCGTGTTCAAGGAAACGATGACCCTGGACCGCTGGATCGGTTTCGGCGTCGTCTGGCTGGCGCTGCTGGTGTTGACCGTGGACATGCTGCTGACTGCCGGGAAGAACTCCGTCATCCGACGACGGGCCCGCGCCGCCGCCTAGCTATACGGCCCCGGACGGTTAGTCGTCTGCGCACCAGGGCCGCCGTGCGTTAGTGTCATCATGAATGGACACATTGGGGCGGAATTGAGGATTGCTGGTGCCAGAAAAGGATCTTGAAACGTCGGGCGGGTGGGGCATCTCGTCCCTTGGCTTCGACAGCACCGGCATCCTGCGCCTCGAATGGGCCCGGGGCGTCGTGATTGATGCCCCCAACGCCCAGTTCGCCATGGACCGGGTCAATGAATTGTGCGGGGGCCGGCCCACACCGCTCCTGATCGACATGGCCACAACGGACTCCGTCAGCCGGGCCGCGCGGGCCGTGTTCGCCAAGCGCTGCGACGCCTCGGCAATCGCGCTCCTCGGCTCGTCCGCCGTGGACCGTGTCCTTGCCAACTTCTTTCTGGGCGTCAACTCGGCCCCGGTTCCGACGCGCTTCTTCACGGACAGCAATGAGGCGGTCAGCTGGCTGACCTCCCAGGGCCATGACGGGGCGTGATGATGACCGCCGCCTCGAGGAACTCGTAGACGGCATAGTCGTATTGTCCTCGGGCGATCTCTCGAACCGCCTGCAGGTTTCACCGGCACGGGACGGCATCGACGCCGTCACGACCGGCATCAATCTGCTCGCCGAAGAGCTCCAAAGCATGTACGAAGACCTGGAAGTCCGGGTGGCCGAGCGGACCGCACTCCTGGAAGCGGCCAAAGCCGAGCTGCGGCGCGTCATCAACACCGACGAACTGACCGGGCTGGCCAGCCGCTCGCTGCTGCAGGAAAAAGTGGCCGAAGCCGTCGCCGGTGCGGGCGCGGCCCGCCAGCCCGCGCTCATCTTGCTGGACCTCGATTCCTTCCGGCTCATCAACGATAGCCTCGGCCATGCCGCGGGGGACGCCGTCCTGCGGGAGGCGGCGCTCCGGCTGGTCGCGGCAGCCGGGGCCGGCCACCTGATCGCCCGCCTCAGCGGCGACGAGTTCGCGGTGCTCGTCGTGGACCAGGAACCGGACGCGGTGCTGCAGATCGCGTCCCGCCTCGGAGAATCGCTGAAGGACAGAATCGTTGCCGGCGGCGTCGCCGTCGCCCTCACGGCCGGGACCGGTGTCCGGCTGGGGGAACCCGGGCTCCGCAGCGAAGAACTCATCCGCGACGCCGACATCGCCATGCACGAGGCCAAGAAACGCGGCCGGGACACCCTCCTGGTGTTTTCCGCGGCCATGCACGAGGCCGCCAAGCAGCGGGTTCACCTGGTGGCGGAGCTCAGGACGGCGCTGGCCACGAACGAGCTCGAGCTGGAATACCAGCCCATCATGGATCTGCGCACCGGCACGATTGCCGGCGCCGAGGCCCTGATCCGCTGGCGCCACCCCAACCTGGGCCTGCTGGCGCCCGACACGTTCCTCGAAGCCGCCGACGAGGCCGGGCTCACGGTGGAAATCGGCCACTGGGTGCTCGCAAAGGCCATCGCGCAAACCGGCCTCTGGAAGGCTGATCCGGGGCTTCCGGCGGACTTCAGCACCCACATCAATCTCTCACCGGCAGACCTGCATCACGTCGATCTGGCACCCTATGTCGAGAGTCTTCTGGCCCGGCACGGCGTCGAACCCTGCCATGTCTCGATCGAGATCACCGAAACCGCGATCATGCGCGGCGGCCCGGAAGTGGCCGCCACCATGCAGTCGCTCAATGATCTCGGCGTCCGGATCGAGATCGACGACTTCGGCACGGGCTATTCGTCCATCAGCTACCTGCGCACGCTCCCCGCCGCGCAGGCAAAGATTGACAAGTCCCTGCTGGACGGACTGACCACGGACCGGCAGCAGGAGACATTCGTCGCGGCCATCCTGCAACTGATCCATTCGGCCGGACTCGGCGCCGTCGCCGAGGGCATCGAAGAGCGGGAGCAGGCGGAGAGACTGCGGCAGCTGAACTGCGAATTCGGCCAGGGGTACTACTTCAGCCGCCCGCTGTCCGTTGCGGACATGACGGACCTGCTGGCGCACCGGGACGGTGCCGCCGCATGAGTGGCCCCGGTCCCGCGGAAACGCACAACGCGGCCACGCACAAAAAAGCCACGCACAACGCCGCCACGGACATCGCAACTACGCGCCGCGCGGACACCGGCAGGGCGGGCAGGGCCGCGGACACTCTCCGGCTGGCGGCCCGCGTCGCGGCACTGTCCCTGCACCGTCCCCGGCGCCCGGACCGGCGCTGGGACGCGTTTTGGCGCGGAGTGTCGCAAGGATCCCTCAGTGAACCGATCATCTGGGATGCCGCCCCGGGCACCGGGAACGAGGAGATCCGGCACCATCTGGAGACCATGGCGGGCCTGATGGACACCAGCCTCCCCGTGGTCGATCTCGGCTGCGGGAACGGCGCCATCTCACGCCGGCTCACCGAAATTTTCCCCTCGGTGCTGGGCGTTGACGTCTCACCCGAGGCCGTGGCAGCAGCGCATTCCGCCCACCCGCACGTCCCGGGCCTGGACTTCCGGAGCCTGGATGCCACGCGGCCGGCCGCCGCCGCCGGGCTGGCGCGCGAACTTGGCGACGTCAACGTCTTTGTCCGCGGCGTTTTCCATGTCCTGGGCCGGCGGCGGCAGGCGCGCCTTGCCGCCTCGATCGAAACACTCCTCGGCGCCAGGGGCCGGGTCTACCTCGTGGAGACGAATGTCCCGGGCAGCGCGCTGAGCTATCTTCGGGGCCTGGGCGCCACAGGCCACCGGATCCCGGGACCGCTCCGCCAGGCCATCTCGGCTCTGCCGAAGCCGGGCCACTTCGGCGCCGGGCAACGCGCCCGGGCGTTCCCGGCGCGGCGGTGGACCCTCCTCGCGGAGGGTCCCGCCGTCTTGAAAACCGTGCCGATGGAGCCCGGCGGACCGCCCGGGAGCATCCCGGCGTACTGGGCGGTCCTGGCCCCGCGGCCCCAGACATCCGGGAATTAGTCTTCCCGAAATCAGACCTCCGGGAACGTATCAACCCGCTGGTAATCGCGCGGAACTACCACCATCGGAACCGGGAGTGCCCGCAGCACCTTGTTGGCGGTGCTGCCGATGAAGAGTTTGTACTTCTCCGCCAGACGCGAGGATCCCACGATCATGACCTCGCCGTCGTCCCATTCCAGATCATCGATCGCTTCCTCGATCGTGCGCCCGTGGGCGACTTCCACACTGACGTGGTGGCCCTCCGGCAGGCGGTGCGCGGCGGCGGCGAGGACGGTGTTCGCGTGGATATGGGCGGCATTGACGTTTTCGCCGCCGTCCTCATCGACGTCCAGTTCCACGAGGGAGACCAGCCGGAGCGGGACGCTGCGGCGCTGGGCGGATTCGATCGCGACGTCGATTGCCGCCTCTGCCCCCGGGCGCTGGCCCACGGCGAGGGTCAGGCGCGTGATGGGTTCGGTCCGGCGGTAACCGCGCGGTGCCAGTGCCACCGGAACCGGGGCGGCGTGCAGGAGCGCGTTGGCCACACTGCCTATGGTGTGCCGTTTGAACAGGCCGTTGCTGGCCGCGCCGACCACGATCAGGCCGGCCCGGTACTCGAGGGCCGCCTCGATCAGGCCCGCCGCGAACGAGTCCGCCTGGCGGACGTGAAAGTGGGCTTCCAGGCCCTCGGGGACCAGGGCCATGCCCTCGCGTTCCGCCAGGTGGATTTGCTGCTCCGCGGCACTGGCCCGGCTTCCTTCCGGTTTCGGGGCCGGATAGGGCGTGCGCCGGTCCACCACATAGACAAGGTCGAGATGCGCTCCCTGCGCCCGGGCCATGGCCGCGGCCAAGGCAACGGCGTCCGCGCCGCGTTCGGTGGGTGTGTAGCCGACTACGTATCGCATGTATGAACCCCTCATGGGTCTGTGGCAGACGCCAGCTGCGCCCCGGGAGGTTCCGGGCGACGTCGGCCGGTCTGCGTTCCTGCAGTGGTAGGAACGACTCTAGTCCAGCGACCGACGAAACGGTGGTGACTTATGGCCCTGAGCAGCACAATCTTCCCCGCCTACGCTGGAATGGTCGAGGGGAGACCATCGTGAAGGCCATCTGCCACCGCAGGACCCGGCCGGGGAATGTTGCGGTGCGGAACGTCGGGATGGGGGCCCTGACGCTCCTCCTGGCCCTGACCGCCTGCACGCCGCCCGCCCCTCAGCCCTCCGCCAGCAGCCAGCCGCCGTCGCAGTCCCCTTCCGCCACCGCGACGGCGAGCCCGTCGGCGTCGCCGTCAGCGGCCGGCGATGCTGACGAAACGGCGCCCCCACAGCCCGGCGACAAGGTGATCTCCTCCACGGTCACCCACGACTGGTCGGTGCCGGGGCCGACGACGCCGTTCCACACGGACCACCAGAACCCGGTACCGATCGCGCCTCCGCCGGCGGCTCCCCTGCCGACTTTATACGCCGTCGGCGCGGGCCAGCACCCCGCCGACAGCCCTCCCTATGACCAGCTGAGTTTCCGGTTCAACGGCGGATTCCCCAGCTACGACGTCGAGGTGGTCCCCGAACTCGTCGCGGATGGCAGCGGTCTGCCGATCGAGATGCCCGGCACGGGAAGCATTCTTGAGGTGACGTTCCGGGGGGCCCAGGCGCACACCGCGGACGGCAAGGCCAGCACAGTGACGAGCGCCCCGGCCCCGGCGATCGGCTACAAGGCGCTCACGAGCTACGCGCCGGCCGGGGACTTCGAGGGCGTGGTGAGTTATGGAATCGGTGTGGGCCGACCGATGAGCCCGGCCCCGGAGACGAAGGTGCGCGTCTACGAGGTGGAGAAGATCGAGCAGGGCCAGCATCTGTATGTGGTCGCGATCCAGCTGGACGCAACGGCCTGGAAGTAGTGCTCTAAACCTACGGGTTTACGCAGGAAGACCGCAGGTTTGCCCGAGCGTCTGGCTCTGGAGCAGTGTCATGGTCCCGACGGCCCGCGCCGCCCAAGTACAGTAGGCCGAATCAGTAACGCAGCCGACGCCTCCCCGTCGCCCGCCCCGACGAACAGGATTTTTTCTTGACCGGAGCAGCCATGACACGCAGAACACTCCTTCGGGCCTCCGGAGCCGCAGCGCTTGCAGGTGCCGGACTGTCCACCGCGACAGCCCCCGCCTTTGCCGCCGGCGATAGCCCGGCCGAGCTAGTCACGCGGCGCCGCTTGATGCTCATCGGCAGCCGGAGCGCCGCAGGCATTCCAGAGCTTGCCACGCAACTGGAGTACGTGCGTTGGGCCGCGGCGGGAAGCTGGAAAACGATGATCAAGACCGCGGACCGGACCACCTTGTGGTCCGACGCGTCACTCACCGGCATCGGCGCTTCGGCAACCGCCACCGGAAAGCTCGCCCTGCAGTTCACGCGCCTGCGCGCCCTCACCTTTGGGTACGCTGTGCCCGGCAACCCCCTCTATGGCGATCCGGCGCTTGCCGCCGACATCGTGTCCGGGCTGCAGTTCCTCAGTGACAAGGCTTACAAAACGGGAATGACGCCGGCCGGAAACTGGTGGTTCTGGGAAATCGGAATTCCCCGCAATGTGGTGGATATCTTGGCTCTGCTGCATGCAATCGTGCCCGCCGGGCTGCGCACTGCCCTGCTGGGTGCCACCCGGTGGTTCTCACCGGACCCCAATACACGAGGCCGTACGGCACCCTTCTCCGAGACCGGAGCCAACCGTTCGGACAAAGCACTGATCTGCTGTTTGCGGGGAATTCTGGCTTCCGACGCCGCAGAAATCGCCCGCGGGCGGGATGCCCTGAGCGATATTGCAAACGGCGGCCGGTGGAGCGTGTTCGCGTATGTCAACAAAGGTGACGGGTTCTACTCCGACGGATCCTTCCTGCAGCACTCATACCTGCCCTATGCAGGCTCATATGGTGTGGTGGCCCTGGCGGGTATCGCCGAGATCATCGCGATGCTGCGCGGCACATCGTGGGCAGTCGCTGACCCCGCCAGAGCCGTCCTGTTCGACGCCGTTGAGAAAACGTATGCACCATTCGTCTGGGACGGGCGCATCATGGATACGGTGCGCGGCCGGGCCGTGTCACGGCAGAACGAGCAGGACTACGTCGCCGGTTTCAGCCTAATCTCCTCCGTTCTCCTGCTGGCGCCCGGGTGCGAAGAGCCGTACCGCTCACGTTTTCTGTCCCTGGCCAAGGGCTGGCTGCAGCGCTCCACCGACCAGAAGCTCGTGGGCCACCCCACCCAGACCGTGGCGAAGTCCCTGCTGGCACTTGATGTCCTTGCCGACGGAACGGTCCAGGCCGCCCCCGCCCCGGTGTACACGTGGATGTTCGCGGACCAGGACCGGCTGGTCCATCAGCGCCCGGGGTGGGGCTTCACGGTCAGCATCTCGTCCAACCGGATCGGCCGCTACGAGTGGGGCAACAACGAGAACAAGCTGGGCTGGTACCAGGGCGACGGCGCGGCGTTCCTCTATACGCGGCAGGACCCCGCACAGTTCAGTGCTAACTTCTGGCCCACGGTAGACCCGTACCGGCTGCCCGGAACAACGGTCAACAGGGAAGGCCGGTCCATGGGCGCCAACCCAACCGGGATGGAGATCCCCCGAGCTTTCCAGGCTTTTTCGGGCGGCGTCGCCATGGACAGACGCTGGGGCGTGCTGGGCATGGATCACGTCAACCACAACAAGTCCCTGTCCGCCATGAAGTCTTGGTTCCTCCTAGACGACGCCGTGGTGTGTCTGGGCGCCGGGATCAAGGGAACGGGCGGCTCCGCCGTCGAAACGACGGTAGAGAACAGGTCCTTCGCACCAGGGGCCGCCCCGCAACTGTTCACGGATGCGACCAAGCGCCTGCTAGTGCCAGGGTCCGCCCCAGTGCAACTCCGCCGCTCGCTTCATGTGGACGGCCACGGCGGCTATGTGTTCCTTGCGGCCGAAGGCGTATCAGGGGTACCCGAGGTTTCGGTGACGCGTAGAACGGGCAGTTGGCAGAACATCAATACTGGTTCTGACACGGCCGGGGCGGCGGACACGCTGACCCGCGACTATGTCACCATCTCCCACCCGCACGGCGTCAATCCCGCCGGCGCCGCCTATGCCTACATGGTGTTACCCGCGGCTGCCCTGGCGAAGACACTCGCGCAGTCCGACGCCCCCGACGTGCAGGTCTTGGCCAACACGAAGGCGAGCCAGATGATCGAGGTCAAAAAGTACAGACTCGTGCTCGGCAATTTCTTCACCGCCACCTCACGTGATTTCCAGGCGAAGGGCCTTTACGCGTCCAGCGGGCCGTGCAGTCTCGCGGTCCGGGAGACCGATACGGCGCTGTCAATCGTCGTCTCGGACCCGTCGCGAACGCAGGCCAGCGTGCGTGTCACCCTGCCCGGGACCAAGTGGCGGCGCGTGCTTAAGGCCGACAAAGGAACAACCCTGGTCAGCACCAATCCGCTCGTGATTGAAGTCCTGCTGGACGGCCGCGGGCATCAGAAGTACATGATTCTGGCCCAGTAGCCGGGGCAAACCGTCGGGGACCCCTAGACGAGGAATGGACACAGGGTCGCTGTGTCCATTCCTCTCAGGGTCAAGCATTCACGCCTGTCGTGGGTTGGAGGCCTAGGCGTTGGCCTTGATGGCCGAGGCCAGGACCGCGAGGCCGTCCAGCAGCAGCTCATCGCTGATCACCAGCGGCGGCAGCAGCCGGATGACGTTGCCGTAGGTGCCACAGGTGAGGATGATGACACCCTCCTTGAGGCAGGCAGCGGCGACGGCCTTGGTCAGCTCCGGGTTCGGCTCCTTGGAACCGGCCTGGACGAGTTCGATCGCCAGCATGGCGCCGCGGCCGCGGACGTCACCGATCACGGATTCTTCAGCGGCGAGTTCGCGCAGCTTGCCCAGCGCGACCTCCTCGATGTGGCGGGCACGGGCGTTGAGGCCGTACTGCTCCATCGAGCCGATCGAGGCCAGCGCGGCTGCGCAGGCCACCGGGTTGCCGCCGTAGGTGCCGCCGAGGCCGCCCGGGTGGACGGCGTCGAGGAGGTCGGCGCGGCCGGTGATGGCGGAGAGCGGCATGCCGCCGGCGATGCCCTTGGCCATGGTGATGATGTCCGGGACAACACCTTCGTGGTTCACGGCGAACCATTCGCCGGTGCGGCAGAAGCCGGACTGGACCTCATCGGCGATGAAGACGATGCCCTTGTCCTTGGCCCATGCGGCCAGCGCCGGCAGGAAGCCCTCGGCCGGGACGATGAAGCCGCCCTCGCCCTGGATGGGTTCGATGATGATCGCGGCAACCTGCTCGCCGCCGATCTGCTTCTCGATCATGGTGATGGCGCGCTTGGCGGCCTCGGCACCGGTGATGTCCGGGTTTTCCTCGCGGAACGGGTAGCTCATGGGCATGCGGTAGACCTCGGGCGCGAACGGGCCGAAGTTGGTCTTGTACGGCATGGCCTTGGCGGTCAGTGCCATGGTCAGGTTGGTGCGGCCGTGGTA
>ENA-OWNT01003151-OWNT01003151.1-seawater-metagenome-genome-assembly--contig:-NODE-3151-length-15931-cov-3.883689_pt1 | contig 15931 bp, 14 predicted proteins | sample MGYA00238136_ERZ651165 | MGnify/ENA primary metagenome ERZ651165 (study PRJEB26861, sample SAMN08777766) | seawater metagenome | isolation source: coastal seawater | place: USA: Florida | collected...
CGAACGACGAACGACGAACGACGAAACGGCAGCAACGTCGCCTCCCTCACTCACTCACTCACTCACTCACTCACTCACTCACTCACTCACTCACTCACTGCCGCTCCCACAGAATTCTGAATTCTGTTCTTCGTTCGTCGTTCGTCGTTCTTTTTTGCTTTTTTGTTCTTTTGTTCTTCTTTTCAGTTTTCAGTTTTCAGTTTTCAGTTTTCAGTTTTCAGTTTTCAGCGATTTTCATTTTATGCAACTGTATAACTGTACGGTCTGGAAAGTGTTCTCTGCACAACTCTAAAGCGCCACGATGTAATCTTACAAAGTGCCATTTCACATTTATCTTAATTGTAGATACCACAAAATAGATTCTTGAAACTTATTTTCACTAAATCTAGTTATTCACCGCAGACATAATACTATAGAAACCTGCAAAACGCTACAATAACCTTTCTTCTTATGAATATTAGAGGTAAAATGGTAAACATCCTGTAACGTACTCTATAACACGGAATTCACTGATATTCCACTTTGCACTCAGTCATTATTCCAATGTTCCCAATAGTAGATAACAAGGGGCAGCTTTGCAGGCTGTGCGCTGGCTGCCAGCGCATCACGCCATCTCAAAGTCGACTTGCTCACTGTGGAGTCAGCCCCTAGCTCAATCAGTCAGTCATCTCCGCCTTCATACACTGATTACTAACCTCAGTCATATAAATATCTAATCAATCTGTGGATTTCACTGTTATTCAGTTAGTCAATCGCTCATTTGATCATTCAATCAGTCACGCAGGTATACAGTGACGTAGCAGCTCACTTGATGAGATACTCAGTCATTCAGTCGAGCTGGGTCCCTGTTATACGGGGAAAAATTGTTCACTTACTCAATCAGTCGAGTGATGGCACTGTTATTCACATGAGCAAACGTTCAATATCCGAAAGATCTCACGCCACCAAAGCGTCATAGCGTGTGGCGTGGCGGCCACTTCACTTCGCTTCACTGTCGTTCTCACTTCGTTCGTTCGTTCGTTCGTTCATTCGTTCGTTCGTTCGTTCGTTTGTTCGTTCGTTCGTTTGTTTGTTGTCGTTCGTCGTTCGTTCGTTTGTTCGTTTGTTCGTTTGTTCGTTCGTTCGTTCGTTCGTTCGTTTCATCCGTCGTCGTCGTTCGTTGTCTGACAATTGCTGGTCGGTACAACGCATCTCGTACCCTTCCTTTCTCTGTGTATAACGCAGGTCGTGAGCACCAGTGCTTTTGTTGGGAGAGCGAAATGGGGAGTTTGTGGATTTGAAAAAGGCAGCCGTTGCCGTGCCGACGTGACGTAGGACGTCGTTGACATTGTCAGAAGAAGTGGCGTGTGTGGGCTTGGGCAGAGAAAAACTCGGTTCGGTTGAATTTGTTGGGTTGAATTTCGCTTGGTCCGTTGGATTTTGTTCAACGTTCAGCCAAGCTGGTTGGCACTTGGTGGGCTTAGACTGCAAACAAATTCACAATGAGGTTCATCAGAGCCTTGGCGTTTTTGGCGCTGGCCACACCGTCGCTGGTTGGAGGCGCCACACATGGCGACGGAGCTTTGGTCGGTCAACCTACTGATGCTGTCGACACCGCCTCAGAAATTGAACTTGGACTGGTAGAGGCGCAGGAAGAAAACGATCGCCGCGAACTCGGTGGATACAACTGGGGTTACTACGGTGGATATTATGGAGGGTACGGCGGCTTCTATGGAGGAGGCTACGGAGGCTACGGAGGTTTCTACGGCCCAGCATGGTATGGATCTTACTTTGGGTACGGTTGGCCAACATATGGCTACGGCTACGGCAACGGCTACAATGCATGGTACGACACCCTGTGCAAGACATGTTGCTTCCACATTTGCGTTCCACGCGCCATCTTGCTCTCCATCACGCTCGAAGGCGCATATGCCCACCCCATCCCTTTAAATGTGTAGGTACAACTTATACGGGGCGTACACAGGATACGGGAGTTTGTGGTGCGTACTGTGCGCGTGCATGAGGCGTCACGTTGCTGTCGTTGTCCACTCAAGTCCGCGAATGGCACACAGGTACAACTTTTACAGTTGGTATGACAACTACAGCTGGTACGACTTCTACAGCTGGTACGACTTCTACAGTTGGTACGACAACTACAGTTTCTATGACTTCTACAGTTGGTACGATTGGGCACACGTGGCCAACATTGGTGCTGTCAACGTTTGACCTTCCGGTGGTCGGTGGTGACTGACAGTTGTTCTGTGTGGTTGGCCGAATTGGTTGCAGGTATTCTGGATACAACTGGTATGGGTTCGTCTTTTCTTCCTTACTTCCCCAAATCCACTCAGTCAACTCGTAACAAGTTCTGAGTTGTTGGATGCTTCCTGTTATTGTATTGTGCAGGTACAGCTGGTATAGCTGGTACAGCTGGTATAGGTTCGTGCCCCCACATCATCAAACAGATCTTGAAGAATCATTGCTGTTTTTGAACTTTCGCAATGCTGACACTGTGACCAACCTGACTTGCAGCAACTGGAGCACATACTCGTACTACTACGGAAAGTCACAAGTGTTCACCCCAGGATACAGTGGCTATTACTACTACTACTGGTACGGCAGGCTAGGGGTCCTTTCTTGCTGCAAGTCACGAGGTGTGGCTAACTTGGTGTGGCCTTGGTTGCAGGTACCACTATGGGGGATCGACTGACCACTGGAATGCGAAGCTGCAGCTCGGTTGGACGAACTGGGTTGATCTTCTTCAAGGTGCTGCGATTATTGAAGCATCATCGTACATAGAGACATGGAAGTGCCACCAATCGACGTCATTGACGAACGTGTTGGCCATGTCGCAATACCGCAAAGATGCTTGTGAGAACGGAGACAGGCGCTGGATATTTGCCAAAGGAGACTCGAATGAGTGAGTGTGGGGTAGTTTCTCCGTTTCAGTTTTTGGATGTGTTTTGATGTCATTTGTGTGAATGTATTTGTTTCACTGTGCAGGCATGTCGTGGTTGACCTTGGACAACAGCGACAGATATCCGAGATGGGCGTCGATTTTGGTGATGCGACGGCACGGTTGCCAGCAGTATGTTTCGCCTGGGCTTAGAAATCGATGAAATCGACTTGCGAGCAATGTTGTCCTGATCTCTTTCACTCTGTTCATGCCTTCTTTCAAGAGCATCACTTTGAGCTACGCGGACGAAGATGCCGACCCACATGATGCCTCCTCTTTTTCGATTTTCGGAACCATTGACTCCGACATCACAGATTACGCGAAAGTTATTAAATCCGGCGGTGTGACCTCACGATATCTTCGATTCTCTTTTAAGGTTTGTCGCCGTCATCTCTGCCCCATTTAATCTTCACCCGTGGTTGATGCGACACACATCTGGTAACTGTGTCCGTGTTTTGGATCCGCAGGCGACTTCTTCATCGGAAGGTAGCGCATTCATGCAACTAGTAGGAGCTGGGCCCTCCTTCAAGGAGAGCCCGAGCGGGGGTTACGTTTTCCTAGTCGTTGTTTTAGTCGTCGGTATCCTGGTGGTCGGTGCACTGCTGTATACCCTTTCCAAGAGTCGTCGTGTGCGCCGATTCTACAAAGCGTCAAGGAGACAGATCGCGAAGGAGAATGCAGAGTTCTCTTCAGACTCGTCCGATGCATCGGACAGGTAGGCCATGATGACCTGCTCGAGAGAGTTGTATGCCGTCGCCGTACTCATGTTGCATTGTATTTGAACTGCTGCCCCCAAATAGCTCTTCCGATGACTCAGATGACTCGTCAGATGATTCTGACAGCTCTTCCGACATCAAAGAAGAAATAGTATGAGTCCTTGTGGTCGTTTATCGCGCTGATCGTGGTGTCAAACATTCTCGTCGAGCTGCGGTGCATCGTGCGGATGTGATATGCAGTGGCTACCAACTTTCCCTCGCGGCAGCTCTCAGCACTCACCATGTCATGGCCAATTCTACAAGCGCTAATGTTATTTCTGTCTCGAGCACCGTCATCAGCACTCACTGCCAGTTCTACATGCTCGCCACTGATCGCAGTCACGGTCAAGGTGTCAAGGTCCGCAACAAGCAAGAGTGTGCGGAGACCTGTACAACTCACTTCTCATAGAATCTGCAAGGTTCCATGCTCCGTGCCCGTGCGGTGTGCGGTTCGACGTCTCTTCTTCGCTTCTTCCCTGCTTCCTTGTTGAAAGTTTGAAGGTTTTGCGGTTTTGGTTGGTTGTTGTGCTGTGTTGTGTTTTCGTGTTTTTCGCAGTGTTCTCCGTCAACTCGAACTCAAGCTTGAGTTGACAGTCCTCTCAAGGCACCGTCAACTCGGCTTGAGTTGACAGTCGAGTTGATACTGTTGCCTTGCTCCCCAGCGAAGGAACGAAGGAACTCCTCGACAAAAGGCATAATAGCCTGTAACAAACGATGCCAAACTTCCCAAAAAGCGGCGAAACGAAAGAGCAAGCCAGACCCAACAACGACGACGACGAGGAAGAACAAAGTAACACAAAGACAGAAAAGCTGAATGGGACAGTGCGCATAGCGATGCCAACGCCCGCACCCATTCACTTCCTGTATCGTGTTGTGAGCTTGCTTAATGTTCAGTACAGTACTGATTTAAGATTTCTGGTGCTCATTCGAAACGAGTTGCACTGTGCCCGTGGTGATCCAAGCATCCCATGCCGATTTCGTGGACGCTTCATGCGACTTGTGCCCCGTGCTTACGCCGTATTTACACAATGGGCATCGACCAACATCCATCACTCTCGGCCGGCGCGCCGCGCACGGCAGGGCAGGGCAGCGCACGGCCGGGCTGGGCGGGACGAGAGGGGGCGGCTTGACAACAACCGTCAGACAAACAGTGAGGGTGTCAGCCTGTCAGCCCTCAACTTACTTGCTCAGACGTCACTCGACGACGGACTGGCCTGTGGCTGACTCTGTCCAACAGTCAGACAGACAGCCGCTTACTAAGCGGTCAATCAACCACTCTCATACCCAAGCAGTCAACTTTTGACTTTTGACGCGTTGTTTCCTCCTTTATCGCGTTGCTAGTCTGTGACTGGTCAGGTGGCAAGGTAGCAAAGCAAGGTCACTGTTATGGCATAGTCATCAGCACAAGTGAAATCATGAAATCATCACAGCGCGCGACAAACGTCACTGTCGGTCAGTCACCCAGCAAGAATGAAGAATGAATGAATGAATGAGTGTCGGCAAATTTGCAGGTCGGTCAGCTGCGTTGAGGATTGAGGGTTGAGGGCCGTCGCACTCTGGTGCGGTGCGCACACACACATCGTCGGCATCCGCACACTCCCACTCCCACTCCCACTCCCACTCTCACTCCCACCGACTGAAGCTCATGTGCTCGAGGACGTGAGTGACTGAAGGCTGGGAGTGATGGTGCTCTGGCGCCTAGTTCTTCTCGCACTGCCCACCCCCATCCGACTCCACTCACAGCCGCAGACACCATTCCTCTTCCCAATCTCTCTCTCTCACTGTCGTCGCCCTACAGCCAGTCTACATCATTGATTGCCTCTGCTCACTGCTCACTGCTCACCATTCGCAGTGTGCAAGAAGTCACAAGTCACACAAGCGCTGCAGGTCAGGAAGTCGCCACAGACCACGGACAGTGCCCTGCGTCGGCACTGGCACGTTCCTCACAGAGCGAAGGAGCAGTTTGCAAGTTCCAAGATGGGTTGGGTTTCTTTTGTTGATAGCCGTTCGGTTGTAGCGTCCAACATTCAACCTACACCAAGCTAAAGAGACTTCATGTCACTCGTTGCATCTTGCGGCGAATTGTGGCCAGTGTGCTGTGCGGTGTTGGACGCAACGAGCACAGCCCTGGTTGTGCGCCGTTTGTGTCCACGTTTTCGAGCTTGTATGGCCGGAGTGGGCACGAAACAATACTTTTGCACGACGGCTTGATATGGCTACCATCAACGACCACCGCCCACCATCAGTTGTGCTCGACAAATGTTGACTTTCAGTTTTGTTGTGACTTTTCCAGAAGTCTTGCTGTCAGTTAGCTTTGCTCAGCACTCAATAAACGATGTCGACTTTTAAGTTCTTGTTTGTCGGCGCCCTTTGTGTGGTGTCGGCGACCGTTCCCGTCCCATCGCCTGCGCCGGGAACGACTACAACGGCCGCCCGACATGAGCTCACTTACACCCGTGCCACCACGACGACGCAACCTCGCGTTTCAACAAAGTTGTTCAAAGTCCCGTCTCCAATTCCCGACCCATCGCCGATGTTGAACCCGAGTCCCCTCAGTACGTTGCTGCTGCATTCCTCTGTCGGAATATGTGGAGGAATTCACTGTTCGTTTACAATATTGACATGCTGTTTTGACCCTGCAGATTTCCCTGACGAACCTAGTCCGTACCCGGATCCGTCACCGTCTCCGTTCAGCGATGCAACGCAGTTGCCAGAGCACGAGCCCGCACCGGAAACCACGTTCCGTCCTCTTGTGATCCCATGCTCAAACAACTGTGGATCTCACTCGTGCGACTGGTACCTGTCAACTCACGCAACGATGACGTGTGACACCCTCGAGAATGAATATGACTGCGACTGCTCGGGGTGCACCTGTGTCAATACGTTCGAGTACTCTTGCCTCAACGCCTGCTCTGGCACTTTTGATACCTGCTCTTGCGAGGAAACCTGCCAAAGTGACGGTAACTGCTGCTCAGACTTCACAATTCAGTGCAGCGACTTTGACTTCAGCGCTCTCGGTAGTGACAGTTCGGATGATGATGGGACTCCGCTTGCTCTCATTATCGGCGTTGGCGTGGCATTGCTGATTGCTGGCGCTGTTGGGGGATTCTTTGTGACGCGAAAAGTACTGATGAATAGCCGTATTGCTCGTGAGAATATTTTGCTCAAGCAAGGAAACGCCAACTTAGATACGTCGAACTACTCTTCGCCGCGAACCATGACACGGGCCCACATGACATCCCCGAAGTCAGAATTTGGCCTATTGTAACTTACTTTTTACTTGCTGGTTTCAGTCATCACCTCTTGCCATGGCGATTATCGGACTGTTGTAGAACAAAGGTCTGCAGAGCGCCGTTTCCACACAATTCCTCCGCATAGACTCAGCCGACGGTTTTTGTGATGAAACAATGGTCACTTACGTGATCGCTGTCATTGACGGTCTAGATCGTGGCATGTACAAAACTGGAGTCTACTATGACAGGGTATTATCGTGTAAATGTTAACACGGGTTGGGTACACCGCTGCTGCCGAGTGAACACAGCCACATGATATCGCCACAGCACTGAGTCACGCAACCTCTTGCTCTCACTTGAGTGCGCTCTGTGTGATTGCGAATTCCTCTCTAAATCTCTCAATCTCCCATTCTCGTTAGCTCTGTGGTCATAGCCCTCAATAGTGTTGCTCCACCACAGAGCTTCTTCTGCTTTTGTTTGCACTGTAACCATAGACCATGCAAACAATAGTAAACAAAAACAATAGTGCACTGTACTCGAGTATGGTACGCAAGAAACTCAGCCTTGGCTTCACCAAGCGTCCTCAAGGGTGCCATAGATCTACGCAATTCATCTGCAACGGGTGGGTGGTCCGGTCCATCAAGAAGAGGAAGCAGGGTAAATATCAGCAGCAGCCGACGACGACGACGGACAACGGACGACGACAAAGCGCCGAGTTATCTCAAGTAGTGGTTCAGCGACTCTGTCTACTAAAGCCTGTACATAACTCACCGCTGAGCAGCGCGAACGGCATTTCTGTCATAAGTTCTGAAGTTCTGCAGTTTCTATCAGGTATATCTATTCGGGCTTCAGTCACTTTCAGTCGGAAGTTGCGCGCACTCGTGCACTGTTACTTCGTTTTAATCAGTTTGGGTAAAAGTTGAAAAGTAGTACCGAACAACGGAAAATAGCCAAAATACAAAATACCAAAAACGCAAAAGCGCAAAAACGGCGAAAATGAGTGAGCAACGCAAAATGCAAAATTGGAAGAAGAAAACTAACTGCTCAGAAAACTGCTCAGAAAACTGCTCAGAAAACTGCTCAGAAAACTGCTGAAAAACCTGCTCAGAAAAACTGGTGGGTCAGGTCAATCAGTGGGCAGTGGGCAGTGGGCGGTGGGGCTAGCCGACGAAAATGCCGTCAAAAAATGCGGCAAAAAAGGCGGCAACGAATCGCCGAAAAAACTGCCGAAAAATACGACGTCAGAAAAAATAGCAGAAATATTAGCACAGTGGCTGGCTGGCTGGTTGACCCACTCACAGTCACAGTCACAGTCACAGTCACGCAGTCGCAGTCAGTGGACTCTGAGGGAGTGAGTGAGTGACTGTGTACGAACGAACAAAACCAACAACGACGACGAACGAACGAACGAACGAACGAACGAACGAACGAACGAACGAACGAACGAATGAAAGAACAAAACGATCATCGATCGATCGATCGATCGATGGATCGCCAACACGGAGACAATGACGAACGACGAATAAACGACGAACAGCGACGACGGCGGCGGACGACGGCGGACGGCGACGGACGACGGAAACAAAGGAGAGACGAAGGGTAGAGGACAGGCAGACTGCTTCAGTTTTCGGCGTCAGCGTCGGCATCGGCGTCGGCGTCGGCGTCGTTGACTTTGGGTTCGAATTCGACTTTGGTTGTGACGTCGACGTGGACTTGGACTTGACTTGGAGATCACATGTATGTGTGTGCTCTTTTCTTCACGTCGACTTCGTTGCGGCCTCGGCTTGCCTTTCTGCCGTGGTTCCGTCGTATGGTGTGTTACGTGACCCCTTTCGGACAGGCCTGAAGTGACATGATCCAAACGCACACACACACACACAACACTTTTTTGTCACGTTTTTTGCGTCGCATTTGGCGGGGAGGGGGTGGAGCCTTTTGTTCGCCAGGTTGATCCCTCGTCGGTGCTCATGGCGGACGATGCAGCGCAGCCGGTGCTGCGCAGCCGCAAAGACCAAGATGCCACGTATCAGGCCTTGTTCAACGACCTGGCCCAAACCGGACTCGAGTTCATTCCCAATTCTGAAGTCGCCGATCTTCTGAAGAGGTGTAAGCACCTGTCCACAGGCGACATACGCTCGCTGAAATTCAAAGCACAACGGTTCTTCAAGAACAGCATGAAGACGTCGACCAACCGCGGGCTTGGTATCGAAACATTTCCTTTGCTCATGAAGACGATTGCCTGTGCTCAACACCCAAACAAGAAGTGGGGCGAGACAGTTGCTGCCATTGACATGAGTAAGCTGAACAAAATGAAGCTTCCGCTGGCGGAAATTGAAGACCTGGATATCCAGAGCTTTTTCGAAGAAGCTACCGGAAGTATCACCCCTTCAAAGACGAGGGCTGCCCTGCATAAAATCGCCGCAAACTCCGAACGCAACAGTGGGGGTCACGCGAAAGATGCTGGGGTGACACAGACCCTCGACATCACGACGATGGACCGAAACCCATTTCAAAGTGTACGCACTGCCGAACTGGAAGTCTTTCGTTCCCTGTTCCGAGTCTTAGCTCACGTTATCATGGTTCCACCTCCAGTTGCGAACAAGTTTGACCTGCCACGTACATTGGCTGTTGTGGGTGCGCGGAGCGTGGCTCACCTCCTCCGTACAACAGGAGTGCACGCCTTGTCGCTGAGATCTATATTCACCTCGACAATGGCTGTGTTCGGCTGCACAGGGGAATGGATGCAGTGGCCAGTGTTTGTAACACTGCTTCGGATGGTTTCGCTGGCACAGCAGCTGGCAAAGGAGAGCGGTGCATTCTCACGTCGCCAGTTCACTCCCATCGATGTGTTGGAAAGCATGCCAGCCAGGCTCCACCCGCCAACTTTTCAGTGCGAAGTGGAGGATCTGCATCCGGTCGAGGAAAGCCCGGAATTAGATGTGGCGAAAGCGATGGAAATGCTGAGCCAAAGCAACGATGAGAAGGAGGCGGCGAGCCCACCACGCGACGACGCTGGGTCGGACAGTGACACAGAATCTTCCGGTGAGCTGGAAGCTGCCGAAGGCTGGGCCTTGTACGACGAAGTGCAAGACCCCTCTGCAACCCAGGACCCCGAACCATCGCCACCACGAGTCCAAGACCACGCCAAGCACATGTCAGAGGAAGAATCCAGCCTCTACGTTTCTCTTTTTAACGACTGTGCTTCGAAGGGCAACAGTTCATTCACAGGATACGAAGTCGTGTCTGCCGGTGATGTTGCCGCAATTTTGCGCTCTGCTAGACTAGTTACACCGTCGCAGCTGCGGCTGTTGTTTGGGACGGTGGCTGCGGGGTTTGAATCCGACGGACGGGAATTCACGTTTGACATGTTCGTTGCGGCAATGCGGTTGACGGTACGTCCAGTGACACAATTGTGCTTTGATGTGCGTATCTGATATTCACAGCTTGTATCTGACATGCACGAACTGTATTGACTGCAGGCATCCGTCCAGAACGCCATCATACAAGGAGACCAACAAGTAGTTGATGACTTGTTCCAGAATCTGGCTGGTCACCTAACAGATATCATTGAGGCGAACTTACCATTACTCGAGCTGCAGAACGAAGCCGAAGACGCCGCTCCGGTGCCCTCCGATGATGAGAACGTCAGTGCGGCTGACAGTCATCCCGAAACCGAGTCTGCGATCATCGCAAACGAAAGTGGATCTCTCGATTCCCCACCACCCAAACCTCATGCCTCCAGCTGGTCCGCGGAGGAAGAGGCGACGTACCGACCATTATTTGAGGTAATTTCCACTCCCGTTGTCACAGCTGGTCAGTCGTGCAGTCAGTCATCATTCTGATTTTCTGTGTGCCAGAAAACGGCATCGCGCGGTGACAACTTTGTTGCCTCTTCCCGTCTCTTCGCAATATTGAAGAGATCTTGTGAGCCGGTGAGTGACATTGTCGCCCGATCAACGTTCCTACTTTTTCTTAGACATCATGCAATGTTGTGTCTCTATTTACCAATTCAGGCACTTCCAGCAACGGTGATTCGCAAGATTTTTACTTTCTTGCCCAAAATCGCATCCCCGAATGCACGGTCCACGGAGATTTCGTGGGACCAGTTCGCGACTGCTATGCGGCTGGCAGCAGTTTTCCAGGTGATCATTCACTCCTGATATATATGACCGCACCCAATTTCCTGCCTCAACTCCCTGCTACCAAACAGGCTAACCCAGCAGAATTAGAAATTGACCCCGACAGCTTTTCGTCTATCATCGAGAGGCCTCAGCATCCTGTCGCCACTTTAGTTAACTTGGACGAAGGCGTTTCTGCACAGGACGCTTCTGTTGCAGTCAGTGATGAAGACGACAGTGACGGTTCGGCATCACCCAGTCAGCGTCACGGAGACATGCTCGGGGATACTGAGGACGAAACATCTTCAGAGGTGAGGAGTGCGGCTGTTGTCATGCTGTGGCCCCGGAAGATACAGTTATTCATCCGAAACTCTTGGTGGAAACAGGAAACCGAAAGTGATTCTGGTGACGAAGATCCGCACGAAGAACAGGAAACAGAAGAACAGAGAGCAACGCGGGAGCGGGTTCGTTGTCGTTTGCATTACCACTGGTGAGTGTCAAACTGTTCACGCAATGGTTCTGCGGGTGGTGGTCGCAGCTCGAACGGCGCGAACGTGACAAAGCATTACAGCGCAAGCAGAGAGCCGCGCTCAAGGTGAGCTGCGTCATCTTCAGTTTCTCGTTTTCCGTTGCGGAATGTGAATGAGAAATGGTATCGGCAGGCCAAACGAGAGGCACAATTGCGAGAGGGGCGCGAAGCGGAGGCGGCTTACGCCGCAGCAAAAGCGAAAGCGAAACAGGAAGCTGAAGCCGGCACGCCAGACCAAGCTGCAGAGGAACCATCAGCAGAAGAGGACGGTGAAGCGGTCACAGAAGCTGAGGCTGACGGCGACACCGACTCCTTGGAAGCGTTGCTCGAAGACTCAGAACAGGAGGTACAGCTTCAACCTCACCTGTGCATTGGTGGCGATGTGTGGCACCAACAGATCCAATTCAACATTTTTTGGGGGTGTTGCTGCGTTTAGGAGGAACCAGTCCCCCCGGATGAAGAAGATGCGGGAGGTAGCGAGGACACCGACGAAGAGTTAGCTGCCTTGCTTGCCGAAGACGATCACACAGCGGCCGTCGCTGCAGCCCAAAGAATCGAACGTGACGAGGTTGAAACGACGAAGACGTCTCGTCCCCGTACAGATTCGGCAACCGGTCCAGTCAAACGGCGCAGCAAGGTATTCTACGCAGGCACAACTGAAAAGGGCTTGTCCACTGTGACTGACGAATTGTTGCTTGTGGGTGTAGCGTGGAAAGAAGTCGGCAGCGGAGAAGGATGCCTTAGCACAAAAATTGTCAGTGTCCCACGTTTAGCTCTTTCTTGCTCTCTGTCCGTTCTTTCACATTTAACGTGTCTCACTCTCTCCCGATTTCTCCGTAGATATTCCAATATCCGCAGCGTGGATGTCGTTCAGCAGTGCATTGTGAGTCGAGCCAACTTGAAATGGGCAAACGGAGAGGATGGCGACAACACTTGCCTTCATCGCGCAAGCATGCTTGGGGTATGTGATGGTGGACGGTGGACGGTGCCTTTTTTGTTACGATGAGACCCGCTCACCTCCGCTTTGTTATGTGCCCGCTTGTTCAGCCACACCCAACCGTTGTTCAGATGCTGTTGGACAGCCGTGCAGACTTTACTTTGACAAATGCGAAAGGACAAACTCCGTTGCACTGTGCGTGCCAGAAGGGCTGGCTGGAAATAGTGAAAGCCCTAGTGGCAGCCAAAGTAAGTTGTGGAGCAGATGTCGGTGCTTGAGTACAGCGTCGTTACATCGTGGATGATTGCGGTTTGTCTTTTACAAGGCTGACATCAACGAACCCTCCGCGGCGTGTTCAAATGGAAAAGACGAGGGATCCCCTCTTGATATAGCCAAGCGCAAAGCAAATTCAGTGTTGTTGCAGAGGCGGCGTGCCGCTGTCGTCCAAGTACGTGCTGCGCTCCCGGTTGTGATTGCAATGCATAATAATCAATCAGCTGGATGACAACTTTCTTAAAAAAACATGCATTTGCCGCAGGAATTTGGAGAAACAGAGCCGATGATCGAAGATCGAGAGCATCATTCGATATAAACATATGACTTGAACTTGTTTTCCCGAACATGTGTTGTGAACTTAGAAGAATAAACTATGAAATGCCAAACCTGATGCCTCGGCTTGCTAGTGGTGGTGATTTGATCAGCGGCCATCCTTTGCTGTGAACATCGCTTCCTCCACTGCATGGGAGTTGCGGTGGCCAGAGTGTTCAGCTGGTAGAAGTACGATGCCACTCGAATGAGATGCATTTGTTGTGGGAGCTTGCTCCAACGTAGATGTATACGATTCGTCACGTCTGGAGTGGTGTGTTTTGCGATTTGCGCGCCGTCTCTGAGACCGGGCGGGCAAGTGTGCATCGAAACGTGGCGAAAGCAAAAGTGCGTTTTCACGGGCAACTTGGTGATGAATGTTCGCGTCTTCTATTCTTCCAGCTTCAGCAACTGGAGAGAGCGACACCCTGCCCCAGAAACTTTGTCGGGGCATGGGCGGCTGTTGATCCTGCGTCGCGCTGAGGCCCCGAGACATGGTTGCAAGGTTTGATATCGACCGCGTAAAATCTTGCTGAAGTTCGTGGATGACCGGCGAAGAAACCTTGCTGGGTACCTTGACCATTTCATAGTAATAAAACAACACCAGTTGTCAGCGATTGATGGTAATTACCTGGGATAACCGCATGTATGGACACGAACCCGTGACCTGATGTCTGAGTCGTGCACTCCACTCAAATGTGGTGGGACCTTGCGCTTACTTGTCGGTGTTTCAGACGCCGACCCTGCATTGATGATAACCCCACCTCCTCCCGCTTGCTGATTGGACAGTGTTTGCTTGAGCAGCATCTCAGCTTCGTCGGCACGAGTCTATAACCGCGATACATGACACGAACAACGTCACACGGCACAATCTACCCGTCGAACAGGGCACGGGCAACGATCGTACCATTTCAGCTTGCAGTCGAGCAATCAATTGCTTGAACACCTTTTGCAGTTGCTCGACATGCTGCGTCAACTGCTGCCCGGCCACCTCTTGTTTTTTGAACCTGTTTTCGGCAACAGCCAGAACAATGATCGATAAGAAAACGTGTTGTTGACTATTGGATTCACAGCCCATTCCGAACATTGATTTCACATACACTCGCGCGAAATCCACTGAAGCCCTTTTGATGCCGGCAAAATGAAAGTCATGGTTCTGACGCGCAGTTTCAAGCTTTTGTTCAATCTCTCCGATTCGGCCAAGAGTCTCGTCTAATTTGGGCAACAGGTTTTCCCGGCAGGACGGGCAGGACCCAGGGCCATCTAGGACGCACACTACTTCATTTTCTTTGTCTTGCTTTGATGGATCTGTGCCGTGACTGTTCGACTCGACAGTTGCGTCTTCGGCAGCTCTCGCAGGAAGATCACGGTTGTGCTCAACGGTACCATCCTCAACAATTTCGTTGCTTTCGCCAGTCCTGCTCCGTGCGGTCGAGGCGACGACCGGTAGGGAACGAAATTTTTGCATGGCCTTGCTGTGCAAATTGGAGAGAATCTGGTACCGCGACAATACACCCCGGTCTTGCTGCTTGGACTGCGCAGACGTGCTGGGTGCCCGCGAGTCATTTGAAGACACGAACAAAAAAGAGCCTTCCATGCTGGTTGTGTCGGAATCGTGCTTGTCTTGCACGCGGCGCAAGCGTCTTCGTCTGTGCGCTGTGCTCGCGCGCAACTCGTTGCGCAGTGCGGGTATTTCGCTTGAATTGGAAGTTACCGCAGCGGTTTCTTTCTTCACCTCTTCTTTGGGTGGGTTATACGCCGCCGCCAGCCGATTCAACAAAAACGTGTAGTCATCACTCACTGCTTGGACTGAGGATTCCGCTTCGTCAAGCCGAGGACCTTGCTCGGTTTGTGCAAATTCGATGAATTTATCCATCTTGTCCAAAGCCTGTGAAATGCAACACATCATGAGCGCAGTGAACATGCTTGCAATCGTGCCGCTATGATTCGCACCTGTTGTCGCAGGTCGTCACATGTGCGTTCGTCTTTCAGAAATAAATCGCTGGCAGCTAAAAATCCTGCGGCCTCCTCATCGATCACAGAAGAACTCGGGGCCAGAAGCAATTCTCCCGAACTTTGCCCCGGGTTCGGGGCAGTTGAGGGAGAACCTTCGCGCACGAGCGGATCGGCTTGTTGCTGTCCATGGTGTGGCTGTTGTTGTGGGTCATAAAGCGGTGCTGCACTCTCGGAGTCTCGCTTGCTCTGCGGATCAGACTCTGTATTTGTGGAGCGAGTTGACTGGTCATGCTCTGCGGTAATTTCCTGCTGTGGCTTCGCCTTTCGGTATTTGCTTTGCACACCCGACAGGATATCATGTTGATCTTGCACGTGCTTCTGAATGTATTCAATTGCGCTGGTTGAGCTTTCATCGTCGGCAGGGATTTGGCGGCGTAGTTTGTTCAGGACAGACAAGAGACCTTCCAATGTTTCCGATGGGTGGCCTAACTGCAGGGCCCGCTCTTTTCCTTCTCTACTCTCGTCGATGAGGAGGGCTCTCTCGCGCAGCCGATCTAGATGCTCGTGCAGCTCGTGCACAGTACTTTCGGACTCACCGTCGTGCTGAATCATCCTGCTGGCAACCTTCGCGCCGGGATGGAGGTACCGCCGGGGTGCATGCGCTGTCACGCCACGCCTTTCGCCTCCATATTTTCGTAGGCGGCACGGCACACTTAGCTACGCTGAGCTAGCTGGATATAGTGCGCAAGACAAAATCAAGTACGTTGTTTGCAAGAATTTCCATTTTTGTTCTGCTTCACTCACGTGTTTTGCGTTGCGTTGCGTTGCGTTGCGTTGCGTTGCGTTGCGTTGCGTTGCGTTGCGTTGCGTTGCGTTGCGTTGCGTT
>ENA-OWNT01003152-OWNT01003152.1-seawater-metagenome-genome-assembly--contig:-NODE-3152-length-15929-cov-6.974388_pt1 | contig 15929 bp, 11 predicted proteins | sample MGYA00238136_ERZ651165 | MGnify/ENA primary metagenome ERZ651165 (study PRJEB26861, sample SAMN08777766) | seawater metagenome | isolation source: coastal seawater | place: USA: Florida | collected...
AGCTCCACGTCGAACACGAGCATGCCGCCCGGGCGTCCGCCGCCGGGGTTGTTGCCGTACGCGAGGTTCGCCGGGATCCAGAAGCGCGTCTTCTCGCCCTCGACCATCAGCTGCAGCCCCTCGGTCCAGCCGGCGATCACGCGGTTGAGCGGGAAGGAGGCAGGCTCGCCGCGCACGACGCTGCTGTCGAACATCTGCCCGTCGAGGGTCCAGCCGCTGTAGTGCACGGTCACCGTGGAGCGCGCGCTGGGGTGCTTCGCGCCGGTGCCCTTCTGGAGCACGCGACGGAACAGGCCAGACGGGGTCACCTTCGCGCCCGCGGGCGGACCGCCCACGTCCTCGGGGACGGCGGGCGGAGGAGGCGGCTCGACGAAGCTCAGCAGCTCAACGTCGAACACGAGCATGCCGCCCGGGCGGCCTCCGCCGGGGTTGTGGCCGTACGCCAGCTCGGCGGGGATCCAGAAGCGCGCCGACTCGCCCTGCGCCATCAGCTGGAGGCCTTCGGTCCAGCCCTTGATCACGCGGTTGAGCGGGAACGAGGTGGGCTGGCCGCGGCGGCGCGAGCTGTCGAACAGCTTCCCGTCGGTGGTCCAGCCGCTGTAGTGCACGGTCACGTTGGCGCTGGGGCTGGGCTTGTCGCCGGAGCCGGGGCTCAGCGTCTTCCAGGCGAGGCCGGAGGCGGTGGTGGTCGCGTCGGCCGGCGGGGCGGCGACGTCAGCGGGCGCGGAGAGGTCGTTGCTCATGGGCGCGGAGGGTACACGCAGGACGCTGGGCGAGTCAGCGCACAGTTCTGCGGGGAGCCCTCAGCGCTCACCGGGGCAAACGACGTCTGGGAGGGCGCGCGCGTCGGTTCCCGGGGGCAGCTCTCAGCACTCCCCAGGGCAAACGACGTCTGGAAGGGCGCGCGCGTCGGTTTCCGGGGGGAGTTCTCAGCGCTCACGGGGGCAAACAACGCATGTGGGGGGCGCGCGTCGGTTTCCAGGGGGAGTTCTCAGCGCTCACGGGGCAAACAACGCATGTGGGGGGCGCGCGTCGGTTTCCGGGCGGAGGTCTCAGAGCTACCCAATGATCTGTGCGATCCCCGACGCCCGACCGCTCGCTGCCGGGGCCAGCTCTGAGGGCTCCCCCGGGATCTGTGCGATCCCGGCGCTCGATCGCATCCAACGCGGCCAGCTCGCGGCGCTACCCCGGGATCTGTGCGATCCCGGGCGCTCGATCGCATCCAACGGGGCCAGCTCGCAGAGCTCACCCCACATGGATGCGATCGCGCCGGCGCAGCCACGCCACGAGCAGCACCGCCAGCGCCCCGGATCCCGCCTCCGCGTCCGCCGTCGCGCAGCCGCACGCCGGCTGCCGCGACCCACCACCGCCTCCGTCGTCGTCGCGATCGTCGGTCGGGTCGAGCACGTTGATCACCCCGTCGCCGTCGTCGTCGTCGAGCCCGTCGGGCCCGTCTTCGATGCCGTCGCCGTCGGTGTCCGGGTCCAGCGGGTCGGCGCCGACCTCCACCTCCGTCCCGTCGTCCATCCCGTCCGCGTCGGAGTCCGGGTCCAGCGGGTCCGTCCCGAGGTCCTCCTCGTCGGCGTCCAGCAGCCCGTCGTCGTCGTCGTCGTCGTCCAGGCAGTCGAGCACCAGGTCCCCGTCGGTGTCCGCGAAGCCCTCGTCCACCTCCGCGTCGCAGTCGTTGTCCGCGCCGTCGCAGACCTCGTCCAACGTCGAGGCATTGAGGGGATCGGTGTCGTCACAGTCGCCCGCCAGCGCCGTGGTCCCCGCCGGCTGCGCGCAGCTCACCGTCGCCGCGTCGGGGTCGCCGTCGCCGTCGCCGTCCAGGTCGTCGAACCACGTCGGCGCGCCCAGCAGGAGGGGATCGTCGTCATCGACCAGGCCGTCGCAGTTGTTGTCGACCGTGTCGCAGACCTCGTCCGCCCCCGGGAAGACGCCGGCATCCCCGTCGTCACAGTCCCCGGGCACCGCGCCGCCTCCGCACACCGCTCCGTCGCAGTACCCGTCGCCGTCGAGGTCTTCGGCGCACGTGCTGCCGCCCACCGTGATGGTCGTCGTGTAGTCGCCGCTGTTGTCGCTGAACGTGCCGTCGTTGTTGCCCAGGAAGAGGTGCCACGGGCCGCCACTGGTCGGCGCGTTGATCGTCGCGGACGTGAGCACCTCGAACGAACCCAGCGACGACGTGCGGGTCCCCACGTTCAGCACGCCCACGGGCGCGGCGGTCACGGAGTCCAGGATCTCCCCCGAGCTGCTCCAGGCGCCGATCAGCCCGTAGGCCGTCAGCTCCCGGAAGTCGAACGAGGCGCCGTCGGCGGTCGAGCAGTTGGTGTTCCGGTCGATCACGCAGCCGGTCGTGGTCAGCGTCACCGTCATGCCCGGACAGGCCACCACCCCGGTCTGGGTCGCGTCGTAGAACGGGTCCCCCACGGGAAACGCCCAGTCGTTGTAGAGCGAGCTCGTCGCGGGGACGGCGATCGTCTGACCGAACGCCGCGGGGGCAGCCAGGAACGTGAGGAGGAAGAGAGCGAGGGTGCGGCCCATAGCCGCGCAGCCTAGCCGCCGAACGCGTCGAAGCTGCCGCCGTCTTCCAGCGGCGCCGGCGCAGCCTGGGGCACGAGCGCCGCCTCGGGCCCGTCGGGCTTGCTGATCACGCTGTCGCGCAGCTCCGCGTCCACCGACCCGTCCACCCAAAGCGGGATCATCTGCTTGCCGACCTGGGCCACGCGCTTGCGCTTGTCGCGCCCGTCCGCCGGCGGATCGAACAGCCCCAGCGCGTCCCACTGGCTGGCGTCGAGCGTGATCTTGTGACAGTCGATGTGCTCGGCCGCCTCCACGCGCGGGTTCCCCCGGGTCGCCCGCCGGAACAAGACCTCGGCGAGCGCCTCCATGCGGTCCAGGTTCTCGGACATCCGCCGCTTCAGCACGTCGCCCTCGATGGGCCGGATGAGCGTCGTGTAGATCGCCCACAGCATCTTCAGGTCGAACTGATCGATGTACTGGCCGTGCGCCACGTCCGGCTGCTCGGCCGCGTGCCACTCCCGGAGGAACTCCTCGACGCGGCCCTGCAGCGAGATCGAGCGCAGCACCTCGTCGTGGAAGCTGTCCATGAAGTCGACGTCGCAGAGCCCGCCGTTCTGGAACGCGAGCACCGCCCAGCCCCAGTAGAACGCGTTGTCGAAGGCGATCTTGGCGGCCATGACCTGGGGGTTGCCCATGGTCTGGTAGTGGTCGCGGTAGACGCGCATGAACTGCGTGTACAGCAGCTTGAAGAAGTAGTTCGCGCGGTCGGCGCGCTCGCTGATGTCCTCGCCGTCGAGCTCGCGCTTGATGAGATCGAGGTTGTACGCGTTGGCGATGGCGATGAAGTCGCTGCCGGGCGAGTAGAACGGGTCGGTGAAGAGGCCCGCGTCACCCGTCATCCCCCAGCGGTCCGCGCTGAACACCTGCTTGCTGTCCGCCGAGAACTTGTGCAGCGCCAGGAAGTCGCAGACCTCGCGGCCCTTCATGGCCTCCGCGAGCAGCGGCTCGTGCTCCTCGAGCCAGGCGATCCCCCGGCTCGGCTTGTTCATCGACTTGAAGGGATGCAGCCGCTGGTCCGCCACGATGCCCACCGACGTGCGGTTCGGCGCGAGGCTGATGATCCAGATCCAGTAGCCCTCGCCCAGCAGCTGGCACGTGCTCTGCCACCGGATGGGCGCCTTGATCCGGCTGCCCCACTCGGCGTCGTCGGACCAGTCGTCCACCTTGATCCGGCCCTCGACCCGCCACCACACCGAGTTGCAGTGGTGCTGCACGGGCTCCGCGAGGCCGAGCTTGCGCTTGAGCAGCCCCTGGCGCCCGCTCGCGTCCACGATCCAGCGCGCGCTGACGGTCGTCCGCGCGCCGTCGCGCTCGACGGTGACCGCGTGCCCCGCGCCGTCCACGGTGAAGTCGACCACGGCGGTCCCGTCCCGGAAGTGCGTCGTCTCCGGCATGTCCTGCGCGAGGAAGGTCTCCAGCCGCCCTCGATCGAGCTGGTAGCTCGGCACGAGCAGGCCGCGGAACGGCACCGGCACCTTGTTCAGGAGGGGGCCGTATTCCAGGCGGGATGTGATGTCGTGCTTGTCGCCGGGCAGGAAGTAGCGGAGCCCGAGCTTCGGCAGGTGCTGGCTGTCCAGGTGATCCTTGAGCTGCAGCGTGTCGCGGAACCAGCGGCCGGCCAGCTCGACGCTGCTCTCGCCGACCTTGAACGCGGACTCGGGGCAGGGGTGCGTCCCCTTCTCCACCACCAGGATGCTGGTGCCGGGGCGCTCGATGCCAAGCTGCCGCGCCAGGGTCAATCCGGCGAGCCCGCCGCCGAAGATCACCAGGTCGTACGAATCGAGCAGCGAGCGGTCAGACATGCGGTCCCCGGGCCGAAGCGCGGGCACGGTAATGGCCGCGGGAGACGCGGTCAATCGCTGTCTGGGGCCGAAACCGGGGAAAAGTCGCCGGGGCTGCTATCCTGCGCGTTCGGAAAGGTGAGTGATGGAAGCTGAAGGCACCGTTATCTGGTATCGCCCTGAGATGGGTCGAGGCGTTGTGCGCCTCGACGGGGGCAAGCAGCAGTTCTTCACGAACGTGGAGGGGCTCGACATCATCGAACCCCTCGAGCGCGTGCGTGTACTCAACGTGGAAAAGGGAGTGGCGGGCGCCGTCATCACCGGACTCACGGACGGACGGAAGGAGTTCGGTGCTCCTCTGCGTCCGATGGTGAAGCGCCAGACGGGCCCGCAGAAGGCCGCTGGCCCACGCGCCGCCGACGCACCGCCCGACGGCACGATCGTCACGCACGAGACCTACGGCCAGGGCGTGGTCATCCGCGCCACCGCCAAGATGGTCCGTGTCCGGTTCGACTCGGACATGAAGGAGCGCACGATCCGGCCCACGAGCATCGAGGTCGTCGCCAGCCCCTGAGGGGGCGCATCGGCGGGATCAGTCGCCCGACCGCTCGGCGAGCAACGCCTCGACGACGTGCAGATCCGCCGGCTCGTCCACATCGACACTGCGCTCGCGCGGCATCACGTAGCCGACGGTCTCGTCCGTCAGGAAGCTGCGTGATCGCCGCAGCCAGCTCACGCGCGCGACGTACACAGCACCGTTGAGCACGAACACCGGCGGGGCGTCCTGCCGGCGGTGCGGCCGCGTGTCCGGATCGAACAGCGGCTCCATGCGCGATCCGTCCGCCAGGTGAAACATCCACCAGGGCGACTTGTCCGCGGCGGTGACGGAGACGGCCGCCGGGGCGTCCCGATCGATGCACAGCTGCGCGGCCCCATCGATGTCCGCGGCGCTGCGCAGGGGCGAGGTGGGCTGGAGCAGCACCACCCAGCCGAACGTGTCGCCCTCCGCCTCCAGGACGTCCAGCGCGTGCAGCACCGGATCGATGCCGGGCGTGTCGTCGCGGGCGAGCTCTGCGGGGCGGATGAAGGGGGTGTCGAGGCCCGCGGCGCGGCCGGCCTCCAGGATCTCCGCGTCCTCGCTGCTCAGGATCGCCCGGTCCACCACGGAGGACGCGAGCGCCGCGTCCGCTGTCCAGGCGATGAGCGGCTTGCCGCCGACCGGCACGATGTTCTTGCGCGGGATGCCCCGGCTCCCACCGCGGGCGGGCACCACCGCCAGCACACGCTCGCCGTTGATCACGGCAGCTCTCCAGCGTCGATGGGCTCGTCCGCGGCGTAGTCCCGGCTGGCGCTCCGGCCCAGCAGCTCCCACAGGCGCATGGGCGACACGCCCGCCTCCGGGCGCTTGCAGGCGAGGTCGTCCGCGGTGAACACGTGGCCCGCGGCGATCGCGCGCGCGGCCACGACGCCCTTTCGGGCGATGGCGCGGTTCCCCAGCTCCGACGGCGCGGGCTGCTTGATCCCGTCCCCCAGCGCAGACTCCACCTGCCGGATCCCCACCACCATCGCGGCCAGCTCCGCGGGCTCGAGCGAGGCCCGGTGGTCGGGGCCGTCCATCGCCTTGTCCAGGGTGAAGTGCTTCTCGATGACCGTGGCGCCGCGCGCGACGGCGGCGATGGGCATCGTGATGCCGGGCGTGTGGTCGCTCAGCCCGACCGCGACGCCGAACCGCTTCGCGAGCGTGTCCATCGCCTTGAGGTTCACGTCCACGAAGGGCGCCGGGTACTCGGTCGTGCACTGCAGCAGCACGGTCCGGGAGGCGACCGCGCACGCCCCGTCGTGCGATCGGAGCGCCGCCGCGAAGCCACCCCACGAGGGCGCGCCGTCGTCCACCGTCCAGCCCCAGGCGAGCACGCCGAGCGCGTCCTCCACCTCCTGCAGGGTGGCCATGCCGGTCGACAGGATCAGGGGCAGCCCGGTGCGCGCCGCCGCGAGCAGGAGCGGCCCGTTGGTCAGCTCGCCGGACCCGAGCTTCAGCCGGTCGAGCCCGAGGTCCGCCGCCAGGAACGCCAGAGACTCGTGATCGAACGGCGTCGACAGGAACGCGATGTCCCGCTCCGCGCACCGCGCCATCAGCTCCCGGTGCGCGTCGTCCGACAGCTCCAGCCGGCGCAGCATCTCCAGCTGGGACTCGTGGGCGCCGGTCGTCTCCTGCTGGTAGGCCGCCTTCTGCGCGCTGGCGCTGGCCAGGCGGTCCGCCTTGAAGGTCTGGAACTTCACGCAGTCCGCGCCGGCGTCCGCGGCCGCGTCCACCAGCTGCCGCGCGAGCCCGAGGTCTCCGTTGTGGTTCACGCCGGCCTCGGCGATGACGAACGTCGTGCCGATCATGGGAGCTCCTGGTCCACGAAGCCCTTGCGCAGCAGGGCCCGGGGGTCGTCGATGGATGCGAGGACCGCGACGATCGCCGCGGCCGCGTGCCCGTCGCCGTACGGGTTGACGGCGTCGGCCGTGTCGAGCGCGAAGGCGGCGCGGATCGCGGACTCGATGGCGGACCGTTCGGGCGCGCAGTCGAGGACGCTGGACGCGCGCAGCCGCCCGTCCTGCCGCCCGCCGATGTTCACGGTGGGCACCTTGAAGGACGGCGCCTCGTACAGGCCGCTGCTGCTGTTCCCCACCACCGCGTCCACCGCCGCCATGGTCGAGAGGTACCGGCGCTGGCCCAGCGAGGTGTAGGCGGCGACGTGGTCCCGCTCGGCGGCCCAGGCCCGGGTGCGGGTGGCCAGTGCGCCTCCCCCCAGGTCTGCGTTGGGCATGGTCACGATCACGCCGACGTCGGGGCCGAGCGCATCGAGGGCGGCGAGGAGCTCGTCCAGGCGGGCGACGCCGTCGTCGAACGCCAGCGTCTCCGGGTGGTAGGTGACGAGGACGTTGCGGGCGCGGAGGCGGACGCCGAGGGCGTCGTCCAGCGCCTCCCCATCCAGCAGGTCCACGGTGCGGATGGCGTCGATCCCGGGCGATCCGACGCAGTGCACCCGATCCGCCCGCTCGCCCAGCTGCCGGACCCGGCGGGCCGCGTCGGTGTTCGTGACGAAGTGCAGGTGCGCCATCTTCGTGATCGCGTGGCGGATGGCGTCGTCCCAGGCGCCCTCGGTGACGTCGCCGCCGCACAGGTGCGCCACGGGGATGCGCGACACCAGCGCGGCCTGCGTGACCGCCAGGATCTCGAAGCGGTCGCCGAGCACCAGGACGAGGTCCGGCTGGAGCTCGGCGAACGCGACGGCGAACCCGCGCGTGGTCAGGCCCATGGAGTGGGCGATGCCGATGGAGCTGTCGTCGTGCTGGGCGGCGGGGACGCGCGCCTCGATGCGGAAGCCGTCGGCGCGGATCTGCTCGACGGTGCGGCCGTGGGCGGGCTCGAGGTGCGTGCCGGTCACGGCGACCTGGAGCGTGAGGGAGTCCGACGCGTCCACCGCCCGCATCACGGGACGCAGCAGCCCGTACTCGGCGCGGGACCCGGTGACGACGCAGACCTTCACGCCCGCCTTTTCCCTCACGGCCGCCCCCGGGCGCAAGCCCGCCGACCCCTTCGGTAGATTGCGCGCCGTGCCCCGCAACCCCGCCATCGAGCGCGTGCTCCGCGACGAAGACGCAGGATCCCTCTGGTTCCGCGACCTGTTGGGCTACCCGGTGTGGTCGCTCGAGCGGCTGCGGCGCTACCGGCTCGAGGTGCTGGCGAACGACGCCGCGTCGGCCGGGGCGAGCTCGCAGAAGACCGGGCGCGATCGGGTGGAGGACGAGCTGCGCGCGTTCGGAGCATCCCTCTCAGACCTGCGGCGGGGCACGCCCGCCGAGCGGACCGCCGCGGGGCGCGACGTCTGGGTGCTGGCCAACACGACGTACCGGCGCAAGCTCGCGGACGGCGGCTGGCGCTGCATCTTCGCGGATCACCTGCGCCGCCAGCTGGGCGACCGGCTGCTGTTCGTGGAGTTCAACGCGGCGCGCCTGCCCTCGCTGGGCCGGGACGACGTCTGCTTCATCGACGCGGTCCAGATCCCGATCCTGACTGGCGCGCGGCTCGCCTCCCCGGCGCTGGCGCCCCTGCTCGGGGTGGCGCAGCGGGACACGGTGCGGGCGTTCGCGCCGACGTCGCCCCGGCGGCTCGCGGATCGGGCCCTGTACGGGCGAGGGCTGCTCGCGGTGGCCCGGCGGTGGATGGACACCGCGCCGCCGGCGGCGATCTTCGTGCTGTGCGGCTACACGATGCACGGCCCCATCCAGATCGCCGCGCGCGAGCGGGGCATCCCCGTGATCGAGCTGCAGCACGGCATCGTCCACGAGAGCCACGCCGGCTACGTGCTGCCGACGCTGCCGGCGGCGCGCACGCGGTCGCTGCCGGTGCCGGATCACCTGGTGGTGTTCGGCGAGTACTTCGGGCGGACGCTGGAGCGGGAGAGCCCGCGCTGGGCCGGCCGCTGGACCGTGGGCGGGCACCCGTGGCTGCGGGCGAAGCGGGCGGAGGCGCAGGGGACGCCGGAGCGGCGGCTCGTCCTCTTCTCCCAGTACGAGCTGGACGTGCGGATCCAGATCCGGGACGCCGCCATCGCCGCGCGGACGGAGCTGGGGGCGGACTGGTCGGTCGTGCTCAAGCCGCACCCGCGGGAGGCGGACGCGGCGGAGTTCTTCGCGGACGCGGTGGCCGCGGGCGTGACCCTGGCCGGGCCGTCGGACGACTCCTACGGGCTCATGGCCCGCTCGGAGATCGCCGTGACGTCGTACTCGACGATCTGCATCGAGGCGCTCGCGTTCCCCTGCCGGAGCGTCGTCCTCCCGTCGGACCGGTGGACCGAGGCCATCGCGGACCTCGTGGCGTCCGGCCTCATCGAGCACGCCCGAGACGGCGTGGAGCTGGCGGCGCTGGCGGAGCGCGACGGCGGCGGTGGCGATCGGGACGCCGTGGCCCGCGACCTGTTCGGCATCGGCCTGGACGAGCCGGACTTCGCCGCGATCATCGACCGGGCGCTGCGTCGGTGACGGCGGTGACGGCGGCGACGGCACCGGGCAAGGGACGTCCCCGTCCGGCGGCAGAGGGGCTGCAAGGGGGGACACCCATGCGCCTGCTCCTCCTGCTCGCCCTGCTCCTGCCGACCCCTGCGCTCGCGGACGCGGGGGACTCCGCGGAGGATCCGTGGGAGGGCCCGGCGCCAGCCGAGACGCTGGTCGGCCACGTGCACGTCCTCGTCAAGGACCGGCGACCGGACACGGAGCTCGACGCGGACCTCATGGCGGACGTCGCCGAGGCGTCCCTGCGGGCCGAGGGCGTGTGGGCCTGGCGGTCGCTGGACGACTGGGATCTGCGGCTGGGCGTCGTGCTGCACGAGTTCGGCTGCGGGCGCACCCGCTGCGGCGCGGTGTTCGACGTGTACGCCCGGTGGCGGGAGGGGCTGCGCACCGACCTCGGCCGGTTCGAGTGGGTCACGGGGGACGAGTCGGACGATCCGCTGCGCTCGCTGCTCGACCACATGGCCCACGCGCTGCGCGAGGGGATCCGCGACCAGCGCCTGCGCGGCGGGGTGCTCGCGGTGGATCGCAGCCTCGCCCCCCACGTGGGGCAGGACGCGCGGGAGGTCACGATCGCCACCCTGTCCGGCGCCGACGGCGAAGAGCACGTGACCTGGACGGGGCGCGCGGGGGACGGGTTCTGCGTCGCCGACGCGGGCGGGCTGCGCGTGGTGGCGCCCGAGTCCCTGGGGCGCCTGACGCTGCAGAGCGTGTCCAGCGAACACCTGGGCCCGAACCGCTGGTGGACGCTGGCCGAGGTGGACGACGCCACCCGGCTCGGGGTGCTGTTCGCGCGCACGGCGCACGGCCCGATCTCGTGGTTCCCGGGGGCGCGGAGCCTGCGGTTCACGCCGTGGGCGACCAGCTCGATCGGGCCCGTGGCGCCGTCGTCGGGGCCCGACTGCACCGAGCCCGACGCGGTGGACGACGCCGAGGTCCTCGGCCAGGTGAGCTTCTCGCGCGCCCGGTCGTCCGCGCCGCCCGAGGGCCCCTGGGTCCGCCGGATCGAGATCGTGCGTCGCCCGTCCGACGAGCCGGAGCGCCAGGTGCTCGAGGTGCGCGTCCAGGTGGAGCGGATCCTCAGCCGCACGCTGGTCCGGGTGGCCGTGAACCCCACCGGCGCCTCCTGGCTGGAGTACCGCCTGAAGCACCGCGGGGACGGGCTCTACAGCGGGCAGTTCGAGATCGACGACGGCACGCTCTACCTCGCAGCGATCGCCGCGGACCTCGACTGGACGGACCACATGGGCACGCGCACGCAGCCGCTGCGCATCCGGTTCGATCCCCCCAAGCGCGTCGCCCCCATGCGGTAACGACGCAGCTTCCAGGCCCTCAGCTGAACTTCGGGCCTCGCCCCACAAGCGCGCGGCCGTACTCCAGCAGCCGCTCGCGCCCGTAGTACGCGCGGATCTCGGGATCCGGGCACCGCTCGGACCCGGCCACCGCCTCCTTCACCCACGCCTTCGCGAAGTGCAGACCCGCCGACCGCGGCGCCTTCGCGGAGTACGCCACCGTGCGGGCCGCGATCAGCAGCGGATGGTGGCCGAGGAACCAGGCGTAGCGGCCCTTGCGGGCGTAGCCGGCGGCGGCCCCGAAGCGCGTCGCCGTCTCGCGCATCTGCACCGCCTCGAGGTCGCCGATCAACCGGCAGCGCCAGCCCCGCAGTCGCGCCTTGACGTTGGCCGCGCCGTCGAACCCGGGGAACGGTGGGAGCCCGCCGATGGCGTCCAGGCAGGCCACCTTGAAGAACTGCGTGCCGCCGCGGGGCAGGTCCTCGCGCTGGTACTTCTCGCGGATGAGCCCCCCATCCGGCGTGCGCGACACCACGATGGAGCTGACGATGCCCATCAGCGGGTGACTCGCGAGCGCCCCGCAGAGCCGGGCGTAGTGGTCCGGTGGAACGACGATGTCGGCGTCGATCACCCCGGCCGCGAACGGCTCCACGCCCTCATCGGTCACCCGCTGGATCGCCCGCTCGAGCCCCCAGCGCTTGATCCGCGCCACGTGCGCGCCCAGGTACTCCGTCGCCGCCTCGGGCGCGCGCACCACCTGCAGCCAGGGCAGTCGCGCGGCCTGCTCCTGCAGCCACTCGAAGGACCCGTCCGTGCTGCCGTCGTCCACGATCAGCCACAGGGCGGGGAGCTGCTCCTGCGCCTCCATCGCCGCCACGACCTCGGGCAGCCCGTCGCGCTCGTCGCGGCACGGCGTGGTCAGGACGTAGGGCGTCACGGTGCTCATTCGCCCCTCTTCGCGGTGGCCAGCGGGCCGTAGGTGCGGTCCATGTCCAGGTGGTAGCGGGCGTGCCCCTTGCGGCCCTTCTTGCTACCGCCTGCGTCGGGCGCCGGCACCAGGTCGTACCCCTGCCGCTTGCGATCGTAGCGCTGGTAGCGGGACCGGGAGGAGTTCCGGTCCTTCGGGAACATCGAGTAGTCCGACGGCGTGCGGGCGACCTCCAGCGGGAGCTCCTCGCCGAGCGCGAGCCAGTACTCGCCGCCGTCCCCCGACGCACCGACGCGGACCTCGTGGAAGCCGGCGGCGAGCGCGATCCGATCCCCCGGGGCGACCGCCTGGCCATCGACGCTCACCACCGGCGTGCTCGCCCGCTCCGGGCCCCGCCGCACCACCGTGTACGTGCCGTCGAGGAACAGCTGGATCGGCAGCACGCCCTCGGTCTCCCCGGCGTCCCACCGCACCCGCGCGCCGTGCACGTACAGGTTCGGCTCCACCGGCAGGTACGAGCGATACAGCAGCTGCTTCTCCCCCGTCCGCAGGTACTTCTGGCGGGACATGTAGTTCCGCACGAAGAACCGCGCGGGGGCGTCGCGGAGCATGGCGGACACGAAGTTGCCGAGCGCCTTTCGCTTGGCCGTTCGGTTCTGGGACGTGAGGTACCCCGCGATCTCCGGGTAGGCGGGCACGAGGTTGATGCCCGCGAAGTAGGGCACGGGCTCGGGGAAGATCCGGGTGACGTTGCGCTGCAGATCGAGCTGGGACTGGTTGGTGACGCCCCAGCCGTTTCGGATCGCCGCGCGTCCATCCGCGTGGCTCCACCAGAGTCCTCCGGCGAGAGCCAGCGCCGTGACCGCCGCGCCGATGCGCGCCTGTCCGATCCGTCCGCCGAGCGAGGCTCCCAGGGCGCCCAGGGCGAGCAGTGTCTCGGCCGCGGGCAGCGCGAGCAGCGGCTCGATGGACGCGATGTAGTACGGGAAGAAGCCCCGGTGGATGGGGAACACCGCGACCAGCGCGATCCCGACGATCCCGATCGCCAGGGTCGGTCGCGTCTTGCGGATCGCGGCGATCACCACCCCCGGGACCGCGAGCAGCCACAGCGCCGGCGCGCGCTCCACCGCGTCCTGCAGCCAGCGCCCCTTCTGCTCGGGCGTGATCCCGCCGCTGAACGCGGTGTTCGCCGCGGTGCCGATGGTGGTCTTCAGGACGCCGGCCCCCTCGCTGGAGGCGAACGACAGCACCAGGAACCACAGCAGCAGCAGCGACCCGCCCACCCCGATGGCGGCGATGCCGTCCCGCATCCGGGCCTTGTGCCAGGACATGTGGGGCGCGAGGGTCGGCCCCGCGATCAGCCAGGCGATCCCGAGCCCCACGGTGTTGTAGGCCGACTTCTGGCTGATGAGGACTGCCGATGCGACCACCGCCGCCGCCAGGGCCGCCGTCCGTGGCGTCCACTTCGCGCGCCACAGCACGGCCACGGCGAGCAGCGTGAGCGGCGTGGTGAAGCTGTCCGTGCGGAGCTCGATCCCGTGGGTCGCCCAGAGCCCCGCGCTGGCCGCGAGCAGCACGGCGAGGGGGGCCCGCAGCATCGCGCCGGCGCCCTCCCCTTCCCGCGGACGGCCCAGCCAGGCGATCAGCCCGAGCGTGGCGACCGCCGCCGCGATCGATGCGCCCCGCCCCAGGAGCAGGATGGTCGCCGGGTCCTTCAGCCACAGGATCGGGGACAGGACGAGGAACAGCAGGCCCGGACGGCCCGGGTTGCCCACGTTGCCCGTCGCGAAGCGCCGCGCGTGCCACAGGACGTTGAGCTCGTCCGAGTGGAACGCGGCCCGCAGCCCGTACAGCACGAGCCACACCGTGGCCGCGCCGAGGACGAGCGCCAGGGCCGCCTGACCGACGCGCTTCACTTCGCCTCCGGGGACGCGCGGTAGATGAGCCAGCGGGCCTGCCGCTGGCGGAGGTCCAGGCCCGTCAGCTTCGGGTCCCCCTTGAGGTAGAGGACGTAGCCCGCGGGGTGGGCCTTCGTCCACGCGCCGATCTCCTTCTTGGAGATGAACCAGACCTGGTGGTCGGACCGGAAGGCGGGCTCGTAGTACTCCCGGGACGACGCGCCGGGCTTCTGGACGACCACGGCGAGGTGGGCGCGCGGGCTGTCGAGCAGGCTCGTGGCGCTCATGATCGCCGGCGTGCGCGGCGGGTGCATGAGGCGCGACAGCGGAGAGTGGAACGAGATCGCCCAGCTCACCGCCACCGCCAGCGCGAGGTGCGTCAGCTGGCCCGTCCGTTCCGTCGCGTGCCGCCGCAGCCACCAGATGAGCAGCAGCGCGCCGATCCCCACGAACAGCCAGGGCGCGATGATCTCGAGCCCGTCCACCAGCGCCTTCAGCCGCTTCTCGAGCTCCGGCGTCCGCAAGAGCCGTCCGCCGCGGGTCCGGTTCAGGGGCCCACTCAGCACGAAGCCGAGCATCGCCAGCCCGAACCACGGCACCACCGGCAGCACCCGCGCACGCCAGTGCGTGGCCGGGCGGCTCGCCAGCAACCAGACCGCGGCGGCGAGGCCCACCAGCAGCAGCGCCGGCTCCACGGGGTCGATGTAGCGGGGATACAGATCCCAGCCCACCCGCGCCGGCCGCAGCCAGTACCGCGTCATGTGCAGCGTCGTCATCGCGATCGACCCGGCGGTGGCGAGCGCCACGAGCTCCACCACCCGCTGCAGCGCCAGCGGCGGCTTCGGGGCCTTCATCCGGGTCATGGCCGCGCCGATCACCAGGGGCGCCCCGAGGGTCGCGGCGGCGATGTAGGCGACGTGCCGCAGGCCGATCTGCGTCATCAGGAAGGCGGTGTCCAGGGACGCCGCGGCGCGCAGGCCCGCGCTCAGGTGCGAGCTGGCGGCGCCCTCTCCGTACGGGAGCACCTGGCCGCCGTGCAGCGCGTCGGCGATGTGATCCGGCGCGAGCCCGACGGCCAGGCCGAGGCCCATCAGGGCCGCGCGGCCCAGGGGGTTGGGGCCCCGACCGCGGATCCACGCGAGCACGTCGATCAGGAGCACCACGCCCAGCGCGAGGGGCAGCACCAGGCCCATCTTGCGGGTGCAGACGGCGAGCCCCGCGAGGAGCCCGATCGCTGGCCAGAGCCACCACCGCGGGCGGCTCCACGCACTCCACGCGAGCCCGACGGCGCCGGTCAGCAGCGCCGTGAACAGGGGCTCCGTCTGCGTGTTGTAGCCGTGCAGGGTCGCGCCGCCGGCGAACTGGACGAGGGCCAGCGCGAGCCACGCCCGCTGCCTCCCCAGGTGCTCGGTGAGCATGGGCAGGCAGGCCAGCGTCCCCAGCGCGAGGAAGAGGCCGTGCAGTGTGTAGATGGCCGCGAACTGCAGCGCGTTGGACGCGATGGCGAACGTCGGCGCCAGCACCATCGGGTACAGCGGCGGGTACGTGATGGCGACCCGCGTGCCGTAGGTGCCGTCCCGCCAGAGCCCCTGGGCCAGCTCGAGGTAGACGTTGGCGTCGGCGGTGGGGCCGCCGGGGGTCGGGAAGCCGAGGACGTTGAGCACGACGCAGTGCCCGATCACGGCCGCCGCGAAGATCAGCGGCGGCAGGCGGGGATCCAGGGACTGCGGAGGGCTCTCGGACACGGCGGCGGAGCCTACCAGCGCGGCCCCGCGCCCCCGGCGCCGAGCGTGGTCTCCTCGATCTGCTCGAGCACCCCGTCCCACAGGGCGACGCGGGCCCGCAGGGCATCACGAGCGGCCGCGGTGGCCTCTTCCCAGCGGTCCGCGTCGTCGCCGCACAGGTCCTGCAGGAGGCGCTGCCCCATCGGTCCGTGCTCCTCGCCGTCGAGCGCGATGTGCCGCTGCAGGTAGATGCGGAAGAAGGCCCGCGGATCGGGGTTGGCTTCCTCGAAGGCGTCCGCCGAGGCCCGCAGCCCCGCCGGCACGAGGCGCCGGAGCCGCGGCGACAGCGACACCCGCAGTCCGTGCAGCGCCCGGGCCGCCCGCACACCGACGCCGCTCCGGGCGTCCATCTCGCGGACCACGCGGTCGAACATGGTGGGGATCAGGTCCTCCCGCGCGAGCAGGAGCGACGCGGCGACCTCGTGGGTGGCCAGCGACGCCGTGTCGAGCGTGTTGAGGACGAAGACCTTGGTGGACTCGGCGATGGGGAGGGGCGCCAACGCCTCGGCGGGAGTCGCGCCCGCGCGCAGCGCCGCCTCGAAGGCCTGGACGGGCGCCGGATCCGCGCCGATCTCGCCCATCGCCCGCATGTAGAGGACGTAGTG
>ENA-OWNT01003153-OWNT01003153.1-seawater-metagenome-genome-assembly--contig:-NODE-3153-length-15928-cov-4.445209_pt1 | contig 15928 bp, 14 predicted proteins | sample MGYA00238136_ERZ651165 | MGnify/ENA primary metagenome ERZ651165 (study PRJEB26861, sample SAMN08777766) | seawater metagenome | isolation source: coastal seawater | place: USA: Florida | collected...
GTTCGTTCGTTCGTTCGTTCGTTCGTTCGTTCGTTCGTTCGTTCGTTCGTTTGTTCGTTCGTTCGTTCGTTCGTTCGTTGTCGTTGTCGTTGTCGTTGTGTCGAACGACCTTCGGCAGTGGACGCAGATGGCTGTCACTGTGTCGAGGTGGTGGTCCATTTGAGTGAGGAGGTGGAAGTGAGTTGTGGGGAAGTTATTGTCTGGGCATGGACGTCATGCGCATGAGCTGGCGGATCGCTTTGAAAGAGTGAGCTGGCGTGTACCCGTTTGAACACTGGCAGGTCTGCGACCCATAGATTTGCGTTGCCATAACTCTTCCGTCCATGGAAGGGAGGCAACGTACCTGTATTGGAGCGTGCTTGCGATACTGTCTGTGCCCGTTGTTTGAACTGCAGTTCGTGCCGATGCTGGAATGAGGACGGCTTCAGTTTGGAGGTCATTGCGGACAATGTTGAAGGTCGCTTTGGAGGCGGAGACAGAGCTTTACAGACGACTCCGAAATCGTCCTTGAAATTGTCCTTGATCTTCTTTCTATTCAGTGTTGGATTGGTCGTTGTGTTGTTGTTGAACCCTGGAAAACTCCCAACGAGCCACAGTGGCGTCTGGACGACAGTTGACAGACAGACAGATAGGAGGCTGACTTGAAAATCAAAGTCGAGCAAAATGAGCAAAAATAAAGGAGTTGTTTGTGACATGGAGGAGTCTGACCTTATTGTACGTGTTGCATCGATTGAGACCACTCCACTCCACGCTACCTGCTTGCTCGCTCGCTTTTGCCACTACCTTCTCATCTAATAATTTTATTTGGCCGTTTGCGTTCGTTCTGGCAGACTGATGCGAAGACCTTCGCAGCAGAAGAGTTAGACAAGCAGTTGCCGAGTCAGGAAATTTCCAAGAACATTAAACTGCGCCTCGAGGCCAAATATGGCCCAACGTGGCACGTAGTTGTGGGGACAGAGTTCAGAGCAGCCGCAGGGTATCAGGCCAAGCACATGATCTTTTTCCCAATGGGTGTGGCTGGCAGGCAGGCTGTCCTTGCGTACCGCACGCAGTGAGAACCCTCCACCAATAGCGAACGCGGGGGCTCTGTCGAAGGTTTCTCCGCTGGATGAAAAGTTTATTTTGATGTTATAAATTATCTATGCGATGCACTCTGTGCTGATCTGTTTGTTACGACGATGCAGTCACGGCGCCAGCGTCGTGACGTGAATATGCCCTTGCTCTATGACAGCGTGTTCAAGCGGTTGTCCCACTCTGCCTGCTGGAACTCCGGCGGCTTGTCCCATGTACTCTCTTGCGAGTACGGGTTCACGTAAAACGACAAGCCTGCGTTGACATCGTACAATGATAGTTATGCTTTGTGATGCCGCACTGTGCGATGATTAGGCAACCCCAAACATACCTGACGCATCGTCGTAACACTCCAACCAGTGGTCACTCAGCCGTAGCACACTATGGTACAGCGCAGCGGCTGCGATTCCGGCCTGCAGTCGAAGCGGTGGTGGAAGCGCAGTGCATCCGGATTCCAAAACTTAATATGACGGGCGTACAAAACCAAGACACGGGCATAAAACGTCGTGACACGTACTCGAACGGCGGCGTCATCTTTTTGAGGTCCGGCCATTTCATTGATGGCTGCTGACGTACTGTAATCGAACGAGTCGTACGAATTTCCATTTCCTGACGACGCAGCAAAAAAACGACACCCACAGCGAGCAAATAAGTGCATACATCGTTACAGCAACCACCGCTCGCACACCATCGACTTCACGCGGAAACAAGCATACCTATTGAACCGTTGCCTTTGGTGTCGACACCTTCGTGTACCTTCGGCTCTCCAACATCGGTGTGTGCGATGTCGCCGGCTGGGTCGAAGCTCTCGTCCTGAACGAACTTGGCCAACATACTTTCCTCGCCGGCACTAACCCGCATGCTCCGATACTGCGGCGGAGGTGATGCAAAGCTGGACAAAGATGCCTCACGCGACTGCATCACACCAGGCGCAGACGTCGCTTCACGCGCACCATCATTATCTGCTGGTGGACTCTTCAGAACCGAGGAATTATTGGACAGGGAGGAGAATCGTGGTGATCGCAAGGGCGGTCGATCACCATTGAGCTTGGGGTCACGCGACGGCGACGTCAGCGCTCGTTCAAGCAGCGAACGTCCGAATGTTCCCTGGCTACTGACATCGTTTAAACCGGAAGCTTGGGCGCCCGTGGGTGCAGCGCCACCAGTGGGTGGCACCCAGTACTTGCCACGAGGACTCAGGCCAAACATCTGTACAAGGCGATTGGTCTGCTTCTTGTTGCTGGAGCGCCACGCACGGTGGCTCGTCGTCGACTCCACGTCCTCCAACGATTCTTCGTCCATCCTGATTTCAGAAACGTTATCGAACCCTGACAACCCGAGCTGTGACACCGACATGGATACAGATGGAGACGGGGAGGCCGAGTCGAACTGGCGACCGCGCTTGGTGTCGAGGGACAGTTGGCGAAACGAGCCGCGACGCTCCATTTTGGGTTTCGAAGACGAATCGTTTGCGTCGCCCGCATCTGTTCTGTCGAAATCGACTTCTGTGACTCCTTCGTCCAGCGAACCGGATGTGTCGTACGACCCATGGTGCAGTGTGCTTTCGTCCTCCTGTTCAACCCATTGCGAATACCCGGATGTGTGCAACCAGTAGTATTGCTGATAGTCGTGGTCCCAGTGCATCGACCACTCCTCGTGTTGCGCATCGCCTTCGCCGTTGCGGGGCGCGGTGGGGCTCATCAGCTCCTGATGTGAGTCAATATTGGTGTCACTGGTACCGAAAGATCCGTTCCGAGGCGTACGGCGCGGTGTACGCCGAGGGCTGCGGTGAGGGGGCAGGATCTTGGGTGAAACGCTCTTCGTCTCTCTGGTGGTATTGCGCAGCGACCGCTTGGTCTCCGTTGCAGGAGAGCCAAGGTACGTTTTGGACTCGACGCGGCCATCGGCGGCAATTGAGCCGGCCGTGAAGTTGCGCCGCGGCATATTGAACGCACGTGCGTACTTCCAGCCCAATCAACACACTTGCTGGGAATTCACATCGTGTGTCGCCGAAGACAACGGCGCGGATGGGCAACGACAGAAATGAATCAAACGTTTCTTTTTGCTCCAAGTTCGCCACAAAAAACACTGCTCTATTGCACCTCTCGTACCCCCTCACCCCTCGGTCGAGCGCGGAGTGCCTCGCGACAAATGTTACACACGCACGGAACCCGTTTCGCTCCCCGATCCGCAGCCCTGGCCCGTGTGATCTTGCACCGTATCTAAACCTCGCTCACGCAACATCACACCGTTTCCAACAGTCTGTGTCGAACATGCGGATCGATCAGATTCAAGATTCCGTACCACCACCACCACCACCACCACCACCACCACGTCGTCGTCGTCGAAGAGGAGAGTGAGTGAGTGAGTGAGTGAGTGCGTAAGTTGGTCGTTGGTCGTTGGTCGTTGGTCGTTGGTCGTTGGTCGTTGGTCGTTGGACATCGACGACAACAAACGACGAACGACAAACGACGAACGACAAACGACGAACGACGAACGACGTTGACAACTTTCAGCTTTCAACGGACTCTCCACCGACCGACGACCGACGAACGACAAACGACGACAATTCGTGAAAACAGTGTACTGAACATTTACATTGAGTTTAGTAATCGCAGCGTTAATTGGCGTTAATAAAATAATTGAAAAACTTCGCCACACAATGTACAGTAGTCGAATACATCGAACGAACGATGAACTTTCTTCGACGACGACCACGATGGCAATACCGAATTGCATCGTACTCGAACATATTGTAGTACGGCATTCTAATGTATTGATTGTCACTGAACGAAAGGGGACTATATAAATACGTACATCGTAGTACCGCAGTACTGTGGATTGCGGAGTTTCAGCGGCACTCGCACGGGCCATCTGGGATCTGGGAGCTTTCCAATGTGTCTTCTTTGCTTCTTTGCTGCTTGCTTATTATGATACCATACTTGGACTGTGTCTTGGCGGTCGTGGACCTGCTGCTGCTGCATTGATGGCCGCGTTACTCTCAGTTGGCTCCACCATGACTGCCACCATTGCTGCCCTGCTCAAAAGCGTTCAAATTGCCGAAGGCCATGTTCAAATCGGGGCACAGATGCCGAAGTTGCCCTTACTGTATGTCGATTGAAACAAGGGGTACCTGCCATATGGCATAATAGCTCTGGACAGCAACGCAAGCTGTGCGCATTATTTATGTATGATACTCGCGAGTATGATGCACAGTTTCTGCGAGCACACGCACGCGATAGTGTTGCACGAAATGTGCTCGAAAAGCCGAGCGCTGCCGAAATGCATGTGGCATGTTGGTGCAGTCCCGCGCGCGTGACAACGCTTTTCATGCCACAAGTACCCTGCAGGAGGAAGCGATGTACTGTTTTGGAAAATGATATTTTTTATTGTGGACTTGTGGTGCAAACGGCCACGGAGTTGGTGCTGGTGTGGATGACGTGACGTGACGTTTGCAGTAGAGTGATCAAAACTCTACGAGACGTTGTTCAAAGGAGTTGAGGGCCGCGATCTGGTCTAAGAAAGCAATCGCACGCTTTTCGCCTCGCAATTCGAACAATACTGGGTCATGAAGCTGCAAGTAGCACCACACCGGATACCTGGACGTATCAGCAAACGTTTGGCATGTGAGGGTAAATGGCACACACACACACATAAACACACACATGGCTGCGGCCGAGCCGGGCAGAGCTGTACCTTGGCTGATTGTCAAGGATCCCGACAAACACTCTGTTTCCAGCCTCTTCGTGAGCATCGCTTCGAGCCTTCACGGCCGGGTGCACAATGCCCCACGTCCCTTCGCCGTTGCCGGACTCGAAGCTTGCGGGACTTGACGGTAGATTGATGCGGATGTTCTCCCCTTCTAGCTGATCTGGGTCCCCTACTTGAACGAAATCGACCGGCGTTCTCTCAGGCGGCTCGTTTTCGTATCCTGGCAGGGCCTGCATCACAGTGCGGCGGATCTTGGACAACGCGGTCGCGTAGGGTTCTCGTTGGAACCTTTGGAGGTGCTCGTCGCGTGCTTGGACGAGAGTCTTGCGCTTGAAACAGCACCACAAGAACGTCCACAAGGCGCTGAAGATCTCATGCGGCCCGCTGTTGCCCATTTGAAGATTGTGCAGTGCAATCAAAAACAACTGGTGGCTGTGAGACATGTACTCATCGAAGGTCCGCGGGAGAATAGCAGCGGCATCTAATGCAGGGGGGGCGGGCGCGGCTTCGTGGGCTGTGGCTTCTCCGTGCGCACGGATAGCGTCCATCAACATCTCGACGCCGGCGACGACCTCGACGATGAACGGCGGGCGGTTCTCACCGAACATGCGAACCCCGTAGGCGCAGGCGACGCCCATGTTCACGTATTGTGAAGGGGACACGTATGGTGGCAGTGGTGGCAAGGTACTGAGGTCAATCTCAACCTCACTTGCTGTACTGTCGGACTCTGCGTCGCTGATGCCGCCATCGTCGTCGCCGTTGAGTCCGACGTCGTCCTGCGCTCGATCTGCGTCCAAGTCAGACGGCGAGCAGCTCGAATCATCGCTGTCATTGGGCGGATTGGTCGACGTGTCCTCACCCGCAAGATCCTCGACTCTTTCGGCGGTTTCGTTGGCAGTGGGATCCACCGCCCGCAGATTGCCAAAGTCGTTGTTCATCGTGTGCAACCACCAACTTCACCGGCACGAAGCGTTCCACCGCAAGAGTGACAGAGTTGGGGTTCAGCAAGGCAACAACAGCGTCCACGAAAAGTGGCACACAAATTTATTGATCGTAGGACAGTAAGCCACAACAACTTTCAACTGCCGCATCCTGATCCCTCAACAACAGCAACTGCGATTATCATTTATCGCGTTGAAGCAACGACAACAACGAACGAACGAACGACGACAACCACTCACTGAACCACTTGTTGTGTTGAGCAGGCAACACTGTCAACGCCGACGTCGACCACGACCACGTTGGCGGCCTTGAAGCCAACAACTCGAACAATTCACACGACGACGCCGCCGACGATGAAAACACGGACGCGTAGCAACGAACATTACGGCGAAACCAGTGACAGCAACAGCAACAGCGACTACGACAGCGACAATGCCATACGACAACGAATGCGGCTGCGCCACCGACGACGAGTATCATTCAACAACGAACACTGCGGCGGCGAATACAACGACAATGATCTCAACGACGACGACGACAACAACGAATGGGACGACGACAACAACGAATGGAACGACGACGACAACGAATGGAACGACGACAACGACGACCGACGACGACCTAATTCAACGACGACGACGACGACGACGACGACCGACGACGACGGATTCGACGACGACGACGACAATGAAAGTGACAACGAAGTGACAGACGTCCAATTCAACAACGACGACCGACGACGACCGACGACGACGACGACGACCGATGAACGACACAACGACGCGGCGACGCACTGACTTGCTCTGCGACGACTAAATACGAGATGAACGCTTTGTTTTTGAAAGGAGACGACACACATGATAGGCCCACTGCACCGCACACCACCGAGCTTTCAAACGACGCCCGCGCAGCAGCTTTGCCATACCACTCAGGAACTACGTGAAGTGGGACGATGCATTGTCAAGAAGTGTCTCTGCAGTTGTTTTGATGAAACAACCTTGACTTTTCCAGACCGAGAGGTTCCTTTGCAAGCGGCTGCATGTCGACAGAGTGTCGTCAATTACGCTTCAGTTTGACTTGATGGGTGTATTCGGGCGTAGCGATGAATTTAAACCGTTGGGGTGGTTCATACGGCGACAGTTCGGACTGCGACAGCCACAACGATCAGATTCAATTTCGGCAGCATTTTCTCTCCCTCGGTTCCGCGAGTTGCACGTCGCAGCACTCATTCGCTGTCGTGCAGTCGTCGCCATCACAACCTTCCTCACTCTGGGCCTTGTTTTGTAAGAATTGTCTGCTGTGAATAATGTCTGGTTGATTGTCGACATTGAATCCTAGCGGATCGTTTTGCAACATGAGTGGCTCTGCAAAGCGGCTGCTGAGACCACTGCTCATTGCCGGACCGAGCGGCGCTGGGAAAGGAACCCTGATCAACAATTTCTTGTTTCGTGATCCTGTGTTTGCATCACACGTTGGTTTTAGTGTGTCTCATACCACTAGAAAAAAACGAGATGGTGAGGAAGACGGCGTACATTACCATTTCGTGGCGTCAGAAAAAGAAATGTTTGCATTCGAGCAGAGCACCAGCAAGCTGGTTGGTGCGTCGGTGCCTTTCTTCATAGAAACTGCCTACGTGCATGGAAATCACTACGGAACATCATTCGATGCGGTGCGCCGGGTTCAAGAAGCTGGTAAGATCTGTGTTCTTGACGTGGACATTCAAGGCGTTCGCTCCATCAAGCAGAGCAATGTGCTGGCGACGAACTCAGTGTTCATATCTCCACCACTAGCTTTGTTAGAGGAGCGCTTGCGAGGCCGTGGCTCCGAGACTGAGGATTCCCTGCGGATTCGACTCGCCAACGCGGAAATCGAGTTGAGTGAGGCACAAGCAGCTGGCCAATCTCTCTTTGACGATGTCTTAATTGCTGACACCACAGCCGAAGTGTATGCAATGTTGAAGCCTCGCCTCGAGGAGTGGTATCCTCGGATAAGCAGGGCAGATCATGGCGATGTTTGAAAAACAGCTGCCGCAATAATGCAATGCCGTGAACATCCGACTTGTAAATTAGTTGTGTTCCACGATAATGCTGTACATGGAGCAAACTCTGTGGCAAAAAGAATGATCATGGATTCATTTGTCCCAAGGCCGCGACCCTCGCTTGCGACGCTGAGAGCCTCTCCGTTGCTTCTCTCGCTCTTGATCGACGTACCTCTGCCACAATCTCACATACACAGCCGCTTGCACTTCCCAGGGCACAAACCGGAACCACAACAACGGTAAGAAAGCAAGACCGCGCAAAGCTCCCAAAACGAGCCCAGGAAAACGCAGCACCATCGCCAGGGGCAACACGACCCCAAATATAAGACCTGATGGCATGTGACACAACATCAAGCAGCTATGAAACTCGTGCATGATGCGTGTTTGGAATGTACTGCGACAAACCTTTTCGATTTTTAGCAAGTTCATAAGTAGAATCCCATTTCCCATACTCAATCACGTCGGTGGCTGCCACGTTAATCTCTTTCTGCAAAGTGTCGAAGTATTCCTGGAAGCCAATGTCGTTCCAAACTTCGGTGAAGATATCTTCCGCTGATTTAGCTGAGCCAAGGGCGCGGCACAAACATTGAGACAAAGGTTAGACAATCAAATGAGCTAGTTATACCACACCACATTTGCAAAGTGCAACGGCACGAACTTTCGTATTGAGTGAACCCAGAACTATCGTGCTGTGCATTGTACGAGCCTCTGTCATAGTCTCGCCGTTTCGAGGTATCCCGGAGCACCGAGTAAGCTTCGCTCAGCTCTTGGAACCTGACCTTGGCATCCGGGGCAGGATTCAAGTCAGGATGCAGTTGCTTCGCCTTGGCCAAGTAGGCTTTCTTAATTTCGTCCAGAGACGCTGATTTGGACACGCCGAGCAGAGAGTAATAGTCCTGCTTAGCGGTTGCAAAAAATCTTTGATGGATGCTGTCCACGCCGATGGGGGTCGCGTAAACGGGGGCGAAATCGAACAAACATGGCTGACGTATTGAATCAACCCACGGACGTTGGTACACGCGGAGATGATGGCCTCGGACAGATTGCCTGACAACGAACGCATTGGATGAAAACCGCTTCGCGAACGCAAAGTTCGTGCGCGGCCTTGACGCGAGTGCCGCCCATGCCCTTGGAGCTTTGGACATCAGACGGGCGGCCATCGTGCTGTCGGCTTGAATTTTGCGCAAATAAAAGCACGATGCGATGAGCATTGGTGTAAATATAGCAGTTCTATCCCGTCCGCGCACCCGCCGTCCCGCAGTTCAAACAAACAATACCTCGCCCATCTTATGAAAACGCCTGACACAGTGCTTGCTCCAACGGTCCACCACGCCAGTCCATCCATCCCGCGGGCATGCCCAACATTGTTACAGCGCACGGGCCGCACTTCACAGCACAAAGAAAGCAGCCAACGCGCAACCAACACACGATATGGGACGACGCGAGATTGGACGGGACAAAATGGAACGGAACAGCGTGCAACTCAATGCAAACGCACGCAATGGAGAGCTGGAGAGCTGGAAGCGAAACGCAACAACACAACAGCAACAATGGTGACGGCGAAGTCACTGGAGGACAGAAAGTAAGTCAGTCGTCAGAGATGTATGTCATGTACAGCGTACAGCAGCAGCAGCCTGAACACGTGACACGCGACCATTCGAGCAACGGACACCATCGAACACCATCGAACATCGAAAACGAATCTTGAACACTCGAGTCGCTCGCTAACGCCGTTGATGTCACCAACAAGTTGAGCGGTGAGTTGCGAGTTACGACTTTCAACTGAGATCGTCGTTACTTACATACATTGTGTCAGAGCACGTGCGTGCCTTGAGAGTCAACAGCACGGCAAAGCCGATCACGACCAACGGTGTGTTGCGGCATTGCGGTCGCCGCGGATGACTGATGAAGATTAGGGGCCCGCACCGTTTAGGATTTACTATTGAATAGAAACAAGAGTGGACACATGAACCGAGCTGGTACAACTCCGCGGCGTAATGCACGACTGCATGCAAGGACTTGTGGAATACGAGAGGGTGAGAGTTGAAGATACCCCAGCTTTATTATCACTAAATGAAAATTCTTCGAAGAAAGTCATAGTGATCCTTGGCCAAACAGATGAGGCGGGTGCGAATTTGTCACACGACCCACGTCGGTACGCCGGCGTGCTGAGAGCTGTGCAACATGCCCCACGCATCAGCGTTCTGTGTGCACGTCGTGCTCATGACGCCTAATCATGCGAACATCCGGTTCGACGTAGTCACGGCACCAAACGCGACAGTTGCACGTTTCCGTGAACAAGCACAAAACGCGCTTCCTGCAGAAGTGAGAGGGGTTTCACTCACGGGAGCAAAAATGTATTTCAATGGATTCCGCATCAATGACTGCCCATCCAACTCGCTATCGTCGTGGGATGTGAAAAATGCCGCAACACTTACCATATTTGCTGATGCTGATTCACAGCCCCTAGACATCGTCAACTGCAACGATGACATGGACGACACTATCGATTTGTCGCAGGACGAAGAAGACGTCGTTGTGGCCACTGACTTGCAAATTCAGAATGAACGTTTCCCAATTCCAAACTCGGCAAATCCGTTGTTGATCCTGCAGCACCATCCAGTTTTCCAGCATATCAATGCAGCGGTGCACTCACTGAAAATGGACGAGATCCCGCCGCTACTTAATGTTGCGAATGTCGACACCGCTTCAGAAGACGATTGTGACGACATTCGATACTCTGTCGTCCAACAACCGGCTAACTTCTGCGATGCCGTCGAGCAGACGCCGCCAGATACGACGTCGGCAGATCAACTCTTCAACGAAAACTCTTCACAAGAAGATTCGTCTTCAGCAGTTGATTCTACGTTTGACATTACCCCGGATAGTGTCCAACAACTGTGTGCGCTTGGATTTAGCGCGGAAGTCGCTCTAGATGCTTTGCGCAGAGCTGCAGGCAATGTGGCTGCGGCAGCCAACATGTTGTTCGATTGTGTAGGTTGACAGCAATGGAGTGTTATCCGCGCGTGAAGCATGTGTTCACTGTTGCATGAGTGCTAGTGCAGAACAGTATTATTTATTGTATTTTTTATTGTTGCTCTTTGAGTTTCCCAACAGCGATCTTCTTTTGAGAAAGAGTTGTGCCAAACAAGTCTTTTCGTGTTGTGTTGGAGTTTCGTCAATCGTGGTTCATTCAATCCGAGACGGGAATGTTCGCGAGTGACCCGTCACGGAATGTACGCTTGTGAGCGGGGCTTCGAGAACTACCGTTTGGTCGCGTCTTCGTTGCGCTCTTCGGAACCTCCTCGTTCGCGGCGTTACTGCTATCTGTGAACAGGTTGGACATATTCAAGTTCCGAGCAACGTTTGAACGAGATGATGTCACCCCTGTGCTAACTCGCCGCTTGACGACACTGCCACCACTGACTTTGGCCACAGAGCACTCGGTCAACGGTGATTTTGCCGCACTACGGGAAGCTCGGGCCGAAAATGGGGTCGCCAGTCCTCCTGCTGTGCTAGAAGATTTGGACGGCGTACCTGAGGACTGTCGTCGTCGTTTTGTTGATTGGCGTTGTTTCTGCCCTTCGTCAAACTTCATCAAATCGTACTTGATTTCGGCGGCCAACTGCGGGTCCTCAGCCAGGGCTTTCATGACATCCGATCGATGAGATCGGAAGATGCACGTCATGTACGCATTAAGGTCCTTCAGCAAAGGGGACCGCGATTCCTGGAGACGCGAGCGCAGCGCGATGAGAATCGGAATTGTGTGTTGCATTGCATTCTTGTGAGACATGTTTGACAACAATTTGTCCTTGACGACACCAAATGCGGTTTCGGCAGACACTGCTTCTCCAAGTGCCGAAGACGCAGCAGCGGCTCCTGCTGCAGCAGCATGGGATATCTGGATCGCCTTCGACGACAAAATTGCGAAAACATCTTGCAAGACATTGTAGCTAGAAGCGCCGCAGTCGTTGCCATGCAGGACCAAAGCGCCATCGACAGTTGCCCCGAGAACATCGGCAGTAAGACGGGCCGAAATTTTGAACTTCTGTTCACTGTCCATCTCCTCCAACACAGCTCGATAGAGCCGATAGCGGAAGCGGCGCCCGTCGCCCTGGCCGTAAAATCGACTGAAGAAGGCGGATGTGGCACTGGCATCTGCTGCGTCCATTTCGCACCGAGACAAGCTTGAGTTGTTCAGGACATGAACGAAGCCGACGAATCTGTTGACAACCAGATTTTTGTCTCGCGCAGAAAACAGGCCAAAAATTGCTTGGTGGGCCAAGTCGCGCAGTTCGTCGTTTTCGTCCAGAAGCACGCTGAGGAATTGGAACAGGAGCGGGCCTCGCCATTTGATGAAGTCTTCAAGCAGGAGCTCCGTTAGAAGCAGCAGTGCATTTTTACGGACGCCAATGTGCGAATCTCCCAGGCAATGTGCCATATTGCCAACATACGGATCGACTAGTCCCGTGAAGTGACGGCACAAATCACCCAGCACGACGAGAATGTTGTTCCGCAGCACGGCCTCCGGAGCTGTCATGAGCTCTCGGATGAACACACCGATGCACGATTTTGCGAGGGGTTGAGAGCGGAAAGCAACCTTTCCCAACGCCACAAACGCGAACGCTTTAACGGTGAGTGATCCAGAGTCGGAATCACTGGAGGACTTGGGCGCTACCAATGTCTTCAGCGATGTGACAGTTGATTCAGGAACCGAAAACAGAGGTTTCGCGGTGGAATCGCGTACACCAACCAGTGCCAGTTCGCCGAGAGTATGCAGGTGGGCGACAACAGCGTCTGTATTGAGCTCGCTACGGCTGAACACGAAGTTTCGGAGACATGCGTCGCAGCGCTGTACGAGTTTTGTCATCCAGCCCATTTTGTGCTTGCGTGCCACCGTCTTGTTGCCTTTTGCATTGTGCTCGCTCAGCTTGATGGAACACTTAATCAATGATGAAATCAAGCCCGGTGTGCACCGGAAGCTCTGCAGTAGGTCCAGCAAATGTTCCGCCAGTGAAGCGGCAGCATGAGCCGACATCTCGTCGATAACGTGAACCATCGTGCCGAGAATAAACCCTGCAGTTTGCTCAGACAGCGAATTTTCGCCGACAGAATTTTCCCAAGAAAGAACGACAAAGTCTGCGTCCACAGTCTACACACACAGCAAACAGAACGTAAGTCATCCGTCTGAGCCAACCACGGCCACAAACAACTTAGTGGTCACGCTCAAACGTACCATTTTCTTCCCTCCGCGGCTGGCGACTTCTTGAAGGAGCGCCCAAGCCACCGTACCCATGTGAGGTGACCAGGCAATGCACTCTTTCAAGGCCGTCACAAATTTCTGGTTCAGCTGGCCGGCCGCCATCAACATTGCCGCTGCTTGTTGCATGCAAGACAAAAGCAACAAGTCAAGATTGTCCATCATGGTGACTAAGGTTTGCTGCTCAGCAATCGCTTCTGGAGACTCGCTTGGCATCTCCGCGGCGTGGATGATCGCATTGAAAATGTACTCGTGGATGATGTTGGCGCAGAGCATCTGCACCGTCTTTTCGTTGTCTTTGACACGCGACAGTGTGCACTGAAGCCACGTCTCCTGCAGTTCCTGATGTTCGGGATGCTTTTGGCGCAAGACACCGATCGTGTTAATGGCTTGCCGACGCACCGAAACAGAAGTATCTTCACATTTCTGAGCAATGGCATTGTAGTTGCAATGTGCGATGTCGAACGAGCCGAAGAATTCAGCAAGTTTGATTGCGCAACTGCGGACGGACGGCTTTTCGTCATCCAGTCGGTTCAGTATCATTGTCATCACCGGGTGCTCAATTTCATCTTCGTCCGCAAAGAGGGGCAAGCCATCCTCACCCACTGCTGCTGCGGCCGCTGCAGTGTCTTCCGCATATGCCACCTCCACCACGTGAACAACGTCTGCGATGTAGGACGGCTCAGCAGCCTCAAGTGCTGCTACCAAACCCTTGATTGCAGCTTTTCGAACTTGAGGAATTTTGTCCTTAACTCGGTCAACGAGTGCATAAATCAACGGTGAACGGGCCTTGCCCGCTGCATGTGCAGCTTGCATCGCGTTGTCTTCGCCTTGCTCCTCAGGCTCGCTGAATTTGCTTGAAAAGACATCATCCGCGGCTTCCCCCTCTTCATTTGCAGATCCCTCCGTAGAATCAGCGTCTGTGGATGCCACAGATGTGCAATCCAAGCGCCACCATGCATTTGTGGAATTGGAGTGCAGTCGATCGGCAATTTCGACGGCGAATACTCGGTGCTGCACGAGCTTTGAGGCCGAGAGCGAACCAACGCTCGCAATAAACTCTTTTTGCTTGTCTTCCGGGAGTTTTGCCAACAGAGCCTCCACCCCGTCAAGAGCAAGGCGGCGAAATTCTGCCTTCGACGGTGGGCGGCGAGATATGTGACGAATCAGGGCGAAAACGCGGTCGAAGGCGGATGGACGTTCGGCGATTGCCAAAAGAACTCGAAGAGCCATAGTGTGACGCGATCGCGAAAATTCATCAACTCCGCCCTGGCGCTTGGATGCCTCTGGCAAAGTCACAAATGGGACAAGTTTCTCAATGACAGGGGTCACCATGAAACCTGTACGTCCATTGACTTTTGTTTTCACCAGTTGGACGAGCACGTTTTCCACGAGATTCTGCGCCTCTGCCGTGAAAATATTTTGCAACTTGTCCATGGAAGAGAAGAGTTGAGCACTGTAGTCACAAATTTGTGATGCCACGACACTCGTGATCTCCGTTTGCTGTTCGATGAACGCCAAAGCGGCACGCAGGAAAGACTCCAACGCTTGCGCGACATCGGCCTTCTCTGTCAGCGGCTGCATTGTGGCGTCGACGGAAGAATTCAGTCGGCGAAGTTTCAACATTCCGAAGAGTCCACTCAAAAGAACACCTTTGGCGGAATCAAGCCCTTGCATACCGCCCCGCAAGCCAAACCATCGGAGGCAGGCAACCGCCGACTGGTAACAGCCCAGCCGCGAGCGGTCGAACAAGACAGCAATGAGTTTCTGGTGTGGCTTGTCGACGCCGTTCTGGGCTTGTTGCAGGCTGTCCCAAAAGGCTTCGGCGCCTTCATTTTGAGACAATGCTGATTCGAAGTACTCCGCAAGGGATACGACTGCTGCTGGCCATACGTCGTGCGCAAATGAGTCTTTTGACGGCTCGACGTCTTCCAGCATCAAAATTTGGTCAGCGGAACCATCCTCAGCGGTTGCGAAAAGAGCCTTGCACGTTTCAGCGCCCGCATCGCCGAGCGGCAGAGTCTTCAGCAGCTGTGTGATCTCCGCCATTTTCAAACGGTGCCCAAATCAGAGCCAGGACACTTCTTCCAGCGAGTATTCTCCGAAAATTAGAATAAGTAGAAGGAGTAATTGTTCTATTACTTGATTTCCACGATTGTGTTCAGGGACGGTCCCGCAGAGTTGGTTGATCTGGCCACCTGCAAGCGATTCTCCAGACGGATACGGTGAGTGTTCCGGCAACTTTGGTTGACACCGTGCACCAGCGAAATTTTGAGTGCCGACAGCAACACAGCAACACAGCGCTACTACGCGAAACAACGATACAATGACACAACGGCAGTCGACGGTGGAGCGGCATGGCGACGCCTCGACACCTCGTCACCTCGACATCAATCTTGACACGGTCGACAATGCGACACCCCATGCCCTACGAGCTGCACATCCACGCAACGCGCACAACCCAACGCGCACGCACGGAGAAGCACGCAGAGAAGCGGAGACAGAAACACGCTGCTTGCGCGCTCGTTTGTCTGCCCGCTGCCCCGCCCCGGTTCTACCCGTCTGCCCATCCGCGTCGCCCATCCACCCGTCGCCCGTCGTCCGTCCGTTCGTCCATCCGTCGATTTGTCTGGTCGCAGTGTGTGGTGGGTGGGTGGTGGTTGAGGGCAGAGACGACCAAAGACCAAACCGTTGGTTGGCTCGGCAGCGTGAAATGACTGTGAGTGAGTGAGTGAGTGAGTGAGTGAGTGAGTGACGGTTTGAAGACAACGAAGGAGTGAGCGCGTGAGTGAGTGAGTTTGAAATTGGCGCAGGGAGCGTGTCAACGAGCGTGTCACTCACTCACCCACCCACCCACTCACTCACTCACTCACTCACTCACTCACTCACAGCTCACTCACAGGCAG